>Ga0179591_1284144_pt1 | contig 11400 bp, 11 predicted proteins | sample CZOMad2_1_08_16f_FD_182891 | JGI IMG/M metagenome (GOLD analysis project Ga0179591, IMG submission 182891) | Vadose zone soil fungal communities from Angelo Coast Range Reserve, California, USA - CZOMad2_1_08_16fungal (PacBio error correction) | ecosystem: Environmental > Terrestrial > Soil >... | reverse complement strand
AAAGATCATTTCGCCTGCCTTTTGTTTCTTTGAATCGTGGATATATATTCTTCCTCATCCTCGTTTTTTTTTTCTTGCTCCCCTACACGTGAACCCACCCTCGTCGCAGCCGCCTGTGAAGAAGGCTCTTCTCCCATCACGTCTTTTTTCTCCATGGTGTCCCCCCGCCGGGTCGAGGACGAACTCCCCAGAAGGGAGCCATTCCCCTCCTGAAAGGAGCAGGCTTTCGGCCGTGTTTTCGTCTAATATAACCTTTTGGGAAGTATCAACACTGACCTCAGTTACCCCCCCCCCTTGCTCCCACCTTCCTTGGACCATCCCTTGTTGACGGAGGTGCAGATCATCCACTCTCCCCGGATCTTGTAAGCCTCCTGTTGCTCTTTCCGGACACTTTTTAAAGCCTAAGCAAACAAATTGCGACTCCGATTCCAAAGAACTCCCAATAACCCCAGTGAGGTTTAATTTCTGTTATTACATGTTCTGATGTGTTTTCCCTTGATGAGGCCCTCACGACTTATAGTTACCTTTTGTCATGGATGGTTGATGATTGAGAATTTTGACAAATTTCTCATTACAGCTTTGACATTGTGTCCAGAAGTCCCTTAAATCCCTATTTAATGGAGAAGGTCCTGAGTTTGGATCCTTTCCTCACCATGGTTCCTTCTACCGTGGTAAGAAAAGCGTCCCCTCGACAGGCCGATTCGCCTGCCCCGTGTTCAGATGATGTTTACCCCCCAAAGAATCCCCCCTACTGTGGGGATGGTGACTCCTGAGACTTGATTTTGTTGAAGAGTTAACCACCTTTTTTTCGTATAGCCACCCTTTTTTTTTTTTCTTTGTGTTTCCCCCCTTGTCCTTTTGAGGCTTTCTCCCAGCCGTGACGCAGCGGACTCACGGGCATTTTATTAGCAACTTTTTTCGCCCGACGAAGCCCCCCCCCGCTGTGGCGGAAACTGTCCCCCTCCAGCGACGTTCTCTCCCTTCTTCACATTTTCCTCTTGGAAGAACCCGTATGGCACCTCCCCTGCCTCCCGTTACCTTCTCCTTCGAAGTTTTTGGAAAACGCCCGCTTTTTGCCGTTCCTTTTCCTTCCCTCCCCTGATTTTATGGACCTCACCCATCCTGTTTGACTTCTCTTCCCTTCTCCCCCCCCCCAATGCGGGAAAGTTCCGTTAATTTTCCCCCAGGCCGCTTCCGGGAAAAGCTACAAAACTCCCAGAGACTCTGGGTAGGCAAATCGACGGGGAAGGGGGGGGAAGGCCTTAGCCGAGAGAGAATAACTTGGGACCAAGAATGGTTAATGGAAATTTGAGAGCGCTGAGTTCTGGGCATTCGACATTGTGAAATTCCTCGGGCTTTAAATGAACCTTTGTAGGAGGACGACGCATAATGGAGGGCTTCTCCCCTGTAGGAGTGATGAGAACCAGTTTTAGATCTATTTCCCGGATATTCTTTTCCTCTCCCTCCCATCGCGAACTTTTTGCTTCCCCCGCCATAACCATCAACCGGCAACAACGAAACCGGATGTCAAAGCTCGAGCCACGATGACTCTCCTTCTATGTCCAAGTGATCTTTATGGCGGAAAAAATGTACTATAGGGCCACCCTTTCCCTGAAGGAATGATATGTTTGTGTTCACAATTTTATCCCCAATGAACCAGTAAAAGTCTCGAAGATATGCTTTCTTTCCCCCTGTGCGCAGGCCGCTCTTTCGGTAGCTGTTCAGACTCAATGCTTTTTCTTGGTTCTCCGTGAGCTATTTACATGGTTCTTTTAACTCGCTTACCCCCTCTTCCATTGTACTCTCTTTGTTGAGTTAAGTTCCTTGAGTCTGTACCCCTCTAAAACTATCCCTCCCCCATTTAGCGCAGGACTTCCCCCTCTTTTCCGACTGCTATAGGATACTTGCTTCTCCTTTTGTACAGTACTCCTCCTTAGACTATTGTTGATACGCCCTTTATTAAAGAGCGTCTCACCCGGACAGAAAAGCATGAAAAGTTTGTTTGGTTGAGTTAAAAAAAGGATCCCATCGAGATCTTCACCCCAGACCCCGACTGACGGTTAATTCCCTTTCTTTCAAGCGTGGAGTATGATAGAATCGGGCTATATGACGTCCTCTGGAGGTTTTTTTTATCTTTGTAGTTGTGTTAGACTTTAGATGGCCCTTTTTTGAGCTTTTTCGTGCTCCTCTTAATAAATCATAATAGAGAATTTCATTCTGTCCTCGGATTTTTCCCCCCCTTCAGAATTTGACCGTTCTCCCCACTCCGAGCTTCCCGAAGGAGTTTTTCTCGATTTCCGTTTTCCCGGCCTGAGCATAGGGACCTCCCTTTACTCTGATGGGGCTTTTTCCAAGCTGGCTGCTTTTCAGCCCGCGATATCGCGCTCTTGAAGATTCTGATTCCCCTTCTCCGACCTCTCTTTTTCCAGTTTGTTCGTGGCCTCTCTTCCCCTGCGGTCCCTCTTCCCACTTTCGTGCGGAGCGCGGCGCGCTCATGGGATTCTGATTTCGCCCTTAAGTGCCTTAATTCGGTTCAGAACCCTAGCGGGCCTTTCTTTTCCCAAGAGTATGTTTCTATGACTCATACGTCCCAGACTTTTTATTTAACGCTATAGGTAAAGTACTAATGTATAGGAGATACCTCTCTTCTTCGTGATTCCCCTCTCAGAGTCCTGTCGAAATCTTCTTTTCCACTACCCCCCCCCCCCTGTCAGTGATTGAAGAGGCCATTTTCCCTTCGAGAATCTTCGCAACGTTGTTGCACTCTCTTTTTTCATTGCGTAACCCTTTCCCTCCCCACAATCCTTGGTTTAGTTAACTTTGTAATAGAATCGAGATTTCTTCTAAGTGTTTTTTTTTTCAGAAGAAAAGAAACCCGCCTATCCAAAGCTTAGACGACCCCTTTTCAAGGTTTTTTTTTCATTCAATGAACGGTGGTGCTGCCACGTGAGGTCTTGTTCGACCTCCCCAGGCTCTTTCTAAACGATTACGCTCTACTAGGCGTCTCTCTCCTGAGAGTGATCCTCGTATCATCTTAGTCATTGTTGGCGGTTATATCCCCCACTTCCCTCCCAATGCTCGAGGCGTACTCGTCCCTACCCCTTTGCGACTTTTCTTTCCCCCACGAAGTAGGGGTCAATCGTTGTGGCTTGTCTCCCCAGAGGTGCAATGTTTTTTTTTTAGAGTATCCTCCCAAAGCATCGAGACGTGGATGCCTTGAGAGTTCTCTCCCGGTTCTAGAAGAAGGAGCGCTCTTGGCTTCTACCTTAGCGGAGTGGAGCTTCTGCTTGTGATTCTCTCCCTTCCTGTGCTTGGTCACGATTTAAAAGAGTAGTGCGGCCTCCGAAGGTTTTCATCCTTTTTTTTACAAGAGGTCTCTAGTCAAATTCCTTACTAACCCTCCCAAATCCCCGGCGAGCTCCCGAACGAAGAGTTATGGAAGTCCCTTTCCCCTCCGTCCTGAACATGTGCAACTCACACCTCCCTCCTATCCTGACTCCCTCCTTTCGCGGTAGGATTGTTTCCATTCCCCAGTAGGTAGGACACTCTTGATGTGTTTGAGAAGGGATATTCTTTTTTTTTTCAAACCCGCGGTCTCCTTCTGTCGCTTAACTTTTCTCCTTTCTGCGCAAGAAAAGGGCTGCTCCACTCAAGCCCGGGTGCTCGCTTAGAAAAAGCCCGCTTTTCCTTTTGTCATCCTTCTTTCCCTGGTCTTTTCTCCCTTGTAAACCCCCCCTCCTTCTTTCTCCGCGATAATTACAGACCAAAATCCATAAAAAAGGCCGTGTCTTCCCCCGGGCCTTCCCTCTATATTTTTCCTCATCCATGTTTGACTTCCTTTACCTCTGAGTTTCTTGGATGTTTTCCCCCTTTCTTTCCCTCGTAGCACTCATTTTTTCCGGAGGTTTTAAGCTGGGGAGATCTTAATTACAAGTCAAGACTTTTCCCGCCCCCCCTTCTTTTCTGTGAAGGCGCACCCGTGCTTGCGAGGTGGCCTCGATCGAGCTCGATATCCCAGAGTCTCCTCGCTTCCGCCTTCTCTTTTTTTCAGAAAGATTATCACGTCGGTTACCCTAGTTTTTTTCCGCAGAACAATTCTACGATTCCTCTTTCAACACCCGAGAATTCAAGGAACCTCTGGCATGTCCCCCCTTATCCCCCAACTTGCCCATGTGAGGATAGTCGTGACCAATCTATCTCGGGGACGGAAGGGAGAGTGTGCGAGAAGGATCCTAATCACTTGTTTTCCCCGATGTGAACACCCCCCCCCCTCATCGCCCTCTCCCCCATCCCCACTATTGGACGAGCAGGATGAAAAGAAAGGAGATCCTTTCCCCCACGGAGTTCCTCCCAATATAAGATGATCTCCAAGTGCACCTTCCTCCTCCTCTACAACCTCCTTCCTTTGCCTCAACCCGAAGCGCGATGATGGTTCTACCTTGAACACATCCAACCCCTTGCCTACCGATCGTGGACCCTGATACCCATCTTTCCCTCGCGACCCCCAGACAGTAAATGAGAGATATTATCTCCGAGTTTGACATTATTTTTCTCACTTACTGCCTCTCCCTTCGTTCCCTGCCCCCTTTCGCGACTTCGTCTCTCCTGGCTTGAGAGGGCGCTCTAGTGTACCTTTTTCCCGATGCCCCCCCACCCCCCCCACCTAGTCCCCCCGTGCACTTTAATGAACCGTGAAGTCATGTTCGACAGCGTCTCGCGAACTTCTTTTGATTTTCTTAAACTTCTCCTATGGTCTTTTAGTTGCTCGCATTCTTCTAATTTTGAAAGCCCCCCCTTTGCCTGAAGTTGAAGAGCGAAGAAAGGCTCCCCCCCGCCGATGAAGGGAGGGCCCCTTCTTGGCTTAGACCACTGACCTTTCTCTTCACCGAAACGGACCAAGGGGAGAGACCAGCCTTAATACTGAAGATTTATGGCATTTGTCCCCGCGAGTCTCCCCCCGAAGCTTCGGTAGAGTTCTCTCACAGGCCTTCGAAGTGAACCGCCTCTAGTTAATCAAAAACGCCCCCCCTTCCCCCCTTGATTCTATTCATAGAAATCCCTTTTTAATGAGATCTTCCCTGACTGGTCAATCCCTTTCTCCTGAAAGTAGGCCGAGCAAGAGCCACAGCCCTTTATCCCCCCCCTAAGAGGGACCTGAAGATCTACTGAACTCCTCGCCAAGTTCCGAGCATGGGACAAAAACAAACCGACGACCCCTACGAAGTTCTTCTATACTCACGGTCCCGTCTTACCCTCAGAGCATTTGCCGCCCAAATACCCGAAATAAGGCACGAGTTCAACAGTTTCATTCATCCCTATACTTCGGCGTTCTCCCCTCCATCGGCCGCACCTTAGAGATCGGAGTGGAGGAACTCCAACTTTCCTCTCTTCAGCAGACCCCCTTCCCCCCCACTATCGACCAGGAATTAAGCTCTTGATAGGTACATCGGCTCCAAGTGTCCGGGAGAGAGTTTCTTAAGTCCTTTACCCGTGAACTCAGAGGTAACTTCCGTCATGGACCCCCTTGACGTTTCTCTCTCACGGCAAAAGAATTAAAGCAATTAGTCCCGACTCCTTATTCGAGAGAGTCTGTGAGCATTTATGCGTCCCCCCCCACAATTTGGCAGCTTTTGGAGCCGCTCGTATGTAAAAACAATGCGTCCAATTCAATCTTCGGTCCTGCAAGGCCTTTCTACCGATGCTCTCTCCCCCTAGTAATTCCTGATGATCATCAAACAGTGGCTTTCTTGGTGATTTTTTTACTTTTGACCCGCCCCCTCCTCATTCCCTTCACGACTTTCCCCACCTTCTGAGGACAATGAATTAGAGTTTCACTAAACGGACTCCAGGGGTTCGCCTATGCTAATGGGGCCCTCCTATTTGATTTCCTCACGGCGAATGCAGGAGAGATGTTTCAACCCCCCCCCCCCTTCTTCTTGAAGTTTGCACTTGGGTTCTGATCCAATCCAAACCCTTATCTTCTTGGTGTCCCGAAAAGAGATGTCTTGGTCCCGAGCTCCTGGCAACGTGTTTGACTATGTATTTCCCGGGTCCAAGGATAGCGTGCGACTTTCCCTAAAAGTGGCTTTGAGTTTCTGTTGTCGTTTCGTTCCCCCCCCCCAATATCGAAATGTGCGCAGAAACTGTTCATCCATCCTGTTTGATTTATAGAGCGTTGTCCCATCAATCCGATCCATTGCGCCCCTTTCCTGATGCTGTCCCCATTTCGTTGCCCCCCGCCAACGCCAAGTTTTTTCACTCCCCGCCACAATAGAGAAAATGGAGTACAGTATCCCAGCAGTTCAGGAGGCCCCAAGTACCTATCCCCCGTCCCAAAAGGCGCCCCTTTGAAGGTCCAACGCTGCCGGAATTTCCCGGGAGTTTCTCGAGTAAGGGGATGGTGTCGATTTTTCTCAATTCTCAAGTCAGGCGTCAAATCCTGCGACCTGAGGGATGACGTTTGCTCTTCCCTTTTCCCAATCAGTATTAAACGGAGGTGGGTATTCACTTTTTCCCACAAGGAGGAACTCTCTCTGCTCGTGCTTTTTGTTCCCGTTCCGCCACGGCGGTGGCGTGAAAAAAATTCTTGTTCCCCTTTTCCCAACTTTTTCTCTAGAGTTGAAATGGTTGCCCAACTTTTCCTTTTGCGTCGAGCGGTATAATTCTTTTACGACCCCCTTTGCTGTTGGAAACGAATCGGGAATGGTTTCCTTTTTACTTAACCCTTTTTTCCCGGGCCAAACACATACCACCTCCCCAGGTTCTCGTTGTGAGAAAATAATGAGCGCCATCATCCGCCTAAACTTCCGACTCCCCCCTTCTACCCTAGTCCACCCCGGGCATAGGAACAGAAGTGTTTTCTTTTCTGCGAACCGATTCTTCATACGAGTCTTGTTTAGACTTTTATGCTCGGTCCATTTTTTCCGGTCTTTCTGGACCTCCTACGTACCTCTACTACAAATCGGCCAACAAACATGTCTGGAGTCAACGGGCGTTTTTTGAGGAGTCACTGTTGCCAGTCCAAACGTAGGGAAAAATCCCCTCCCCCGTTTCTATGATCCGGTAATTCCATCGCTTCCCTTCAATGTTCTGGTTTTCTTTCAACTGAGGTGGTAGCGAGAGAATAGCACAACTTTTTTTTTTTTCATGTAATCGCAGTGGGTCCCAACGATCTGCACGGTCACCTGGGGCCCGGATGCGTCTTCGCTTTTTTTTTTGCCCGGCTGGTGTCCAAGGGATCCAATCTGTTTTCCTTGGGATCTAAAAAGGCCCCCCCCTCCCCCTGGCAAGCCATTCGGGCGGTTCCTTGCATCCCCTGCCCCCCCCCCCTGCCTTCTCCGAAAGGGCTTTACTAAGAGATGATGTTTTTCCCCTCTCCCTCGTTGGTTATGCGCCTCTGGCTCCGGTTCGCGTGTGGCCCTCGTGATCTCTTCCCCTCTCATCCCTTTTTTTTTTCAGCTGAGATCCCCGGCCACGTGCAACAAAAACCTTTTTCATCCCGAGACGAGTTAGATGCGCACCCAACCATCTTTTCTATCTCCTGTGCCTATGGTGGACCATTTTTTCATGTTTTTTTTTGGCCGATTTCGCGGCGAATTCTGATGGAACCGGACCTCGCTTTTGAGGGGAAAGTGGTATTTTAAAAGCGTGAATACTCTTAACATGATAAACGCTGGCAACCAAACAACGTGACGACGTAAATTCAGATCCTTTCCACTGTTCCCCTCCGGGGGGGCGGAAAACCCTCCTTCTTTGATACTTTCCCCCTTTCGAGGGGTTGAGTAGTAAAACAATACTTTTCCCCCCTGCCCATTTTCCTTTTCGACGAGGCAGAGATGGAAGACCTTTACTCACGACAAGCCGAGAGGTGTGGTCCGTACGATTCCTTCTTGGTCGCTTACCTTTTCCAATGCTTGATCATGACACGTGGTAGACGATGGGTCCTCCCTGTTCGGAAAAGGGGTGTTCTCACCTCCTTTTTATTGAGTCAGCTTCTGTGAACCGGCATGGACTTTCTCAAGAGAAGACCTAACACATTTCTTTCCCTCAGAATGACGAAGTGTTGCCCCTGCTTCAATCCTTTGTCAGCACACGACTGTCTATGTCCCGTGGCACGGAAAGAGTCTCCTTAGGTTTTTTTCAACGTGTTCCGGATGATGTCTGTGCGTGCAACCACGCCGGCCCCATAGGTGGGGATGTGCAATCCCTCCTTTTTTGGATTCTGTGACCCGCGTCGAAATTAAGCCTAAAGAATTAATATGGTCCCTTTGTTTTTACGGAACTTCCCTCTCTTTCCGATACCCCCCTAGGTAGACGCAGAAGACTGTGTCTCTGCCTAAATTTTATGCCCAAGGCGGTGACGACTCACCCCCCCGGTGGCAGGGGTACCCCCCGCCTATTTCCGGTCCCATTGTGGAAATTTTGCATAAAGGATCCCTCCTACGTTTTCCTTCTAGCCCGCCGGATTTTCCCCTACCAGCAACCCCCCCCCCCTTCATATTGCTTTTTGTTGACTCCGAGGGTTTAAGCTTCTGACTTGACGTTGCCCCATGGTCCGTTGGCCCCATCCTTTTGCGTCTCGAATTCCAGTGGGGACAGTTACCCGGTTTGAAACTGCTCCCATTGCGGGGGCACGGCCACATCGTGATTGTGGTTCCTCTTGGGTTAATTTTACATTCTTCGAGATTGTTTTGGTTGAATTTCCCATTGCTTGGAAACTTGGCGCGTTTTTCCAGCTCTGAGGTGATAAGACAAAGTCATCCCCCTTTTCCAAGGCCTTCGTGCTTAAGACCCTTTCTTATCAGATCAAACAGTATGATGAGCCCCCAAGTTCTGCTGCCTCCTTTCTTTCTCTTTTTTCCCGCCTACACCCATCAACTGGAACAGGCCCTTTGTGCCCAGACGCGCATCATGTGTTTCCTTTTCTTGATTATTCATGTGCCCCCCCCATGGCGGGCCCATGTAAATTCGGTTGGCCCATGACTCGGAAGGCGCTGGTGGCACATGATAACACCCCTACTTCCCAGTCTCCGACTCCCCCCCTTTTGCTTTCTTACAGTTTTCTTCCCTTGATGAGTGAGGTTCTTTCCTTAGGCCTTGAAGAATTCTTTTCTCGATTTCTATGCTCGCCCCTGAGTTATGTAAAGAAGCCACCTTCCAAGACGTTTCTTTCATGTCATTGTTTGACCGTCTGGATCTTTTCTTTTGGAGTTTCCCAGACTCAGTACCAAAGTTCCTTCGAGACAATGTTTCCCTCAAGGTAAGTTTTACGCGAAGGCGGCTTCGGATAATTTTATGATCCTTCCATTTTTCTCCGTCCGAACCTTGCTCGTGTGGATACAGGGTTTTCCCACTTTCCTTTTGATCTTCCGTTTTTTCATCACCCTCTTTGTTGCGTTGGTGTGAACTCACCTCGGAGACATTCTGCCCGACGCGCCAGACGGGAAAAGAACCTTCCAACGGACCTTTTCTATCGCTTGATGAATTTGGTGGAGTTTTTTCCTGACGGTGCATAGCTATAAGTCCTTCTCGGAATTTTTGAAAGAGTTTACTTTTTTTACTTCTCCTCGGAAAAGCATCAGAACTGTTAAGGTTTTCCCTCCTACACGATATAGCGATTCATTCAGTTTGTCGTTCTCGTCGCAGAATTCCGATCCCGCCGTAAAGGGGATTCTTTTCACTCCTCCGTCTTAGCTCGTAGTGGCCGATGAAGATTGTCGATTTCCTCGCCTATTTCTCGTTATTGATATTGATATGACTGGCTTATTGACCCTCAAACTTCTCGTTGGTATTATCTCGAGTCTTAGAATTTTCCACTTTGATGCTTTCTCCCGCCCCCTTCCCCCTCGATAGTTTCCCCCCCACGTTAGGGTTTTTTCCGTTTTCTCTTTAAACGATTTCTGGCTAGTCCGGAAGAGAAAACTTCCCTCCTTCTTCCGACCGAGAATACAGATCCTTGACATGAGATCTCCCGTTATTGCCCTTTTCCCCTGCTACTCCGAAGTCCCCGACTCCACCAGAGGATTGAGAGGTCAGATACTTCCTATCTGATGCTCTTGAAAGAGGCGCTTAGTTTTTTTTGGTTTCTGAACTTTCTCGCTTCGGTTCCCAAGGCCTTGTAGCTTTCCCGTACTTATTTTTTCCGGCGACTGCATGCCCACGACCTCCGGAAGGTAAGGGCGAGGAAGTGCCGCTCCCCTTCGATAGTTTTTCCCTAGTGAAATTGAGTACCTCTTTTCCTTCTTTACTTAGAAACAATACACTGTGTTCGGGATGGTCATTTTGACTCAAGATTGATACTATGCCCAACCCCCTTTAGTTTTTTTTCTGTGCTAGACTAGTTCCAGAACCCTGCCCGTCCTCTTCTCGGGGACTAAGAAAGAATACGAACTACCCTTTCGCACTCGTTAGCTTTTCCCTGGGGTATTTTTACATGAAACTTGGTTTCTTCAAAGTGAGTTCGTGTTGACTTCCTTTCGGGCTTAACCTCTTCTCTCGCCCTTCCGTAGATTCCTCTGATTTTAGAAAGGGATCCAAGAGGTTTCCTCCATTTCTAATTTCGTGGCTCTCCCTAACCCTCTGCTGAGCGGACAGAGGAAATACTCTTGTTCTTCTCCTTTGGCGACCGTCCCCGATGGGGAATAGAGTTATGCGATTGGCTCAGGATCAGACGAGGTTGAACATGTTTTTCTTGATTTTGATATGTCGTCTCCGCATATACGCGGTGGGATTGATTTCGTGCGCGCGGTAGTCGCCCTTCTTCTTTTTTTTGGCATCAGACGTATTTGATTGTCCGCGTCTGGACGAGATGGTCTTTCCCCTCTTTTCCGTGGGCCTTTTCTCCCAGAGAGTGGCGAGGGACTCTTTTTTGGTTTTAATCCCGGTTTTTTTTGTTCCTTTCCTGATCAGAGAACCAGATCTCCACGAGCCCGTTTTTAGGATTGACACACGGACGACCTTTTTTCTCCCCATCGCCAGATGTTATGTCCGAGGTCAAGCCGCAAATGGACCCCCCCTTTTCTAAGGGTACCTTTTTGGAAGAGTCGTACATGCGCGGACGGCGGGCTGATGACGCGAGTTAGGAGCGACGGTTTTCCCGACTTCTCCCCACACTGTAAGGGGGATGGCCCGCTAAGGGATACGCTTTCGCCTGAAAAACCCTCCTCCCTGGTTCCTCTTAGAGAGAGGAGACCCATTTTTTGATCTAGAGTCAGCAGCATCTACTTGGAGAGCTTACCTCCTTTGGCATCTCAAGGAAACTCCCTTGAGAGGCGCTTCAATCCTTTCTTTGCCTTTCCTTTTTTTTTTTTTTTACTTTTTTCCCCAAAAGCTTCCCACCGCCGTCAGGAGTTTACCCCCTCTAATGACCTTCCAAAACCCTCCTACCCTTTCTCACCTTGC
>Ga0179591_1199902_pt1 | contig 11401 bp, 10 predicted proteins | sample CZOMad2_1_08_16f_FD_182891 | JGI IMG/M metagenome (GOLD analysis project Ga0179591, IMG submission 182891) | Vadose zone soil fungal communities from Angelo Coast Range Reserve, California, USA - CZOMad2_1_08_16fungal (PacBio error correction) | ecosystem: Environmental > Terrestrial > Soil >... | reverse complement strand
GATTTTGCCCCAACGGGCGACAGTGATTCCCCCTTTTGCAGCCTTTTCTTTCTTCTTGCTTCTGAGACCTTTGGTGCTCTATTAACTCTTTTTAAGCTTTTCCCGCCGACTAGCCGGCGAAATATCATGTCCCTTTTTCCAGTATTTTGTGAAGGCTTTTTCCCTGCTCATCACAAACTTCCCCCAAGCGAAGTCCACCTTGGACATCCTTTCTGTTGAGCGGCCCCAAGAAGGTCGCTCTGCAAAACCTAAGTCTTTTTTCTTGAGTTTTTTCCGTGATGGAAAAGTCCAATATGTCTTCAGACGCCGTGGTGTTTTTTTTGACCGCCATCTGCGCAAAAAGTTATCGATTCAAGTTTCGCCCTATTGAATTTCTGCCCTCCCAGACTTTGTTTTGCCGCAAATCCCCCCCCCCCCTTTCCTTCTGACACGAGCACCGCGAGTGCTACGCCCAACCATGGACTTTCCCCCACCACCCACCCGATCTTAGTAGGGTTACTTGCCACGTTTTTGCCGCGTCCCGAAGGGGCGTCACCCAGTGAGCTCCCTGGCGTCGCGCCCCTTGTCCGGATGGACCAAGGCTGTCTTTTCTTTCTGGCTCCGGCGTTGCTCACGTACCGGCACCTCTTTGCCCCAAATCGGCATCAAGCCCTCCCGGCTTCCCCGTTCCACTCTTTTTTGTGACTTAACTTGTTTTTTCCACAATACGTGTTAACTCTCGGCTTCTTTTTTTTCCCTGTTGTCCGTTGGGTCCTCGCTGGATCCAGCCTGAATGTTCCGGTTTACGCCAACGCATAATCGACGTCCTTCATGACCAGGTCCTTTCCCCTTTTGTCCCTTCCCTCTTCTCCGCCGCTCCCGCCGATAACCCTGTTGCAACGGGTCTCACGGCGAATTCGGGATTATCTCTAACAAGTTTCCCTTCGTTCCCCTCCGCGGCCTTCGGCTCTCGATTAAGTTTGACGCGAGCCTTTTCGCGTTTATTTCGGTCGGAGAATTCCACTCTTTTCGGAGTTTTTGTGAACTGTGCGCTTTTCGTCATTGTATCGAGGGTTGCCTTCGTTTCCCCTATCTCCCCATGTTTCCCACCGATTTTCTCCTTGAGATCAGTCTTTTCTGGCGGAAATTCTGAGGACATGCGGTCTGATTTTTCCCGTCGCCGCGATGGCGCCGCCCTATCTATCTTAACATGTCTCTTTCTTTTTCTATCTTCCCTTAATAATACTTTTTTTGTGTTTTGTCTGAGCACCCCCCTGAACCCTCCGCTTTATTATAGATCCCTTTTTTGGCTCCTCTTTTTTTTCATGACCGTTGAAGAGGATATTCCTCCAGCATCTTTACCCTGCCTCCCTTTTTTTCAGTGAGACTGTGGATTCTTTATCTCCTCTTTGACATCCTCGTCTGTTTGACGCTATGTCCGCACTTCCCCCCCGCTCTAACTGCGCTTTTTCATGATTCTCCGCATGTCGACGCGCCAGCTACGTGCGACTGCGGATTTGCCGAAGTCCCTCTGTTTTTCCCCCTCCCTGTCATCTGTATGTTCCTGCTCCCGGCAGTCCGTGAACTATCGGTTGCAACGGTTTTATCAGTCGTTTTTTCCTCTCCCTGACTGTTGGTCAGGTACACAGACATTCTCTGTGTCAGACGGCTCTTCCTTTTCGTGGCCTTCCCTGAAAGGGTCAGTGACCTCCCGATCTACCTGCCCCCAGCATTCCCCACCCACACCTTTTCAAGAATCCCGTTTTTCCGAGTTTGGTTTTGTGTACGGGAGGCGGTTAGCGGCCCCAGTTCCCATACTGCCCCCTGACGCCGTGGGCGCTTGCTTAAACTTTGATTGGCCACACGAAAAAAGTTGTCTTTGCCCGTTATCTGTTATCTGCCTGTTTGCCCGATTTATCCTTCTAGTTCTCCTTTCCGTTAGAGCTGAGGAGACCCAGCTTTTTAGCCCTTAGCGCTCCGCGCGCACAATCACCCCCGCGCCTTCTCTTGTGTGTTTGAGATTGGGTCGCTTCTTAGGATTTTCGTTTTCAAACGGTCTTTCCGACGTTGGTTTCGCAGCCCCACCCCTTTTCGCCTTTCCGACCTACTTTTGGAACGTCTGTTCCCCCCTTTTGCCAGCTTATGAAGAAGTCCCGCGTGCGTCGGTCCTTGACTTTTGATTTAGCTTTTTCATAGCCCCCAGACCAAAATACTTAGTTGCGCTTCTTAGAAACTAGTCCCCCGAATATTTTCAAGGTTGGGACCGATGCGGTCTCTCTTACCGTTGATTTCTTCTCTCTTACAATGTAGTCGGTTTCACGCCCGACTTTTTGCCAGCGCCAGATAGATGATACTCGAGCCCTTTTCCAATGTCTACCCTCGCTGGCCGGCCTGTCGAATCTTCTTAGCCGAGTTTCTTTTCATACCCCTCCTTTTTTCTCCCAAAAGCTGTTCCAGCTTTTTCTCCTGACCCCATGAAACTGATCTTGCGCGTGTTTTTCACCCTCTTTTATTCCAATGGAAATTTATGACCCCTCGCGATATTTGCACTTTTCTCAGCCTCCCTGTTTCCTCCCCCGCGATGCATTGCCTCCCACTCTTGCCGTCTGGTGGCTGCCCCGACTCCTCCCTTCCCCCGGAGAATCAACCCCAGTGTGTCGTGGCTTCACAAAGACCTCTTCTGAAGGCCCCATGCGAAAGCAGGTACTGGCTACTTCGATGTTAAGAGCCGCCTTTCCCCCCCCAGTAAAGATACATTCCCCCTCGCGATTAGCCCTTTTTTTCCTCCACGGTTTCCCTGGGTCCTTAGTCACCTTTGTCATTCACAGTTACCCATGCATGACTGGAGCACCCCGACCGAAGCGGCCACATTTCTTTCCAAATCCTCCTCTTTTTTCCCCTCATTTTAGAGAGATTTTGCTTGCAATTGTTTGTTCCTTTCCCACCCCCCCCACAACTTTTATTTCTGCTCCCCTCTGTACAGGCTGGCCCTTTGATGAATGCGCCCGGGCCCCTACCTGAACCCTTTCATCTTCGTTCAGCATCCGGTTCTTGTTTTTTTTGTCTATGGATTAATGTCTGTTTTGTACACACGCCTTGATGCCGTCCTAGCTTCGGCCATGTACCCCTTTCCGCATGAGGGAGGCCTCTTTCTTTTTTGCCTGGACACCTGTGGCGTACCCTCCTGGACGCCTTTTTGCCTTCGCGTTTGAGTTTTTCCCCCCCCCCAGTAACGTTAAGTCCGTTGAGTTTGTTTTTTTCTTCCCTGAGGTTTTCACAGAGGCCCGGCCCTCGTCCAATAATCCTTGGCATCCTATTGGTGAATCTCACACGGCCTGTTCATTCCGGGTCAGCCGTCGTGTGGGTTTCCCCCTGCTGGCTTGTAGTACCCGAGGAGCTTTGACGCACCAACCTGCGACAGATTCGACCCTGGTCCTAACGCCGGCTTCGCGCCATTGCCGGTGGCCTCTAGTACAATCCTTTACATTCTTTTGCCGGCCCGAGCTCCCTCCAGGACTTTTCCTGCTACACATTCTTTCGGTTTGTCGAATTTAACTCTTATCTGCACCCTCCCTCGTTTTTTTTTCCCCCCCCAACATTCACAGATTCCTTTGGTTTTCGCGGACACTAAGGAGCGCGCCCCAAGTCTTTGGCGGACTGTGATTTCCCCAGAAGCCTCCTCATTGACAGACGAAGTCGTGACGTTCAGTTTTCATGGTTTTTTCTCCCCTTCCGGCAAGGCTTCTCGAGAAGCGCCTGTCATTGTCGCTGCCTCCCCCCCCGTCGTCTGAAACGCCGCCTTTTTTTTTTTCCCTTCCCCTGTTCATTGGACGCGCAAAACACACCCTCCCCCCTTCTTTGCGTCCCCCTCCCGTGTGGCTGGCTTTACGTTACCCTTGGCGATCTTTTTTCGCTTTCTCTCGTCGTCTGGGAATGCTCTCTTTTTTTTAGCAAGTTTTCAAGACGGTTCCGGCTCACTTTTCCTTCGTGTCCCCATCAACTTTGGCATGCATCGTTCTCCGTGCTGGTGAACTTGTCGTCGTTGTCCTCTACCCCGCCCCATCATTCTTTTGCTCTTTTTTCCATTTGACATCGTGGGGGGACCCTTGGTCCCCCTGCGTATATCCTTTTTCGTCGACGCCCTCCATATCCCCCTTCTTCTCTGAATTGCTCAGGTTACCCACCGCCAGCACTTCGACGTCATTCCCCCTCGAATTGGATGCTTACCATAGGTTTTTTTTCCGCCGCCTCGATAACCGTTGCCGCCAGTCCGGGAGGTTCTTGATTATCCTTCCCTTTTCCTACAAAACGCCATGAACGTGGCCTCGGATACTCCTTCTCCCCATCTCCTTTTCCTGCGAGCTTTATTTTTTTTTATTCCCCTTCCCCGTCGTGTCCGGAGCTGACTTTGCTCCGTAGTCATATGATTTCTTCCCCGATTTTTTTCCTAATCCCATTCCCCATCACCCCTTCGAATTCCTTTGAGATCATTCAGCTTTTTGGCCGACCAAATTATCTTCCCTGCAACTCCCCAGGTTTTTCTTTTTCCGCGATGGCCCCGCGTTGGTGATCCAAGTTCTCTATACATCTCAACTTTTCCAGTAAGGGGTCTTTTCCCTACTCCCGTTTTGATTTCGTACTCCCCTTCCCCATGTTCCGCTTTGGTCTCTTTTTTTTTTTCTCCTCGTGGAGACTTCCTAAGACCGTGACCCGGGAAAAATGTCTAAATTTTTTTTCTCCTTCATTCTTTGATCACGGCGCAATCGGTTTTCAGGACTCTGGGGATATAGGCGCTGGAAGCCGAAGCCTTTCATCTCCACGTTTGCCCCACAGTTTTTTCCCCGCTACTGATCGTTTCAATGGAATCTCGATAATTGAACGCGCGTTCTTCTTTTTATTTCTCCGTATCTCCCCGACATTTCCCGCGGAGTCTTTCCCTGTCAATTCTGTTTATTTTTTCCCTTCCACTCCCCTTCGTCGGTCCCAACACACTTTTTCTTCTCTTGACTTTGAAGATCGAAGGGGTAGTGTTCACAACGCTTCCTTCGCTGACTTTCTTATTCTCTACGCTGCCTTTTTTTCAACCTGTCCCCCTTTTCCCTTTTCCTCCGACAATCCCACCGCATTCTTCCCCGTCTTGAATGGAAAGCCCCCCTCTTCCCTTCCGCCCCCCCCTCTTTCCCGTAGTTTGTGAGACTCAATGAACTAGCGGCGCCATTCTAACTTCCTCTTTCTCTCTGCTCAGCAAATTTCTTGTCAAACGGTATTGCCGCAACTTGCGCAGCCGATTTTTTTCCAATCAGCTTTTTTACCTCCCGGTACCCGAGCCTGACGCTTTATCGCTTTTCGACGCTTCTTCCGCTGCCCACGCGCCCCACGATTTCGACGTTTTTGTGTTTGCGGCGAGTTACGGCGAGCTGCCGCGTTCCCCCCTGTGCCGCTTATCCCAAATTTCCGGCGAAGTTTTTCGCAGTCCTGCCCGGATTCTTTGATGCGACCCAAATTGCATGCGTCTGAACACGCCTATTTTTTCGGAGTTTCTGTATCCTTCTCTTCTTTACGTTTTTCCTCACTCCTACCGCCCCCTTTTGACTGCCCTCTTCCTTAGTGATCAACTATCCCACAATTTTTCAGGTTCTTTGGAGTCCTGGTGGCTTGCTAGTCTTTCTCGCAACTTTCTGATCCTGGTTTCCGATTATTACCCCCTTTAGCTTAGGGAACTCCCCCCCGTTCCTTGAGGCCTCTAGGCTCGTTCCAGCATTCACGTCAAGGACCTATTTCCCAAGGCCGTCCTAACCCCGTCGGGCCTGCCGTCTTTTTCCGTCATCTTTTTTCCTTTGCCTATTTTTCCCCCCCTCGGGGTTTTCCCCTTTTTCTTCCCAGCTGCTGCCTCTTACTGATGCGATTGTTTACGTGTGGCTTCACAATTTTATTGTGGGGGGGGGGATTTTGTCCCCAAATGGAACTTTAGCTTTCCTTCTTCCCCCTCTCGACGTTCCTTCACATCCCCCTGCTGCCCCCTGAATTTTTTCCCGAGTCTGCTGCGTCGCGTGTCTTACGCAATGGTCGTGCTCACAACAAACCAATCTTCTCCCCCAGAATGATGCTCTATATCAGTGGGCGAAAGCCTGGGAAGGCATCAAGTCGTGTTACGCCTCCGCTGCCTTCACATTTACATCTATATTCCGGGCTGTGCAGAGCCGTACGGTGCTCCCCATTTTCTATTTTTTCCCCCTTCCTCCCCTTCTTTTTTTTCCCCCTTTTCCTCCCTTGCCTTCTAGCTGGGTTGCAACTGCAACTTTTCAAGTGAACAGCGCCAAAGAAATTGTTGCCAACGTCTTTGTTGTGGTTTTGAGAGATGCTTTGCCAGCCTTCTTTTGCCGCCCTGTTTGCAGTTGCAGTTTCTGCGCCCCCTTAACTGCGCGCTCCCCTGTGACAAAATACTCCCATCGTGTGAGCACCGTGCGACGTGCCTGTTCGCTCCTTCCCTTGCCTTCAGTTGGAGTCTATGGTTTCATAACGTCCCTTTTGTTTTTAGGTTTTTTCGCCTTTTGATAGAGGCTTGGGCGGCTTCTCTTTGTTGTGACCTCTCCGACCCCCTTTTTCCCTCTTTTTCGTGACGCGACTCGCAGCCCATGGCTAAGCGGCTTTCGACTATCAGAATTCGCTGGGTTGAACGTTGAGGGCGAGAGTTTCCTTTTTTCGTCGAATATTTCCTTGGAATCATCATATGCCCGCCCCCTTCTTCCATATTGCCCTTCCCTCGTGTTTTTTTTGGCATGCTGTTCTTGCCTGAGGTCTTGATGATGATGTTTCCACCGACCTTGCTGAACGAACTTTTTCGACAGGTCGACATATCCCCCTTTCTGGAGTAGTTGATCCCCTTGCCTGGGGCTTTCAGTAACACTCTTTACATTCTGTTTTGCTGTCGCTGAGCCTCGTCCGAACTAGCTCCATTCCTTCCTAAGACTGTTATGTGCTTTGGCTTCGTTGTCTATAACTTAAATCATAGCACGTGCGAAGTTCCCCCTTTAACAGTGGGCTAGTTCTCCTGAAAAGTGAGCTCGCCACCCAAGTTTTGGGGGAGTTTTTTTCTGAAAAGTACCTTGAACTGCGTCCCGTTCCCCATGCGCGTGCAGACTAGTCGTAACTTCTCTATTCTTCGCGATGTCCTCCGTTCCGACGTTTGCTTGGTAGTGCGTCAAACGTTCGGAAAGCGTTCCGGAAACGCGTCGTCCGCTTTCGACATCCCGGTCTCCAACCCCCCAACTTCTTTCGTTGTTTTGAGTCAACTTTTTTTCTCCCGGGGGTGTTTTTTGTTCGGGCGCTGGTTTTTTGACTGGCCTTCTTTTTGTCGTATCGGAGTCCGGGGACCAAGGCTGATTCTCTAGTCTCTCATCGTGTCCTGCAGACGTACCCTTCCCACGTTCTTCGTCATTTCATGCTTCTCAGTCGATGGGCCTCCTAACCGTTGCTTCTCCGCAACCCCCGTTACCTCGGTCGTTCCACGGCTTTTTCCCCCTTTCCATTCTTTTGCGCTCGTAGTGGTTTTTTAATCTTTTATCTTTGATCATCTGAATGACTCTTTCCCACGCGACTCCCCTAATTCCTGACCATCCCCCGACTCACTGCCTTGATTTCTCTTTTTCTTTCAGCAAGCGCGCGACCTTCAGCTATCTGATTCCGGTTTTATTATTCTACAGAAAATGAAGTTTTCGGTCTCCTTCTCTTTATTATCTTGCTCTCCTGCAGTCTTCCTTAGCGGCGCGGGTTTTCTCTTCTTCGAGTCCCCCCAATCCCCCTTGTAGGTTTCCCTTTGCTCGTGAGGGTTTCCGCTCGTCCTTCTTTATATTTTCCGAGTCATGCAACCAACCCGTCATGTGTCCTTGGCTTTCAGTAATCGGAAAAATTCCTCTTCCTTGAGTTACTGCAGTCGTCCACCCCCCTTTTGCTGCCACGTATCATAGGCATTTTTCAGTCTCTGAGTTCCTCCCCTCTCGAGCCCAACCCCTTTACTTTGGATGAGGCCTCCTCCCCTTTGATTGCGACCTGCGTCGGACTTTCTGTCAACTGTTTCCCCGTGTCTTTTTCCTTCTCCTGGGCGAGACTGTCTCAGGCTCTCGGTTGTTTCAGTAAGTGCTATAGGTCGTCCAAGCTGACTGCTTTATCCCTCGATTTCGACTCGTCCCCACCCTCGTTTCTACGTTTCTCTCCAATCTCCGACGAAGGCCACCCCTCCTCGATAGCTGCGACTGCTTGTGAGTCGACCTCTTTGTATCCCGCGTCTGAGCTCCTATATCGTTTTTTCCCCAGCGTCTGGAAACTATCGCGTGCCCAACTTTAATTATGGTTCTCGCGCGTGCTTCGTCGCCCGACGGAGGTCAGGTACACAGCCAATTCGGTTGATCTCGTAGATTACGCTGGCTTGGCGTCCCTTGCAAGGCATTTGATATCAGCTCAGCGCTCGCTCTACCCCCCAAGCCCCTTCCCCCTCCCAGGTCCCCCTGATTTTTCAAGCCCAAACCGTTCGACACGCTGTTTTCAGAGTTGTACGGTGGCGCCCCCCCTTCCACGCACCCCCATTCTCCGTGCGTCCCCCTTCAATGACGCGGGTTTTTTCTTCGACCCCTTCTTTAACCCCCAACCCCGTCCTGAACCGTGAGGCCTGTACCTTTCTTTTCAACGTTCTGACCCTTCCGTCTTCATACTCTTGGTACTCCGAGAGACTTTGAGCGCGCTGCTTCGAAGAAAGGGTACCGTCTCCGCTTCGCGCGCACACGTTGCTTTCACCGGAACACCGAGACTTGTTTTAATTTGAGAATTGCCGGCGTTTAGCGCGACGCGGCGGTACGCTGACACGGATTCTGGTCTCCGTTGTTTATCTCCCCCGGCCGGACTTCAGTCTGATGCCCCTGAGACAGCCCCCCTTTTTGACAGTATTTTTGCTGAAATCACTCACGGCGTCCCCCGGGTCTTTGTGAGCTACTTTTCCTCACTCTCTTTTCCCAGCCCCACCAAGAGTCCCCGCGCTCCTTATTTGCCGCGCAAACTATCCCCATTTTTTCCCCAAGGGGGAAAACCGCTATCGTTGTTTCTTTGTCGACCCCCCCTTCTTCAAAACATGTTAGCGGGAATTTTTTCGTCATTGAGGACATTTTTTTCCTCCTAGTCTATGGCACCGCTGCCTTTCCCCTCCAAGTTCATTGACTACCCTTTAACCCTGGATCCCGCCCTATGTTATTCGGCGCCCCCTGTCGCCCATCTTTCTCCACTTGTTTGTTTCTCCCCATTCTTACATCGGGTTCCCTGCCTATGCAGTCAGTACGATAGTGCTCTTAACCCCCTGCCCGAGGGCTCCTTTTTCCGAGGCAAAAATGTCAATATTCCTTGGAGCCCCGAATTTTGCTCACTCTCTGCCGTCGCCCAGCCCCGCTCCTTTTGCGGAATTCTTAATTTTCAGATGATGAGATCGCGTCACTTTTGGATAGTACGCACCTTTGTGTCGTTGTCACAACAAGACCTTTTCTTCTCGAAGTCGTCATCCTTCCTCTGGAGTCCTAGGACGGGCTCGTGACGCGACGCATTTTTTCTCCCCTCAGACCCCACACCACCCTTCAAGTCTACGAAGCGGCAATTGGCTCCCGTTCACTATTTTTCCCTTCGCATTGTCTCACATTACCCCAATTTATGTCTTAGATGGAGCAAAGTTCCCCCCCTCCCGAAAAATCCCCCCAAGCCAATTTTTGTGGCCCCAATTTTTCTTTTTCTTTTTGAGGAGAGTGCTAATTTCTTGACTTATTTCTTTTGCAGTTGCTCAGGCGCTTGGCCCTTGATTTATGCGTCCCGGACCACCCCCCCTCCTGGCCCCCCTGGGTCGCACCCTTGCCGTGCTTCGGTGAGTGGTCCGGCTAGCGTATTGGGTATGTTTTTGTTTCTCAGGCGTCTGTCCACGCCGTCGTCCTATTTTGTTTTTCGGCCTCTGTCAACTTGCGTAGACGGGACGCGTCTCCAGCACATGTCCGCTTTTGCCAAATCCCGCGGTGGAGACTTTTTGATGGGGCTTTTTTAAGGCGTTTCTTTGCGTTTTTGCTTGTATTTTTCCCCCTTTCCCCTTGGCACTCATATTGGGGACAGCACCTGTCTCCTCGTCCTCAGGGTTCTTTTCCTCGTCTGCGTGCGCATGTTTTTTTCTCGTTTAGCTTGCAACGATTTCCTGCACGTTCAAAGCTGCCTGACATCCCATTCAAAAGGCCGCCCTTCAGAGCCTACTTTCCCTTCCAGCCTGTCTTACCCAAACCTTTTTCTTTTTGCCTTTTAGGGCCGTCCGCTTTTTTAACCTAGCCATGTCTTTCCCCTAAGCTAACTTTTTTCTTTTGACGTTATTTTTCCTATCCCTCACTTTACTCTTACACGCGAAGTTCCCAATTTCACAGCCGTTGTGCGCTCTTCCCCTACCTTCTGTCAAAATGTATTTGGAGGGCTTTTCCATGTCACAAATACCTCATGACTTCTTTTTTCCTCCCGACGCTTTCGTTTTAAGATTCAGTACTGAAACCCGGTTTTGCGACTGTGAAAAGGTGCTGAGTTCTTTCAGATTTCGATGACGCACGTCGTTTCCCCCCAGCCTGATCCCGTTACGTTTCTTTCAAGTGTGCTATTAACCCCCCTAGACAGGAAAAATTCTTACGCTTTCCATACACCTTTGTCGCCCAGGAGGACGTACTTTGGGAGACCTTTCGCTTCTTAAGATGTATCTCTTCGTCGTGGCCAGGTGATGAGCTCGGATTTTTTGCCCCCTTGCCCCCGGCCCCGACTTCCCCTCCCTACCGTTGGCACCAAAGTTCGGCATTTTTGCTTCCTTAGTTCCTTCTATTTGTGACTTTGGCGCCGCGTTTCTCCGTACACCCCCGTGCCGTGGCTTTTCGGCATTTGCCCATCGTGTTGCGGGGAATTGCTTTTGGTAAGCGCGAGGTTACTTTGCACCGATTTCATTTACGCCCCCCTTCCATGCGTAATCTCCCTTAGACCCGTTCCCAGCATTTCGTACACTCCTCCGTCGTATCGGCAGCCAGCGTCTCCGCCCGGCTTTCGGCGCATGCGGGTTCTTCAGGACATTCTACCCCCAGATTTCCCCTTCTTTACTCTTTCCTCTGTGATGGATCGCTGATCAGTTCACGCTAGCGGCTGCTTTCTCGGTCGGAGAAGAATTTCGTATCGCCTTTTTTTGTCTGGAACCTTTGCCCTGATTGATGAGGTTCTGTCGCTTAGGCTTCTTCCTCCATTCCCCTGCCTCCTGAACAACTGAGCTTGAGCTCATCTTTCTCTTTGGTGGCCCCCCCCCCCAATTATCCGAGTTTTCACCTTTTTATACAGGACACGAAGATTCCCAACTTGATCTATACATCTTCATGTTTCCCCCCCC
>Ga0179591_1362262_pt1 | contig 11403 bp, 9 predicted proteins | sample CZOMad2_1_08_16f_FD_182891 | JGI IMG/M metagenome (GOLD analysis project Ga0179591, IMG submission 182891) | Vadose zone soil fungal communities from Angelo Coast Range Reserve, California, USA - CZOMad2_1_08_16fungal (PacBio error correction) | ecosystem: Environmental > Terrestrial > Soil >... | reverse complement strand
TTGTTTTTTTTTTTTTAACGGGTTAGGTTTGCGAAACCAGGAGGGGGGCTAATTTCCCGTCGCCGGTTTCTTGGATTCTTACCTCGCCATTTTCGGACGGTTCCGATCGGCGGGATCTAGTTTCCCTCCCCTGGTGGCTCCGAAAAAGCTGTCCCTTCACAACTGTGAGATCAATCGTGATCGTTGAAGGATGTCCCCCCTTTGTTTTTTGAGTTTTCATTTGTCTACGACATTTCCCCCCTTTCCCTTTCTTTCGCCAAGCCCCCACCCCCCCAACTTGATTCCCATCCTGTTTTTTTTCACGACCTCCCTTTTTTCCGGCAACGCAATTTTTTTAAGACTTGGGCTAACACTCTTCCTTCGTCTTTTCGGTGACCGAGCTTTTCGCTTATCCCGGCCTCGTCCTTCTTTTACTTCGCGTGGGGACCCGATTACCCAACCGATGCTGTTGCCTATTTTCGACCGGACGAGGCAGACCCACTCGCGGAACACCCTTGTGATGAAGCCCTCCGGTTCCTCACTCCCCCACTCTGGCGCAGTCCGAACCTAGTATGCCGGATCGATCCAGTGGTGTTTACATCACCTGCCAGGTTTCGACATGTACCCCGTTCTTTGTGCATTTCGGGATTTTACATTCCGACGTTCCCCCCCTACGTTGTTAGCGCTCGCGACGTAATCGCCGCTTCCGGTTTTCTATTACTAGACCCCCGACTCGTTCTCAGTGGTCATTTGGCTCTCGTGCCCGTACTTCCTCTACCCGCAATGGAACACCTCTTCTTCCACCGGTCTTCACGTTGCCAAAGTGATTCCGCCCGCTTCCCTCCTCCCCTTTTTACGCCGTCGTCCTCCCCTGGCGTAATTTCCCCCCGTCCACTTCGTCAGACTTTCGTGATCCCTTCGCCGCATCGCCAAGGTTGACCCCTGGCCTCCCCCTGCATCTCCGGACTTGTCTTTTTTCCGACTTTGTCAGACCCCAAGCGAACTTTTCCTTCTTGCGATTCCCAAAAACTCCCTGCCCTTTCATCCCAACATCTTACCTTCGTCCGGTGACGGCTCTTTTTTGCTAATCTTGGGACTGGTTGTATCCCCTTCCCGCTGGAGGTTTCTTTCTGTTTTTGGCTTTTTCAGAGGATTCCCCTCTTCTTCCGGTCCTTGACTTGATGCACCCCGCCGATTGGCTTCCTCGCCTTCCTCCATTTCATGGGTCTGTATTTTCCGTCGAAGAAGAGAGTGACGCCACCCTCACGGTCCCACCACCTCCGGTTATGCGGTGTCAACTGATTCCCTCCTTTCGCTTCCGTTCTCCCTGGATGGGTAAGTCCTGAGAGTGGGATTTTAGCATCACGAACGCGCTGCTTTTTCAACCACCTCCCCGCAGTCTTTTCCCGAGGTCGCTCCAGAAGATACCCTCTTGACACTGGATTCAAATTGCAGTGTCCCCTTTTCTCTGATCGTATGTACCTCGCTGATATAATATCCCAAGGCGAGAGTCTCTTTGCACTCTATCGTTTGTAAATTCTTTAAGCATACGGTCTCTTTATGCTCGCGAGGTCCTTCTCGTTTAGTGTTTGTTCTGAACGGCTCTAATTTAGCACTCTCTTCCCCCACTCCTTCTCTCTGGGCAAGTCTCCCACCGGTGCTGCCGGGTCGTCCAGTATCTTTTGCCAATTCAGTCCTTTTCAGGAGCAGGAAAGCCATTGCCAGTAGCAAAGATTGAAAGTGGGCCGATCGGTGGTCAGGTTTTCTGTCGGAGGTCCTCGCAAACACCCCCCTGACACCCTTTAATGCTTCCGTTGCTATGGGTGGCCCTACCAGATGGTTTTTGAGCGGAGGGCTTTTTCTCCCTATATCCCTCCCAAAAGGTGTAGAAGCTCGCGATGCCGTCACTGCCGGTCTTCCTCCTGCGGTCTAATCGCAGGTTGTACCCGTGATGGAACAGTGGTTTTTCGGTATCGAAGTAATTAGCCAGTAACAGGGGACGCTTGCCCCAGCGAGAATCATATTGCTATCGGCTGTGAAGAATTTCGTCTTCGTCTAGGTTGTCGAACCTGTATAACCCTAATGGAGTTTGCGTTGTTGCGACGTCGGTTTGTCCCTTTCGTGAGGTGGGTTGGGCCTTGTCAGAGTCTTGAGGGTGACCCACTTTTTTATCTCCCTCGTCGTTTGCACTCTCTTTAGAGCCCTTTTTGGCATGGTTTCATTCCGGAGACGAACCTTGCATCATTTTGTGAGACAGCCGGATTCTCGATTCCCGTCCTGTCGAGGGCATCTTTTATCACTACCGTGTTGTTTTCTCCATGACTCTCTGGATGCTTCTCAGAACTCTGCGGCTCCCACGCTCTCAGCTTATTTTGTCGCTTGACCTCTGAAAAGACTACTAACTTCCGACTGCTCTATTGCTGCCCCGTCTGAGGACCTCTCACCACGTTGTACCTCAGACTCCTTCCTTGCCCACCCACATCACACGCAGCGATAGACGCCGCTACGTCAGGCCCCACGCACGTCTCAGTCCCCTTCTTTTTCTCAACTTTAGCTACCACCGAACCAGTTTCCCTTCTTCTAGAAAATTATTTTCGCGGGGGGGCAAACCCTTTCTTCGATCTAAGCGCGACCTTCTACCAACTCCGACTGTGTCCTCCCGTTTCACCTTCTGAGGTCCGCTAGGAGTTTCCTTCCCCTTTTTTTGACGGCCTTTCGGACATCGAATTCCCCTTAAGCTCAGAATTTTGCGCGAGCCTCTCTCTCCCTCAGCTTAACCATATAGGTGTGAGCCCACCAGTCTTGAGGTACCGTTTCATTTCGTTTTGTGAATTCCAGTGTTTCTTTAAACTTGCTGGAACCAACCCGCAAAATTCATTTCGGGACCCCCCCCCCTCAACTTCGCCTTGCTTGCGTCCTCTGACTTTACGGACTCCCCACCGCCGAGGGGCCTGCTGATGCCCCCGAGGAATGGCGTTTTTAATCTTTCCCTCTCCTTCACACGAACCATTCCCTATAGGCCGACGGTCCTGCGCTGGCTCCTTCTCGCCCGATCCCGCTCCCTTCGATTCTTGACTACAAACCCCTTAGTTGAACTATTCTCCTGGCTGCCTTAGATCAGAGTTTTTTCTCTGACGATAGATGCAGAAGGTCTCCGACGGCACCTTTCATCCACCCCTGTTCGGCCGGTTCTTGCGTAGTCGCCTGTACCCTCTTGTTTGGGGAACGCGTTTCCGCTGTTCTTTTATGCGCGAAATCCCCTAAGTGTACTCACCCCACCTTTTGCCGACACCTCCTGCCCCGCCTTTGTCGGGAATCAATGGTATTTGGCAGTCTTTGTTTACCACCGTATCCCCGGCGTGGCGTTCCGGATTTACCTGCGATCTGAGAACACAATGTACGGCCAATGTATTCTTGCCTCGCCTGGACCGTCCTATCGCCTCCCGCAGTTTCAAGGACCGTCCGAATCTGACGACGCCTCACAGTTCCGTCCCACTTTTCCCGCACTGTCCGGTCTCTATTGATGGTCCGCCCGGTTTTTTCTACCGCGACTCCCTCCCTCTAAGATCTCCTTCATGGGGGTTTTTGGGCGGTCGAGTGACTCGTGGATTACCGGGCTTTTTTTTTCACGCCCCCTTTTCTCCCGTTTCATGATTGTCCCGGTGAACGGTGGCGTCCTTTTCACACAAGGAAATAGTCCCTTCGTGAGGTCTGCCTTTCTTCAGCTTCCCTGTTGAGCTTCTTTAGGGCCAGGCGATCCGTTAGGTGGACGACTATGGGAGGGCGTTGCCCCCCACGTTCGAGGGACCCTGCGTCAATTATTCTCCCGGATCATAATCCTTTTGGAACCGTGGTTACGGCCGGTTCCGCCAGATGTGGTTCCCCGATGTCGAATGCGTGTCATTTGTGGTGGTCTCGGGACGAAGTGCCCCCTAAGGCATAATGTTCTCGGTTACTCCGTCCCAAGACACCGCGCGATACGTCGTTTGGCATCTTCTAACGTAAGGTATGTGGCTCCCCTCAGACTCTTCACATAAACGGGAATGTCCCGGATCTTTTCCAACCTGATTTCCATCCCAACTCCGTTTTTTGGATTAAGAGAACCTTTCTTTGCGTTAGGAGTACTCCCAAATGTTCGTTTTCCGGGAGAGGTTCCCACTCCCGCAAGGTGTAAGAGATGGCCTCGCCGGTCATTCCTGCCACTCCGGTTCAAATCCTTCCCCAGGTTATTTCATTCTTATCCGTCCAAGTCGTCCTCCCATTGGCTTCCTCGCGCGCAGCGCGGCCCGGACATTAAGCTTACGTATCGGGAGTCCCACCTTTCCCCGTTTCCATAATTGCGGTTTCCGGTAAACGGCAGTTCCAATCTGTTATTTATCTCCCCTCTGTTTTCGTGTGCGAACACCGGGGACCTCGTCAGCCCCTTTCATACCGCCCACCAAAAACAAAAGGGAAAATTCCTCTGACGGTCCCCCCATTTTTTTTTGCCCCCAACATGGGAGTTCATTTAGATTTGTTGGAGAAAAAGGGTGCTCATATAACATAACTCCCTTCCAACCCCACCCTTTTCGCCAACGATTACCGACCCCCTTGCGCTGACCTTTTTAATTTAACTGCCTTCCTATGAAATCAGCCCCCCACCACGGTCAGCACAGCCCAACACCAGCCCAATCCCCCCCTATTTATTCGCCGCGCCTCTTTATTCGGCGGCATTTTCATTGACGTCTGGCCATTTCGCCTCTCATTTACGAGAGCGATCGCCTGAAATGAACCCTCCCCAAATGCCCGACCTGCTCCACCTCTCTTTTTGACAAATGTAAAACGCTTTCCCACCCGCATCACAATTTTTCGTGTTTTCCAGGCAACAAATCTCGCTAAGGGAAGAGGCCTGTACCCGTCCGCCTCTCTCCCCCTTTCGTTTTCTCTCCGGCCTTCGAGATGACGGGCGTTGCGTTCTTCAACCCCTTACTGAGTCCGAGTCCTGCGCGAGAGGTATTGATGACATCGTATTTTTGAATGGAGTCTGTTGAGTTTGCTGTTCGATCCTTTGTTACACAGGGATTTTAGGCAGAATTTTGTACCCTCGCTTCACTCGCTACCCCTTATCGTCTTTTCTTGGGATTCGCTCTAGGCGCGCATACTCATGTCGTCTCGGCCTCCGGTGACACCCCCGACCACCTCTTTCATACCATGCTCAGGACAGACGTCCCCCATGACGTTCTTCCTTCCCTTTTGGAAGCATATAAGACTGCTTTAGTTGATTTCCAGTCATTTCTTTTCCCGATCAACGCTAATGAAACGGCGAACTGCGAACGATCACCATCTTTCGACCTCGTAGAGATGGCTTCGAAGTTTTGCTCAGCCCGGCCAGCTTATGTCTGACAGCGCCTCGTACACCCCGCAATGGTGCAATCAATAACCCACATGAAGCCCCGACGCCAGTCGTTCTTTCTTGAACCGCCACGAGACAGACGGGCGGTTTCAACGTACCTCTGTGTCCTCCTTCTCCCGCTCCGGCATGGCGTCCACCGCAGCAGACCTTTTAACAACTTGACGTCTGGGTTTTGAGTGTATGGCCCCTTTCTCGTTAGCGACCAGCCGTTCACGATGTCCACGCTCGATCTATGGCCCGGCGCCGAGCGACATTCGTTCGGTCCCTGATCTAAGTCTGTCTCTCATTAACCTAATTCAGGCGGTTCCGCAGAGAAAGCCGTTCTCTGCCCTCCTTCTCTCACGAGATCTCCCTCGCTTTCATACGGCCCGGTGATAATAGGGCGTGGCCATGAGCCCTCTCCCTCATTATCAGACTCGATGCTCCCCCCCCTCTTACTTTCAATTGTAGTGGAAACGCCGTTAAGTGTCCTGCGATTTGCTTCCTCAGCTCGATTTCTGTGAAAGTAGTCGTCGTCCACCTTTGCCACTTTGAATGACGGCAATCTTGAAGGCACCTTCGGCCGCTTCGGCTTTTGCAAGTAAGGACCCCCTTGTGATGAACCGGTTATCGGGCCGTAGTCACGTGATTCGTGTACCTGTTTTTTTTCCCCGCGTTGATTTACCTGAGAATGAGTTCGACTTCCTCTTCGCTCGGCAGGAAGAACCTGCTATCCTTTATCAACCTTTCTGGTCTAAAAAGTGATTCGACGCATCACGACAGATTAGCGAGCAGGAGCTCGGTTTAATCTGATGTTTCGTTCTTCGTCGTCTCGGCCCAATCTGTACTCGATTAATTCTAGCTCTTTGTAGCGTGCCGTTTTTTTCCGCACCCACCCGTAATCGGAAAGTTTCGTCTTTTATTCGTTACAGGTGCGAACTCTACGATTTCGATTACCCCGTTCTGTAATATCTTCGCCGCCCCTCTGATCTCTGATTTCCGTCAGTCCGACACCGTCTTGATTCCGGACGTGGTAGGTCCGCAGATCCTCGAACATCGGCCCGACATTGAGAAACTTGGCCACTCGCTTTTGTGCCAACTTCAAGACATGCTGACGTTTTGTTTTTCACCCCTTGTTTTCTCAGCTGTAGCGACTCTTTGTGGTTCCGCCTCGGTTCCCAGCAAGGAATCCGGCCGGACGCTTTGCTACAGACGTGCATTCTTTCCCCATCGACGCCGCTCTCTTTCGGCAATGTAACGGTGATATTTTCCAGCGTGCGGGCCCTGTTTGTTGCAACAGCGGGCGGGACGGGATCGAACGTCTCAAAAGTAATCATTCTCCGCGACTCACGGCGGATTTCTTATCTGACATTCCCAAACGACAGGTCTTACCCGCGTCGAGAACAAAAGGCAGGCCCCATCGTACTTGCCCCCCTTTTCCATGTTCCCTTCGATTTGCCCTGGACTCTCCCGTCTTTTTTTTTTCGAGCGATGTCAAGGTTGATCACGATGCCCGCAGATCCACTGTTTTCCTCCCTTCCGTAGCTCTCTTTCATTTTTTCCTCTCCTCGTTTTTGGGGTTTCTTTTGACGTTCTGCATTTCTCATTAGACCTTTTGTCGGATCCAGTCAGACGCGAGTCCTTCCACACTTCCCAGATGTCCAGGGGGGTCCTTGTCCTGACCTGCCGTGTGTACCATACGCTGTTCGTCCTGTTTTCTTTCCGGGTAATCCCCGACGGGTGCGCTCGGTCTATCTGCGTCATCGTCCTGCCTGCTTAGTCGCCTTATACGGAATGAATTGAACGATTTTATTTTTCCCATAACAGACACCCTTGCAACCTGGTCCTGTCTTGCAGATAGTTTCTTTTTTTACCGTCCATTTCTCGTGAAACACGAGAGCAGGCTTACTCTTGGAAAAGCCTGTCCCTTCTGGCAGGGCCCTCCCCTGTCCGATCTCTTCCTGTATGCTCATGGACATTTGACCCCCCCTCGCTCGCCAGATACGTCCGTTTCCTGTCGTTCGGCCAGACTCTTCGGCCACTTCATGTCGGGAATTGTATGACAGTAGAGCTGTGCTCAATTTCCGATGTCTCTGATGCTGAGACTCACGGAGGGGCAAACTCCCTCGAGCGGGTCTTAGGACTTGCCGCCAATCCCCCAGAATCTCATCCTTGTTTCTCAGATCTTCCCCTCTCTTTACAGGCAGGGAAATTTGTACGAGAAGGACGCCTTCTAACGAGCATACCCGTGTCCTCTCCACGGCTTACCTCCCCATCTTGTTTCTCCGGCATAGACTTCCACCATGATTGTTGCAGATCGCACGGCACATCCGCTGACGTCTGTCAGATTACCTAGTCGTGTATGAGTAGAACCTTGAGGACCAGCTACTTCGTTTCAGGCCCCATTGCGCGAGTTATTTCGCGCTTGCATTCACGTGAGGCTGCATTGTCTCCGATTTACGTTAGACCATAGAAAGCCCGTTTTCACCCGCGTCCAAACTAGGACGATGACGCGATAAAACCTTGTCCACAGGTTGTGTTTGCCCTTTTCTTTTGAGAATCTTCTTTGAGGTTCTTATAATGATTTCTCCTCACGTTTCTTGTTACTCATCACCCTTGATGACTTCCCAGAAGGGAAGAGCACGATGCTGACTCTCCTTCGGTCAAACTCTTCCGTCCCCGGACGTCAGTTGGGGTACCGAACCAGTGAACAGTTTTGTATCCTCTCTTCCCGTGCTTTCGCGGGTTCCACCTTGCCGATATAACACGGGCTAGATCGTTGAGCACTCTTTGATTCTTCCACTGTCCTTTCGGCGTTTGTCTCGCGTTGACTTTCCCATGGACATGTAACAGAGATTGAGACGTTACTTTTTCTCGTGCCGACCCGACAGCTACGGCGCCTCCAATCTAGCGAGTTCCGCGATCCTTCATCTTGTGTCGTACGATTTAATTTCCTGCGTTACTCTGGGGCGCAAGTTTTGAATCCTTTTGTGTGAGGACTCCCTGCGAGCGCGACGTAGTACCTCGTCACGTCGTCCCTGGCGGAAAGCCGCCTCCTTTATCTCACTTTTCCTTCGTTGTCTTATGGTCACCGGTTAGGTTGGACCTCTTTTTCGCGCAGGTCTTTTTTTCCGCTTTGCGAAGCCCCGTGGTGTTCCGGGATATTGCCCTGCAAGGCATCGCGGGTAGACATTTTTTTGAAATCGTCCCTGCAGTTTCCGCTGGTTTAAGTGACGGTACTTCGGCCTGACCTTCCCTTTCGACCCTTTCTTCGTCGGGATTCTGGCTCTCGATGAATTCCCTAGGTTCTTTGCTGTCGCGCTTTTTCTTCCTCTTTTTCTTTGTCACGGGAGCCTTCTTTCCCCTCAGTCGACTTCGGTTGCCTTGGGGTCGATCCAAGCAAGCCGCCTCCTTCTTTTTTCTCCCTCTCAATTCATGTCGATTTATTTTGAAAAACTGACGCCCTACGGTTCATTCAGCCGACCTACCAGTTCCAGCCTGACCTTCCCTGATTTCTTCTCAATAATCCGATCGGTTCGGACTTTCCCATTGACCCAACGCCCTTTTTCCGCCTACTTCTTCTCTTCGTTCTCTTCCTAGATGTTTTACTTTTCGCCGCCTGCGTTGTTTCCCCTTTTTCTGCGCGTTGTGGGGCCTGGCACACGCTTGTGATGGCTGGGTGTTCTTATCATCGTTTTCCCCATTTCCAATAGGTTCTCCTTTTGAGGATGGATTTGTGTTCTTAAGGCTCATTATTTTTAGGCTTCCCTTGCCGAAATTGACCCCCGGAAAGTCATATATCGACCTTTCGGTGAGCTCCTCGATACTCTTTTGTCTTGGAAGTTGCAGCTGTGTTCCCGTCTGGGCTTAGATATTACAGTCGCGTTTTTTGGCCCTTCACTAGCATTTTAGGTCTAGGTTCTGCGGGTTATTCAGAGCTCCAAGCAAAGCTGACGTCCCCCCATTTGCCTAGCAAATTTTCGTTGATTTTTTCCCTCTTTTCTTGCCTGCATTGTCCCTTTGGTTTTTTTTTCTGCCCTTAGACTTCTGAGATCCCCAAAGTTTATGAACCCCTACATTGAATATACCCGAATTAAATGCATTTCCCCGCCAATATTCGGCTTGCTACCCGCCCTTCGATGGAGTTGAAGTCTGTTCCGCACGCGCACTCCTGAGCGCGCTTCGTCTGATGTGGACGTAATAAACTCAGATTTACAGATGCCAATACCGGCGTGAGGCCTCCACAAGAGATTGTGCCCCTGGACTGTGGATTTCAGTCCCCGATAATCTCAAACCCAGAGCCTGCGGGACTTTCGCGATCAGTGGCGGTTCTGATCAGGGAACTGGAACTACCCTTCTTATCTGACCGTCCGTTGATTGTCCGCGATTTCGGGTCCATAACCTTGTGAGCTCTTGCCACCGCCACGCTCGGTTGACTCCTTCAGACCACCTATCTCTCGTGGTCTGGGCTTGTTTGACATTCTTCCCATTGCAATGCCCACATATTCCACCTTGCTTAACCAACGTGTCCCCCGTGAGATGGAACGACGCCTTGAATCAGCGTCTTCCTCGCCCTTGTCGGAAAAAGCTTCCCCAGTACAATCTTCTTCCTCCCCTGCTTCTCGCGGACCCCGTCACCTCTAGGGCTTGTTAAATTTAGCCCCCCCAGCGCCGCGATGCTTTGTGTCAAGACTTTTCTGACAGTCCTTGAACCTTGAATTCAAGGTCTCGCTTTCCGGCGGCGATTCCCACCCAATCTTCCTCCGTTTTTTTTGACAGCCACAGCGGCATTCGACTTTTTCTCGCGACAGGAAGTTTCCGTAGTAAAAGGCTACGTACCGGGTGCGTCCCTTCATCGCGCTTCAGTGTTGTTACACGTTTCGCCCTCTTCGATTTTTATCACTTTTTTTTTCTCGCTTCCTGCTTTACTTCTAAGTTGAAGTCGCGGAGCGACGAAACTTCCTCCATGCCTGAGGGCCTTCCAGTTTCGAGAAAGATTGTTCCCGGAGAAACTCCTTCCGTTCAAAACCCCCAGGGGGATTATGCGGTCAAGACGCACAACCCCCCTTTTTCGTTTCACGACTTGCGCTGTCTTCATCCGTTTTGGGAAGTACCCCTCGCGTTGTTGGCTGCGCGCATACCCGAATTCGCCTTCCTTTTACAACACAGTTTAACCCGAGTAATCCAGTACAGCGGCCACTCTGTGAGTGACATTTGACAGTGGTCTATGTTCCCCTTTTCCCGTCTCTTTTCCCCTGATCCAGCTCTCTTTATCATAAGCAGTCCCTTGAGTATTTGACATCTCTATTCGTCTGAAGATAGATGTCTTTGTAGCGCCGCCGAGTCATTACGGCAGTCGGCCGTGAAGAGGTTCCTTCTTTTTTCCTGCAGTGCTGCTCCCCTTTCTCTCTATAGAATTATCTCGGTTCCCCTTCTACTGTTCTTTTCAGAGTAGTTAACAGTGGGGGCAGAGTTAGTATGCTCCCGCTAACAATGTACAGTGATGTGAACGTTTCTCATTGGTACTGACCTCTCACACACAACCCGTTACCCTTAGGCTCACGATCGGTATGGTGCCGCAAGATGTGAGATTATGTCTGAATCTCTAGACTGAACCAAGAAGGTTCTTTGAGGAAGGCCTCTTCTTTCGTGCGATGCCTTCCCCTTGCATGGTCGGCATCTTGGCCGTAAGAGCCTGTTGAGGCTTGACGCCCGGTAGCCTTCTCTCAGCTCGCCAAGCTACTTCTTGCCAGAGTGGATGCCCTCAAGCAGCTTCAATCATGCCACTTTCGAGGTTCGTTTATGCTGTGTAGACTACGGTTGTCTTCCCCGCCAATGGGCGGAGGTCGTTCTGCGGATCTTTGATCGCTTTCTTGATTGTGGGTTGGCCTGGGACGCTGTCTCCCTTCCTGAAGGCGGTTTTGACAATCCGGTGTGCTTGAGATCTCGTCGTGGCACCCCTTCTCATCGGTCGGATTTTGAGTCTTTCTTTAGGTGTCTCCCTGGAATCAGCGTTGGGGCCTTCATTTCGAGAGTGACACGCGCGGTCTAGA
>Ga0179591_1373879_pt1 | contig 11404 bp, 9 predicted proteins | sample CZOMad2_1_08_16f_FD_182891 | JGI IMG/M metagenome (GOLD analysis project Ga0179591, IMG submission 182891) | Vadose zone soil fungal communities from Angelo Coast Range Reserve, California, USA - CZOMad2_1_08_16fungal (PacBio error correction) | ecosystem: Environmental > Terrestrial > Soil >... | reverse complement strand
GATTTGAATGAGAGCACGGTGTCGTACCCTCCCGACCTAACCAGGGCGACGAAACCTTCCGGTAACCTGTCGTTCAGAGAGAGTTGCCGAAGCCCCTCGATGAACCTGCTCGCCCGGAACTTTGCTCCCCTTTTAGGGTTCTAGTTTCCCTCTGAGAAATTTGCTCGCTTTTCTGATGAAAAGTAACCAGCCGTCTTCCCTTCCTTGCTCGTTCTACGAATCCTTCGGTTTATACCTTTACGGACACGCGCCCAACTGCTGCTTCGCGCTCCTACTTTTTTTTTCCCGACTTCCTATGTGCTGCGCTTTGCGCACCCTGTCGGTTCAGGATTTCCACATGGCGACACATTTGGCGTTTCTTTCTCCTCCCTGAGCTGTTCTCCACGTTTCTCAAAAGCTTTAAAGCCTAAAACGCTTTAATCGATCCTCATATGGGGATCTCACAGGACCCTTTTGTGCTTCTCAAAAGGGAATCAGGGCAGCCCCCCCCTTCTTTTTTTTCCCCCCTCACTCGGGCAGTACGCTGCTCTTGCGATATTTGCCTCGAAACTTTCTCGACTTTTCCCCCCGGCCGCACCTTATCGAGATTCCGTGCCCTTTTGCGAAAAACGATCTCTCTTTTCCCCCCTCTCCTTTTTTTTCTCAGCGCTAGGTTGCGCCTCCCTCGCCCTCTCGTTAATAGTTGAGACGGGTCATTCGGAATCCCGCTTTGTCCACCGGATTGGACCCTTTGCAGCTCTTCAAGAGCCATCTCAAAGGTATTCCTCAGATTTTTTTTGTTTAAGCTGGATCATTTTTCCCATTTGTCCCGACCAACAAAGTTTAATTTTGAGTTCAAAATAAAGGCTGATACTTTTTGCCTTTGTTTTTGGAAGGTCTTTTTCCCCGCTTAAGAACCTGATTGATCCATACTTTCCGCGTCAGTGACCCCGACTAGAAAAGAATGTCGCCATGTTCCGTCTTCCTCCGCCCCGCGAATTTTTGCCGAATATAACTCGTTTCCGCCAATACCCTGATGAAGCTTTTGGTGATCTTTCTCCCTCTCTGAACTGCGGAGTCTTTTTTTTCCTCACGGAGGCGCGCGACTTGTAGTTCTTGGGAAACTCCAGTTTTGGAAGCGAATGTTTTCTTTTCAATCGGCAGTAGCTACCAGAATCCCCCCAACCCTTGACCAGACCCCCTCTATTTCTTTGAGGCGAAGTAATTTAGAGCTTGGACGCTATCCTTGCACAGTGTTCGGACGCGAATCCTTTTTTTTTCCCGCCAATTGGAGTTTACAGTTATCCCTGTTCCTTCGATGTTCCCACTCGCCAGCTAGCAAATTCTCTTGGAACACATTAGGAGAGTTGCTTAGAGATTTGAGCAAACACCCGATGCCCCCCCCGCTCGTCCCGTATCTTGAACTGCCCAAGTCCCCAAATTTGGTTCCTTCGCCCGCTAAGGTCTTTTTTTCCTCAAGGCGGGAGGCAAAAGAAACTTCTGGTTCTGTCTCACGAAAGAGCGTGCTCATAATTCGATGTTTAACGACAGAGTCACGGGACGTTTACCTAGTCCTCCTCCACCGCTCTCTTGCGGGTATTGTGGTTTTTCCGATATTTATTTTACGGAGTATGTTTGTCCGGCATTGTTAATGACTTTGTACGTACGATCATGAAAACTCCCCCTTTCTTTCCTCAGAGAAGACCTTAAGGCGCACCCCCTTGAACTTTTTGCGGACCCGATCCCTCCCCTCCGTGCGGTCGCCGTCCCCTCGTCTCAAAGGCCGGTTCACCTTTTTTTTTCTGCCACTACCAGTTTTTCAGTTAACGTACTACCCTCCTTGATAGGATTTGGAATCTGGCCTCCTTTTATTTCTGGGCGAAACGGATTGTAGTACCCCTCTTACCGCAATAGTGGCCATTGCAACTGCTTTTTGTTGCCTGGGATCTTCCCCCTGCCACTTGTTTTACGGCGAGCGTTGCCCCCCTCGACCCCACACATATGCAACTTCTTCGCCGAGGCGAACCGCGAATTCTTTTCTTCTTTCCTTTTCCTTGATTTGACCTTTTTTTTTTTCAAAATTTTCGTTGTACGAGACGAGAGCCCGCTGCTGTGTTTTCTTCGCGATCAGTCCTCCTTCCCCCGGGATTTTTGCTCAAGTCTAAGTGGACCCCGTCATGACCCTGAACAACCAGGAGACTCTGTTCCTCTCAAACCGTCGCCGCAGCAATCCTTCGTTTCCTGCTTCCAGATCTGAGCAATAGATAGTAAACCAAATCATCCGCTGCCCCCCGGGTTCCCCGCCAGACTGTTGGCGGTGGATTTTGGCCCAACCAAATCGCTGCCATGCTTTTTTTTTTTTCTCCCACTCAAATTTAGGAACGGGCTCTGTAACAGAACCGTATGCGGTGGTGACGGCCTTGCATTTTGCAATCGCGTAATCGTTGAGAGAGCTCTTTTTGTGCTCCAATGAAAATGGGTCAAAGCGGTTCTCCTTGCGCATCCTTTTCAAGAAATGGGAATTGCTGTGCTTTCTCTTTTTCCTCTTGTGCGATTCCCTTTAAAAACTTTTTTTCCTTCGTTTCCCTTTGTTGCCGAGACCTAACTCTGACACTTCCGCCCAGACTTTCCCGTTGGCTGAGGTTTGGGAAAATTAACTTCAAGATGGGAACGTTTTTCTAAGAAACGTTCTACAAAGTAGCCCAGGACGTCCAGAGCCCTGCCCCTCCCCCCCCTTCAGCTTGTTTTTCCCCCCCTTTCATTTTTATAGATTTTCCCAGATTTTCCCTGACAATTCGCCTTGTGGCTGAACCTCTGGTTTCCCCCCCTCTGCGCACTTTTTTTTTGCAATAGGGCACGAGGCTTTCAAAGGAGGGAACCTGCTTTCCTGAGTTTGACCTTTCTCGTTCTTCGGGCCTCAAAAGCGTCTCCCCCTCGGGTCATTCTTTTCGTTGGTACCCTTGTTTCTTTCCCCTTTTTCCATCGTACTGTTTTCAACCAAACAAACGAGCGACGAGATACCTTGTTCTTTTTTTTTTTCCTGTTGTCCTTCCCCCTCTAACGTCCAGTTTATTTATGGCGCTGTCGGCATTGTCATTGCAGAAAAGTTGGGCAGCGCCCCTCTTTCTCCTCCCTCGTCCCGTCTTTAGTTTTTGATGATGGCCACGTTTCCCGCTATAAGAGAGGGCGCTACGGCTTGTTCTTGATCTGCTCTTCCGATTATCGCTCTGTGCCTGGACGTAATTTCTGCGCCGTTTTAAAAAAGCTTTTTTTTCGCGATTTCCACACCCGACTTCTGACGCTCAGCAATAGCGAAAGCTCTTCTGTTTCCCTTTGCGTTTCGCGATCCTCTTTGAGTGAGTCGCGTTCCTGTGAGCTTCTTCTTTTTTTTTTTCCTTTTCCCCCCCTTTGTTGAGTGTTGGCTTATAGTCCGCACCAGTCCCCCCCTAAAGAACTAACATATCGCCACCTCCCCTTTCTAGTCTCTTCTGATCGCTATCTAGTTACACTTCGTTCTGAGTTTCCACGACTCGCTACTCTCTTCTCCCGTTTTTCAACGTCGCGTGCCCCATTAGTTGGCACGTTCAGGCCTGAGACTTTAAGACTCCCTTTCCCTCCCCCCCCCTACGTCAATCGCGAGGGACCCTGGCCAGCTTCACATGCCTTAGAAAGATCCTCAGGTTTCCCACTCCCCTTGCCTTGCCACACTGTTTCGTCCCAGCCGGCAAGGCCGACACCGCCAAATTTTTCCTAAACCATTTTTTCTTTTCTAAGCTTTTTTTAATTCCCCGGGACAAGACCTTGTTCCGTTGCTTTTTTTTTTTTCTTCCCACCTTACGACAAGTACCTTTTCCCCCAAACTCAAAAACAATGACCGAAGAAGCGCGGCTCTGGGGATTTACTTTTTGCCCTCCCGAACTTTCCCTTAATACGCTGTTCCTTCTTTACGTATCCTCATGGAAAGTTGTTTTTTTTTCCTGCTTTTCTTTGCTGCATCTCCCTCTCTTTTCAGCAAACCTTTTTGCAGCTTTGGAAAAATCGAAAAAGGCGCGCACCCATTCCCTCTCCGGAGGTTTTTAAACTCCTTTCTCGGACGCGACGGACGTTCATCAATTGATAACGTGCCTGCTCTGAAGACCCAGGTGTGCTTTGCTTTTTTTTTCTCCCTTTTCACCACCCCCTTGAGCATTCCCGTCACGAACTCGTGGCGAATTTTTAGTCCTTATTTCCCTGAAAATCGCCCCCTCAGCAAAGTTCTGGTTTACCCTTCGGGCTCGTCGCAGGCTTTTGCCGTCCCCTCCTTCCATTTACTGTTTGAATGACGCACATTGTCAAAGCGCAGCCCCTTCTGCCTTCCCCTTTCCTTTTTCACTCGCCTCCCTCTCGAGATTTCCTCGCTTTTGTCAAACACGGCCGGAGAACTCACCCCCATGCGGTCCGTTCGCCCTGATGACCTTCTTCTGCATCCCAGCCCAATGCCCGTCGCTTTTGGTGTTGGTAAAAACTACCCCCCTTCTTTTGAGGCGGTCTTCTGATTTGCTTCTTGCTATTCTTCATCTCACCCCTCATATTCCGATGCGGAAGATTTTCATTTCGCGTCAAGGTCCTTCCCCCTTCTGTGTTTGCCGTGGCATTTTCCACGTCCCATCATGATGCGCAGAACCCCCGTCCTGCGTGGTTCCCATGTCTCCTCGGCAAATCCGTCTCATCCCCCGGCGCTCTGTTTTCTCTTCTTAAAACGATCAAAGGGTTGCCACAGCTCTCCCCACTCTAAAGACTCCCCCTCTTTGTTAGCAGAGCACTATCCTTTTCAGCGATGCTGGGCGCCCTAGCGAGACCCCTTCAGTCTTCCTCCTCGTCCTTTCTCGCTGACGTCGCCCCAACCCCCCGCGTTTTTGAAACAGAAGGCGGTTGCTACTTCTTTCCTCCCCCAAGGACCCCTTTCCTCCAGGCGGCATGAAAGTAGGACGAGTATAGGAATGTCTTTCCCTGGTTAGTGGGTTTGACGGCACTTCCCTTCTCGATTTGCCAGAATTCCCGTCTTTTACAGGCCCCTCAGTTTTAAATAAATTCCGCTGCTCTTGCCGCCCCAAAGCCTTTGCACTGCGATTTCACTCGGTGAGCTCTTCCCCATCCAGATTTGAAGTTCTCGTCTCCCCCACCCTCCACACTTTTTTTCTTAAAAACATACCGCCGCTCCATCTCATGAAACACAAACCGCTTGCCTGGGGTTTCGGACCTTAGTTCAGTCTGTCTCTGTAACCCCCCGTGAAATTACGGCATGAAGCACGCTCATGTTAACCTTCTCCCTCTCTGTTGTGATTTTTTGAGTTGCCAAGACCTTCTGCTCTTGCTTTCAACCCTTTTTTGTGTTACCCGCAAATCTTTCTTTGTCGAGCCGTCCTGATCCCCCCCCCTTAGGCATTTGCGCGCTTTTCGCCTCTGCCGCCTTTGCTCCGCAATGGGGGAAAGACTCAAGCCCATTTTCTCGATGGAAGGCGATACACTTTTTCTTCCCGTTTGCCTAAGGCCGACAAGGTCCGAACTTCAGAGCCGACGGAACTTTCTTCTAACAGGGTGATTTTTCCGTGAGGAGTCCCATCATGCGCTTGACCTGATTGCCGTCACGCCTCCTTCTTCCCGCTTTTTTTCCTCTTGGCCCCTCCTGTACATACCTTCCCCTTCCCCACCAAGGCTGCTCGTCTTTAGGAAAAAGCGTTCATAGGGCGTTCCTCCTCCCCCCCCAATTTTTTTTCGTGATTCCTCCGAAATGACAATGATGCTTGTAGCCCCGGGACGCGTCGCTTTCTTCTTTTCCAAACACCCGCTGAACGTCCCTCCACAAGAAACGTTCAACGCGGTTTCCTCCCTGTGTTTTTTCTTTCACAATGATTTTTTTTATTTTGCCACTGTGACTCTGGGCGCTCCTTTCTAATTAGGCACCATAGGCGTTTTTCATCGTTTGCTTGCCTAAACCTGCTGGATTTTCATGTTTTTTAGTGGAACTCGTATCAGACGGAGAATTGAGTTCCCATCGTCCCCTCGAGATCTCATGTTCGATCCCTTTCAAAGATGATCAGATGTTATAATCCTCCTTTTGGTTTGATCTCCTCCTCTGTTTTTGGAACCTTAATTAGATTCGATCCGCGTTTCGAGATAGATTTTTATCCGTCCTCGCACGACTGAGCCGTCTGTTCCCGACCTCCCCGCGACAGCTCCCCAAGCCCGATGACCGAGTTTTAATTCGGGGAGCTCCCCCTCTTACCAGTTGGCTAGTCACACCGTGTCATTCCCCTTTCAGGACCTGTGATCGCTTGACTTTCTGGTGTGTACGGGGTTTTGCAGAAGAGGCTCCAATCGCGCGTCCGTGTTCTATACCTCGAGTCGAAATGTCGTCTGACCCTCCCGTCAATTTCCTTGAACGACATTATGGACCTCCTTTTTGCCGCAAGGAAAGAAGCCGTCGCGCGTTTTCTTCTCCCCTTTCCTTACTCTCTTGCCTTCTCCCGCGCAGCCTAGACGGCCGTTTTTTCCTTTCCTAATGAACCGGCGTTTTCGCAGATTTCTCCCTCGTACAGGAACCCCCGGTGAGCAGTCCCCCCCTCGTTTCCGCTGGCGCAGTTCAGTTCTAGTGGGTCTGAACCTGTATTTTTCTTTGAAGTGTCGTGCTTTCCCGTCTAAAGTTGGCTTACTTCTCCCCTTAACAGTGCTCTCTTCGGTTCACCAGAAGCGAGCACCCACTTCAATCAGGACTTTCGCTTCCCCCCTCCTCGAGTTGTTCCAAACGGCTGCCGCCGCAAGTACGTTTTCCCTTTTTGCAAAGTCCCCTTTCCCTTCAGCTCTCGGCTTTTTAATTGACCGCAGGGCTGGAAGTTCCCAAAACCCCCTCCCCCCCGTCGATTCCTTCAGAAAGAGAGTTTTGTGCTGCATGAGGGAAGGGCCTATTTTAACGCGACGGACTACTTTTTCGCAGCCAAGCTGCTGGAGTTTCAGTGTGGTTTACGGGCTGGATAGGCGTTCCGTGTTTTTCCCCCTCCTCTATGTGAATTACGCTCGGCAAATCTATGGCCAGACCTCCTGCGCAGTCCCGGCGAATTTTTTTTTTTCCCCCCTGCTCTTGACCATGCAGTTTCCTCTCCCTCCCCAGCTGTGCCCCTGTTGCAATCTGTATAGTTGTGAAGTCGCACTGGACCCTCCCGCTGCTTCCCTTCTTTATCCCCGGCAGTACGGTCATTGCGCCATTCCCGAAAGGCTTGGATTGACTTTGCGATTTTACATCCCCCCCTCCTCCCCCCTTTTGGACCTTCAAAGATTTTCTTCCAGCCTACAGGGCGATCTTCCCGTTTAATTGTTACTTTTCCGGGGCCGGCCCTCCCCAAAATAATATCTCTCTGATCCTCTCCTTTGCGCCCAGCGTTTTTGCAGGTTTTGCTAGGTTTTGGCCAACATTTGAGCGGTGAATCTAATAGAGCGCCGGTCGTTCCTGATTCGCGAATCAGTCCGCTCGATTTTCTTTTGCGGCATATTCTTCTGTTTTAACCTACTTTTTCTGAAAACATCTTCTCCTTCTGTCAGTCCATGACAACCCTTTTGCCGCCTGTCCCATCTCTTTCGCTCCCTAGCGCGAAATAGATTCTGTCTCTCGAGCCATCCCTACGCTGACTCCATCCCCTTCCTTTTCTTTGGATTTTGACCACAAAGCTGGCATGCTTTTGCTTTTTCCTAGCCAAAAAAGGTCAGTCCAAGTTTTTTTCACCATGGTTCCCACCTTTTCTACCGAAGTTGCAATCGCGGTAATCCGCGTCCTCTCCCTTTCGGTAATGTGAGTAAAACCTGGGAAGAAGACTTGTTGTGTTTGTTCATTTTCCCTTATTCAAAATGGGATGTTGATGTCCCCTCCGAGTAGGGAGAGCCTGCCTCTCCCTTTTACCCATATTTTTTGCGCTGTTTCTGGCTGACGAACCGAATTCCGGCGCCACGAACGGTCTTCTTTCAATCCCCAGCCTCTTTCCCCCCTCTTTTTACCTTTTCTAACGTTAACAACCTAACGTTTCGGCGTCCCTCGCGTCAGTTTCCCCCCTCCGCCTCTTGCCCTCGATTTTCCCTCGCGGAGAGTTTGCAATTATGGGCACCTGCCTATGGGCGCGCGCTGTGCCCTTCCCGCCCCTTGTCCGGCAATTTTCCTATTCAGAGGGACGGTCCAAGAGTCTTTTCCGCTGTTTCCCTTTTTTTCTCAATGTTGTTTTTCGCATCAGCGCCCCTCCCCAGAGCAGGCCCTTTTCGTTCATGTTTTATTTGTTTTTTCGCTGTATTTCCTCTTTAAAACCCACAAAAGCTTTTTAAAAGCGCTTTCCCGGTGCGGGGGGCGTCCCTCCTGCTGTGACTTTTAGGACTGTTCTCTGTCGGCTTATGGTTTTCCGGGGAACTTTTTTTTTTTTGACAGCCTTCTTCGTCTTCGTTTTTTTTAATCTTTGGCCATTTCCGCTCGAAAAACTCTCCGGATTTATGGGGAAGTTTCTCTTTCTCTCCATCTTAGGCCGACGTGCGTCCCCGTCCTTTTGTTGACGTAAAACCTTTTTTAGCGATTCGCTCAGTTGGTCCAAAAGGAAGCCCCTTTGTTTTTTTCGTTTTTCGTAGAATAATCCTTTTTTTGGAGGTCTTTTTCGCGATCCTTGAGGTTTGCGTTCGAGTTCCTGTTGAAATCTCTCTCTTTTGTTGTGAGATGAGCCTGTCCCCCCCTTCCCCCCCGACGCCTCACCAATACGATCGCTGCCAAACCCAATTAAGCAGGAGACTTTCTGCCTCTTGGCTCGCTCAACCCGTCGTGGCCTCGGCGTGACTCTCTCGACGGCTTTTTCCCCGAGCCCGAAATTACGTCAAGAACCGTCGTTTGAGACTATGGTCCGAGCCCCACCTCTCAACGTACCAGCCGTAACTTCCATTCTCTCTTTACTCGCGTCCTTCTGGCAAGCTTCCAAGTTCCCCTGATACCAACCTCCAGATCCCTTCTTAATCAACCTTTTTTTCGCTGCCTCCCATGTTCGGACAGCAGGACTCCCCTGCTCCCCCCCCCAGTCCAAACAACTCCCTTCGAGTTTGTCCTAAAGCAGGCTGCGCCCCGTCCCGGGGAAAGACGCTTTTCCCGCTCTTTTGACTCACACTAAGAACCCCAACCAGTCACAAGAACAACCCCCCCTGCCTTTGACCGCCATTGCTTCGGGGGGGATTTGTGCGCGCCCCCCGCCGACCCCAATCGACGTTCCCAGTTCTTCCTTTTTTTTCTTCTCCTTGGTACCCTTTATTGAACGCCTGTTCCCGCGGCTCGAGAGGCATTTTCTCTTCCGCCAAACTCTTGTCTTTTTGGGACCCCCAATCGAAACAAGCGCGCCCCCTTCAGATGCCCTTCAATGGTGGAACATTCGGCGCTTTCCTACATCCCCTCCTTTTTTCCCACTTTGTATTTCCCTTTTGTAGAGCTCCTGCTTCTTAAGTTTGCAACGTCGCAGTCCCTCACTGTCGACCCTTTCGTCTTTTTTCGTGTCATCGACGCAACAGTCTCACGCACAAAGTGGTTCCCTTCCCTTTTTCTTACCTGACTCCAGTTCCTTTTCGCAGCCTTCCCCTTTCTGGTGAATTGTCTCATGAGCAAGCGCAGCTTTCCAATTTTCTCCTCTACGAAGTTTCTTTTTCCTTTTTCTCCCCACCCCCCCTTTGCACCCTTTTCCTCTTGACGTAGCATGAAGCGTCCCCATTTCTTTCCTCCTGCAGGAATTCGAGTGACTCCCCAAAACTTCGAGAGATTTTTTTGCCCAACCTCCCCCCCTCCCCAACTTCGGATGACTTGGGATCGCTTGACTCTCATGTTCTCCTGGAATTCCCCCCCATATCACGGTGGCGGACTATTTGTAATTTTCGAGTGAATCCTCCTTCTTTTGTGATGACCTTTTTCCGCATCGCATTCGCAAAAAAAAAAACCCAGGTGGGTAAAAAAAACCAAAACATTCCCTTGTCCCTTAAGGATTTTTCCACCCGCCCTTCACCGGCTTATTTATATGATTAGATCCCCTTTTCCCCAAACCCCATCCCCTCAACGCGTGACCTCCAAGAGAAAGACTCCCGCGGTTTTCTCTAGACCTCCCTTAAGCTATTCTTTGTTTTGTTTTTTTTCCCTACCCTCTCATAAACTGTCTTGCTTCATTCGTGAAAAATTTTCCGATCTTCCCGATGCTGTGCCAACCGCTTTTCTGAATCAGGCGCGGATTATTCTTTCCGCACCCTTGACCTTTGTTTTGCCAGGCCTTACGCCCGGGCCGAGTCGTAGGTAATCCGAGCGCCAGTTAGTTTTTTTCCTTCCTTTCCCTCGCTTGTGTTAAGCAAAAAGTTCCAATTCCTTGGGCGCCGATTTTGAGCCGCACCCCAGTTCCCGCAGTGCTGACGCAAAAACGTTACGTTTCCGTTCCCGGATGGGCGCTGAGGTCTTTCTTTGCCTTCTGTCTGTTTGAACCTAACCCAATTCTCCCAAAAAAGGACGGCGTCTTCCCCACTGTAAACCCCAACTAAGTGGCGTGGCCCGTTAGGTCAAAGAGGCTATCGTAAACCTCTTCCTTCCCGGAATTGCCGAACTCTTTTCGCATCGTCTTCCTTCGGTTTTCGTTTTGCCTTAAACGGAATGCGGTCTTACCAATCCCTGCTCCCTTCGACTTTTTTGTCAGGCGACTTTCCCGCGTGCCCCCGCCGCGTTGTTGTGCCAATTTCGTCGTTGCGAGCCGTCCTGATTTCCAAGGCCTTTTTGTTTGATAGGCCGTATGCTTGAACTGTAGAAACTCCCTTGACAACTTTCCCCCCACTGCTTTTAGTGCACCTGAGGCGATTCTCTCGTCCTTTCCCTCAGCCGCCAATCCTGCTTCAAGCTCCTCCCCTCGGAATTTGTCTTGCTCCCCCCGGAGTGATTTGTTACGTTCCTTGCCTAAAATACATGAGAAGTTGCCATGATTTTTCCACGAAGTACATTCGTGTTGTCCCTTTTTCCCCTCCCTCTAGCAAGAGGTACCCCCAAGCGAAACAACCGTTTTCTTCTTCGCAATCTTGGCGGAAAACGTTCTCTTGTCGTTTTAAAGTCTTCATATTTTATCTGAAATTGCCTGAACCTGTGGCTCAGACCTCCCCGGAATCTTGCGATGCTTTCCCCCTCTCGCACCTCTTCTCAGTACCCACCCGAACTTTCAACGCGATCAGATGGATACCTTACCCCCCTCCTTTCGGTTTTTTTCTACAATTTTCATTTGCTCTCACCCCCACCGCGTAAACCGGCACCCTAGGGCGTCATCGGGTTGAATTTCGCTTTTGAAGTTTTTTTGGAACCCCCCCCCAGTCGCCGGCGAAGGAGCAATGCTTCCCTCTTTTAGACGTGTCGGCTCCCCAAACT
>Ga0179591_1336444_pt1 | contig 11405 bp, 14 predicted proteins | sample CZOMad2_1_08_16f_FD_182891 | JGI IMG/M metagenome (GOLD analysis project Ga0179591, IMG submission 182891) | Vadose zone soil fungal communities from Angelo Coast Range Reserve, California, USA - CZOMad2_1_08_16fungal (PacBio error correction) | ecosystem: Environmental > Terrestrial > Soil >... | reverse complement strand
CCTTCCCGTCCGTAGTTCGAAACCGCAGTTTCTCTTCTCAACCCTCAAAGGTTTTTCCCCCTTCCAACGACCTGGCGTCCTTTTTGACTTCCCCCCCTTTTTTTCTTTGGTTTACCGGCCCGTCGTCACCGCCGTGCCGCCACATCCCCTTTCTTTTTCCTCGGTTTCCCCCCGCCTCTCCGGCCCCCCCTTCTTGACCCGCCTCCTTTCTGGGAAACCGCTTTCTTTGCTGTTCCCTGCACTCCTCGTCTGCCCATCGGCGCATTATTTCACAGGGCCTGTCGTGTTCTATTCACCCATGTTTCCCCCTGTGGCCCCACCCGGCCCACTCCCTGGGGCTGACATTCCACTTCCGGCGGTCGGGAGGGGTTTCCCCACCCCCTTCCCGTCCGCCCGACGTCCGGAAAACCTCCCTCCTTTCTGCCCTTCCTTCCTCCAAACCCCCAGGCCATGTCGCATACTCTTCTCCTGAACTTCACATTGTGCGTGTTTTGAACAGTCGCTTTTAGTGCTTTCATTCATCCTGAGGTCTCTCGAACCTTCCCCCTTGGACCCCCCCCCCAAGAACCCTCTTGCCACCATTATTCCCTGGTGGTTTTAGTGTGTCCTTGTGCGTCCCCCCCCTCAAATAAAGAATGTTTGCGCCCAACTTCCAGTAGGGTGGTATTCCCCCACGAACACCCCTCAGTGGGTTGTTCAAGCCAAGATGCTTCCCTTTTAGGAGTTTTTTTGGTGACCCACCCCCCCTCGAAGGCCCTACACCCCCCCTTCGGTACAATGGAGAACTTTTTTCCACTTTTTCTCCTTTTTCCGTTTTCAAAACACATTCCCCCCTTTGCAATTATTCCTTCCCTTGTCGTTTTTTTTTTTCGTTTCCCCGGATGCCCCAGTCATTCACAACAGAAAAGTTTCTCCTTTTCGTTCACGTGGTTCTTTCTTTCTCTTGACGATGCGCCCGAAGCGCCCGGGGTGATTCTTTACTTTGTGGGGCAATCCCCCCGGTCCCCCCCTCCGCACTCTTGGCGGAATTTCAATCGATTCTTCTCTCCATTATGGCACTTTTTGTCAAGACCAAAGACCAAGCATCGAATTTTTGTCCTTTGATGTACGGCAAACTTCCTCCTTTTTCTGCCGGTCCCCCTTTCGCCCTGGGCCTGAAGATTTGCCGACAAACCCGCTCCTTTTCAACTTGTGGGCGGCATTTTCTTCCACTGCTTCGGCGGCCCGCACTTCCCTTCCCCCCCCCCTTTGCCTACCAGCTCGCGTTTGTTCACAGGCGTTTTTTTCACGGGCAACACCCGTCTCCCCCGCCGCGTATAACCGGTCTTTTTTCCAATAACTTTGAAAACATGGTCTCTCCGCTGCCCTTTTCCCCAAAATCTGAGTCAGGTAGAACCCTCCCCCCTCCCCGAATGGCGTTGATTTCGGCTGCCCCAACGGGCATTCCCCCCCCCCCCCCCCCAAGCATCCCCCTTTCCAATTCCCCAAAACTTTTTTTGTCGCCTACACACCTTTCTCCCTAATCTTTCTCGGATGTGTGTTTTCAGATTTTAGTCCCTTTCGTGATTCCTTTTTCGAGGCCCCCCCTTGAAGCTTAAAAGAAGGTTCCCCCCTAGGTTTTTTCCCCCCTCCCCATTTGCTTTTCACCCCCTTTCGGTTATATTGATAGGTTGCTTTCCTTTCCCTAGGAGTTGTCCTCCTTCCCCCTTTCCGGGGCCCTCTTGAAAAGTGTTTTCTTCCTTCTCCTTTTAGTGGCATTTCATTTGGGGCGTACTTTTCCCCTCTCCTCCCCCCAAGTTTGGTCCTTCTTTTTTTCCCAAGGCCAAGTTTTTTTTGAAAACGGGTTTTTCTCCAGATCTTTCCCAAAGAGGCCCCCCCCCTTCTTCCCCGATCAACAACACGTTTTTTGTTGGTCATTTTTGTCTTCGGCCGCTTTCCAAGCGTGGAAGAATTCTCCTTCCCCAACCTCCCAAATGCCCTTGCTTTAAAGTATCTCCCGCCCTCCCCCCCCGTTTTGAGATTCTCCTTCCCTGATATTTGACGGGCCCCCCACTTGCGAACCTTTACTTTTCCCCAGTTCAACCAACCCACCGATGGCAACCCCCTCCTGTCTGCCCCTTCTTTCCCTTTGACTGGTGTTCTACCCCCCCCCTCTTTTTACCGCTTAAATTCTCCCTCACAGCAATGGCCAATTCGGGGATTCCCTTCCGCGCATTTGTTCCTTTCCCTCGTGAACTTTTTTCCTAGTTTTCCATCCCTGGAAAAAGGAAGCCCCCCAGCCACCTACCGTTGGCCTTTTCCCTTTTTTTCAGGGTTCCGTTAGCTTTTTGTTTTACCTTTCAGAGCCTCCCCTCCTGCAACTTTTCCTGTGAACCTTTTCCCTCCCCCTGGCAGATAGGAACTTCCGCATAAACCTCCCTTCCGATTTCCCTCTTTGAGGATAATCCCACGAAAGTCTTCATTTGTCCATAAAGTTTTACACCAGATTCCCTCAAAAAGATTATCGAGAGTGTCCCTTTGAGCTCCAAGTTCGCCGCCGACCTTTTCTTTTGGGTGGATGCTTTTTCTGGAGTTCCCTTCTGGCATCGTCCTTTTTTATCGGACATTTTTTTTTTCTGGTTGGTCCGTGGCTGTTTCAAGGCCACTGCCGACTTCGTTTTTCGCTCGACCGTGGATTCCTCCTGCTGATTGCATTTTCCAACCCCTCCCCCCCCCCAAACCTTCTTCTGGCCAGGGGGGTTGGACCCCTCACCGTGTCCCCCCCCCAGGAATATCTTTTCTTCCACCAAAGAAATTTCTAACCTGTGCGCCCTCCCCCTCCCCAAGGGAAGGACTTTTCCAGGTCTTCCCCTCCAACCCCTTTTCACGGTATCCCCCCCCCAACCCATATTCTAAACACCCCTTTAAAACCTTTCCCCCCTCAGGGCCCCAATCCTTTTTTTCTTTCTTTTGGACTCGGGCTTTCAGGCCCCAGGTTTTCTCCCCTTGCAACTATTCCTCCACGGACTCCCCCTCTAATGCTTTTTTTAATATCAAACCTGGGGCACAAGGAATTCTTCCCCTTCCTTCACCCCCCTTTCCTCCGACTTTTGAAAATCGAGTTTCCCCAGGCTACTCCTTCCCTCAAGTTTTCTCAAATTTTTAAGTCCCAGACCGTTTTGTCCTGGTATAGTATTTCCCCCCCGCTTCAGGGAACTAACCACTTTTCCCAGATTTCCCCCCCTCCCCTTTCCCCCAAAGGTTAATTACACTCTTACCCTTTAAGAGATTGACTATTCCCTGGGGAACGGTTCCCTTTTTTGGCCCCCCCTTTTTCTCTTACGTTTGTCCCCCCAAGATAGTCTTTCCCAAATTGAGTTGTGGACGTTTTTTTAATGATATTAACCAAAACTTTCCGCTCCACCTATCTCCCCCCCCCCCCTCATCCACCCCTTATCCCTCCCCTCCCTCCCCCTGCCCCCGGCATATCAATACCCTGGTCCATTTTCCCTTCCCCCCCTGGGGGCTTGTCTACCCATCAGGTAAGTCCCCACCTTTTGCCGAGACCTTCCACTATCTATCCTCTTTCCGCCCCGCCTCCGGGTTTTTTTCTACCCTTCCCCTTTTAGTACACCCTTGTGCACCTTTCCCCCCCTCAAGTCAATCGTCCCCCCAATACAAACCTTTCTTCCTTGGGACCCTACCCAAGCTTCTGAATTTCCCTGTTCCTTTTCTTCACCAGACAACCCGGTCAAATGGTCCTCCCCCCCTGACCCTTTCCTTACGGCCGGCACCCTTCAAGCTCGAGGGCCCCTAACGTAAGAGTCCTTTTTTTTTTTTCTCCCTTTCACTTCGTAAACCCCTTCCCAAGTGAAAAAACCCCCTACCCCTCCGGGCACCTTAAAGACGTGGAAATGCCCCAACCTCCCCGAATGGTGTTATTGCAAGAAAGGACCCCCCCCCGACTCTAACGCGGGATGTGCCCCTGTGGAAGTAAAAAAGATGTCATTGACCGTTTTTCCTCTTTTTTTTTTAAGATATCTGCCCCCCTGCCCCCGCTCACATGGAACCCCTATCCTAGACCCGAAACAAATTAGGGCCCCCCTGATCTCCTTTCCCCCTTCTTGGTTCGACTAAGCGGGAAACTCTCCCCTTTTTTTTGCCCCCGATCCCTTCCATTCCCCTTTCAAAGGCATCCCCCAGGCTCCGATGTTTGGGCCCTTATTTCCATTTACAATTCTCTTTCTTATTCCCTTTCCTTTCCAACCCCTTGATTACGTGATGGCTCCCGTCGTCGCCACCCTCACGTCCATTAGAAGAACCGACTCCTTTCGCCGCCTCAGGCAGGCTTCCCCTCCCTAAAGTTTCCTGATCTCCTCCCCCCCCTTTGGCGAATGTCTTTCAAACAGTACCTCCCTTCTTTTCCCCCCCAAACAGGGCAGTACTTCCCCTATCGTTCCAAACATGCGTCTTACCTCAAGACAGGGAACTGAAAAACGCCTCTCCCTTAACCCCCCCAAAAAACCCCCCAAAAGTGTCCTCCTTTTCCCCCCCCCCCCCCCTGGACACCCCCTCCTTTCTGAATCCCCCCCAATGGGCAGGACGGTCCCTTTTCGCCCTATCCCCTCCCTCATCATAGGCCTGTCGGCCCCAGAGGGTCCTTTGTCCAATTTTTTGGGGAAGTCTGGTCCTGCAGATAGGGGAACCCTCCCCCCCCCGATGTGTTCCCCATGAGACGGCCGCAAGAGCCTCTCTGGGTCCCCTCCCCCCCCCACCCCCCTCCACCGCACAAGCCTTCTCCCTCCCCATCCTTTCCCTGGCCGTCCCCCCACCCAAATTTTTTTTCTTCCCCCTCGCCCCTGCTGCCCTTCCCTCCACTCGTTCGTTTCTCCAATGATTTTCTTGCTTTTCCCAAACAAAAATGCGTACCTTTATATGTTTTCCCCGGCAATTTCGCCTTTTCCCCGGAACTTCCCTTTTCCATTTTTCGGTTCCGAGGCTTTCCTTTTTCTTCCACACACCTTTTCCGCCCCGTGCTTTACAGCGTTCCTTCCCCCGCCTTTCCCCCACGGAAGGTCCAACTTTCTGCTGGATCCCCCCTTTCCTTCGCCCCTTTTCTTCATGATTAATGACTATTTTCAGCTCCCTGCGCCCTCCCCGGAAAACCTGGTCCCATCCCCCCCACCCCCTATCTTCTCCCGAACCCTGCCGCCCCCTCGCTTCATGATTTTTTTTTTTTCCTTTTTTCCCCTTTTGGTTTTTTTTCCACGGCGGCATCTACCCTTTTTTGTGTTCTTCTTCCCCCCCCCCCTTTGGTTACACTTGCAAAAGTTTGTATTTCCCCGCCGTTGTTTTTGGTTCTCTGAGATACTTTTCAACCTTGCTTTTTTTCCCCCCCCTTTCAGGTGGTTGTAGCAAGACAAACCCCCCCGGTCTCAGACCTTTTTTTGGCCCACCCCTTCTTGACAAAAGGCCCCAGCCATCCCCCTTTCCGTAAGGAAGCTTTGGGTCGTTCTTTTTTAGGGTTTCTTCCCGGATTTTCTGGTGGTGGTGGCGGCAGGAAAAGGTCTTTGTTCTGTTGACTGGTTGACGTCTTCATCTGCATGACATACATGGGTTCTTTGGACGTTCCCTATTTTTTACCTTTCTAGTGCCGGCGGATGTCCCTTCCAAAGAATGGTCCCCCGCTCCCCTCCCCCCCCAACACACCCCCCCCCCCCTATTTCCCCTCCACCCCCCCACTCCTTCCCCGAAACATGAACCCCCCCCCCCACTCCCCCATCCACCCCCACCCCTCCGCCCTCCTCCCCCTCCCAACTCTATCTCTCTTCTTCCCAACGCCCCCCCTACCACCACCTCATCGTCCGACCACTTCCCCCTCACGCCCCCCCTTCCCCCTTCCCTTCCTACCCCCGCCTCCCCCAACATCCCCCCCCCTTGGAAGGCGGGGGGACTTCTTTTTTAAAGTCTTGGGAAAGGGAACCTCCGGTTTTTGAGAATGGATGTCCAAAATACCCACATAGAAGACAAGGAATACCAGGGTTTGAGTCTTATTCCCCTTAGAAAGATGTTCCCAGGAGTTCTTGGCTTCCCCAGGCCTCAGGTTGGAAGGTTGGGGGGATCTCTCCTCATTTTTTTTTTCCGTCCCCCTCGGATTTCCCGCACAATCTTTTTTAACGGGGCAATCCCCTTACTTTTTCTCTTCTTTGATTACCCTTTGTCTTTTTGTTGGCGGAAGAATTCAGGAATTTTTTTTTCCTGTCTTTTTCCGGGTGCCTGGTCGGGGGTTGGAGGCTTGTGTCCCACAGCCTCAGACTGCTCCTGGCTTCTTCTTCGTGTGGTTCTCAGGTATCGGCTTGCGTTTTTTTTGGATCGGGATTGACCAACACCTGATATCGTCCCAAGCCCCACAGGTTCTCCCCTTGCGATTTTTGGAACATTGCCTTTCTGAGGTTTTTTTGCTGGATCCACTTTTTCCCATGGGCGGTTCATTGTTTTTCGGCGGACAACTGAGTCCTTTTTTGACACAGGCCGTTCAATTGTTGCTTTTCTTTCACCCGTGAGGCACTTTTTCTCGCTGTGCTGTTTCCCTTCTAGGATTCAATTTCCCCTTTCCTGACCAGGGGGTTCTAAAAGATCTGTGATTTTCCCTTCCTGTTGTTCCCTCCAGAGGTTTTTTTTCTAACCTACCCCCCGATAATGTAGACCGAGCGGCGGATCCTCTCGTTTTCTTTTCTCATCACAGAGCCTGATTTTGGAATGGCTTCCTGGAACTTTCCAAATTTGTCTGGCGGTTGGGGGTGGCTCCGGATCTTTGCCAGCCACTTCGTAGCATGCGTTCACTTTTTGAAGGACGTACGGTTCCCCGCCATGATAAAGGGTTTCCCCGGGCATTTTTCCGATGTTTTGTCTTCTGCCATTGATTACCCCGTTTCCTTTTTCCCCTCCAGGTTTCCCCCCCCCAAGTTGAGTATCTTTGCGTTGTGTGGAGCGGCCTTTTGTCCCTGTCGAAAGACATGCCGATTTTTGGTTGACGGATTAGGTCCCTTTCTTATCCGAATGTGGGCTTTTTCTCACTTTTTGGCAAGGGGCCTTTCTACACCGGACGCTGAGCGGGTACAACCCGTTAATTTTGCCCCTGTGTGGGGGGATCCTCGTGACCTCTCTTACCTTTTCTTGGGATGGTACAGCTTTACGTCAAACCCCATCCCCCCTTTGAGGGGGACGGTCAGAAAGTATTTTCTTTTGTTCCTTCATAACAAAATCTCTTGTGTCTGACTTTCTAAGTCGTGACTTGTCCCTGGTACTTGGGTCCTCCTGAGGAAGGTCTTCTTTGTGCCGGGGTCTTTTTGACGTCTTTTGCGGTCCACAAAGCCTCAGATGCTTTTCTTTACCTCCTCAGACTGTTTTCCCTTTTTCTTCCCCGTTGGTTATAGAGTTTAGGTTCTTTTGATTTGAATATTTCCCCCCCTCCCCCTGGGTTTTTTTGCCCTATTGGCCCCCCCAAGAAGGGGATTTTTAGTCCTCTTGACCCTTTTTCCCAAGTCATTTTTTCTTTTTTGATCCTTTATTGGGTTTGTATGCCTTGGATGTTTGCACCAAAAGGTTTGTGTACTCCCTTTGAATGGCTCTTTGAGGACTGGCGCGTGATAGACCTTTTTTTGTATTGGGTTAGCTTTTCGGTTTGCGGACGGAATGTTTCCCCCACCTTTTTCTTTCTGAAAACTTGACCATTTGCGAGGAGTTTCCTTTTCTCTTGTTTTAGACTCGTCCAGGTCGTTGGGTTCCCTTCCCTTGCAGTTTCCCAACGTAGTGAATGCGGGTTAAAGTTACATGAAGGTCGTTCCCCAAGAAAAATGCCACCCGTCCCATTGAAGAAGTGTTTTCCCTTTGGATTCTGTTTTTTCGTGAGGGGAGCTTTTTTGTGCGTGGGCCCGTTTTGTTGACAAGCTCCCCCGTTTTCAACCCTTTCCCGTATTAGTCTTATCATTATTTCTTACCTTGCCCTCCCCAACTACCGTGAAAAAGGAGGATTCAATTTCAGGGTGCCACCTTCCTCTAGGGAAAAAGGCAATTAACTTTCGAGAACCCCCCCTTTGTTCCTCTCTACGTTTTGTCGCCTCAGGGAGGGACGTTCGGTATGTAGATTATTAAACGTTTTCCTTTTCTTACTATCCGTTGGAGAGGTCTTTTTTAGCCCCCTCCCCTGAAACTCACTCGATGTAAAGAATTTTACTTTGTACCCCTTCTTTTATGATCTTTCTTTCAATGGGTACTTTTTCCCTTGGACTTCTGTCCGCAACCAGTTGTTTTTTTTTCCTCATGTGGTTGTCCAGTCTTTGGCATTTTGGGATCAATTATGCGCCACCCTTTTTTTTACAATTCCCCCTCCCCCCCCGGGATTTCTGCCCTGGGTACCCTTTAATCCAGAGATCCTTTGGATTTGGACGGTGTCCGAAGTACAAACCCTTGCCGGTTCGACATGGTGCTGGACCTTCTTGGAGGGGGTACCAATTTTCAGTGAATACAGCAGGGCGGCTCCCCTTGGAGCAGTTGGAGCAGAGGGTTTTTTGGTGGTTTGACTCTTCTCTGGGAAATTCCGTCGTACCCGAACACCATTCCATGCTAAACCCCTCATTTTCCTTTACGGCCTCCCTCATCCCATCTGAATTCAATTCCCCCCTTGCGACTCTTTTCGTCCTCAATGTTTACCTGTAGTCTTCCAGCTGGGGCGGCGTATGCTGGCGGTTCTTTTTTTTCGAGGAACTTTTTTCCTGAGTCCTCAGAAAACCCCCCCCCCACCTCTCTGGGGTCCTTTGAGGTTGGAAGTTAAAGTTTCCTTTTGCGCTTCGTCCGTTCCTTTCGCCGGCCATCCCCGGTCTTCCCTCGGTCATCGGTTCCTGAAACTTTCTCTTGCCCGTTTTTCCCAGGCAGCTGCCCTTGGCCGCCCCCGGGCCAAGTTTCTGAGTCCCCCCCGCAATTTTTTCGGTGTTCCTTGTTTTGCGACGCCCCTCATCAACCTTTTTTTTTGATCGGCCCGGGAGGCCTCTCTTCCCCTTGGGACATTGCGTTTAGAAGTTTCTCCGTTGTCTTCCCCCATCTACCTTATTAATATTTGAAATCATTCTCTTATTGTATTACCAAAAGTCCCGCCCCTGGAATCAGGGTTTCCTCCACAGGCCGGGTGTAGTTAATAGTTTTTTCTTGGATTTGCAAGAACATGTTTCTCACAATATATTGTCAGTGATTTATCTTTTCGTGTTTTAGCTTCAGTTTAAATCCCCCAAACTCTTCTTTGACCGGAAGTGTCTGGGGAATTACTTATCATTTCTTTCCAACCGAGGTGGTTTTTTACTTTTCCCCCCCAACCGCATTCCCCCCAGTGTATTGGTGATTCTTTCCTATCCTGGGGGATTACTTTTGGTGGCTTTCGCCAGGTCCTTCACTTTTTTACCCCCTTTTTTTTTTTTTTGGAAGGCGTCCCTCCTTGTTTGAGGTGCTGTCTTTTTTTTTTCAGTTAAGCACCCATCCTTAATGACCCCCCCCCCTTCCCCCTCTTTTTTTCAAGCTCAATAAGGCACGCAAACCCTTCAAACTTCGTATTTCATTGAAATTCATCATGTTCTTAGATCCCTCTGGCCCCTCCGAGTCCCAACTGACCGGCATTCCGCTGTTTTCCCCCCCCAATTCCCCATTGTTTTCTCCCCCTGCGGAATGAGTTCTTTTGTTTCCAATTATTTCTTTTATCTTTCCCGGGCGGCGATTGGCCTAAAAGTCTTTGACCTCATTTTGGCTGATTCCACTCAAACCCACCTCCCCTCCCTTTCCCCAGCGTCCGGGAAGCGTTCTTTTCCCGATTGTTTTTGCGGGGACAGTTTGTTTTTTTTGTCTTTTTATGAGTTTTTTTTTTTTGAACTTTCTTTTCCGCCTGCTTTTTGTTAAAGCGTGTCGGGCCATGGATTTTTCCCCTTTTCCCCTGAAGTAGGGACTCCTTTTTTTTTGCTGGACATGTTTCTTCGGTTTCCAAGTTCTTTTTTTTAGAATGATTTTTCTGTAGTAGGTCCTTCCGTTGGGGAGTCCGGTTTTTTTGAAGTGTTCTCAAAATGACCTCCCCGTTCCTGTCTCCTGTAGGCCATTTCCTGGTTTTTTTCCTTTTTTCCTACGGACTAGAAGATGGCCCCAACTGGGTTATCTCATTTGCGGGTTGGCTTTTCCTGGAGGCTTCCCCAGTCTGTTCAAGGTCCAAATAAGAGGCTTGTTCCATGCTCGCCGCCCCCCCCCCCCCCCCCCCCCCTTCAACATCCTCCCCCCCCTCCTGTGTCAAGTAGGTGTGTTTCACTTGCCAAACATTTTGTTCGTGTCGACGGAATGGATTGCCTCTGTTTCCCCCCCCGTCCGCCCCCTCTTCCCCGCTTCTTGGTTTGTAGTCTTTGTTCCCCAACCAATCCGGCACTGATTCTCCCCCCGGGGCTTGCTTTTTTGAGTTCGACCTCTCCCCATCCCCCCCCTCCCCCCCCCCCCCCGTCGCTTCTTTCGCTTCCTTCGACCTTTCCCCGTTTGAATGGCCGCTGGTTTGGAAACCCTCCCTTCCGCACCAAAGGATTTTTTTTCCGGTCTTTTAACGGTCCTGCCCAAACCTGGGTGATCTTTCCATTGTCACGGCTGGTTTCCATTGATCTTTCCCTGTAGAGTGTTTCCCCAAATTTTGAATTTCAGTTGGCCCCCCGGCGGGTTTTTCTTTTCGTGACCCCCAAAAACCCCCCGGTTTTTTAGTTTTTCGCGAACCTTCCCCCTTGCTGATTTCTACGTCCCCCCATGGACCACCGTTCTTTCTAGGGACCATGGTCTTTGGGTCTTTCCTATTTAGCCCGGGGGCCCGTTCTTTTTTATTGCACCCTTTGAGCCAAGCCACAACATGTTAGTTCACTTTGGGCAAGCACCCCTTTTCCCTTTGAGGGAAATCCGGTTTCCTTTTTGGTTTAGTGGTTCTTTAACTGTTTGGATGCCGGGATGACTTCTATTCGTGTTTCCTTTTCTTCCTTTTGTCCTTCTGATTTTTTTTTTTTGGATGACATCGCCTGTCGGCATTTTTTTCCTTTTCTTTTTGAGGTCCCCCCCCCCTTTCTGTCCCCCCCCGAAGAACGTCTTTTTTGGCCAGGCACCATTTCTCGTTCGTTTGCCGAGGGCTCAGCTCCCTATTCTGCCGAGCCTCTCAAGGCCGTTTTTGTGTTTTTCGTGGGCTGTTCTGGAGTGGTCTTTTACCCTCTTTCTCGGGCCTTGTCTGGGCGGCGGTTTGTTCTTTTTGCCGGTACCCGGAGACCGCCCCCCCGACTGTTTTCAACGCCAGGTCGTTTGGAATCTTTTTCACAACATGGAAGTATTGTTTTTTTTTGATTCCCTCCCTCGGTCGGGTCAGCACCTCCTTG
>Ga0179591_1296671_pt1 | contig 11405 bp, 12 predicted proteins | sample CZOMad2_1_08_16f_FD_182891 | JGI IMG/M metagenome (GOLD analysis project Ga0179591, IMG submission 182891) | Vadose zone soil fungal communities from Angelo Coast Range Reserve, California, USA - CZOMad2_1_08_16fungal (PacBio error correction) | ecosystem: Environmental > Terrestrial > Soil >... | reverse complement strand
TTCTTGTCATGGCCCTTACCAAGAGGCCGTTCCTTTGCTGGATGAACTTCGCTTCTTTCTATTCCTAGTTTCTCCATTTTAAGACCCTTTTAGCGGAGCAAGCCCCCTCTTACTGGTCCGCCGTTTTAGGCTTGCCTACAGCAGGGAAATCACCGTTTTTTTCCTGAATGGCACTCCTCTACAACACTGTCGCCGTCGATTCTTCCCACTCCCTTAGGTCTTCTCTTCGGCACCTGTTTGAGTACTTATGGAGTATGGCCCTCCCCCGCCCAATATTTTTTCTTGCTTTTTATGTGCTCAAATTCTCCCTTACCTTTCGATTGCTGATGTTTGACCCAGGATGGCACCCTGTTACCCGATTCCCCCCCGCTACCTCTTTAAAAGTATTGCGGCCAACCATCGGTTTTCCGGAGGTCCTGAACATACACATTTGACTTTCCTGAGCATGCCCGACCCCCATTTGACCCTTCAGTACACTTTCTCTTCAATTTGCCGAGATCTGTCTCTCTAACATGGATTTGTTTGGTGCACCCTTGCTGCTAGCCTTTTTCCTTCACAGCATGCGCTTCTGATTTTTCTTTTGATTCTCGCGGGCTCAAACGTCCACGCTCCACACCCAGAGGTTTTTGTTGATTCCCAGGCACTGACCGACTCACAGTACCCATGGTGCCCTTTTGCCGCCCCAGCAGCGCAGATTCGAGCCCCCCACTGATCCCCCCCGCTCGTTCATTTGCGGTGTTTTTCCCACACTCATAGCATTTACAACTGAATTATATGTTGAAGCCCACAAAGGTCTCAAGGAGGTCCGGGCGGTTCTGTCCGTGTGGACCCCCCCGTGGGGGGACATTCGATCTACCGCAGCGAGGCCGGCTTTCCTGACGATTTTACGACCCTTGGCTTTCAGCTTTCGGCTTTTTTAACCGGCACGAGTTGATTGAGCAACATCTCCCTTCTTCTTCTGTCGCCGGTAATAGCTTTTCGCTGCCAACCCCCCCCGATTTACAGGTGGTGGTTGCTTTGGTCCTTGCCCATTCTCATTCCTTGGAGTCTGAGGTGTCGGTGAACGACTTTTGTTTTTTGAAAGGCTTTGTTTACCCTCATTGATCCTTCCCCCGCCCGGTCTTCTGAGTCCTTCCTCCTCTATTTCCCTTTTAGGTGGCATCACTCCCCGTCCTTCTGCCTTCTCCTCTTCCTGGCTCCCGAGTCACGGAAAGCCCGGGTGTCGTGGCCGGTCTTGTCACCTGCCCTCTGGTCGGTTTTCTCCCATAGTACTTCTTGGCGAAATCGGAAAAACAGTTTCTTGGGGGCGCCCTCTTCCCTTTTCCCCCAAGCGCTCCTTTTGACTTTTCCGAGTCCCTGCGATTTTTTTCGTGCGTCTTCTGGACTCCCATAGCTTTGATTGAACCTGAACGCCGTTATTCTTTCTTCCTCCCATTTCGTTTTTTCGCGATAAACATCAATGGCGGCTCTCCTGACCTTTTTTTCCCTCAACCGTGTTGAGTTGTAATTTTCCGTTCCCATGCCCGTCCTAACCGATATGCTCGTGCTTTTTCCTTCTTTTCTCTTGAGGGAGGTTCGGCGTTAGAGTAACGTGTTCAGGCGTTGAGAGGAGCTAGTACTTTCCCCTGGGTCATTTTTTTCCTCGGATTCGCAAAAACCCTATTTCCGTTACTCCTCTTATGTTAGGATTTCCCTGTTTAGCGACTTCATCGCTTTAAAGTGATTGAACTGGAGTCTCATTACTAAACATTCCCCCAACTTCATTTTATGAGAGTTTTATGGCGCCTCGAGTTTTTTTAAAGCCCCACTCTCTATTTCTTCTTCCAGGGTCCCCCATGAGGCTGCCCCTTCATCCTTGTCCCACGGCGAGGATCTACCAGTTATAACCCCTTCCTTCTTAGAAGACCGGCGGGGAATAGCCAATGGCTCCCGGCGGCTGCCGTTTCATTGTTTCTTCTCCTTCTTTTCGCGAATTGATTTCGCTGGAATTCCCCCTCGTCTCCCCCCCTTCTCCTCCCTTTTCTTGTGTTTTTCTGCAAAGAATTTTTTAAAGGTCGTTCCATGCAAATTTTCCCTTGCCACTGGTACAAAAAGACGACTTACCCCCCCCCCTTATCTGTTTTTTAAATCCGCGGCCAAAGATTTTTCCGATCGCCCCTCTAAACGCCCCTCGTTCGGCCCCCGAATTCTGTTGCGCCTCTCGAAGCTCCCTAAGACGAGACATTCCCTTGAGCCCTCCCTTCATTGGCGTTCGCCGTTCCCCCCTTACAATCCCACGTTTCTTTACGTCGTCCGGATCTATCCCTCTTTCTTTTTGATAGGACGAGCCCGTTTTAGACTTAGTTCCCCCCCTTATCGAAAGCTTCTTTTTTCCTTTCCCCTTATTTTTTAATCGAGCCATGACTCCTCCACTCAACCCTCGCGTTCCTCGAAAACTCAAAGATTACTCTCTATTTTTACGTTACGTTTTTTCCCACGCCCCCTTTTTATTTCGGCCCCTCCCTCCTTGAAATCCTCCCTAATGACCCAATCAGCCCCCCACCTCCCCCGGACAATTGGTCCCTTTTGCCCCTCTCTAGCGACATTCTCCCTTCCTGAGTGACCAGATTAAGGTGCTTTACCTCCAACCGGCTGTCCTCTCGGTGAGTACCCTCCCTGCGGCACGCTTCCTTCAAACATTTGTGCCACAAGTCCTTTTTAAGTTTTAACACCTTTTTTGACTGCCTCAAAGTCCTTCGCCTTTCTGCATGTTGAAGTAGTCCAAGCAAGTCAACTCAAAAAAAAATGTGTTGGGTTGTTTTTCTACATCGCTGCCTCTCGTTATAATGCTTTTCACATCAGTCCTCCCTTCCTAGCTTGGCCTAACCGTCCTTGTACTTGAACGCGGTAATTCTCCCGTCCCTAACTTAAGGTCAAGCCCGTTCTCACATCAGCATCGCCCCTGACACGGGTTCTTGACAGGCACGGACATACGGGACGTTCTCATTTTTTTCCACTTTTGCGTAACTTCTTCAATGACGTTATTTTGCAAATGCCCTTCGTGTGTTCCCCCCCCCCATCCCCGAGCGATCCTTTGTCTTTCGGCGCCGCCAGTTTTTTTCCAAGTCACCCTGATTCGTCTTTCCGAAAACCCCCTTTCTTGTTGTCGCTGTTTTTCCCCCTTGAGATAAAACGCTCATAGCAGGCTTTTCCTGACCAAGAGTGCGGCTTCATCGCCCACCCCCCCCTGACGATGTTTATAGAGCGTGAAGTGTGCTTGAATCCGTATACTTGTTTCGTTACTCCTTGTCACCTCCCAGATATTTGTCTGGCAGCGCCTTTTTCCCTTTTCCCCGTTTTCTTCAACCGACTCTTTGGTTGTAATCCCAGACTCGGTAGCGAATTCTCATCGTTTTTCCTTCCGAGATTTTAGATAAACAGACTCCACCCTCCCGCATTGCCAGGGCAGGATGCATTTCCCCAACAGACCAAGGTTGGTCGGCCCGAGGTGACCACCAGATTTCCAGATTGCGTCCCCCATCGTCCCGTCCACACTGTGACTTTTGCCTTCCCCTCGACGGCGCCTTTCGGTTGCTCCTTTGGGCCCGCAAACACAACCAACTTATTTCAATGATCCGCCTTCGACTCGGCCCCCCTGTCGAGTTGCTCGAGAAGTCTCATTTGGTCTTAACGGTCTTTCCTCTTTCATTAATTTTTAATCGTTCTCAGTCCCCGGCCCATTGCCCCATTGCCCCATGGATAATCTCTCCCCCTCGTTGTTCGGCTGTGATTTATCCCCCTTCTGCATGCAATGAACCCTTTAGAGGATTTTTGGACCTGGCGCTTTTCCCCCCTAGAGACCCCCCCGCGCTTGAAAGCGTCTCCGTCCACCCTCTTAGAGGAGAACCAGCCCCTTTTCATGGTGTTATCGTTTCTTTTCCACGTTGGATCATTACCCCCCCTACCTTTGGTTGTTGCTTGAATGTTCTCAGCCACACTAACCTTCCCCGAGTTACTTCACAAACGTCGGTAGCCCCGTTGCCCTCATATGTTTGAGTAAAATTCTTCTGGTCACCGCCCCCAAATTGTTTATTTTTCGTCAATCCATCTGCCCCGGGGAGGGAGGGAGTCTCTGGACCCCTGTTTTCTCCCCCTGCAATTCCCTGCAAACGTTTTGACATAGCTCCCATCAGTCTGGGCTCCAAAACATCGGTTTTCCTTTGACTGCGGTCAAATGCGGTTTCTTCGCAATTAGCCCCCCCCCCCATCTCTTCCTTTCCCTCCTACTGACCGACTTCCCCCGCATTCCGGATTCAAGAGACGCACGTCTCAACATCGTCTGGTTTTCCTGTTGGCCTCGGCACTATTTCGACCGCCTGCGCTTCTTTGACTTTTCTTTCGGCGGTTTCCTCAAATCCAAAACGCTCACAACCCCTCCTGGTTCCCCTGCACATACCTCCTCTCAGACCTTTTGACTTGGCGGCCAAAGCTGTCCGTCGTTCCCAGTCGCGACCCAATGCCTCTTGACCTTGATGTTTGTTGCGCTTTTTCACACGTCATGCATTTTGTCACGGCTTTACTACTCTGTCCCCCCCCCCATTGAATGATTAACACGGGTACTGATTGTCCCCTTTCGGTCCCCCCCCTGCCGTGTTCCGATTTTTCGATGTCTACGCGCGCCCGTATTTTCCCATTTTTCTAGATTCGCGCGTTTTCCCTTGAGCCCCCCCCAAGGACGAGTTTGGATCCCGCTGGTTTCAGGGTCTACTCTGAAGCGATTCCTTTCCAAACCAACTCCAGACTAGGATTCTGTGATTTTCTCCCATACGCTCTCCTAGGCGCCTTTTTTTCTTTCGTGAACAAGCTTGAACCCTCATTCCTTTGGCATCCCCTTGACCGCGCTTTCTTCTGGATCCGACTGGCATCCGCGTTCTCTTTATGCGAACTTTAAATAGGGCCCAGAGGATTGAATTTGTTGTGCCTCCTTCGTCTGAAAGCCCTTTGGCTTGTATCGTTTGTCCCATCCTGTTTAAATGAACGGTCAAAGCCCCCTTAGATTCAACCAAAACTTTCTCGGGTGTTTTGAGGAGGTACTTAACCCCAACCGTCGACCCCGACCAAGTTTCCTCCCGACCTATTTTTTTTTTGGCGCGGCTGCTCGATTGCCCCCTCCCTTGATCCGCTCTAGAAGATTTATACCTAGCTTCCCCTATGACGGCTTTCCCTTTAGAATTTTCTCTCCCAAGCATCTTCAGAGATCCTTACAAGGTCGATAATCCCCCGTGGGAGTGTAAGGGTCTGGCACTCCTGAGTTTCCGGTGCTGCTTTTTTTGGGTCTTGAGTTTCCCCTCGGTATCTCCATACGTCGACCCTCTTCCGCCCCCTTCGGAGTTTGCGATTGGCTAGGTCGGCCAATTATTTCTTTTCATCTTTCTTCTCCAACCCCAAAACCTAAGGGTTTGCCATACGATAAGATTCTACCCCCCAGTGTCTCACGTTTCTTCCGCCCTGAGTGCCATCACACTCACCCTTAAACTGTTCGATCGTTTTGAGCTCTCCCTTTGGTTCCACAAACCCGAGGATAAAATTAAAAGGAATTGCCGAAAATCAATGGACTTCACTGGTCGCTTCTAACTCACAAATAATCTTTTAACTTCGAGAACCGGCTTATTCCCCCCCCCCCAATTTTGCCTCTCGGATCAGGAGATTTCCTGGTCGGTGATTTCCTTTTTCGACTTTTTGCTTTCGACGTTGTCTTCGATCAACGGCTAGCCTATTGGTGTCCTTGGTGAATTTTCTCAATACTTATTGCACCCCACGGGATGCAATCCGGATCTTTCCAACCCTCGGATAAGCACCACGCGGATCCACTTACTTTTGTGTAATACGCGCCCTCTCGCGTAACACAGCTTTCGACTCTAACTCCTAAGACCGGACCTCGTTTACGCCGTTTTTTTTTAAGCCGAGCACTCTGGCCGTTCCTTGAGAAGCCGATTTCAGGAGAGAGGCAGTTTGCCCCCGTACCTCCCAGGGGGAGGGATCCGGACTTGAGTGAGCTCCCGCTTGCCCTCTTCTTTTGGATCTTTTGATGAGCCCCGGGACGTCATACTTCCTTCCCCTAACCCTCTTAAGCGAGTTCAGTTTTCATCTCTTTCCCTCCGATCCGCGACCATCAAAGCTCGGCTACCCCCCCTTAAAACTCCCCCCCGACGCTTCGTACCCCCTCTTTCCCCCCAGATCAGAATGGTTTTCGCTTTCGTCCGCAAGTATGACCTTTTTCACAGTTACAACATCCTCCCAAAACCGGTCTTCAAATCCCTCAGTCAAAGTTTTTGCACTCTCTCGTGCCCCCATTCCGCATTGAGTGCCGATCGTTTGCCACCGGCACGGAATTTTAACGAGATTAGCCCCTTTTATCTGAATTATCGAGCTGGACCAATCTAATGAGTTGATTACCCTCCCGCTGCCCCAAGCGTTGCTGTTATTTATTACTGGCAGCACTGCATCCTCCTTCGTATACCAAGAAAACCAAGAACCCCATGTTTAATCCTTCTTGTTTTGAGATACCCCCTTCGTTTCCTTCTGTAGTTCAACTCTCTGCCCCTTCCGGCTTTTTGATAACAAGACTCTGACCGTCATAGACTCTCCCCCAAGTCAGTAAATCCCGTCTGGGCCTCTTTACTCCTCGAATGTCCCCCTGTGAATTGATGGATGATGACGTGGACCTTTTCCCGAATTCTTCAGGCAAACTTATATTCCCAATTTTCCAGTATTTGCCATTTTGCCACTTCATCACCTTCTTTCCCACAGAGAGATCTTTCTTCGCGATTCGAAGCCCTTTTTTAGACAGTCTGGAGGGAGTAGTATATGTTCTTTCTGAATTGTCCGTCCACCCCGGCGTTTGACCTTTTGGTCTGCCCGCGCCGATAATGCAAACACTTTTCGCGTTTTTGGGGTGTGGTGTTTGCCTCCCCTTCCCTTATTGTGCCGGGAGCTCACCGTTCCCATCCCACGCCTCTTTTCGAGGCGTTCACGTGAGGTCTTCGGTCCTTCTCTAATGGTCTTTCCTTCTTCAGAGTAACCGCCGCTCGGTGCGAGGTTCCGGACATTTGTCCCCCTCCCCTCCCTGTCAATCCCCTCTTTTTTTAATAACTGCTTTGAGGGTTACCTACTTCTCTAGGGTTCGTCCTTTTTTTGTGATCTACAAAGAAGAACACCTCCCGAGGCTTTTATTTGGGTACACACACATCAGCACCCACTCCCCACATAGTTGGCCACGAGGTGACCATCAGCAAGTAGGAGGGATATACCAGCATCCCCTCCCTTTCCAGCAGGCGACACTCTACCCAGGATCATTGGTGGACTTTTGGAATCAAAAGAAGGCACACAGGGTCACACCGGTCCCCCCCCGCCGTGCCCCGGCCCACCCGGTACTGATGCTGACCGCGTGTCCTAAAACAAACCCAAACAAGAGGGCACTGGAGAGCGACGGATTTTGGGCAGAGAGACTGTTAACAATTACTTGTTACGTGCTGGAGAAGAGAAGGAAGGCGACCCCGCAATCATTCCCTGCCCGCAATTCTTTTATTTCCTCACGATTTTAGATCGCAGCCCAAAGAGAAGTTTCCGACGCTCCTGATTTTTGCCATGCTATGGATTAACTCTCTTCTCATTCAGTAATAAGTTGTTGTTGTTCGGCGACCTCCCTTATGTTTCCACTGAAACCCGGAAGGAGATTGCTCGAACCCCTTTGGATAAACGCCCTCACGCTCCCTCTAGACCCAATTCTTAAGATTTCAGCACACCGAACTTTCCGTCTCTCTTTTCCATGTCGGGCCCCTCCTATAAGCGCGAAGTAGGCACTCCTTTCTTCAATGCTTTTGCCTCCCTGATTCAAACTCCTCGTTACTTCACCCGATCCCACCCCCCTTGGTCGCCGCCGCCCAATATGTCTGTAAATCTGTTTATGGTCACCCTTTCCGCCCCGACTTGTTCTTGTTTACTGTAAAATAACTCGCCATAGGTCAGTGGAGATGTGCTTTTTCTCTACACGCGCGGCCCTTCAGACCCTATCTCATGCCCCTTTCCTCCTACTATCCCCACGTCTGGGTCTCCCCCATCGCTTTTCCCTTGCGACGGTTGGGCCCCTCTTGCATTTCGACCCTTGAGCGGCTTGACTACTGTTCGTACTTGCACCCTTTTCTATTCAGGCGAACCCGTTCAAGATCTATCCCCCCTTCTCTTTTATTTCTTTCTTTGCATCCTTTTGAAATCTTGTCAGAACCGTACGATCTCTGCTCTCTAGTGGCTCAAATACCACCCCGATCACAAACAACCCCCGGTTCTCACCACTACAGCGATTCCCTTTTCAAGGTTGTCCTTGTGAAACCGTTTTGGTGCTTCCTTCTCATTCAATCAATTTCTCTCCCTCTGGATTGGTGGTCAAACGCATAGCCCCCTTTCCAAGGAATTGACTTTTCCCCACCAATTTCCCCTCCGGTTCAACCGGTCCGGGTCGTAATCTGGTTACGATGCTCTATAGCCGAGCGCTCGTGATCCCCGTTGGAGCCCCTTCTGAGAGTTACCTTATCAACCCGCTTTCGCAACCTCCCTGGCCCCGTGATGCTGGCGCGTCCAATCGCCTCGACGAGCATGTCCCTCTACCAAAAACCCAATCCCCGCTTCCAGTTTTTTTTCCTGGCTGGGTGTCACTGCTGAATACTTCTGTCGCCTTCCGTTGTTTTTCCCAACCCCCCCCCCCAAGATAGTGGGACCTTCACCCCTTTTTTTCCCCAAGTCTTGACGCTCAAGGCGTTTTTTATCCTTCCGCTCGAGTGGACATGGGGGGTCTCCTCCTGCGCGGCCTATGTGGCGCGAGAGCTATTAAAGCCAGTGTCCTTTTTCCGGATTGAAACAGTTTTCTATGCTTTTGCAGTATTTTTACTCGTCTTCGAAGTTTAGGTTACCCTTTAAAACCAGCTTCCGCGGGTGTCAGCCTTTTCACTCTATAGTCCCCTTTAAGTTTTCTCTCTCAGCGATTTTTTGATGCGATTATGGATCGATTGCCTTATGCCATGAACGCTGTGTTATTTTGCCCCCTTATGAACGTTTCCCTTGGAAGAATCGTCCTGACCACCTATGCCATGAGCCCTCTGACTCCCCTCACCAGTGGTAGTGTCAGTTTCACCGCCCCCCCCCGGACCTTCCGGTATCTCTATTGCCTCTGTACCTCTTTTAGAACGTCGAAGTTCCTCCTCTGGGTTGAGAGGAGTTAGGCGGACAACTTTTTTTCCCCTTCTTCCGCTTAGTAGACCCCACACATTTCTTTTGATACTTTTGTTTCTTTCTTTCCGCTTTTCAGAGTCAAATCCCGCGGATAAATGTTTCTTCCTCCCTCCTCACTGGCCTCCCCTTCCAACCTTAACCTTTTTCGACTTTAGTCGCTTTCGTCGCGCACCACCTTCGCGCCGAGCATCTCCCTGGCCGGACGAGGAGCAAGCCCCTGAACGGTATGTCACTTCCCTCTCAAATTCCCTTTCCCCACCCCTAGCTAATCATAGTCAGAAAATTGGTTTTTGGTCTAGCTTCGCCTTGCTTCTACCCGTGGGACACGTTCTCCTGCCCCTCTTATTTTTTTAGTTCGGAGTCCCAGAGATACTCAAAGAGTTGTGGTTTTTTTTTGGTACTGTTGAATTTGCTAAATTTGATTCCTAAGGGCTTCAAAATTGAATTAGGATTTACGCAAAAAATCATCCCTTTTGCCTTCTAAACCTTGAAAGGTGCTCCTCACCCTCCGTCCAGCTACATTAATTTCCGCATTTTTTAAGTCCGTCCTCCCAACTTATATAATTGCTACGTGCGAATTTGTTTGGTAGCCCGTTCCCTCCTCCTTCGGAGATTTACCCTGCAGAGCAGACGACGTTTGTCGTGCTATTCTCTTTGCCCTTCCCCCCTCCCACGGGTAGTTTAATTCCCCCAGATATTCTAATTTTTTCTTTTGATTGGCTGGTATGTCTCTACCGCTGTGGAACTTCCTTCCAGGAACTTCAAGAGGCTGATTAAGGTGAATGGCTCGCAACGATATGTTATCGAGAACCGGCATGAGACCAATCCCAAAACCAAGACGCGGGCTGAAAACACTATGGAGAACGAGAGGATGGGTGGAAATTTTCGCGGAAAAAAATGTCATGATCCGATGGGTCCCAGAACACGGCGGTTGACCCCCAACTGGTAACCGGTGACCAAAAAGCAACCCTCATCGGACCCGACCATTCTTTACCCTTCCCCAGATTCCCCCCCCCCCCATCTGAAGATTTTAGATTACGGTGATACATGCCTTCCAAACCTCATCTCTCTCGCTCTTAGTCCAGCAGCGCCTTCTCGGGCCGATTCCCTTCTTACCCGCCTGAAGTTCCCCCGATTTTTGCGAATGCATGTCACCGCTTCTACACAGACCCCCCGACCCACCCGACACAGAGCGATCTCTTTGAAGCTTAGTAGTAGCCCCATGCGCAAACCTTCGCGGCTTTGACTCGTCTTTCTCCGGTTCGAATTCGCTCCTCCGGTTTTGACTCGCGGCTATCTTCTACATCGTGTTCCCCCTGTCAAACCTTCAGGTAGGAAACGTTCTTCTCTCTGAATTCATTTTTTTCCTTTTTTTTTCTCACTGTTTGGCTCCCAATTTATTCCCAATTTCCGTATTCCGACCCTATATGCCGTTCCCAACTCCACATCTCTCAACTTTCCGAGCTAAGTGTTTGTTTTTTATTATTAGCAGAAATATTTCCCCCCCCCTTTGTCTATTCCTTCCTTGGAACTGTAAGAAAGATCTAGAGTTTTTTTTTCCCCTAGAGATCCACTTCCATATCTCCGGCAGGGGTTTCTTCCCCGTTTTTGATCCCCCCCTCGCGTGTTCCAGACGATTTGTCTCTCTCCGTGGTTGAAGTGTCTATTGAATCCGATGACTTTTTTTGCAGTCGTACCTCCCGAATTCCCTCTTCTTTGTCTCTTGCAGCTCTAAATTTGTCCTCTTCTCAGAACCCCGTCCCCCAACGATGTCCCGATATCTCTTCCCAGCGGTATGAGTCCCGAATAAGGTTTTCGGTCCTTTTGCACAGCCCCTTTCACATCTACGCGCCTTATTTCTCCTTGACTCAGCAAATCCCTTCTTGAGAAAGACCCCTTTTTAAAATCGACATTATCTTCATGCCGAGCGTCTCTCCCTTTTTGATGCACCTTCTGGTCCCTTTTGGCGTCGGTTTTTTTCTAAGCCATTCTTCCCACTTTTCAATGCGCGCATCGTCACCTGAAGTCTGGCCAGTCTATCCTTAACCCCCTTCTGAATTTTTTCTTCCCGGGGAGGCTTGAGAGCTCTCCCTTTGAAAAGCCAGTTTCTTGCAAATTCATTGCCACTGAAGGAACTGAGA
>Ga0179591_1294410_pt1 | contig 11405 bp, 11 predicted proteins | sample CZOMad2_1_08_16f_FD_182891 | JGI IMG/M metagenome (GOLD analysis project Ga0179591, IMG submission 182891) | Vadose zone soil fungal communities from Angelo Coast Range Reserve, California, USA - CZOMad2_1_08_16fungal (PacBio error correction) | ecosystem: Environmental > Terrestrial > Soil >... | reverse complement strand
TCCCCTGAATATAGTTGGACGATAGGGCCCAGTTCATTGAGCCTCCCGTTTTGCTTTCCAGGTCCCTAGCCTTTGAAATCCCTGCACCAAAAACAGTTCCGCGTCAGTGGATCGACTCCTGCCCCCTATCCAGTGACTGTTGCTTCCCCTTCGCGATGAAATGCTCAGCGCTGAACTTTTATTGCTGACTTTCAATCCCCCCTGTTTTTCTGCATCATTCCTTTCGTGGGCGGTTTTTAAAAAAAATCATTGTGAATGCCTCGATTCCCGCTTTTTTTTCTTCCCGCCCTGCCACTGAGCGCGAGTTCCGCCTTTGCCTTCTATCTGAAGAAAAAAGTGGACCGAACGCCTCGCCCCGCCCCCCCGCCCCTTCTTCTGGGCCCTTTTTTTCTGGCCCGACCCGTGCTTTTCAAGTTTCCATTTCGATCTTAGGCTTTTGTTTACACAACACGCCCCCTTTTTCCAACCTTCCTGCCCCCCCCCCCCCGCTCCCTTCCGGCCCTTGCTTTTCCTCCCCGCCCCCCCTTTTGCTGCATGTTTACTTTACTGGCCTCACCGCGAATTTCTTCTGGGGCCCTTTTTCTTCCCCCCACCCCTCCCCTCAGCTTGTGTTGGCGTTACAACCCCCCGGTTGGTATTTCCTTCTTTCATCGCGCCCCTATCATCCTCCTGTCGGCAGTCTAGTAACTCCCACTCCTTCCTTGAACGCAAGTAAGTTTGGAGTTCCTCCGTTATTTAACGGCCTCACTCCCTCTTACCCCTTTACCGCATGTATCCCTTTTTACCCCCCTTCGCTGCCCCCGGAACCTGTTCTTCCTCGTGCCTTAATTCAATGGATTTTTAACGGGCTCATTCCTTTGCCCTGTACCTCGCAGCCCTGGTTCCCCTCTTATTTCCCGAGTTTTCTTACTTTCAAGAGCCAGATTAGAAGGGCGACTTCTCTTTGGTGCAGGCTGACTTTCTTACCAGGTTCTCTCTACCCCCACAACCTTTCCCATTCCACGAACTTCCCCGACACTGGCGGCTAACCGATAATCCCCCCCTTTTCTTAACCGACCTTACTTTTTTATGTTTGTCAACAGCGGTTCTCTTCGTTTCCCTTGGTTTGAAAAGTCGGGCAGCCAACGATCTCCTTGTGCATTGATGGTGTTATACCTTAGCACCCATCAAGGTTTTCCTACCCCTGTACTCCCCTGTCTCCCCCCCCCTTAACTTCAAACTTATCGTTGGGCCTTTTAGCCACCGAAGCTTCCTTCCGACCACAGAACACTCTCCACCCCCCCCCCATTCCAATCCCCAACCCTTTGTCCTTTTCAGCCGCAACCCCAAACTCATGTTGAGGATGATCATGGAAAGATTGGCTAGGTTTTTTAGTGTCTTGCTTTCTTTCTTCAAGATCTGTCCCAGGAAGTAACATGGCACCGACCAACCGAAACCAACCCTTTGCGCTGGGAGCCCCCCCCCAAGCACCCCATTTCCCCTGCTTTGCTTTTTCCCTTTTTTCAAGGCCGTTTTTTCGCCACTTTTGCCGAGCATGGAGGAATTAAATTGTGACCCGAGGATTGGCGTTCCTCCTTCCGCGTCTCAAATGCCTTTAAACCAAAAGGTTTTCCGGTTTCCAGTTCAGGTTACGCACTTTTGTTTCGAGCTGTCTTGCCACTTTTTTTTGTTTGCTTGGTTTTTTCTTCCCTTTCCAATTTGTTGGTTTCGTGACAAAGTACGTTGGTGTCCCTCCCCCCCCTCCCGACCCGTTACCCTTCTTTTTTGATCGCTCACGATCTCTCGAAACACGTGCAGTGATGCGACTCTTAATTGAGTGAAAGATTCGCTCCGTTGACCCTTCCTTTTTCGTCCTTTGCGCTTTTATTTACGGTCCATTGCTGCTCACCGTCGAGGAACGTTCCCTTACTTTTCCTCTCACCCCAGGAGGCGACCACCTTCTTTTTCCCGCACCTCTCTCATCTTGGCTGAGTCCAGTTAATTCCTTATGTGTGGGTCAGTTGATTTTTGTCGTCACGCGACGCTTCCCCCCCCCCCTTCCGTTCTTGCGGCGCCACACGCCCGACGAGAAAAGGTCTCAGGAAGCTATGCCCCTGGTATACGCCCCCCACCCATAAGGGCCCACTGCCTCACATCCCCTTCCGTGATTCCTTCCGCCGTACGGGACCGACAACCTTCCAAAAACACTGTAGCTAAGCTCCCTGGCGAAGGGCTCGATTGCATTCTTCCAACTTAGGGACCTAAACCCCAAAGTCAACTCGAGATCATATATTGTCTTTTGATGCCCCGCCCATTCCTTTTCCCCGCTCGAGGCCACGAATATAAAAGGGCTTCTCCAGCACAAACTGTTGTAGGTTGGAAGGACGTTTTCTCGTCCAGCGACTTGCTCAACTCCCTGCTTCCCTGCCTTCTAACTAACATTAGTTTCTCCCCTCCTACTAGAAAGAAGCCCCGCCGCAATGTTAAAATTAATTTACAATTCACCAAGTCTACCCCATCGTTTCCGTTGACCGCCGCGAAAGTTTTTTTTCATTTCGCGGTCAGTCCCGCGGCTACCACGGATCGTATGTTTCTCCTTTTCCTTTGCGGCGAACACTTGAGCGCCTTCCCCTTGCGCAGTGCGTCCCCTCTTCTTCCCTTTGCCCCCCCACCTCTTTGGACGCCTCTAGTACCCCCCGTTTAATGTGGATGGGTATCAATGAAAGTTCCACCCACTCCACAAACTTGATGCCTTCTAGCCCTTTTGTGGCTATTTCTTAATTTTCCTTGGTCCCTGGCCCTTGGTACTTTCCAGAATTTTAGAGAAGAACGATCTGCAGGTGCCGCAAGAATCTCGAAAATCTCTCTTTTCCTCCCCCTTTTTTTTTTTTGTCTCCAGCTTTTGCCTCTGATTCTTGCACGGTTTTCTTCTGACACCTGTGATAGTCGCTGTGTTCCGGTCTGGGAGAACTTTCCCAACCAGTTCCAACTTGGAAAAATGCCCCAAAATTTTTTTTTACTCCCACCCCCCGTTCGCGATTAGGTCTCCCTTTTTGTCATCCCCTTGAATTTGTTGGACTTTTTAATTTGTTTGATGTTTTGGGTTCCGATCCGGTCCAAGAGAGTGTGCACACATTACTTTGCGCCCTCTCCTTGTGGCTCGATTTATTTTCGGCCCCCCTTATGATTAACATCCGGGCTCGCAGGTGGTCAATGCTCTTTGAGCGAAGGAATTCCTTTTCGTCGGTAACTGGCCTTTTCTGTTTCTTTGTTTTTACCCACTCGTTTACCTGTCAATTTCCAATTGCTTGAGGGGGTATCTTTTTTAGTCGTAGAGCCATCTCTTTTTCTTCTTCTGCTGGCCCCTCCGTTTTTTTCAAGTCCGCCTGGCCGAGAAGGGTCTGACCGCTCCCCCCCGAGGGTTTGTTCTTTTTTTTACGTTAATCTTCCGTTGCTGCGCCATGGGTTTTTTGTGGAGAGTATTTTGATCCGGCGAAGGTTACTAGTGGTGACGTTACAGGCCGTTCAGAATCCCCCCGCCTCCCCCTCGCCGTCCGTATTTGGCGACAACTTGTTTTCTGACCTCTCTTTCCGCCTCGTTGCCAGGAATGGCATTTGTCTCCCTGGCTTTTTCGTGCCCGTATTTGTCCCCCTGGTTGTGGCTGAGGTCAAGCATCGTGGCTCCCTATTGAAATTTTTAGCTGGTGTCTCTTCCCCACTTTCTGGCTCCTGTTCCCCCGTTTTTGAAGATTCGAGTTTCGTAAGCTGTATTCCACCCACTTTCAGCTTTCTGTTCCCTCCTCCGTCCCGCTTCTGAATGTGAGTCTCCCTACTTTTGTTGCCTTGTTTTTAGGCAGGACGATTGGAGTGGAAGTTACTGACTTTTTGTTCCCGCCGCCCTTGTTCAGTCCCCATCAAAGACTTAACTTGAAACCAGCCTGGGTCCAGCATTTTTTTAACTCGTCCCTTTTGGCCTTTTCGCACACTTGCCCCATCTTTTTTGCCCTGCTCGCTTGTGCACCCTGGTCATCGATTTTTTGAATTTCCCCCCCGCCCTGTGCCTTTCCCACTTTGGAATCACAGTTCCGATCCTGTGGACGAACACACAGGACTTCCAAGCCCTTTTGGCCATCCATCGCTATCCCCCCCTGGCGGCTTTCTCCGTCTCCCAAGGGTTTTTGCGTGAAGGAAGTTTGGATGGCCTCTACGTCGTGACACCTCCTTTTTTTTTTTTTCACTGGGAGGGCCAAGCATGTACGGCAACGCTGTTCGTCGGCATTTGCCCCTAAGTCCAAAGCCTAGGTCTTTGTTTTTTTGTTTTAGAACGCGCCCCAAGTTTTTTGATTGTGGTGTCCGTCATTTCATCATTGGAGGAATATTTTAACTACTCCATGCGCTTTTCTCATTCTTATTGTTCATGATGCTTCTGTTGGGTCTCCCTTTCGTGGGGGGGCGGCCTGAGCCGATGCTGGTTGGTTTTTTTTGTCTGATGCTGTGAAGCTCCAGAAAGCATTTGGTTTCCCACCCCGTTCCCCCGTCTTTTTTATCCCTTTTTCCCTTTTGCATACGTTTTTTCGCACCCCCTTTATGTTGCGCGTTCTAAAACTTAGACATCTTTTTTTTGCAGCTTTTCCCTCGAGTGCTTACCCCAGCATAGTTCACCTTTTTCCTTTTCGTGCCCTCCCTTTTTGATGACTGTCGTTCAATACTGGCCGTTGAGTTTTGTTCAAGGGGAAGGGGTCTCAGTGTGGGTGGTGGGTTCTTACCCCCTTTGTACCGATGTCTCCTGTCACCTTCAAATACGAGTGTGGATGAGTGATTGTCTTTTTGGTCGTTAAGCCTGTTTTTCAACCCGTCTCTCCGGGTCTGTGTCTTGCGCCTTCTTCCGGTCTCCCTTTTTGACACCATGAAAAGAATTCAAAGAGGAAATCTGTTTGGAGATTTCCGTTTGTACCCCCATCTTCCCCCTGCTCCATTTTAATCTGTCGATGACAATATTTTCTCCAGGCCTTATGTGTTTTCCTCGCAAATTTGGCGAAGGGCGGGAAGCTTGTCATTTCCGATAATTCTTATTAGTTCTCTCTTACATCTTTTAAACACGGTGAGTCATCTTTTTTGGGACAGGGCTATTTCCCTCTCAATTTTTCTCTGGTGTCGTGGCAATGGACTCAAAGGAAGTGGGGAGCCCCCCAGAGGACGAGTGTGCGTCTCCAATGTTTCGGAGTGATTGTTCCCGGGTTGTCGGTTCAACCCCCACCGGTCTTCCTCAAGCGCCTGTCTTATTTGCCCCAAAGCACTGTTGGTCGGGCCCAGACCCCACAAAGTTACTTTCGCAGTCGGGTTAGTGTGTCCCCTATCCCCCTTGCCCAAGTCGTTTTTTTGCATCCCTTCACTTTCGATTGAATATCGAGCTTCTTTACCTTACTGCTCTCATGGTTTTCGAGTGCTTTCTTTTGCTTGCTCCCTTTCGTACGAGCTTCCAGCTATTATGGTGGTGAACGACCCAAAAGCAAAACTAGAGTAAAACGGTTTTCCTCCTCGAAGAAGGGGATTGAGGAGTTTTTTCATTGCTCTAAGGGATCAACCTGTCCTTTCGATCGGCCGCTGATTAAGAATACACCTCCCGAAAGTTTTAATTGGCTGCGGGTGAACTTGGCTTTTCGCTGGTTTTGCCCTGGAATTCCATTCTGGATTTGACCTTATCCCACTGTGCAGCTGTCCCGCTCTCGAGGTGGCATGAATATCATATTTCAATACGATTGTTGTGAGCTATCTAATTTACCCTCCCCTTCGCGGGCTCTTCTGTCACTCACGAGAAGGAGCACATTTCCGGGGCCGTTGCCAGGTCACCAGCAAGGAATCTTTACCCCCCCCAATCCACACTGCAATTTTCTCCTGGTGTCTCATCATCTTCCCTTGTCCATATGCCCCTTTTATCAATTGAGGGAAAATGACCCAGCTTCCCACTTAACGGTCTGCCCACATTTTGCTTGCCACATGAAGGGTGAGAGTTGCTCCACCCCATCCTAAATGGAATGCTCTGTCCGTGACCCCTCCAATACAGCAGCCCCCCAAGAGAGCTCCGATCGCTTGTTCGCACGAGCGATCCGACCCCTGTTGAGTTCCGACCCCTCCGGGAATTCTAGACCCACCGAGATACGTGAAAGTTATGGACCGCCCACGGGATTTGCCCCTGCCGTTTTTCGCTCACGGACCTGGGGGTTGACACTACCACCCACCCCACTACAGCCCAAAAAAAAGGGAAGCATCGCGACATCCTCTACGGTTTCGATTTTGCCGAAAACCTACGGGGAGGCCCCTGATGGACCTCCCCCGACCGCCATTATTCTGAATCTCCGGAGACCCCGAAACGGCGTTTTGTCCGCTCGTAACAAACGGGTATTGACCCCCGATTTATTTTAGCATAATCGTCTCTTTTTTTTTATTACCATCCATACCCCCTATCCAAGACACTTAGCTGAAAGCCGTAAGCCGTATTAAGGCATCCCTGCCCTGTTTTTCTCCCCCCTATCCGGCCTGACTTAAACTTTTAAGAGCATTGGATCTTAATGAGCCCACGCCGGGGGGGGGGAAACTGCCCGCGATTCTTTGAATTTCAATTTTTCCATATTGGAGTACCTTTGGCTGCATGGCGAATCCTGACCAAGTCCCTGAGATCCGGTTCGGCTTAAGACTCTGAACCCCGAAAGACTCTAAGTCGGCCGGTCCCCCCCTCCCCTTCAGCTTTGGTCTTCCCCCCCCCTTCTGATGCGCTCTGCCCCGACCAGGGCGCTCTACCCAACCCTCCTTCCCTTGCCCCTTCCTTCCCCCCGTCGGCCTCTGAACGCACAGGCTCCTCCCCAAAATTTATCGTAACCAAGGAACTGGTTTCATTGCCCCCCCCTCTTCCTTCTTCCCGGTTGTCAGGTGTTTTTTCACCCCTGCGAGACCACGTGTCCGAATTCCAGACCCCGCCATAAACGATTTATAAGGTGTACTTTTGACATTCCTTTTACACTTTCTCCACCTTTCTTTCACCAGTTTAACACTGCTGTTTTTGTTTGGATCCACCACGCAGCCTTTTGTCCTGAGGGCATAGACCGTAAGAAGTACACAACCCGTGTTCATCCATCCCCCCACGCTTTCTTCGCTCGACCCCGCATCCTTTCACACGATACTTCTTTCAGGTTTTTAAGGGCCCATCTTTGTATTCGATTTACCTTGTTAGGGAGAAGCCCTTACGAACTTCTCCCCGCGAGACCGGATCTCACACAAACTTTTCGGTTCGGACAAACCACCCCGAAATAGTTTTTATTCCAGTTGCGCCATGCCGGCTTCCCCTCCAGTTGCCGAAGTGTCCCCTTCGTTCACCCCATCTTTGGAGTTCACGCCTTTCGCGCCGCTTTTCCAAAATGCCTCCCAAAACCAAATTCTCTTGTCCGTGATAAAATCTCCCGGCGCCCTTTTTTGCCCCTTTTTTTTCTCCACCCTTCCCTTCTAAGTTGTTTAGTCAATTGCATTTGGGGTGATTCGTGATGAAAAAATCGTCTAATTTTTCCTTGGTTTCCCTTAAAGTTTCCCCCCTTCTCTCCCCGGACCCCTAGCTCGTGCCCTCGTGACCCCCACCCATGTGAGTTATTCGCCCCGCCTCTTTCACCCTTTTCTTCGCTTTGTTCAAACTTCTTTTGTGTAACTGATCCTTCCGAGTTATTCACGGAAAGGGGGCACGTCGGGTTTAACCCGTTTCACTCTTCTTCCCTTACTCGCCCCCCCAAACATGCTGGCTAACTGAGTAAATCCCGTCATTGCCCCCGCAATTCCTGGTTTTCAGTTCCACCTCTTATCTCGGAAATGCTTTCCAAAACGCCAGTACACCGAGATTGTGAATGTGAGAAAACGCCTTCTAGCCCAACGTCCTTCCATTCTAATCTCTTGTTTTCACATTTCCGCCCCAAGCGGGAAAGGCTGGGCACTGTCCTTCTTCTGTCGGCTTCCAGCTTTCCCCCGAACAACCATTTCGGCCCTCTTAGAGTCGCACGGGCTGAGGGATGACGGCCTTATTAAGATGAGTCACACGATACCTCAACTTAGTGTATGCACGCCCCAGTCTCCCTTGGCGCGCCACGAAATCTTGAAGAATCCAGACGCCCTTTCCGGGGTTTTCACGGCCTGAATTCTTCAGCTTCCTTCGCCCCCCAAGGACTGATGCCAATGAAGCCGAATAAAATCTATCTCTCGCGGATTACCGCTCCAACCCCCCTTAATTAACAATTTTACGTCTACCTTGTGAACTGCCACCCGGAGCACTCGGATTTACGGAAGAAGTATTTTTTCGACGCGGCATTCTCAAAAAACCTTCCGCTCCGGATTTATCCCTGCCTTTTGCCGTCCCTCCCATCGGGCTATCCCCCCCTTTTCGCTTTGCTGGAATGTTCAAATCGTCTGGCGCCTCCCCCCTACCCACCCGCTTTCTTTGCCCCGGTTCAACTTCCCAAAACCAAATTCAACTTTCAACAAGAGGACGCCTAGATAGCAGGTTTTGGGATGTGGACTCCTTTCCCTTTTGCCCTTTGCATTTTCTTAGTCAATGTTATCTCCCGACCTACCCCGATCTCTAGCCGCCGGTATACCGATTAACTCAACGCGCAAAATCCTGCTTTTTCCTGTGGTTGATTTTCTTTGCAGATGATTTGCCGTTGTCTCGACGTTGACCTGCTTCTCGCTCTCTTCTTTAGGTCGGAACCACTGCATTCCTTCAGTCCCCGTTTCAACCCAAAACACCCTCCACCCCTTTCTCTCTGCCGGTCTCATTGTGCTGGTTTTTATTGGGTTTAACTTAATGACGCCAAATGCGTTTTTGTTCGATTCAGGCCAGACTAGTGTCGAGAGCGATGCTATGATGCTCCTCTCTTTCGCCCACCTTCACTTGACCCTCCGGGCGCCCTTTTTCCCTGATGGGAGAGAGCAAACTGCTGCACTGGCCGAATGTTTTTAGTTGGTGCATACCTCGCCGCGTTCCCTTTCCCCTGGTTGGTTTCTGGATTTTTTTAGACGTCGTGGATAGCAACGGTGATTGGCTGCTTCTGGTTTTTCCCCCACTCTTTGTGCGAAGACTGCTCCTTTTTCCCCTCGTAGATTCTTTTTATTTATATTGAAGTTGAAAATTTGGAAGCAGTCTTTCTTGGGCTCTTACTCTGACCTCCTTTATGTTCTATCGGCTGGTCTTTTGAGGACATAGGTCTAGGTGTTTTGTCCCCACCCCCTTCAGAACACTCGATCTTCCCTTACAGCTAGATGGTGCGAAGTTGTTGTGGACTCTTTGGGGGAGGTGCTTAAGTTTTCAGCAACGTGTTGCCCGGTGGTGCGTGCCGACTGTCCTCTAGGTGCGTTTGGATAGCATATTCTTGTCCTTCCTTAACTTGTTCTCTTCTTTTTTTTTTTCTCGGCCCACGAGCTCCCAGTTTGAGTTGTAACATACGGGGTCCTCGATTCTGTTTTCCCTTCCCCCCTGTCCTCTTCTTTCTTTTTCCCAGATCCCTGACATTGCGCGCGAAGGTTTTCCCCCCCGTGGCGTAGTAGTTTCCCTCCTTCTTCTTTGCCCCCCTTTCTTTCCTTTTTCCTTTGACGCAGCCCGGCACGAAATCGTGAAACAACCCATGTCAACGCGTTGCTGTCACTTCGTGTTTTTTCTTCCTTCCCCCTTGCTATGTTTCTTTTTTAGGCGCAGCTGACGAGCTATGAGTGCCCCAATGGAGAGGGTCGATTAAAACCCTCGGCCGCCTTTTCACGGACGCAAAGCAAGACGCAAGTGGCCCAGACTAACCATCGAGCCAGCATGGTGTGTGAAGCCTAGGATTTCCCTCTGTCCCGGCTTTATAAGGCCAAAAGGGCAGGCTGTTTTAAAGAAGTTGTCCCCCCAGTCGCTTTTTCTTTCACCCCCACTCCCCGGTTTCCCTGAGGTTTTTTGAACTGCTCGAACAGCTGGCGATCAACTCATTGAGGCACTCTTTAAAGCCCATGCTTTTTTTTCTTCTTTTGTTTCGCAACCGTAGAAAAGTTTTTCCCACGGGCGTTTTACATTGCCATTAGTAGGCGCCAATTCTGAAACATAGTTGCCCTGACGTTCCGATTATACGTTTTTCCCTTTTCTTTCCCGTTAGCGAAGCCCTCTGGGGGCGACGCTAGGTCTGTGGAAGGGTTCTTTCGGGTCGACCTTCTTCCCTCCTCGGATCTTTGTGTCCCCCCCCTCTTCCTTTCTTGTTCTTTGACCAGGGAACGTGCAAACGCGTCCCTTTTCCACCTCCCCTCGTGGATTGCCTCGTTTTTTCGTTTCTCCTTTTTCCCCCTGTCTCACCATGTTTCCCCTTACATTAGACAGTTTGATTCTCCTTTCTTCCCTCCCGGCCTGCGCCGCGTTTTCCGTTTTCATGTTCCCTTTCTTCAGGGCAAATGGTGTGTGTTTATACGCCCACTGTGACGAGCGCCATCTGTCACGTCCCCCACAATCTTTACCGCTTTGGAGCGCCGGACTATAGTTCGTTTCTTCAGGCCTTCTTTTTTTTTCAAACCGGTCGTGTTCTTTGTTCAGGATTCGCCCTTCCCTTTTGTCAATTTTGAAATTTAAACAGAACCGTAGTAGGTTTTAAATCCATGCATGGAGAGTCTGTTTGGGCTCCACTTCCCCTGTTTACGCTTTTCTTGGAATATGAAGGACAGGCCGGATGGCCTTTTTACGATTCTTGTTCATTCTCCGGTCGTGCATCCTGTCTCTCTCTTCCTCTCCTTCGTTCTTCCTGCCAATGAATACCAAAGGTTTTAGAGCGTAATATTTGTTTTTAGTTTGTCTCTTTTAGCTTTCCAGCTCACAATGTCGGTTTCTATTTTCCCCTACGGCCCTCCCCCCGGAGTTTGACCTCAATGCCTAGACTGTGATCCTTTTTTCTGAAATCCTCCGTGGCCGGTGCCGTTCCCCTGTTTTAACCCCACGGACCGAGCCCCCACCCATCTCCTGGCCTTCGTGCACATGTGGTTGAACCAAGTGCCCCCGGTCATCGATTGTGGTGGCCTTGGAGAAGGTTCCCGGAGGGTTCTTCAAATCCCCCCTGTCGGTTCATCTTATGACCTTTTTTCTTATAGAGAATGTGAGGATGACTCCCTCTCATTGTCACGGACGAGCCTCCTTTATTTGGTAACGCCGCCGACCATCCCGGTGAACGAACCTGTAAAATCAGAATACGGGTGAGACGCTCTTTCCGCCTGTTTTCTGCTCTCCCGGGATAAACCATTTACTATGGAGAGGCGAGAGATCCTCAGAAAAAAGTCCCTCATTGGATGTGTTGGCCAGATGGTCCTGTCGACTGAAGCCCGCTTGGTGTGCTTTTATCTTACGGCAAGATATTTCCTAGTTTTTTTATTTTTTAATTTTT
>Ga0179591_1220298_pt1 | contig 11406 bp, 13 predicted proteins | sample CZOMad2_1_08_16f_FD_182891 | JGI IMG/M metagenome (GOLD analysis project Ga0179591, IMG submission 182891) | Vadose zone soil fungal communities from Angelo Coast Range Reserve, California, USA - CZOMad2_1_08_16fungal (PacBio error correction) | ecosystem: Environmental > Terrestrial > Soil >... | reverse complement strand
CGCCGGTCCCTGGGCTCCGAACCAGTCCGGTTCTTGGATGCAGCCTACCCGGTGGGTGCCCAAACATGTTTATCCGCTATTTGATTTTTTTTTTTCCCACATATTTCATATGTATGTTGAGTGGAGTAAACAGGCCTGGACCACCCTTTCTGTTAAACCACCTCACTGGATGATGCCCCCGAATATCTTTCAATCATCTCTGTAATCAACCCGGTTCCTCCCGGTTAATGGTACTCCCCCTGTCAGTTATGCGGTAAAGGACTGTTCCCGTTCTCTTGTCCTGTAGAGGTGGGCACGGACCGTTTAGTCTGCGCCCCTCTTTCCTCGACAAATCTTCATCGCAGAATGCGACTTTGGGCTTTTAGCAATAACCCTCCCCCCTCATTTTTTCCAGACACACGATATTGGACACCCTCACTCAGATGCGAGACTGTCATTTTAACCCTTAGGCATGTACCCCTTCCGTTAAATAGAAGGACGTTACCTTTCCACTCTTCCCCTTTTTCCCGTTTCCTATGAATGTATTCCACGCCTGACCCCCACCCCCCCCCCACGAGCCAAACGCTGCATCCCTTCACGTCCTTTTTTTTCGTCCGTATACAAGCCACCCAGCCCCCGGGCAGAAGGCCCCTCCCCGCCAACGGCCTCCGGTCCACTTTGCCCTAATTGATAATGCGCGCATTTACCTTCTCGACGATCCTTTTGCCCGCTTTCCCCACCACCCCTTGGTCCCGCCCCAGGTATTCACACCTATCCATACACTTTCCCTTGGGCGTTCATTTTTTCAGAATCCAATCACCCCTCGTGTACCCGGCAGGCGGAATTCTCCTTTCCGCAACCAGCGGGCCTCGGGCTTCATCGTCCTGGATTTTACACAACCGGCGCGTACCCGCCGGTTTTTATAACGCACCCCTCCATTGTCATGCTCTTTATGCCAACATGGCATTTTTTACCCGGCTCTTCCTGCGTCAGGTTGCCGCTGCTGGTCCTGTCAGGCCTTTTTTGGCCCTCCAATAACTCCCCGAACTTTTTCTCTTGTTCACGTGATATGTTTCTATCCAGTAAACTTCTTTAAGTACGCATTGCTGAGATCCTCGCCCCCCGTTTCCTTACAACCCAAGGAAGAATACGGCGTTTCCCCAAAGTGGGTAGCGTATCTGACATGGGTTTTCATAGCTTTGTTGAGAATTTCCTATAACTTTTTACTGCCCGCATGGTCAGTAGTGTTTTCTTCAGTTTCCTTTCACCCACCACGCCCTGTGCGCTGCTGATCTAGGTCCCCGGTAGCCGCAACGTTGGGCCCCTTCTTAAATATTTTTGACTCCCAGCACCCAAACCGTACGCCGCCTCAGAATGATGATGTACCTTTGAGGCTTTGGTCGATCTACATAATCGTCCCTCCGGACCAGGAGTTCACCTTCCAGGATGGAATTTTTAACCTCACCCACACACCCCCTTGAACCTTCCCCTCCGGTTTTGGCTTTGGCCTGTATTGGCTCCTCCGTCTGTCAAAGCGGGGTCTCGCCAGCCTATCTTTTTTTTCAATAATGTGAGTTAGGGGCTTTTTCTATCGGGTTTTTTTTCCGTACCCGCGAGCTTTCTGGAACAGGGATCCCCGCCTTTTTGTTTCTGCTGCCCCTCTGGCCTAGTCCTACTTGTATCTTGTCTGGCATTCAGGCACATCGGCTTAGGGTCCCTTAAGATCTCCTTGTTCTAGTTTTGCACCCTTCATGTCCCAACAATTTTTATTGACCTGGTTTATTGCCGGCCCTCTCCGAAAGGTTTCCCGTTGGTACATCGTACGTTTCGACTTGTTTTTTGTACCGGAAACCGGGCTAACCCTTGGCCCTCTTTTGTTTTTTGCAACAATTGACGTTGGAAGGACCATATCTCTTTCCCTCCCCTTTTTTGTTTGATATCTATGTTTTCTTCCAAGTCATGGTCCCACCTCTTGCCACGATTTTTTTCTCATTGGGCTTCTGAGCTCGCTTTTCGCCATTCGAGGCTTGGTCCCCTGTCGTTTAGGACTCCCCCCATCCAAGGTACACAAAGAATTTTTTTCATCCTCGTACTAAACCCGGTGCTGGAATTTTTTCCACCTACCTGTCTTGCCGAAAATCATTTTTTTATACATTAATTTTTTGATCAGAGGACTAGGATAGCAAGACGCACCTACACAGCTTTTTTATAAAAGCCCAGCCAGCCCGGGTGTGAATAAAACTCCCACGTTCCTCTCATTCTGAAATCACGTTGTGCTGGAGCTACTGTCTGGACTCTCCAAATCTGTGCACTCCTTTCTTTCCTCAGAATAAATGTTTGGGCCCTGCAGTAGCTGCGTGGGGGGTTTTTTTGGGGCTTGCCCGTGTTTTGAGCGTCATACCCCCTTCTCGGCTTGGTGATTTTAAGATTGTCCGCTGCTAGGAGGATCTGACAAGCAGGCACTTCCCCCGACGTCTTTGGAGGATTAGGTGTGGGGTTTTTCTTCATTCTGTAAGATATCCATGGAAAGGTCGGTCGATTTCCCCCCATTTTAGCGCCTGTGCCTCCTTAACATTTGGTTTTTCAGTACACGGTCGTACCTTTTTTTCCATTAATGGTCATTCGGTGATCTTGAACAGACCCCCCCCCCCCCCCCCACCACCCACCCCCCCCCCCTTCATCCCTTCCGAACAAAAGGAAGGACTCTATCCCAAGTTGTTTGATCCCGACTATTCCTTGGGTGGGGATCCGTTGGTTGTGGCCTTTTCCGCAGGTAATGATACGTTGACTTCGTTTTTGGTCCTTGTGACACCCTTTTTGACGCCGTGGATTTCTTTTCTTTTCAACGTTAGTCCCGCCCCGCACTCCAGGAATGACAAATCAGCGCCCCCTCCTCAGGGACTTTTTCCCAACGTATCTTTCTGACGGCCATGTTTACCTGGATCAAGTGATCAGGTCTGGGTTTTCATGGGTGAGGGGAGCGCCTTTCGCTCGTCGCCTGTTTCCCTGTAGACTTTCCCCAGCTGCCCAACGCGACGTTAACGCGTTTTTTTTTTCCCATGGTCGAATCCTTTCCCTTGGTCCGGACGATTGAAGAATGTGATTTTCGTCTGCCCTCCCCTCTGAACTGGCTTATCATTGGCATTCCGGTCATTCACCAATGTCTCCCACGGGGTCTCATCGGGTTCTGAGGATTTCGAGAGGGTATGCGCTGAGCGCTCTTCCCCCCCTTTTCCTTCCCCGTTTGACAGGACGGTCGTTGTTTTTTTTTGATTTTTCATTGGGTTTCATGATTTCTCTTATTTTTTTCGAGTGATTTAGTGACGGTAGTCATCTTTTTTATCTTGTGTAGTGCTTTTTCTTCAGTTAGCGTTAGTATCTTTCCCCCTTTTCCCTTTCGACCCGTCCTTTCCTATTGTTTGGGCATGCGGTTTACTACTGTTCTATGACATGCTTCCTCGATGGAGGTGATTGTGTCCATAGATTATTTCGAATCTGGTTGATTTTTCTTTGTATCGCAATGTCTGAACTCGCTCAATGAGGACTTTACGTGGTCCATCTAATCCGGGTCTTATCTGCCACTAGGACCTTTCCCACAAGCAGATCGTCAACCATCTCCGGCAAAAGGATGACAAGAAGCTCTTAGTTTTCTATGACCCCTATCTCTGCCCCTTTTTGTCATCCCGACTCTTAGGTTTTCTGCTTCCGTTCGGCCTTATCTGTTTTTTCAGAATGGGTGGTAGCCGTCCCCCCGCATCCTATGTACTCGTTTCACCAGCTTACTTGGCGGGGTAAATCCCCCCACCTTGTTTTCATAGGTAACATCAGCGGTTAGTGATACACCTGACATTCATACTCCATTTTCCCCCCCCCCTTGTTTTTGCTCTGATCCCATCTCACGGGCCTGGATAACGACCGCCTTGATGTATGCTTCCGAACTTTTCTTTTGCTTCCCCACCTCCTCTCTGATTCTTTTCTTCCAGCGGCTGATTTGGGCGACCTTATTCAAACCCTTGCTGACCCACCCTAAAGGTGAGGACAAAAGATATGGTGGCTACCTCATTAAGGTAATTAACAGTTTGCAGCAGCTTGCTCTCCCTTTTTACCCCCGGCCGCTCCCTCTTGCTTTCCAGACTGTTTTCACTCTCTTTTAGATAGTCTCCGTGGGGCACCCCATTCTCGATCCTCTCTCTATCCGATGCGCCTCCCCAGTTTTTTTGTTCCTGGGTTTTTTTTCTTTCCTCCTCACCTCCCTTCTCCACACTCCATTACTTCTGACTCCACTCCTCTTATTTTCCCCCCAGCCATTCTCTCTACTGGGCCTTAGACCCCCAAAGAGCCTTCCCCACCTGCAAGCAAAATAGACCTTTTTTCCTTTCTGAAATCTCCCTCCTCTCTTCCTTCTCCGACAAGACAAACATTGAACAACGATGGACTTACCGTCCCCTGGCAGGAAGAGTTTCCCGCTAAAGTTAACATTCACGGGTTCCCCTTACCTGACGCAAAAGACCCTCTGGTCACCTTGCCCCCCAGTTAGCAGTGATCATCTCTCTCATCGTCGACCCCGACGAGCATCCTCGGTCCCTCCTTGGTACCCCCAATTTTTAGCACTGTGATCCGCCCGTCACTTCCACCCCCCTCCCTCCAGGCATCCTTGGGAGTCCCGGTGCGACTACGCTCGTATTAGTACCTGGAGTAGAAGCTGCTCCCCACCATGCTTGTCCTCTTTTTTTAAACTTCTAATATTAGCACAGGGCCACAGTCCTTCTTTTTTTAGATGATAACAACGACACCCACCCCTCTCCCTCCTTTGATAGTCACCCCACATGGAAGTTCTCCTCGACCTAGAATTATGCCTTTTCAGCCTTCTGGCTGTGATGTGATGCTTTTCCCAGCCCCCTTCAACGCCACCCTCCCAGCGGCTTCCCTTTTACCCGTTTCCTTTTTCTCGCCTTTCACCGTATTTTTCTTACTTGGGTCTGGATCTCTCCTTCCCCTTTTCACCTTTTTGAATATACGGGGTGTATCACAACCGTTTTTAGATCCGCCCTCTGCTATAGCTTGAGCACGAATACCCCGCACTGCCCTCTGGCTCGCTTTGTCTGCCGTTCTTTCCCCCCCCCAAACCCTTTCACTGGCCCTTTGCGTCTGGGTTGTTATATGGCCGTTATCTTAGCCAAAGGTGATTCCTTTCATTGGTGACCCCCATGCCCCCCCCCCACCTCCCGCCGCCTTTTGCCCCAGTGACCTGCTAAAGGGCATGGCGATCCTCATCACCCGCCAGAGGACACTCTCGTATCATCTTTCCTTTCACTCCTAACCTCACCCCCCCCCACACAACCCCGTCCCCTGCTTTCTTCTGGCATCACTTTGGGGCTACGTCTAACAAACATCAGATTTGCCCCCCTTCTTGGAGCCAGGCGCTCGCGTGTCCTCACAGTGTCTGTGTATGATTCTATTCTTTGTAGTTGTAGTCACCCGCCCTGATTTTTTTCATTTGCGAAGAAGCGTGGGAGCTTTGCCCTGCCCGTCTCTCTTCCTCCTTTGCTCTCTTTTTTACGCACAAATCCTTCTCTTTTTTTTCCTGTCTGGTCGAATCTTCCTACGGTCAGATGAACACAATCTTCGGGTTGTCTTTTCTTCTTCCCCGCATACGCCGGTTTTTTTTTGAGTTGCGGAATCTGCCTCCGTATCCCCTCAACCTTTTCACTTCGTTTCACGGTTTGCCCCTTTCTTCTCAAGGAATCTTCTTCCCCTATCCCGTTGGTTGTTGTTTTGAGCTTTGTTCTTCGAAGAATTTTCTTTTTCCCATTTGAGCGTGGCCGAGGGTTTTAGGTTAACTTTCCTATTAGACTTCCCCTCTCCGGGAAAGGCTTATTCTGGGACAGGACCCACTTGACCCCCCCCCCCTGATGTGTTACTTCGAGCTGACGTCCCCCCCTGCTATTCTTCCCTCACACGACCTGCCCGAGGGCCGTTTTCGCCCCCGTCTCTCAAGTCTTCCCCCCTGAGTCGGCCAAGAAGACCGCACCCCGTTTTCAATTGTCCCAGCCCAGCTTTGAAGTGGACCCTACCACGCTCCCATCTCCTTAGTCCCTCACGTGGCGGGGTGTTGTTGTTGCCCCCCCCCCCCCTCTCTGATGATTAACCGGCTTCCCTAGTATTTCCCGACTTTTTCCCCATGCGTGTTCGGCGTCAGGTTAGGGTGGTGTGTGTTTTTTGATGTCCTTAAATGCCTATTTTTTTATTAGACTTCGGCTTTCCTCTTCTTTTATGATTATCCCTTCCCATAAGTGCAAGGTCCAAAGTAAGGATCGTTCCGTGCGTAGTTGGTGATGTCATTCCCCCTGCTGTTTATTCTTTGCACCCCTGTTGAGGCGTGATTCACGCCCGTTCCTTTCGATAAAGGACGTGTGGGTGTTGAGGAAGGACCTTCTTTATGCAAGCCCAATGAGTGATCTGGCCATTGCTCTCTGGATCGGAACCATGGTGCCGTATGATCCCCCCCAGGGGGTTTAGCAAGAACGATAGGAGTCCTTTGGTTGGGTCGTTCCGCCCCGTTTGTCTGCGGGATCTCCCGCACTGCCCGCCCGGCAAACGTGTGGTCCCTCGATCCCGGCTGGGGAACCCGGCGAGCCTGTCTGTTTTTTGGGTGGCCTTTTGTCCCCTTTCGCCATAAGTTCAGCCTATGCACCGTCTTTGGAAGGATTTCACGGCTTGCCGGACTTCCAGTTCCTGCCTCGCCCTATTTAGGGCTCCTTGTTTGTCTGCTGGTTTTCTACCCCCCCCCACTGGGAGCCGAGCCGGTTGGCACGTCGAACCTCTTTCCCTCCCCTTTTTATGAACTTCAGGTCCATGTGACTGTGTGACGGCCGGCTCTTTTCTCCTACGATGGCACTCCTGGGGATGTCTTATTGCACTCCTCCCCCCTCTGCATGGAATGAATTTCACAGAGGTCCCTCTCACAGGGTAGAAAACTCTTTTTTCCCCTCGGGATTTATTCATCTTCGTCTCCCCTGTTTGGATCGAGATTCCTCCCCGGCTGGGCCAGTTGATATTCTGGTTGAGCATCGTCTTTTCTTGGGGGGGTACCATAGTAGCTTGGAGCGTCCCCGGTGCGTTTATTCATAGGGGTTAGAATTTTGTTTGTGTCGTGGATCATTGTACCCTTCTTTACCGGTCAGCTGCAGGTATGACGTCTCTCTTCTTTTCTTCGGTTTTGTCTTGCCTTTTGTTCTGATTGCCGAGAGGTTTGATGGTTTCTTGTTAGACAGAGGTGATGGTGATGTGCCGATGGAGCCCTCCAGTCGCGACCTGCCTTGGTTAGTTTTTTTCGAGTAGAGCGGTCAGTATCCTTGCCTTTTAACTTTTGACCCCGTGCCCATTCGTACAATAGTTTTTTTCAGCAGTACTTGCCACGTTCTCTCCTGTGCAGGACGACGCTTGCTGGCTAATACCGCCCCGGTCTTCCACCCATGTTTTCTTCTTTTTTGGCTTCGTTGCGCACACGCCTACCTTTTTTAGTGCAAATCCTCTATCGCGGATACTTGGTAACTACACCCTTATTTCTATAAGGAACCGCACCACACGGTCAGTTTTAGCACCGGTCAAGGGCCTCTCTCTCTCCTCCCCTTTCCGTTTGTTGTGAGATCATCTTTCGGTAAGGTCTTCCGAACCGCATGTTGGAGATGCCCGGTGGGATTTGCTATACTCGATCTGACTGGCGCTCTCGGGCTCGTTAGGTCGTGGTTTTTTTTCCCAGGTCCTGACCCCCTTTTCCCCATAAAGGATGATTTTTCCTCCAGGTCGTTGAGACTATCTCGGTCCTCCCCCCAGTCCGACCTGGCCATGGCTGGACCGTTCTGCTGTCATATGGACCGTTGCTGTTTCTACTCTTTCCTGTTGAAAGCGATCCGAATGCTCCGCTTCTCAACCCCCCCCTTTATGACCTCTCCCCACTTTGACCCCCGGCAGCCGCGTAGTTCCCATCACCCCTCCCCCCTAGGCACTGCACTTCCTTCTCCAAATAATTTCTAGAGAGTAGTAATCGACACTCGACTGTTTCCCCCCTCAAGACCCCCAGTTCCTTTTTACTTGACGCTGAAGTCCCTTTACCGGGGATCACTACCTCACCCCAAAGTTAGAACACTCTTTTTTTCCTTCCCGACGATAATCTTACCCGAAAAGGGAAAAGCCACCTTTTTCCATACTCCCCAGCAGACATTTCCCCCCCACAAGCTTGAAGAATATAGATCCCTCTGAGTTCTTAAAAAAGAGTAGGTAGATAATCGCTTTCTGTTGAAATGGTAGTTCTCAAAGTCCTTACTCCTTCCAAGGCATCCGGTTGATCCTGTGACAGGAATACACTCACCTTCGTTCTCTTACCCTTGCTTCATCCTCTGACTATGTAACTCTCGCGGTCTCCCTCACTGTCATCGTGAACAGTGCCCTGCCGCTTTTTTTTTAGCTGCTCTAAACCCTTTCCCCATCCCCCGCTAATGTGTTTCCCAAATGGACCGTCCCTCGAGTAGGTCTTTTTGCCCTTTTTTTTTCCGAGTGGTAAGGATTGTTGGATGACAGAGGTCCGCCTCCTTAAAATTAACGCGGGTGCGCTTCTCGTTCACATTTTTTTTTCGTTAATTGACACCCGTATTCATTTACTTCTGGAGTCCTCGCCAAACAGTATCCACCCCAGTGTGAAGACCCGTATTCTCCCCAGTGGTGTGATTGTCCCCTGGTTCATAGACGTCCCAATTCCCGTATTCACTCAATTTTGCTATACCCTGTTTGGGTCGACCGTTTCCCTTCAAAACCAAACCAACTTTCCCCCTTTTCCCCCTGCGGTCTGCCCGCTACCTTCTTTTTACGCATTGTTTCATCCTGACATCTGGGTTGTACTTAAATTCCCCCCCCCACCTTCACTCCCCCGCCATTATATGAAGTAATGGATTTCATTTCGATCCCTCCCAGCAGCTCGCCCCTAGTCTAACCTCTCTTCAGTGAAATTCCACAAACCAAAAACCCCCCCCCCTAATGAACGCCTTGTCCCCTCCTTTGACCGGCTTGTTCTCGAGGTACTGATTTGTATCGGCGCCCCTTCGCGTTTTCCTCATTCGTGTAGGATGTGTTCCGATGACGATGTTGTTCAACTCCTTGTGGCTGGTCCTTCTTTTTCTTCTGTCGTCGTCTGCGTTTTCATTCCCTTTTTCTTTTCCGTTATCCCCTTTTTCTCGGTCAAGAGTTATGTTCCCTTCCTCCCAATTTTATTGGTCTGTCTCTCGCTGACCCCCTTTCTGTCGGCTGGTTATTTCGGAACGACAGGACTGACCGGTCCGGTCATGTCTTTTTTCCTCTTGCCCCCATCTGTCTTTCCGAAAAACTCGGATCCGCCGTTCCCCTCGTGTTTTCCCTTTTCTTGACGTTTTCCCTTTTTTTTTTTTCCCATTCTTCTCTTTTCCTTCCCTTTTTTGATGATCGCTATGGTCCTTTCGGCCTGGCACACCTGCTTTTGGGCAAGCCCCTTTTTTTTTTAGGGCCCCTGGTTTTGAGGAATATCGCCCTCGTCGCTGAACGTTCTTTCGTTACTTTTGCCGCAGAACATTGGCCACCGAAAATTTTTACTCGACCGACCAGGCTATTTTACCCCTACCCCAGTTTTCAGCTCATTTTTTTCTGATCCAGCCTTTCAACTTAGTTCTTGAGATCTATTTTATCCTGACTCCCCGTTGAAACCCTTATCTTTGGAAATACCCCCAACGACCCGTCATCTCCAGCATCTCCCTTCCACTCCACGTGGAGAAATCGCTGGCTGGCATTTTCTCCTTAAACTGCTGGCAATCGGATGTACTCTCCTGTTTTTTAAGTCCTCTCGTTAGGGGGGTTTTGTTTTTTTGGGATTGGTACTTCCCTGCCCTAGATGAGGGTTTGGTGAAGGAAGAGGATGCGCCGCCTTTGTGATGAGGGATCGCACATCCTTGCCTGACAAGCAGTTAGTTCTCGCGTATTGGTTTTTTGGTGTTTAGGTTCCCTTTCCAGAGCTTGCTGACGCCCCTGTGTTGTCGGTCGCTCACTTTTTTTAGTCGAATATCGCATTCTTTGGTTTTTTTTGCAGGAAGGTCCCCCGACCCAGCGATCCTTTTTTTTTCTTCGTTGATAGGGACCCTTGCTTTTTCTTTCTATCAACACCAGTTGGACGTTATCTTCCTCCCCCCGGGTTGATTCCCTGAACTTTCTTTTTTCCTGGGTGTTGGCTCGGTTTGTCGATTTTCCCCCCTCCGCCCGGTACTCAATGCCTGTTTTTCTTAAATGATTGAAGAAATTCTAAGAGAGCTTGGGCGTTAAGGTGCGTAAGCCCCCCGTCCGCCCTCACGTCTACCCAGACTTGCAGTGGTTTTTAAGGATCCACGCAGCGATTGACGCACGGACCCTTTGTTGCGCTTGCACGGATGGGCGAAGTGTTGTTTTTTGCGTTTAGCATGCGCGCTGCGTCGATATGGGGGCCCCGTTTCGGCTTTAGCTTGCCGAGACTTTTCAAACGTTGCTTCAGCAGGTTATTGAGTTCTTCCGGCTTCCGACGATGACGACACTTTTATTCATTCCCCTCCCCCGGCTTGCCTTTCTTCTATTGGTTCCCAGTGCATCTTGCTGGACACAGGCGCCCCCTCAGGGGGTTGGCTTCTTTTTTTAGCTTTTTTTTGTATGCGTCGTGAGCGATCTGCCGTCGGAGGGTTTGTCCAATCGGTTTTTTGCGGTGCTTCTTGCCTTTTTGGACGGTTTTTTGGTCAGTGATCGCGCTGGAGAGGATTCTGTTTTATCATTTTTTGTAGTTCGTTGATCGGCAGTGCGTGATTCGATGCCCGGTTCAGTCTTGCAGTAGAAGTATTTTTGGCTGCGTGTGTCATTCCTCTTTGTCGCTGCCTTTTTTTTGCTTTTTCGGTGATGGTTTCCCAATTTTAGTGGGATAGCTGGTTTTAGAAGATGTCGACGCGTCGTTCTTTTTCCCGTTTTGCGTTTTCGCGCGCCTTTTTGGATCCTTTCCCCCACCTCTCTCCTCCCATATCCTTGAGTCTGCCTCCCCTCTCGTTCCTTCCTATTGTCCCCCCCCTGCTCCCCTTCGTGATGGACCGACCCGATTCCTTTCAAAGGTCACTTTGATTTGGTTGTCATGAGAAAGGTTATATAAGGGGACGTGGGTTTCGTCCTTGGAAACGGGTACCTCTGGAGAAGCAGCCCGACTCGGTTCTGAGTTTAGCGGGTGGCGCGATGGAACACCACCGCAAGACAGCCCCGAAGCCCCCCCCGTGACTCCTTTTGTGTGGTGTGTGTGTATGTCTTTTTTTTTTTTCACCTTAGTTCCTTCTTGGATACGTTTTCCCAGACCCCCATCCACTGCAATTTACATGTTTTTTTGACCATTGAAAAGGTCGC
>Ga0179591_1385557_pt1 | contig 11407 bp, 9 predicted proteins | sample CZOMad2_1_08_16f_FD_182891 | JGI IMG/M metagenome (GOLD analysis project Ga0179591, IMG submission 182891) | Vadose zone soil fungal communities from Angelo Coast Range Reserve, California, USA - CZOMad2_1_08_16fungal (PacBio error correction) | ecosystem: Environmental > Terrestrial > Soil >... | reverse complement strand
TTCCCCCCTCCCTTCTTTCTTCCTTCTTGAGGAAAGAGAATTTCTCTTCCCCTTTCTGCGGAAGAAGATGGCCTATTCTCTAGAAACTTTTCTCCCCTCAGTGAAGGAGGCCACTCTTCTTCTCCCCTTTTTGAGTTCCCTCGGAAAGAAAGGAGAGTAGACTGCCTCCTTTTTTTCTCCCTCTATAAGAAAAAAGAGAAGCCGAGTACTTTAACTAAGTAAATTCTCCCGGTGGGGCTCGTCCTTTCTTCTCATGCCTCCCTTCTCCACGCGTTGATTCCCCTCCTTTTCTTACATGAAAAAGATGATCCCCCCCTCCCTCTCTTCTCCCCTGCGTGAGAACTGGTTTCCTGCTTTAAGACGAGTCTCCCGTCCACCCCCTCCTAGACTTCCCCTTTTCCCCTCAAAAGAAGAAAATTCTCTCTTTCCCTCCCTCTCTCCTTTCCTAGGTGGAATAATTTAAAATCACTCCTCCCTTCCGGATCCTTCCTCTCCCCCCCCTTTACGGGAGTGGTGTTAGAGTTCTTCTCTTTCTCCCCTCACTGAAGAGTCTTGACTTTCTTCCCCCTTTTTTCCCCTTCTAGAGTTTTCCCTCCTTCGTGAATTATCCCGACCCCCCCCTCCCTTTTTTTTCTCCTCTGCTCAATATTATCAATGGCATCGTTTCCCCCTCCTCCACGCCGCAGAGATCCCTTTCCTCCGGCAAGAGGGACCCCCCTCCCCTTGGCCCCTCGCAGACAGGAATCCTTTCGTGATTAGAAACGCGGCCTCTCTTTTCTCAGGATTGTTTCATGAAAATCAGGCCTTCTTCCCTTCCTTCCTTTTTCTTACGTCATGAGAAAGCGGATTTGCGGTTTTCCCCCTCTTCTTCCCCCCCCCAGTGTCCGTCTTCCCTCCTCTTTTTCCATTCGAGACAGAGAAAAGGCTTTTCTCTTCTTCCTCACTTGGCCACTCCATTTTTGGTGTAGCGCTGGCATCCTCGTTCTCCTTTCTCAAGTCGTTTTTCCTTCCCCTCCCCCCCCTCCGCTCGTCTCCCCCGCCAGGCGTGTCTTTCCCCTAAGGTGACTTTTTCCGGGGTAAACCCCCCCCATCAACCGGGACGCCCCTTAAAAATCAATTCCTTCAAGAAGGAAAGATTTTTCCCTTTTTCCCCCCCTTTATGAAGAGAAGGTAGAGGAAGAGACGTCTCCATCCTTCTCAGGCCCCCTTCCTTCGAAAGATTGGAGGTTTTTTTCCCTTCCCCCCCTTTCCTCCTGAGAATAGGAGATTAGTAGAATGAGGCCTCGTTCCTCCTTCAAATGCCCCTTTTCTTCCCCAATTGCTGAAGTAAGAGACTCCTCCTTTCCTTCGCGGGCAGGCGCATCCGCTCTCTTTTCTCTTGTATTTGATCCGAGTTCTAAACGCCAGCGGGACTTTTTTCCCCTTTCCCTTTTTGAAACAAGTGACGATAAAGAAGTATCAAAATTGTCCCCTCACCCCCCCCCTTCATAAGAGGCACCGACCCCCATTTTTTTTTCCTCTAACTGCTTTCTTCCCCCCCTCACGATTGAGGGAGATCTTCTTTTTCCCCTCGAACATGAGAAGAAAATACTGTTGTCCTCTCCTTTCTTTTTCGGCCTTGCGTTTCTCCTTAATGCAAAAGACCTCTCAGGAGCCCTTTCTTCCCCCCTCCCTTTTTCGTGAATCAAATAAAAGGAAATCTCGATCCCTCTCTTTCCCTTCCCCCCCCCCTTCTGTTCAGAAAGAAGCAGTTACATTCGCACTCATGTCCCTCCCCCCCCCTCCCTTCTATGTAGTGGGGATAAATAAGGACCTTCATCCCTCTAAGAGGGAGAAGAGATACTCATGTCCTTCCCCCTTAGCCCATTCTTTTTCAAGAGAGAAAACGGCCTCTCTGGCCTGATTACCGGGGGGAAAGCCTGTCTCTCCTTTTCTCCCTTGCTCTCCCCCCCGAGAGGGAAAATCTTCCTCCTTCCCTCCCTCCTCGAGAGACTAAAGGCGCGATCTCTCCTTCCCCCTCTGAGTTTTCTCTTTTCCCAGATAAAAGTGTTAGTGAACTCTCTCTCTCCTCCCCCTCCTTTTTTTTCTCTAGCGTTCAACCGGCGTTAATAAAGAGGTCGACTAGCTCCTCCCTCTTCCCCTTCTAAATGCCCTTCTTCCCCTCTATCTGGTGCAGAAGTCGCGAAGCGAATGCTTCCTCCCTCCCCTCCGCAAGTAGCCATGAACGAAATCAAGGAAGTGTGTTCCCCCATCTTTTTCCCTCCCTCTGGACATGGATTTTCTTCTTTCCCAAGTCGCTTAGAGGACAAATACTGATCGAGCTTCAATCTCCTTTTTTTCTTTCCCTCCTGCAGACAAATGAAAAAGTGTCCGTACGAAGCTTATCTCTCCTCCCCCCCCCCCCCCTACGTTTTTTGTGTCTTTCTTTTTCTTCATGAGTTCGAAAGGAGGACGAGATGGCCGGTTTAAACCTTTTCCCCCTTCCCCCCTTTTTAAGCGCATGGCGAGCTAGTAGATATTATAAGGCGGCCCATCCCGTCCCTTTTCCCCCTCCCTCTCTTCAGACCCCTCTTCCCTCCCTCTCCTGCGGAAGAAGTTAGGGGTGAGAAGACCTCTTCTTCCCTTCTCCCTTGTAGACGAAGTGTGTAGTTATTACGGCAGTTAGCCTAACGCCCCTTTCCTCTCGCTAGTAGACCTCTTTTACCTCCCCCCTTCCTTCCCTTCAAGAGACGAATTCCTGCGCGGCTCCCCCTTCCTTTTTTCGGATGAGGGCGGAATAGGAACACCGCCGTCTACCTCTCTCTAGAGAAGTTTTTATTCTCTTCTTTCCCCTTTCGCGGGTGTATAGAATTTGTAGGTAACTTTCCCCTCCCCTTCCCCCCTGGTAAGGCCGATCGGTCTTCATAAGTTCCTCTCCCCCTTTCCGGCGGAGAAGGTGAATTCCAGCTTCCCTTTCGAGAGGTGAAGAGAGAAGTTCCGATTGACCCCTCCTCCAGAATTTTTGGTCTTTCTCCCCCCTTTTTCCCTTTCCTATAAGACCCCATTCTCTTTTTTCCTTTTTTTCTCTTTCATCGTGATGTGTCCTCTTCTTTGCGTATTCAATTTTCCTTCCCCCTCCCCCTCCCCCCTTCATTTTGAAAAGAATGAAAAGGGCTCGCCTTCCCATGGATGCGGAGAAAGCAGCGGTTTTGCACCTCTTTCCTCAGAATTCTTTTCTTTTTCCCCTTTTTTCTAAAAGATTGGGGGTCGTTTTTTTTCAAATGAAGAGGTGGGGGAGGATAATTTCTTTTCCCTCTTTTTTTTTTGAGTACCCCCTTTCCCCCCCTCTCCCTTCCATTTCGTAGATGGAGTTGTGGCTCCCCGTACGCGTAAATAAATCTAAAACCCCCCCTCTTCCTATGAGCCTTCCCCCCCCCTCTCTCTTTTTTCGAGGGAAGGCAAGCAAATTTTTCTTCTTCTTTTTTTTCTAGGTGAAGGTTGAAGACCGCTCCTTCTTTCCCCTAATTCCCTCCCCTAACCGGGGAAGCGGAATTAAACCTCCCCCTTTTTCCTTTTTCCTTGAGACTTCTTGAGAGAAGTACTCGCCGCGACATGCTCCCTTCCTTGGGGAGACTTGATCTTTCCCTTCCTCCCTTCCAGGAGCACCCTCCCCCCCCCCTGGTTGCCTTGCCGGTCGGTGTCTTTGTGCTTTCCCAAGCCTCATGCGCGACGCAGGCAGGACGAGTTCTTGCCTCCCTCTTTCGGCGCTTTTTTTCCCCCCCCCCCACCCTTTATTGAATATAAAAGCCGCCTTCTCCCCCCAAAAATGAGGTGGAAAAGTTCGAATAGTCCCCCCCCTCGCACCTCCCCCCCCTCTTTTCTTTCGGAGATACGACTTTTCCTTACCCCTTTTCTTTTTCCGCTGGCCAGCGAAACGGAAATAAGCGGCTCTTACTCCCCCTCGATATTAATTTCCTCCCCCCTTTCTCTCTAAAGAAGGTAGAATTAGAACATATATTCCCTCCCTTTCCTTCCCTTTCCTTCTGATAGCTAAGTTGCGACACCCGGCCCTTTCCAGGCCTTCCCCCCCCCTTCTTTCGGAGGCAGTTATCTCTTTCCTCTAAGCGCGATAAGGAAGAGCTTGTTGCAGTCTTTCCTTCCGCAGGTCTATCCCTCCCCCCTCCCCATTAAAGGACGTCCTTTTTTCTCCCCAAACGAAGAACACGACCCCTCCCCCCTCCTTCTAGGGTCACTCCCCCCTCCTTATTAAGAGGATTATGAAAGTCTTTTCCCTCTTCCTCTAGAATTTTAGCTGAAATTTTTAAAGCATTCCCCCCTCAGTCTTTCCTGGAAAAGGTCCCCCCTTCTCCCCTCGGTTAGCGTACTTTCCATTCTTTCATGGCAAATAATTGATTTTTTTTCCCGTGATAGGTATTTCGCGTTTCTGATCCTTTCCCCCCCCCAGGAAAAAGAGAAGTCTTCCCTCCCTTTTTGAATGAGAGATGCGTCCCCATCGAAGGAGAGATCCTTTCTTTTCCTCGATAAAGGTCGTCGCGTCTTCTTTGATATCCTCCCCTATAGTATCGAACCTCTTCCTTCGGCGGGCGCGCTCCCCCTTTCCCCCCCCCGCTGAAGAACCCCCATCCTTTTTAGTAGAAGAAACACCCTTTCCCTTCTTCCCCTTTGCGAAGGAGATCTTCTTTCTTTGCTGCGATCTTCTCCCTCAGGCTTTTCCAAAGCGGAGAGAAGCCTCCTCTTCCCTAGCCGAGGGGGATAGGGCGCACCTTCTTCGTGGTTTTTTCCCCTTCTTCGTAGGCGATTCTGGGCTCGAGACAAAGTAGCCTCGTGTTTCCCCCCCTTCGCGTTTCTCCTTTATGAATAGACTTCTTTTTTTTTTCCCCCTTTGTGATCGTGAGGATGATCTCTAAGATCTTTCCTGAAGATCGGGACCCCTTTTTCTCTCACAGAAGATTGGGGAGTATCCACCCCCTTCTATAAGACTCTGAGAACTTCCCCTTTTCTCCCGGAATGATGATATTAAGAAATATTGCATTTCCTTTTCCTTCTTTTCCCCCCTTCTTTCGGAAAACAACACCTCCCCCCCCCCCCCCCCCAAGTTCATTCCCCCCCCCTCTTTTTCTCGGTAAAGTAATAAAGCTTTTAAAGAAGAAGGCCTTCCGGTGACTTCGCTTTCCCCCCTCTAATTGACTCTCTTTTGGTGATGTCCTTTTTCCCTTCCCCCCTATCCCTGGAGAGGGAGCGTTGAGTTCCTTTTTTATCGACTCTTCCCCCCCTTTCCCTCGAAGAGAAGAGTGAAATTTCTCTACCCTCTAGAGATTCCCTTTCTCTTTTCTTCGAGCAGTATTCTTTTTTTTCTTTTTCCCCTAGAACTAAGACTTCTATTCATCTTCCTTCTTTCATGTAATAGAGGAAGGAAATGAAGAGGAATCCTCTCCTCTCCCTCGCTATATCCATCTTTCTCGTCTAGAGAGTATCTTCTTCCCTTTTTTCCGCCGTAGAGAAATGAAAGATTCCTCATTGCGGTCTTTAGCCTTCCCCTTTTCAGGTCTCGTGTACTCCAGCTAGCCTCCCTTTTTTTCCCCTCTCCACGAGATCTAAAGGGCCTCTTTTTCTCCTCTGTCGGGACTCCTTCCCCTCGTCACGATGATAGGAGAGAACGTCTCTTGCCTTCGAAGTCCATTTTTTTCTTTTTTTCCCCTTTCCCAACAGAAAGAGACAGGGCTCCCTCTCCTTTCCCCCCTTCCCGTTACAGGAACACAGATAGTAAAGCGCGGCATTCGCCCTTTCCCCCCCCCCCGGAATGTTTTTCTTACAGTGAAAGAGTCCCCTCCCTTTCTTTTTCCCCCGTTCAGAGATCAGAAAGAGAAGCCATCCTCTCGGATTCTTTTCTTTCTCCAGAGCGAAGATCAGAAGGCCTTCCCCCCTCCTTTCTTCTCAGCAGATGTGAGAGATCGTTCCTTTCGCCCCCCCTTCTCTTGATCGACGAGACAGTCGACCCTCGGGCTTTCCCTCTTCTCCCTTTTTTCGGCTCATCCGCCCGCTTTTTTTTTTCCCCCCCCCAAAAAACCTTCTTCTTCTTTCCCAGCGACCTCCTCCTTTCCCTCCTCTTCCCCCTTTTTGAGGGCGCTCGACGCCGCACCCCCCTTCTTAGACTCTCTTTTTTCCCTCTCCTCCCCCGCTGCAGACTAAAGAAGAAAGAGAAGAGTGACGCCCTCCCCTTCCCTCCCTCCAGGAGAGTAGGAGTCTCGCAGCTGTGTCCCCCCCGCGTTTACCCTTCCCTTTACCTCCGAGAAAAGCCTTACGAGGAGAGACGGCGCCCCTCCTTCTTCCAAGTTTTTTTCGAGCAAGTCCCTCGGAAATGCATTGTGATTTCTCTCGAGTCCTTTCGAGACTCTCTTGATAGAGAGAAGCATTCCTTCCGATCGCGCTCTCAGCACAGAAGAAGAAGAAAAGTGAGTCCTCTTTCCCTCTGAAAGAGCGCGACTGGCCCTTTTACCGAAGACTCCCTCCTCCAGTAAACTTCCTTTCGCTGGAAGGTGGGGACTGGTTCTATCTCTTTACTCTCTTCCCCCTGTGATAAAAAAGACACCTCCTTCTCCCTCTAGGCGCAAAAGGGCGATTAACGGACGGCGAACCCTTTCCTCTTTTCGAAAGCTCCTTTTTTTTTCCTAAAAAAGAGGCGGAGACGTCCTTTTTCTTTTCCCCTTTCCCCCCTTTCCTCTCTTAATAAGAATATAGACGGTTTCCTCCCCTCTCAAAGTCCTTTTCCTCCCCGTATAAAGTAGGATAGTTTGTCCCCCCTCTCCTTTTTACTGGCGTAGTGTTAGAGTGTGGGATACCCGCTGAAATCCTCACCTTTTCCCGTACTTTGCATCGGGAAAGAGAGAAGTATGTGGCGTTTTCCTGACCAAAAAGAGAGTCCTTCCTCCTCCCCTATATCCGACCCCTTCCCCCTCCTCAGGAGATCCCTTTATCTTTCCTTTCAGGTTGACCTCCGTTTAGAGATAAGGATAGTACTGCACAGATTCTTGAAGTTCAGTGTCCTACCCTCTTCCCCCCTCCCTGAGTAGATCTACCTTATGACATAAAGAGAATGATGACCTCGTACTGCTCTTTCTCCTCATGCTTTTTCTTTTTTCCCCTCCTTCCCCCTGTAACCACAAAAATGCGCGAACGCGCAACTTTTTTTCTCGCAGGAAAAGAGAAATTAAATTCTCCCCCCCCCCATGCGCCCCTACTTTTTTCCCCCTCTTTTTTAGCAGATGGAAATGAAGGCGGCTTTTTATCCTCCCCTTTTCAAGGAAGAAAAAAGACATCCGCCTCCTCCCTCTTCCTTGTCCTTTTCTTCGTTCAAAAACACGACCCTCAACATTCTCCCCTTTTCGTCGGAGGCAAAGATGGGTTTTTTTTCCCCTTTTCCCCCATGAGAGAAGGGTAGAGGAAGAGGACCGTCTCCCCTCTTTTGAAAAATTCCTTTTTTCCTTCCCCCCTTCCCCCCCCGGTTGGGAAGCTACTCTGCGCTAGCTGAGATGAAAGGACGCGCGTGTCCTTCCTTTTCCAAATACTTCCCCCCCTTCCCCCCTATCCGCAAAAAGGGATGCAAGTAAGCTCCCTCTCCCCCTTTTTTTTTTCTCTGGGACAGGCGTTCTTCCCGAAGATTCACCCCCTCTCTTCTTTACTCGGAATGATCAGCGTTCTCCCCCTCCTTCCCCTGAGCTGGCAGGTAGGGGTGAAATTTCTCTTGATGTTTTCCTCCCCCCCTCCAAATTGGCAAAAGAAACTTTCCTTTCTTTTGTAATAAGGGAAACAGGACCCCCCTTTTTTCCTCCTCCAATTTTCGATCCTCCCGATTAGGAAAGAAGATGGGCAACTCTCTTTCTTTCTTAATAGATGAAAGGGAGCGGCCGTGCCTTTTTTTCCCTTTCCTTACCTCCCCCTCTTTTTTCCCTTCCCTCCTTAGGTACGAGAGAAGACTCCCCCTTCCCCCCCCATCATGGACATATCGATAAAGAGGCGGCGAATTCCCCTTCCCATGGTAGTGAAGAAGCAGAGCCCTTTTCTGCGACATCCAGACAGTCGGACCGATTTCGTTTTTTTCTCCCCTTCCAATGAAAGTTCCCTCTCTTTTTAAGAATGGAATTCACCGTCTCCTCCCCTCCCTCTTTCCCCCTTCCTGCCTTAGGCTCGCTTTTTCCCCCCTTTTACAACTGTTTGCCGGTTCTCCCCCTTCCCCCCCCTTCGATCCCCCTCTCGAGATAGACAAGACTTCACCTTTCCCTTTGCGATATCGCGGAAGGAAGACGGCTGGCCTATTGCCTCCCTTCTCAGGACAACTTTTTTTCCCTCTAGAGCGAAAGGAAGTAGTATTTTTCTTCTTCCCTCCTTCTCGCGTTCAAAAAGAGTTAATAAAGAGGCGACGCGCTCGAACTTCCCCCCCCCCTTTTCTCTTCTCACGGCTGTCGAATCCCCCTAGATCTGGTGCAGAAGTCTTCCTCCTCCCCCCTTTTCTCCCCGACGACAAGTTGCCGATAGGAAAGAAATCAAGACGTTTTTCCCCCCCCTTTCTTTGGTATGACCTCGTTCTTTCTCCCCTAGACATAGAAAAGAGCTTCGAGACCCCTCCTTTTCCTCTCCTTTTCCCCCTTTCCCTTTCTCGTCCACGGAGAAGGAAGGAAGACCCTTTCTCAACCTTGGTTTCCTCTCTCCCTTATCTCTATATTTTTTTTCTCTTCTCTTCCTTTTCTTGGAGAAAGTTGATAAGGTGATTAGAGTTCGCCCTTTTCCTCCTCTTCCCTTTCCCTTCTTCTTTCCCAGTAGTGAGTACTCGAAGCGATTGCTCTTTTCTCTTATACGTTCACTCCCCCCCTTTTCCCTCAATTACTTGATTTAGTCAGCGACTTTTTCTTCCTCCTTTTTTTCTTATGCACAAGATAGAAGATTAGACCTCTTTTGTCTTCTTCCTCTTTTCTCACGACAAACCCTTTTCCCTCCCCTTCTTTTTCTCCCTCAGGGTTGAAAGCGATCTCCCTTTCTTTTTTTTTCTCTTGAGCGGCTTTAGAAGTTAAAGAACACTTTGAGGCTTTTCCTTCTCTTTCGGAATATCAATCCCCCCCTTCCTCCTTCTTTCTATGGTAATGGGGAGCACTTGTCGTCTTCTATTCCACTTTTTTCTCGACTTGTAGGAAAAATTGCGCCCCGGCTATCACATTCTCCCCTTTATCATGACCTTTCTTCCCTTTTCTCTCCGTATCCAATTGACGGAGGAGAAGATTAACCTTTTTCTGGTGCAGATAGGAAGCGTAAGGATTGTCTCCCCCCGGCCAACTTTCCCTCCTTCAGTAACCGAGCCCTTCCCCTTCCCTTTTCTTGGCGCCTTAGAAATGAAATCTTGATCATCTTCCTTCTTTTGATCACTTCTTTTTTCCCCTCTCCCCGCAGGAGATAGAGGAGCCCCTTTTTTCCCTTCCCACAGACTGAACGGAAGAAGCCTGCATCTCTGAAAAGTTTCCCCCCCTTTTCCTCTTCGGAGAAGAGAGATCATTTTTTTTCCCCCCTTTCTCTGAAACGATGGGGGGCGGTGCCGTAGTCCCCTTTTTCCTCTTGTTGTTTTCCTTCCATTTTTCTGGATCGTCCTTTTTTTCCCCCCCCCCCCCCCATTGCAATAGTAGTGGAGTTGGAGAACTTTCTTTCCCTTTTTCCACCCTACAACTTTTTTTTTTCTCCTGGTAGAAAAAATTTAAACCGCCTCTCTGCTCTTTTTTTTCCGTCGCGGATCGAGGTGAAGGTGAAGCCGCCTTCCCTCTCAAAGCCCCTCTTTTTTCCTTTTCCCGGAGAATTACAAAACTCTTTTCTTTTGGAGACGTCCTCGGCCGCGACCTGCCGCGGCATAGGGTTCTCCTTTCCTTCTCCCCCCTTAGTTTTTGCCGTCCCCTTTTTCTTTGTGGTGATGGTCGTGTTTTTCGAATTCAAATGCGCGAGCGGAGGCGATTTTCCCCCTTTCTCTCCCCCCCTTCGGAGCCCCCCCCCTTCCCCCCCCCCCTTCCAAAAAATTTCTGCGATCTCCCCCCTCCCTCCGTGCCAGGGCGATAAAACAAAACTTCCCTTTCCCCTTGCTATACTTTTTTTTTTTCCCCTTCTTCTTGAGGCGATCGACATGCGGACCTTTCCTCTTTCCCTCCCCCCTTTTTTCTTTTTTCCCCCCTCGGAGATGACGCAGGAAGAAGATAGCAGCCTCGGTCCCCCCTTTCCCTTTTCTGTTACATTTTTTCCCCCTCTCAAATATAGTAGCGGTCGATCTCCCCTCTTAGTATGAGAGAGAAGTTGCGAAACACGGCTTTTCCTTTCCTTCTGAAATTCCATTCCTCTCTCCCCTTCTCTCCTCTCGATAAGGAAGCGATTGTTTTTTTTTCTTCCTCCCCGAGCCAAAAGACTTCTCTTCCCTCCGATAAATTGGTCCCCCCCCCCCTCTCCCCCTCCGGAAATAAACTGGATTTTTTTTTCTCTTTTCCCCTTAAAATATTAAGAATGGATACGGGCCTTATTACCTTCCCCCTCGTTTGCACATTCCTTTCTTTTTCCCCTTTGGAAAGAAGGAAGTATAAGCCGGCGTGTTTTCTGGATCTTCTTTTTCCCCCAGGGCGCACGATGTTAGCAGTCGGGACCGGGCGCCTCTTCTTTTTTAAACTTTATTTTTTCCCCCCCCCTTCCTAGGTAGTTAGAGTTAGCCTTCTCCTCCCCAACGGCAGAAGAAGTCGCCGTTACTCTTTCTCTAGTCTTTCCCCTTCCCCCTCTCAGTCTCTACTTTCTTCTCAGAGGATAAAGGGGTAGTCGTCTTTTTTTTCTTTTTCTAGCTCTTTCTCTCCCTGTGATCATAGATAAATATCCTTTTTTTTCTTCATAGACGTAGATTTGCCGCACCTCTTTTTTTTTTCCCCGCAGGCGTCCCCTTTTCCGACGGAGAATAATAGTCTGGCTTTCTCCCTTTTTTTTTCCACAGCGGCGGACCCTCATTCCTGCTTCCCTCCTGAGGCCTTCCCTCCTTGAGCAGACGAGGAGTAGTCGGCGAGGACTATTCTCCCCTTTTTTCCCCTCTCACGTATCCTACCTCTTCCCCTTCAACGCGTTCTGTCGCGATATTCTCCTTCTTTATCGTGAGGCTGCATTCCCCTCCTCGTTCCTCCGGCAGTTCCCCTTTCCTTCGAAACAGCATCTTTCGGGTCCCACTCCGATAGCGCCCCTTACGATCGAAGACGGACATCGTCCCCCTCCTCTGATCTTTCGCCTTCCTAGTCTCGAAGAAGTGATACTATCCGCTCTTCCCTTTTGGACGCTGGTAATCTTTTTCCCAATCTCTACCCCCCCTTCCTCAAGCTTTACCCCTTTTTTTTGACGCGCGAGGAAGCGCTTG
>Ga0179591_1318328_pt1 | contig 11407 bp, 23 predicted proteins | sample CZOMad2_1_08_16f_FD_182891 | JGI IMG/M metagenome (GOLD analysis project Ga0179591, IMG submission 182891) | Vadose zone soil fungal communities from Angelo Coast Range Reserve, California, USA - CZOMad2_1_08_16fungal (PacBio error correction) | ecosystem: Environmental > Terrestrial > Soil >... | reverse complement strand
TTTGGTGGTCTTTTTTTTTTGGATATTTTTTGTTAGGTCTTTTTTTCTTATTCAACCTTTTCCCCAACCCATTTTCATTCCTTTTTATCCGGTCCTGGTGTTTTTCCTTCACCACTTCCCACCCCGCTAGATTTTCGACTGTCACAACTGACATGATTTTAGGTGTTTGGTTTTGTGTTCTGGCAAATGTTTTTTTTTGGCCTGGTCCCCTTTTTTTGCTTGTGCGTAAAGGTTCAAACCTCCCCGATTCCCTCTTTCCCCACGTAGGGTCTGATTTCATCCTTTCCCCAACCCTAAACCCCCCCAACCCTGCTTTGCCTCCCCCATCGTGTGGCAGTTTTGTTTCGTTTCTTTAGGCTTTTTTTTCTCTAATGGCTGGGCCTCCTTGTCTATTATTTTCACCTTCTTCGGCAAATGGGTTTGGTTTGCGGTTGTGAGTCTTGGTTTTTTTTTTTTAGTCCTTTGATGTCCAAATTGCTCTCCCTTCTAGGTTTCTTTTCGCTTTCTGTTCCGGAAAATACTGGATTTCTTCCCCCCGGGTGATTAGCCTTCCCTAGCGGCTTTTGTGGGTTTTGGCGGGGTGATTCGGTTTTTTTTTTGTCCGTTCTTGCCCGCGTTGGTTGCTGGCGTAGTTTTGTTCGTTTTTCGTGCCAATTTCCCCGCCTTCAGGGAGTTTTCGTCCAAAGGGTCTTGTTTCCATTTCGGAATCGCTCGTAGTTTTAGGTTTCCTCCCCCCGTCTTTCGTTTTCCTTTCCACCTTTCGGTTTTTCCCTCCCAGGAGATGACCCTCCCCCCCACCATCTACTTTTGAGCTGCCCCTTCCGACGTCTCGTTTCTTTTAATCATTGATTTTTTTTTTTCCCACCCTGCTTTTTTCTTAGGAACTGTTTCTTTTTTTTTGGTTTCCCCTTCCTCTTCACCTGGACAAGAGTTTCTTTAACTCCTCTTTTGGCATCTGCGATTACTTCCTTTTTGATTTCGTTTTCGGGACCCGCTTTTTTGTTCTTCTTTCTTTTTGTCCTTTTATTCTCTTCCGGGACACAAGTTTTTTGCATTACCCCCCTCTTTTGTTTCTCCTGGGGTCCCTTCAATTTGCATTTTCCATTTCCCTGGCCCCTCCCCAATTAAACGTTTACCTATTTTCACTTGAGTTGCTGTAGGCCCCTACAAGTTTTCCCCCCCCACCCTTTTCAGTTCGTCACCCCCAGGGCTTCACGAGACGTGTCCAATTTTTCCATGCGAAATATTGCTAATTGACATACCCTTCTTTTTTGAAAATAACCACCCCCAACCCCCCCCCTGGATCGTAGGCATCTCGGACCCCTTTGGACTGATTTTTTGTTTTCCCCGGCTTTTTTAGATTCTCTTCCCATGTGACCTAGTATGCCTTTGTTCCTCCTTTCAGTTTTCCCCATCTCTCCCCCTTATGCAAATCTTTGCCTTCCATTGCCCGAATCTGTTTTTCGTTTTAGGTTTTGGCACCCTTTTTCCCCATGTGCTTTTGGTTTTGTTTTCCCTCTTTCTGGTTTTTTTTCAGGGTCCCTTTGTTTAATCCTGCTCTGTGTTCGAAGTCGATAATGTTCGCTACCAACCCTAATTCCCCCCCCTTACTTCTCACCTTCCCCCACTCGCTTCCCTTTTGCCTTTTTTTTTACCTTCTCCCCTTCGTTATCTTTTCCGCCGCTTTCTCTCTGCCCCGCAGATTTTTTTTTTACATTTGAGGGTGCAAGTTTGTGGCTCCAGGCCTCCCTTGTTTTACTCGGGGGGGAAGACACAGTAGTGATCGTTTTTTTCTCCCCCCCCACAATAAGCAAACCCCAGTTCCACCCCTGTTTCCCCCTTAGTCTTTTGTAATGAGGTGTGGTTTCCCCCCCACCAAAATCGCGGGGTTGTTTGGTATTTCACCCTTTAGCCAGTTATACTTTTTTTTTTTTTCTTCCTGCAAGCGCCTCGTTGCCCCCACCTGCTTTCTCATGTCTTTTTTGTCCCTAGAGTTTCCCCCACTGCTGGTTTTTTTCTCGCCAAGTAGGGCCACCCTTTTTTTCCATGCCCCTGATTCCTCTACTTAGAGTCCATCTTGTTTTTTGTTCGGCGCGGGTCCCCCACACCCCCCCACCACTTTCTTTTTTTTCTGCAAGTTCCATAGACAATTTCTCTCCCGGGTATTGGTTTTTTCTTGCTGTGGACCCCCCCGTGCGCAACTGGTTTTTTGCTTTGGGTATTCGCTGCCCTCCCCCTTTCAACTGTATTTTTCCCGGTTATTCTCTTCTTTCTTTTTCCCCAGGTTTCCAGTTGAAGTGCCACGTCCCGGAGAGTGGGTGCGTGTTTTTTTAGCGTCCATTTCACGTTTTTTGGAAGTCTGGCAACGTTTCCTTCCGCCCAATTCTGCCCACCGGGTAAGTGGTAGGTTTTCTTTTGCGCCACTCCCCGATGTGATCCTTACGATGGTTTTGTTTGTTATACTTTTACGTTATTGTTTTCCTTGTTTGCCTGCGCGCGAAGATCCCGGCTTATTTTTTTAGTTTTCCTACCCAGACACCTGTTTTACTTCAGCTTGCCCTTCCCCAGGATTGCTTTTGTTTTTTTTTTTCTGTGTTGTTGGAAGACCCCAGCGGCCCAAACCTCCTCTACTCCCACACCCTCAACCACTTGCAGTTTCCCCAATTTTCCCCGTTAGCGGTGCCCCTTTGCTCCCCCCCCAGTCGTTCTGACGTTTCGAATTTTCAATGGTGTTGGAAACAGTATTCCAGTCTTCAGCGGGTCCTCCGCTTCCTTTAAATTTTTTTTTCCCCTTATTCCTTCTCCAAGACCCGTCCCTTGGTTGCATCGGGTCGTTGCCTTTATTTCTTGTACTTGCTTTGGTCTTTTTTTTTTTGTATTTAGGAACCCCCTTTTTTCAAGATCACTCCAGCCCCCACTTTCGAAACCGAAAATTTTTATTCCCAGCAGTGATCCCCTGATTTCCCCACTCACCAGTCAAATCCGCTTGTTGCCCATTTTTGTGGCCCCCACCGCTTTTCTCTCCCATTTTCCCCTTTCAGCGACCGATGTATGTCCCCCAAGCCCCCTGGATTAGTGAATAGAACTCCCTTCTGAGTTATTGTTGCGGCCCCGGGCAGGGTTTTCTTCTGCTACGCCGAAATGGCAACGTCTTTCGTTTGCGTTTATGCGTTTTCAAGACTTGTTTGCCGAGACCCCCCCCCCAAACTCCCCCACTTCCGTTTTTTTTCCTCATTCTCAACCCTGTTGTTTTAATACATGCCACCCCCCCCCCCCCAGCACTTTATTCCCCCCCCACCCCTTTTGGGTTCTTCGAAAGCCTTGCTGTTTACCTTTCGTGTTTTCGTCCATGACCTACAAACTGTTTTGTTTTTTTTCGACCATGAGTCTTTCCGTTCTTTTCCCTCCTTGGCAGCTTTCTCCCTGTACCCTAGTCTTTGAACCGCTCTCCCTGCTCTTCATATTTTTCCCCTGAGATCCCTTCCCCCTCGTTTATTGTCTCTGCTTGTGTGGGCGTTTTTTTGGATCATTTCTGGTCTTGTTCCCTGTCGTAGTTTTGTTTATTCTTTTGAAGCCGCAGTTCCCTCCCGACCTAGGATCTTTTATTTTTCCGTTGACCCACCCCATGTTGGCACCCCCCCTCTTCCCTTTCTTTTCTCTCCGTTGTTCTTATCTCTCTCTTTATTTTTGGCAGTAAAACTCCGGTTTCTAGGCGGCGTTCTCTTTTTTTCTTCTTCTTCTCGGGGTTTCTTTGCCTTTTTTGACCCCCCCCAGCGCCTTTTCCTTCCCGCACCCCGATTTTAACTTCCCCTGTGGGAGACCCTTGAGTTTTGCCTAGGGGAAGGCTTTCCTCTTCCTTTTTTCAGATCTTGCGTTTTGCTTTTTCCCTTTTCATCACCTGGTTTGAGCACGACTGGAGATTTTTTGTTTTAAGAATTTTCACCTGGATGGTCTATTCAAGACCTTATTTTTTTTTCCTTTGGAAACCCTTTCCCCCCCCCATTTTTTGTTTGACCCGCGTTTGGTTTTTTTTTTAATCCATCTGGGTTGTTATTTCCCAAGTTTGCGCCCAGGGTTCGTGATAGGCGTTGAACGTCTTTTTTGGCGCTTATCTCCCACCTTGACGTCAACTACTCGAGGTAGTTCTCCCTCTTTTGAGTTTTCGTTCAATACCTGTCAGTATTCTTCACTTTTTTTTGATCTGTCTTTGTGTTCCAATCTCCGCTTCCCCCACCCCTCACTCTCCCTCCTCGCCCTTAACCTCACCCCTCCCTCATCTCCTGCACACTCCCTCTCCCTCCCTCATCATTCCCCCTCCACTCCCCCCCCCTACTGCCTACCCTTCACTCCCTCGCCTCCCCCCCACCCCCCCGTCCCCTCCCATCTACTCCCTCCCCTCTCCCTCTCTCCCTATCAACCATTCATCCCCCATCCTGCCTCCCAACTTCCCACCCCTCATTCCCCCTCGTCCTCACCGCCCCCTCTCGCTCAGCCCCTTCCCCCTGCTTTGTCCACCGACCCCGGCCCTCCATCCTAACCCTCCCCCCTCCTCTCTTCTTCTCCTTCCGCACATCCCCTCTCTCCACGCTCCCCCCCTCCCTCCCCGCCCCCCCGTCTTACCACCTTTTTTCCCCCCGCACCCCCCCCCCTCCACCCTCAACCCCCCCCCTCCTTCCATCATGTCCCCTCCCCCCCTCCACCCCACTCCTTCCTACCCCCACTTTCCCCCCATCACCCATCCTCCTCCTCTTCCCCCCCCCCCCCTAAACCCCCCACTCCCCCCGTCCTCCCTCCCTCGCCCCCTGCTACCCCCCCATCCCCCCTCTCACCCCCCCCACCCCCCTTGCTCCCCCCACCCCCACCCCTCCTCCCTTTTCATTCCCCCCCCCCTTCCCCCCCCTCCCCCTCCCCACCCTCCCTCCCTTCCCCCCCCATTTCCTCCCTCCCTCCTTTCTCCCTTTCACGCCCACCTCCCTACCCCTCCCCCTTCGATCCCCCTAGTTCACATCTTCCCTTCCTCTCCCCCTCTCGCCCCCCCTTTCCCCCCCACTCCCTACCCCCACCGCCCCCATCCTACCCCGCCCCTCCACCCCCTCCCCAACCCCTTTTTCCCCCCCCTCCCCAATTGCCCCCTCCTCCATAACCCCCCCTCATCTCCCCCTCCCATCACTCTCCTTCACCTACTATCCCCCGCCTCTCCTCCAACCCCCCACCTCCCCCCCATTCCCTCCTGCCGTCACCCACCCCCCTCCTCTCATCCCACCCTCTCCTCATCCATTTACCCCCCCCCCTCCTCCCCCCATCCCCTCACCTCCCCCCCTTCCTCCCTTTCTCTACCCCCCTCCTCCCTCCCCACATCTCCTTCCCCTCCCCCTCCCCCCCCCCCCCTGTCCATTCCCTCCTGCATTTCCCTCCTCCTCCCCCCCCCCCTCCGCCCTCCTCCCTTCCCTCCCCTTCCCACTCCCTCCCCTACCCCTCACCCTCCTCCTTGCCCGCTCTCACCCTTCTCTTCCCTCTCTACAATCCCCCCATTGTTTTCTGACTCACCTTTCCCCCCCCTACCCATCCGTCCCCCCTCACCCTCCCCCCACTCAACCCTTCTTCCCTCACTAACTTTCCCCATCCCTGCCCTCACCCTCCGCGCGGCCCCTATCCACTTCCCCCTCCTTTATCCCCTACCCCTACTCCCTCTCCCTCTCCCCTTCTCTCTCCCTTCCCCCCCCTCTCTCCTCTTCCCCCCACCTCCCCCATCTCCCCCCCTCTCTCCCTATTCCCTCCACTCCTTCCCCCCCCCCCGCAACTCCCACCCCCCCCATCCCCTTCCCACCCCTTTTCTCCCCCCCGCCTCCCCTTCCTTCCCTCCGCCTCCCCACCATTAACCTACCCCTTCCCCCCCCTCACACCTTTGTTCAACACTCCGCACTTTTGCTCGGAAGATCCCTTTTTTTTTCGGTGGTCCTCGGTCCCCTTCTCTTTTTTTGATTTTTGGTTGCCACCTTATTTTACTCTTTTTTCTCCGGTCCCCTTTGAACTTTTTTTTGTTGGCTTATTGAGCTGCCTTTTTCACCCCCCAAAAGGGTTAGTCCCCCCCCCTGAACCTATAAAGCCCCCCCTCTGGCTTCCCGCTGCCCCTCTGGAGTATCTTCTGCGCTATTTTAAGTAAAGTGGTCCCTATTTTGTCCATTCGTTTCCGCGCTCTTCCTTTTTTTTTTTTCCCACCCCCCCCCCCCCCCCCCCAAAGAAAACTTCGTCCCCCTGTTACGATGTTTTTTTTGCTCGCTTGCGAGCCTACTCCTTGAACTGCTTTTCGCCTTTTTTTTTTCGTGCCTGATCGTCCCCTTTGGGTGCCATATTCGCCACTTTTTTCCCGAAAAACCCCCAATTTTTCCGCCCCGGACCGTTTGGTGGAAGTCTTATGTCGTCGTTGGCACTTTTTAGTAAGATTTCGCCCTTGCACAACAGGTTTTGCCCCTCAGGACCCCTTTTTTTTTTTTTTCCAACCTCCCCAGCTTTTGCTATCACCCCATCGGGTAGGTCCCCTCCTCCTAAGCTTGCACAAAGTGGTTTGGTTTTTTTTTTTTTGCCAAAGATTTTACTATTTCCACGCTTTTATTTCCGACGTTTTCATTTTACCCTAAAGAATGATGACTCTGCCTTTATGGCATTATGGTATGGCCCCCAAAGAATTACTGTCCCCGTTAGACTCTTTTTTGCCAGGCCTGGTTTCCCCCCTTCACTACCCGAAACACCCCCTTTCCCCTCCCAGCAAAACTTTCAGGTTCTACCGTCCCTTTTTTGCCGGAATGACTGTATCTCGTTGTGTCATTTTGCAATTTCTTTTTTTGGTTTTCGTTTGCTCCCCCCCTCCTCGACAAGATTCTGGAGAATCCGTTGCTCGCCCTGACCTGGACTCCCACTTTTCCGGCTGGCTTATCAAAAAAAGAATGTTTAACCCCCCCCCCCTCGTCTCTTGCCCCCTTTGCCCTGTACCATTTCTGGCCAAACGGTCCTCTTTCCTTCTGCCCGTATTCTTTGCGTTTGGATCTCCAACCGGGCCTCCGGCTTTTGACCCGCCTCAGTTTTGCAATTTGGATATTTCGTTGCGAATCGCCAATGAACTACCCACATTTGATGAAGCTGATTAGGCGTGTTACCTTCTTTTTTTCCCCCTTGTTCCCCTCATGTACAATCGGTTTGCCTTTTGCTTCCCTTTCGTGTACTATCTCACCGTTTCCTGCGTGGCCGCACATTCCTGCTCCCCTTTTTTTGCTGACACACGAGCTGTTTTCTTATCTTTTTAGTTACTTCGGCGTTTTCTTTTACCCCCCCTCATTGCTCCCCCATATGCCGCTTCACAGCAAACCGCTTACCAACCTTTTTCAGAAACTTCGGCGTTTTTTATTCTGCAAAGACCTCCCCCCCCACGAAGGTGTAGTTTGCTCCCTTTTTTTTCTGTTGACGCACGATAGCAATTCGCCGCCAACCCCATCTTTTTCCTTGGTTCAGGCGTAGCGTGTTTACCCCCATCCGTCCGGGTTTTTGCCTGTGATCCGTGTTCCCCGCTGTGGCTTGGAGCCTTGTCCGTATTAATTCAGTCTATCGCCTGTGAACACCCCTTTGGACCGGGTCGCCCTTATCCCTCTCCTTTTATTTGAGGGATTATGGTTTTTTAATCAAGCTGAATCGCTTTGAATTGGGTTGTGTGCGCGTGCATTGTTCCGATCCCCCCCCAAACCAACTTTCCCCCCCCTTGATTGGTCCCCTTCCCTTAAGACCTCAAAACCCCTTTCTATTTTTTTGTGCTCCGATTACGTCCTTGGCGCACCTTCCCGGTTCCCCGCGGTCGCCCGTACTTTCCCCCTCCCCGTTCTTCAGCTTTAGACCCCCACCAGGCGTGCCTGACCCTCTTTGTCTTTTTGATCGTAGTTTATTCTTGCCAATCGCTTTTTTTTTTTCCCCCCGCTCATCAAGGTGATCGATTTCAACGTTTTTGCTTCTCCCTTTGCCTGCTCAGGCGTCGCCGTTGTTGTTTTCTCTCTTTTTCGGTTTTATGTTTGCTGACCCTGCTTGTGCCGCACAAATCACAACCAAGACAACTGGCTTTTCGTGCCTTCTAACCGATGGGCCAACCTTTTTCCGCCGAATACCTCTTGGTGCTCCTTCACGCCCTTTTGCAACTTCGGCCCCTCATTCTTTTTCCAGCGGCAGTCCCCTCTCCCCCCACGAGTCCCGAGGAGAAACTTTCGATAGGCGTTGATCTCCCCAATTGGGTGACCCGCCAGAGGTGGGCTGACCCGCTACTCCCCGGTTTTGCCCCACGTTTCAGTGTGCAAACTGTCACAAGCCCCAAGCCTCCATCCCCAAAAACCCCCAGTTTCCCCCTGGTTTTTTTTTTCCATTGCCTTTTTCTCTCCCCTCCTTTTTCGTCGTTGCCTGACCCACATTGTCCAACCTGTTTACCACTTGGCTTTTTTTTTTTTTTCTTTTTTTTGGTGTTTGTTCCCTTCTAGAACTCGTTGGTTGCTCATTTTTTTTCCTCTCGTTTCCACACTCCCGCCGCCCGTTCTTTGCCCAACCCCATTGCTTCAAGCCTCCTCTGTTGGAACCCCCCCCAAGGACCACAACCCCCTCGTTTCGCCTGGTTCCCCGTTCGCGTTTTAAAATTTTGTTTAAATGCTGGTTAAATTTTTTTTTGCGAAATCAAAGCGAATTTAAAACCTTTTTCCGCTGCTAGCCCATCTTTCTCTGTCTTTTCCTCTTTTTTGGTTTTTTAGAGAAATGTGTTGATTTATAGTGACTGTTTCGGTGTGATGGTTGTGAATTTCCCCACTTCCGCTCAACCTTCGTGTTACCCATCCCTTTTACCCCGTTGCCCTTTAATTTTAACAAACCACCTTGGCCGACTTTTTCGCTTGTGTTTTTCCCAGGGACACCTCCCCGTTGCTTGTTTGTAGGCAATTTTTGGCTTTCCCAGATGGCGAGCCGGCTTAACGTTCTCCCCGACCCCCCTTATCCGCTTTTGCAGGTCCCCCGATTGAGTTTTACTTTCCACCACCCAACACCCAAAAACCAGTCCCCCTCCCCCATAGTCCTGCGGTGTCCTCTTTTTTGTTTTGTGGGGTGTTCAAGTCACCAAATAACCCCTCTCATAACCGTTGTTTTCCTTTCTTTCTTTCCACATTAGTTTTGACCGTTTAACCAGTGGTGGCGGTGCTCTATTGTTGGTTCGATTTACCTAAGTTTGCTGATGCTTTGGACACCGTTCGCTTTCCTTTCCTTGTCTTTTTGGAGGACTAATTTGCGGAGCTGAGGGCGGTTGCTTAGATCCGTCCCCAGAGCTTTTTCCGTGTCCGTGATTTCCTGCCTATAAGGGTCTGCGTTTTTTTCTTTGGCTTCTCATAGTGCTGTCCGAAGTCCTGATTTACGGGTCCACAGAGGGTCTGTGGCTTGGGTGACGCTCGTTTCACTTTTTTTGATTCCGCTGATCCCTTAATACTTTTTTCTTGTTCAATTGCTGGTTCCTTCCCAACTCAAGCTCTTCCCCTCCCCCCAATCGTTACTCGCTTCCCCCCAATTCCTTCTTTATTAATGACTGCCTCCCTTTCATTTTACTTTTCAAACAGCTTCTTTCTTAATTTTCTTCTTGGATCCCTTCTTTTTTCCCCGTACTCGTTTCGCCCCAACGGACCCATTTAGTGGTTTCTTATTTCCCCAGCCTTTTTTTGGATCCATTCGCCTTACATTCGTTCGACCCCAAGGAGGTGGATTATTGATTGTCATGCACGGGCTCCTTTCCCAGGAGAGACCCGCGGTTTCCGGTTTTTTTTCTTTGCCCTTTCTTTTCTCCCATTCCGCGCCAACTTGCCCCCATAAGCCGCGTATTACTTCCTTTTTGATTTGTTGTTCTAAATTCCCAAGAGTCCCATGGTATTGTCCCCGTGGCTTGGCCCCCTGTTCCAGTTTTACCTTTTTTTTTCCCTTTTGCTTTCCCACTTGGACATCCTCCGTACCCGTAAATACCAAGCACACCCAATTTGGCCCCTTGATCTCAGCCGTTGCCCCTGCTTCTTTCTGTGTGTCTTGCTCGTTCGGTACCGACATGTTTTTTTCCTTTTGCTTCCCCTGTTTCCGTTCCCTACTCAACGCCTGCATCTTGTCGTCAATTGAGTATCCCGTGCGCGGTAGTTTGTCTGTCCCGAAGGGTGTTTTTTTTTGAGCTTAGGTTTTTTTTCCAATGGGAATCCCCTTCCTGTGCTCATTCTTGCCTTAATTTTTTTTAAGCACTAACCACAAAGTTATTTTTTACTTTTTTCCCACATTTTGTCGCCACTTCCCCTGTGCTTTTGTTGAATCTTAGGGTCCTTTCTTTTGCGCTAATTGGACCGCCCCGTCTTTTCTCTTTTTTTTTTTTCCCAGGTTGCTGTGAAATCGTAAGTATGGTCAGCTTTATTTCCCCTTTTTTTTTGTATTTTTTGGCCCCCCAACCCTCCCGCCATGACACGCCAGTGGTAATTCCCTTGGTTTCATTTTATTTTTTTCTTTTTTTTCACAAGGGCGCGGCTGACTTTCTGCCATTCCAAACCGCCGCCCCTATTTACATCTCATACTTCCCCCCCTCATGTGCACTGTCTCGCCTTTTGGGTCTAACCTGCGGCTTTTTTGACCAGACCATCCGTGTTGAAGTTTTTTCCATTGTCCCCCTTGCGCGATTTTGCTGGCCCATATTTTGGGGTGTTCGGCCCCTGGTTTTGAGGTCCCACACCCTTGCAATTTCTCTCCCACCAGCAGAGAGTATCAGTGGCCTGTTTTCTTTTTGCCCTTGCGAGTGCAATTTGAGTCTTTTTTTTTGTTGGCTTATTTCTGGTTCTGTTTCGAAGTCACCTCCCCTCTCACACCGAACACTTTGACATTCTTTTTTTTTCCAAGTGGAGACCTTCTCCCCTCCGTACCCAGCATTGTTGGGGTTACTTCATACTCCCCGGCCTTGCCCTCGCAAATTTTTGAGTATTAGGAAATCTTGCCACCTTTTACCAAGTGTTGTAGCTATCTTTTTTGTAGGACCGAATCTTTTTTTTGTTTTGTTTTGATAGGACACTTTTTTTTTTCGGGTTTTTTAAGCGTTTTGATCCCGCCGGTTCGGCCTTTGCCCTCTTCTTTTCCCAGTTTTTTTCCACATTTCCCTTTTGAGCTCCCCCCAATAGGCGGCCACATTTTTGGCAGACTGGTTCCTCTCCTGTGGGACCACCCTTTTGGCCCCTGAACCCTTTACAAAAACCCAAGACAATGCAAGGCCCTTTACCCACGGGGCGGGCTTTTCGCGATCCCCCACCATTTCGCGTTTGCTGCCCGTTTCACTTTGGGTTTGCCCACCAAAAAGTTTTATAGTAGATTTTTCCCCTCCTCTTTT
>Ga0179591_1319574_pt1 | contig 11408 bp, 8 predicted proteins | sample CZOMad2_1_08_16f_FD_182891 | JGI IMG/M metagenome (GOLD analysis project Ga0179591, IMG submission 182891) | Vadose zone soil fungal communities from Angelo Coast Range Reserve, California, USA - CZOMad2_1_08_16fungal (PacBio error correction) | ecosystem: Environmental > Terrestrial > Soil >... | reverse complement strand
ATACTAGGCTCCCCCCGCGTTCCCCTAGATGACGTGCCTTTTTCCCCTCAGTGACCGAGGCGCCCCCTGCGCTGCGCGCCTGCCCATCGGGAATTCATAATCTTTTCTAATGCATTTGTTTTCTCCGAAGAACTACTCTTTCTTTTCTCGGCGGATTCCCTCCTCGCCTCATGCATATGATGCTGCCATGATCCTAGGTTGTCGGTATTTTTTTATTGTCATCACGTTGCTTGTTTATGCCGTGACATCTGATCCCTCTATCAGACTAGTGGGAATCAATTTTTTCGGCTTTTGCCTTCCTTCCTTCTGCTCCTATGACCCCGCGGGCGATTCGCGTCTCAAGTACTTCCTTTTTTTCCGAAGAAGTTACTACAAGATTTTCCTTATTCTTTTTCTTACGTTAAGCCTTCCCCCCCTTGGCTCCGGCTCTTTTGGATGAGGGGCTCCCTAGATCTCGCATCATAGGCACATTTACATCAGTCTATGGTTCACCATTTCCCTCCTACCTGTTTCCTGCGCGGGCGGGCTTTGCCTTGCTCGCGGCGGTTTTAGCGTTGTACGCTGTTTTCAGTAAGACTCTGCCACTCCCCCCACCCCAGCCGGAAGATATAAGTCTACTCCTCAACAACCTCGCACGCGTCCGATGCCTTTTTTTCTCTTGCCCGCCCTCCCCACCGACCGAACGCTCTTAAGATAGAGGGAACCGCCCCACTTGCTTCACTTTTCAAATTTAAGTTTTAATTGTTCCCCTTGACTTCACTCTTTTTCCCGCCTGGACACATTCAGCCACTGACTACCCAATTCATTTATGGACGAATTTTGTAGGTTTTCCACCCATTTTAAACTGTGTATCGATCTTCAGAGACTTCTGAGTCGAAGTTTCCTTCCCTAGGTTCTCCCTCCGACGAAATCCCCGCTTCCGACGGGGGTTTTTTGGCGTTATAAACTTTTGGACGAGGTAAGAAATCGCTTTTCTTCGTTTCCCCCCTAGCTTCCAATCGTTCTTTCCCGTGGAATAGTCTCACGGTCCCGCCCCCCTTCCCTTAGAAGCAACATGAATAGGATTGCAAGCCCTTCGCCAGAAATCTTTCTCTTTGGTCATCCAGCCTTGCAACAAGCTCGCAGTAGCAAATTTTCGGAGTTTGATTTTGGGACCGGATTTGGCGTCCTCAGGCGCGTATGGTCGCGGACTTCGGAATCAGACTTTGAGTGAACCTTAGCGTAGGGGACAGCAGTTGAACATTGGGGAGAAATCCTTATTTCAGAAGACGCAAATATTTTCTTTTTGTCAATAGCATCGGGATGATTTTTTCCTTTACTTGAAGACCCCATTCAATTCCCGAGGTAATTTCTATTATGACCTAGATCAAAGCTTCGGTTTTGTAGGCCTCAAAGAGGAGGAGCTTAAACATTCCAACTGTGATGTCGCTGCGTGACATTCCTCTTTTCTCGATTCTCTTTTCTTTTGCTGTTTGCAATTTGGCTTCCTTTCAAAGGTATTCCGCGGTTCTATGAGCTCTGGACCTTTTTGTTTTTTCCTGTCGGTCGACCTCACGCCTATGCGGAAAGCTTCCAATCCCTGGGTGTGTTTTAGAACCTTTTCATTGTTGTTTCAACCCAGCTTTAGCGTGTTCTTCCGTTTGTTGTTTCCTGGGTGACTCGCCTTTCAGAATTGAGTTTAAGAAGACAGGCACCGGTAATTGCCGACAGGCTTTTTTCGTATTCTTGCGGTCAGGAACTACAAGTCACCCGTTTGGGGTTTCCCGACCTCTTCGCTTTTTTTTCCCTTTCCAGACGCGAAGCCTTACTCTACCCCTTTTCCTGACAAACCCCACACGGTTGAGATCCCAATCCCTAGCACTCCCCCCTTTTTCAAAGACAGCAACCTTGTTATGTGAATTATTAACCGTGACCAACCCCTCGTGTTCTTCTTCTTTCCTTTTTCCTCCTTTCTATGTTCGAGTCCTACAGAGCCCCCGGACGTCGCCGCGAACTTTTTTTTTTTAATAGGTTTACGCCTTTCACAATTTTGCCCCCCAAGGTAGGACCAGTTACTATGGTATCGTCGATGTAAAGAACTCACCGAATATGTTACGTGAGGGATACTGTCACTTTTCCCTGGTTTCAATACTCTTGGCAGCCATTAAAACGTTTGAGAACACCCCCGGCGTAAACGCGAGCCCCACCCAGACGAATTTACTTTCCAATCCTTGACGATTTTCGGTCTTCCTTTGTATTTCTTCCTAGCTGTGATTCATCTCTGCTTGCGGCCGTTCCCCAACTTGACTCGAAGAAGAGCTCTGGTTTTGGCTTTTTTCCGTTTGTCGTTCCATCAAGAGACTTCCACCTTCAGGTTTTTGCGAACTCCATCAGAGGAGCTAGGCAGCCTGCTTTCTGAGAATGCCCCCTTTTTTCCAACACAGTGCTTTGATTGGGTTTCTTAAGGTTTGAAGGGTAATTATACTTTCCTCCCGTGACGTGCGCCTGAGAAACAGAGAAGTCTTTTATTTTCCCCTTTCGACTGGGACCGTTTTTGTCACAATCTTTCCCCACTTGTTAAGACGTTTTTGATAAAACTTAAAGGCCTTTTCTATGACGTTTAAGTTTTTCCGCATCCTTGGTGGACGCTTTGCTCTTGCATTCCCCTGTCTTGATTTGAAGTTCCCGGTTTCCCCCGTGATTTTTAGTCGGTGATTTTTTTTTCGTAGATTTGTCCTATACCCCGTGAAACTATGGCTAGTTCGATTCCGCTCTTCTTTCTTGTCGATTTTTTTGAAAGCTCTGAGTTTTTGCTTTCAGCATAGTTATAAGTGAAAGATCGAGTAGAAAAAGATTCTCCGTCAGCCAGGCCTTGTTGTCCTTTTTTTTTCTTCCCGACCCCCACTCGTAGAGTCAGTATCGGTGAAGAATCGTTTCCCAAACGTGATGCTGGATCACATTATCCATTGCCCGCCCCTTGCTTGAATGTTGCTTTTTGCCCCAGGTTGCTTTACGCGTACGATATTCTGAAAAGCCAACGGCTTTGAAAACTTCCCTCCTTTAGTAAGATTTTTCTTTTTTTTATTTTTTACGCCCCCTCCTTTTTTCATCTCATTTTCCCAAATGAGTCTTAAGTGATTCCCGTGCAGGCCGAGATGCATCAGACCAGTCTCCCCGCCAACGATTTTTTCCCCTATTCCGAGCTCGGCCGCCACGGCACGTATGCATTCTCTGAGGTCGCGTAAAAGTTTTTTTTTCGGCCACGTACTTACTTATTTTTACGTTATCCTTCTTTGTGGGGGCTCTGTACGATGAGAGCCAGAGTCACCCCTCTTCCGTTCCCCTGACGTTTTGCAGTGGTCCTCACTCTTAGCACCTTTTGTGATGATCCCACAGGATCCTCCGAGATTGAGTATCGTTTGAGGTCATCCCTAAAGTGAAACGAATCTCTTGATCGTTCCGTACCTTCAAGTTTTTCCTAGTTTTTTCCATCCCTCTCTCAGGCGCGGATTCCAGGTCGCTGTCCTTCTTCCATTATGGAGAATTTAAGAATATGAAGCCGGGTTTTCCCTAGGGTTTCTTTTTTTTTTCCTTAACTCTCATCCCGAAAGCTCCTCTTGGATTGATTCTTGATCCCCTAGTAGAAGTCCCCCCTGAAAGACCTCTTTTATCAAGAACCCCACCACCGATTCCCAACCTTCAACCGTAATAAACGAATTCAAGATTTGGCCCTCTGTGACTGCGCCTCATATAGAGCTTTTGACATGTGGGCTGAAACCGTTCCAGCCATCATTCTGAGCAGCGTCCTTCCTTTGGTGCTATTTGGAGCCCGTATAGCGGAAAACAGTACTGCCCCCCCGGCCACAAAGCTAGACGTCATGCTTCTCTTTACCTCTTCTTCCCCTATTCCCCGTGTTGAAAGTTCCAACATCAGGTTTTGAACTTCATCTGGTTTTTTAGAGAGACCTCGTGATTTTTCCCTTACTCCTTGCCCTGCTGTGTCTGAATATTTTTTCCCCCCTAGTGACCCCCTTCCCGCGGCCTATGTTTTTCCCCCAGGTGTATCCTGCTCTATGAACCGAACGTCCCATCAGTTCTCAGCTTTAGAAATTATGTACACCGAAATCAACATTTTCGGTTTTTTCTCTTGCTAACACAACCCACATATATCCTCCCTTCCTCTCATTTCCTTCCGGCCGTCGCGGCTCGAAGCTTCGCCCTTCATGGCAAAAAATGCCGCAGCAAGTTTCCAGAGAACCATTTCCCACTTCAGAAAAGACAGTTTCTCCCCAGCGTTCATGCCATTGTGATGCTTTTCACGATTAGACCAGCTTCCTAGCTTGTCGGTAGTTAGACTTTTTACGACAGTAATGACCTGTCCAGTTTCTTTTCCTTCCTTTAACGTTATCGTGGTCACGTTGGTCGGGGTTCGTTTTGCCTGGATGTCCAAGGTTATGTGGAAGACCCTCTTCCAGCTAAAAACTAGATAGATTCTTACTCAGTGGTCTTGGTCCCTTCTTTTTTTTTACTTTGGTTTTTTTTGCCTTGTTTAGTGGGACCTCTTTTGTCTTCTATGGCCGCAGTTTCACCTCCTGCCCCTCCCAATTTCTTTTACTTTTTATGACCTCTTCTTTCTGTCAACTCTTCCCCCTTATCCTCTATTTTCTCTCCCGAACTTCACCACTGAGACCCATTAATCGGACTATGCCTGTTTTTAATTTCCCTTTCTGAGAAAGTTTCCCTAATTCGTTGATGTACGAACACTTCCTCTTGATGCAGTCGTCGTGCTACGGGCCGCCTGGGAGATTGCAGCAGACTCCATCCGCCTTTTATAGATTTTTGAATCTTCCTTTTAACCCCGTCTCCGTTCCTGATCTCGGTCGTCACATCAGGCCGAGCCCGCGCGCAGCCGCGGTGGTCCCGAGCGATGACAGCGATGGTTGGAGTGGGAATCTTTTTTACCTACCTCGCTCCAGCCCCCGCTGCTCTTTTCCGGGACTCCGTTCTTGCAAGACTTTTGTTGAGGAAAGGGGTTATCTTACGGTCCCCCTTTTTTCTCTATATTCTCCGCCTCTTTGTTTTCGAGTGAACTTCAATCCCGTCAGAGACCGGATCCTCCCCGGAAATGTGATTCTTGCAGATGGAGTTCTTAAGCGTCTGGTGGAGGCAAGCGAATGGTTTCATATTTTTCTTCTCCTACTTCCTTTCCGCTTCTGGCGCCGCGAGATGGGCCTTTCAATAACGACCCGAGCGGTCTAATAGGATACGAATTAATAAGCCAAGGCAAATTTCGAGGACCCGGTCTTCGCTGGACAATAGGGATCTCGCTTTTCTTCCTTCTCCACGCTTTCTCCGATTCGTTCATAGCCGGTGAAGTACCCGTACCATTCGGCGACTAAGGCTAAACGATTTGGGCCTTATAAGCGAAAGCTCGATCACTTTCTACTTTTTTTCTCGGTTTTTCTCCGCGGTTCGAGATGAGTTCCCGCCTAACTGGCGTAGGCGCAAGAGGTAGAAAGATTTTCCGGAAAACCTGCGACCCGATCGTCCGTCAGAGGCTGTCGTCCCACCTGACAAGTTCCCCCCCAAGAGCCTTCCCCCTTTTTTTTTACCATTTCCTCGGCGCTGATGGGAACCTCCTTCGAAGTGTGAGAGAATTGTGTCGGTAGAGGGAATTTTTCTGACAGCAAACAGTTTTATCACTCCGTTTTTTTTTCGTTTCTCTCGGTGACTCCTCTAGGCGAGCTTACTTAAGTCCCTTTTTTCAAAGATTAGGCGTCCTCCCGTCATGCCTGCACACAATGGTTTCTTTGGTCTTTGGTTCTTTTTGACCTGTTCTTTTCTCCGCCGGGTGGCCGGCCTTGTCGCCCCTAGGAGATGCCTCCCAGTTTGAGCATTAGAACGCTGATGGGATTATCGTTGTGAGTTGTTTGCAAAAATCCCCAATTGGCCGAGAGATTTTTTTCTATGGCCTCGTGTCTGCTCCACGGTTCTCCTTAGGTATGTTTTTTCTTCTGAAATAAACAGAGTATGAAGCGGCTCCGGGTTGCATCCCCGGCTTCACCTTTTTGTGTGATTCTTTTTCCCAACGCAGCGTCGCCGTTTTCCGCTCAGACCCTGAAGTCTTTTTTCAAAATGCACGGGTCAGCGTGGATATGAGCCTTCCTTTTTTTTTCCTCGCGGGCTGCGTGGTGGCGTGTGGCGGAACGTTTACCGATCTACGCTAAAACACACTTAGATAGCTTCGAGCCTCCCCTTTCACGTCGGTCCTCCCTAATCATGTAGATTTCTCCCGCAAATGCTGACATAATCTATCTTGGGAGCATAATCATCTTCTTTTTTCTTTTTTCCCTTTCTGATCGGCGTGCCAGGAAATGGAGTTTTTAGTCCCCTTTTTGACCGACGGGAACCTGACTTCCTAGGGTTCAGGTCGCTTTTCTCTTTAGGGCTTGTTTTCCCCTATTTTTTCCCTTCTCCTTAGTCCTGCCGAATCGTTTTCTCTCGTGGTTTTTCGTTTGATTGGGGGTTTCACGCTATCCTGTTGGCAACGACCCTACGCTACCTTTACTCTCCATCTACGGCTAAAAGTTAGATGTAGGACTCTCCTGTGGATTTCTCCTCTCGTTTTCGACGAAGTCGCAGTTTTTTTTGATCGTTGAGCTTCATGCGCGCTCCCGCTCAATTTTTGCAGTCTTCGCGCCTTGATGATGAAGTTTAGTCAAGTTGCCAGGGTCAGATTCCTATTGTTTCGTTCCTGCCCCCTTTCTTTTTTTCCCGGCTCTCAGAACGATCATCTTTTCGGCGTGATATATGATAAGTTTTTTTTTTGGAACAAAACCTTTCTGAAATCAGGGCGTTAGAACTAAGCAGGTGTCGAATCTTATTTTAGTTTTTTTCCTATAAGTGATTTTGAGCTCTTTGCTTCATATTTAATACTTATTGAGGGCCCCTGAAAGAGTCAAACTCCCCGGCGGGGGGACCCAAGTCTTTCCTTCTTTTATAGTTTTTATTACCTTCGTACGCTTTTGATCATTTTGCTCGCGGCTTCGGGATTCCTCCGGGCTTTGTAGGATTTCGGCGCAGCTTGTCCGCCACGCTCCGTCAGTTAAATTTAGCCAAACTTTTCGCCGCTTTTTGCTTCCCCGGGCCCTCACCAGATTCCGCGACATTCCCCTTCTAAGACCCTTCAGTCGGGTGGCAGTCCTTTCGACGCGCTTACAACTCAGCGGGCAGCACGCCTGTCCCCACCGCACGTGCGAAATCCTTTGGCTTTTTGACCGGCATGCCGCTGATTTTTTAGTCAGCTCCCCTTTCTCCCCAACTCGTTCCACGTCTTTTTTCTGACAAGCCCGATTCCAAACGAACTGTTATTCGACAGCCTAATCAGACGTGTTTAGCGCCATTCCCTCAGCACGCGAAGACCTAATCCTAACCCCCCCCGAACGCACTGTTTGTAGTGGCTTCTCCCGACTCGGCGCTACGTTCCCTTAGCTTCTCTCTAGTAACCTTGAACCAAGTAGGGACGGAACTTCGAACCTTTTCCCTCCACGCGTACCAGATCTCGGCTGCTACCGTTTAAGTAGTCGGAAAGATTATCCACATTCCTACTTTTACGTCCTCAGGATGGTCCCAGGAGGTTGACGCTTGAGGGTTATGGTGCTCTGCTCATTTCAGTGCTTTTTTCCTTACTCATGGATTTCGTGGAGTTCAACTCCTTTTTCGCATTTTACGCACGGGAATATTCCCTCTGGTTACGCCGCAAGTTTCTCCTTGTTTCCCGTTCACCGAATCTTCCAATGAGTTACAAGCGCCGCACACTCTACGTGTCTTTGGTAGTTGTAGGGGGTGGCTGAGCAATCAATCCCCCTTTTATTGTTCCTTGAATCGCGCACGGTGTACTTGCTTAATTTTTTTGTTTCAGACATGTTTCATTTAGTTCTTTCGGTTTGTGGGGCGATTATGGCGCCATGTTGTGATGTACTCACAATTCATGCAAGACTAATGCCCAACCGTTTTCCTACTCGGCATAGGATGAAGACTTGGATCTCAAGACCCACCTCGGTTAATTGAATAGTAACACGCCTTATTCCGGCGAGCAGACCGGTCGCGATTTTAACAATTAGGGTGCAGGATCCGTCTATTTACCCCCGTCTAGCCTCCCCCTACTATTGTAGAGAGATAAGTGGTGTGCAACGTCCGCGCGCGGAAGTTCTTTCCTTCCTACAAGGATCCTTTTTTTTCGTCGCCATACGAAACGTATGAGCCCCTTAATTTTCTTCCTCCGAGGAGGGAAACTGTGGGGCGGACCTACGATTCGGCAGAGAAGCCGCCAGACAGTGTGGTTCAACACAGATCGTTTACAATAGGAGAACAGACCAATCAGAGACCTCAGCCCAATACCTGTCACCCGACCGCCGTCTTTAATTCACTCGCCTTCCCCCTGCAGAGGGACGTAAACGCTGGATGATATACTACCCTCCAACTACTAGTCCGACTCCCCCAGGGTTCCTCGTTACCGCGGCCTTTCTTCATGATAAGTGACAACGACCGCCCACGTTTCTCCTTTCTTCTCGTATCATCAAGAATATTAACCAGGAATAAACGCTACTAAAAGGGTGCAAAATATCTTTCAATTCCATTCACCATAGCATCAGAGAAACCAGGTTTCACAAGATTCCTTGGAATACTCATTGGACCTCCCTCTCAGCCGGCAGGTGTCTAATAAGATGGTCTTATGGATGCTGATCGGTCGGCTATTCCCCGAAAGTTTCGCTTTTTTTTTCGCCGTCGTTCACCTTCCTGCGAATATTCCCCCCTTTTTAGATACCCCCTGTTCCTGATCCTTTCGCTCTTGTTGCCCCGGAGAAGACTCTTCCTCAACGGCCAACCCTTTGTTGGGTCGTTTGTTTTATTAGGTTTTATTGCTGGACGACGACGCGTGGCACTGTCACAGTATTTGTCTTATAGCATACACCTTTGGTCCACCCCCCGTGCAACATTGTCGATAAAATCCGTTGTAAAAGTAGCGCAAGTGTCGCTCTGTTGCCGTAAGAGGATAGCATTTGCCGCATGACGGGTTCCGCCGAGTTCCATGCCGAATTTTCCGTTTTTTTTTTTTTTTCCAAGGGGCTTTCGGTGCCAGAGTGTAAGCCGGCTTCCTGTGGCGATGAACCATGACAAGTGGAATTGCTGAGTTAGTGTATATAGTTGGAATCTTGGGACCTGGGATGAGAACCTTTGTTTTTGATTGCTTCCCCCCTTGAGTTGACTCCCCCTTCGAGCGCCGTACTTTCCCCAGATCCTCCTTCCTTGAGGCATTTGCCGGATTAACCCGAAGATCCCCTTTTACTCTCCTTAGCGTCAGATCAGGTTCCCTTTCTCATGATGAACAGTCGACTTAGTCTTTATCTGTCATGGAGCTGCCCGCTAACCCTCAGGCGGGAGCCACTGTATGGCGTTCCCCTTGATTAATGGACTTCCCGTATAATCACGACCCAGTTTCCACCTTTATCGGCTTTTTCGTCCCCTTTTTTTCTTCGCGACTCCGCGCGTCAATCAGCCAGCCGTGCGGGCCTCTCTTTCTTTTGATCGAAAGTTTTAGAAGTCAACTTATCCACGAACGCATTCACAATAGCAAACCTTCACGTGAGAGCATTCATGTTGACCTGTCAGAACCCCTTGGGTTTAAGGAAGATAAGCGCCCCCTTCTTTTTTCTTAGCTTTCTGACCTTTTTGGTGTTGGGGTGTTTATGCGTCTTGTCCGGTTAGCTTAATATCATACCGAGACCCCTTTCTCCCCGAGTATATGAACGATTTACTCCAGAGATGCCCCGATTACGCTCCTTCAATTGATGAGAGCGTAGTATTTCTACCCAGAGCCCAATGCTCTCTATCGTGCGGATTCTCTGGAGTGGGCTTGAAACCCGGACTCATTCCTCAGACCCGTAATGAGAAACGGCGGTTCAGGAGAAGTGACAACTAAAAGACGAAATTCCCCGTCGCTCCTGAGAATTTCCTTTTTTCGTTTCGGAGCTTTTGTAGTTCCGCCCCTGCCACTTATTCCTTCATAGTTGACGAAAACCGCCTGCACAGTCCCTCCGTCTCTCAGAATCAAGCTTTTTTTCCCGTACTTTTCTGAGGGATTGCCTCTCCGGGCCGATGCACCTGGGTTTATAAAATACTACCCGCCTGGGAGCCTCCACTTTTCCATCGCATTTTTGCTCTGTCCGAGAGAATACCGTCCCGGCCGCCCCCCTAGAGTATTCTTAGATCCTCCTCCCCTCTGTACTTTTTATCGCTCTCGGTTCACTCACCCCAGGTTTCTGAAAGAGATATTTTCAGGGAAATTACGTTTTTTTTTGTGTTTCTGTGCTTTTTCGACACTGGGTTTGCCAACAAGAGATACAGTCAGACTTAACGTTTTTTTTTCTTTTCTTATGAACTTCCTTCCCTTATTCACAGTTGAGGCCCGAGCAGGAGGCGGACCTCTGCCCTTTCCATTTCCCCTTCCCCCCATTGTGTCTTTTTATTTTTCCACGAAACCAAGAATCAATAAGATCCCCCCCCGTTTCCTGTCCGCTGCATAGGTCAGAGTCATCAGTCATATTCCAGTTTCATGTTTTTTATCCAGAGGTCCCTAAACACGAGCCCGCTAAAAGCTTTCCGGCTTTGTTAATGAACCGCTTTCGCCGTGAGTTTTTCCCCTTCCGTTCCACAAGGAGCTATTAGAGCCATGTTTTGCCCTTGTTTCGCGTCGATCTTCCTCTCTTCACGCATAAAGTTTGTTTGCGGTCTTGCTTTTTTCTGGTTGATTTCCCATTCCTCTCCCCTCCTGTCCAACCTTCTTCTCCACACTTTTCCTTTTCATCAGTCACTTAAGTACGTAGGCGGAGGGGGAAGGCATGAGGAGCCATTTTTTAGGTGGAAATAGTTCGGGACCTCCTGTTTTTCTTCCCTTTCCCCCATCCTTGACACATCAGACAATATTTCGAGTAAGCCGTCAGGGTTTTCCGGCCCAATCTATCCCAAAATGCTGAAATTTTGTAATGGTGCTATTCATCTCTCCGTGCGCAGAGACACTCTGCGGTCGGCTCCTTTTTGAGTAAGTTTTTCCCCCCGTGCTTTTGATTCCATATGCGAGGGTCCCGGGGTCCATTTTTTTTACTTTCTTGATTTTTTCTCTGTGGACTTAGCGAGGCACCTCTCTGAAGGGTATTTCTCAACTCTCTTCTCCCTCTGAACCCCAGTTCTTTTCGATATGTCCGTTTTTCTTCCGCTCTAGGTCGCTTTCGTTTTCTTTTTTTCTCGCCTCCTATCTCTCTGACGAGAACAACCAGAGCTTGGTTCTATTTTACCTATCCCCCTGTCGTTTACTTTCAAAGAGTATGGGTTAATGAAGCGTTAGTTAGCCCTGTCATTTTGAAGGGCTT
>Ga0179591_1273905_pt1 | contig 11408 bp, 6 predicted proteins | sample CZOMad2_1_08_16f_FD_182891 | JGI IMG/M metagenome (GOLD analysis project Ga0179591, IMG submission 182891) | Vadose zone soil fungal communities from Angelo Coast Range Reserve, California, USA - CZOMad2_1_08_16fungal (PacBio error correction) | ecosystem: Environmental > Terrestrial > Soil >... | reverse complement strand
TCTTTCTGTATCGCTAACCTTTCCCGCGATGACTTCGTGTGTCCTTTTCTTCTCACACCATTACGGGCGGAGGACGGGGCGTCTCTTTTGGCCGAAACCCCTGTTTCACTTTGGCACGGTACTACTAGCGTTTTTTCACGACACCTTTCCACTTGGAATGGTCGGCCATTAATTAATTTCACGCCGAGGGGTGACTGTATTTCCCCTTCCGCTCGCCAGGGTTTTGACGGCTTCGCCCCTTTTCATTTTTTCTATTCGAGCTCGGAACTGGCGGTTTGGATCTTTCCCTTGCTGCTGAAGCGGCCCTCTGTTCCTTTGTTTCTTTGCATCCTCATAGTCAGCACCCAACAAGTTGCACCGTTTCCGTTTCTCCCGTTTCCACATGTTCCCCCGATGGGGCCCCCGGCAAAATTTATTCGATACGCTTTGACTAGGACCCCTACTGTCGTACATTGCCCCTTCCCCTTTTTTTTTTTTTACACACCTTTCCCCCTTGTACACATCTCGCCTTTTTCCGTGACCCGCATTCGTCCTCCACGGCCTCCACAACGCCGTTCCCGCTTAGGCCGTTTTTTTTTCGGGGCTCTTGACGTTGCGGGTCCCCCGTTTCCACATTTCTTTGCGGTTTTCCCTCCTTTCCCTGTAAGGCGGGGACTTCTTGCCACATGGAAGTTTTTTCCGGTGTGTCAGGGCGCGTGTAGCGGCCTCTCCACTCTTTATTTTCTTGCACGCGATATCTTTTCCCTTTTTGTAGAACCATGTTTCTTTCTGTTTGCGATGTGTCTTTTTTGTGCCGCCGTGGCTGACGGCCTGCTGTTGTCGCTTTGCTGCGACAACTTTTTTTTTCTTTTTATGGAATTGCAATGCTGTTGTGTGCTTGGAGGTTCCTCCCTTCCCTCCCCCCGTTCAAGTCGCGATTCTTTTTTGCGAATTGTTCTCATGACGTTGGGTGTATTTTCTTCTTTCCAAGTTTATTTTCGCTCGGGTGCAAGAGACCTCCGGTGTTTTCCCCCCCAGTAGTTTTTACCCCCAAGTCTCGCTTCTTCCTTGTCCTTGGGGGGCCACCAGAAGTTGTGGACTGTTTTTCTTCCCCTTCTTCTCCAACCCACTCTTGCGTGGTTACTGGTGCAGTTTTCGTTGGCCGACGGTGCGTTTTTGACATGACCGTTGTGATGAGCTTCCCGGTCAGTTGGAGATGTTTTTCCTCTGTCTTAGCGGAGGGCTGTGGGATCTTGTTACCTTTTGTCCTTTCCCGCGTTGTGGCAAAGGGTATGCTTTTTCCTTGCTTAATAGTTTTTCAAAACGGTGGTTTCCTATGGATTTGCGCCATTTCGCTGGCGTGGGCTTGCAGGTTTTCGAGCTCCTATTTAGTTGTTTTTTCCCTCGTATATCCGATTTCCGGGGCCGACTGGTTGTCTTTCGGGTTCGCTACCTAGGGGGGGCCCTTGGTCTTTGGTGCTCGCCGGGATTTTTTTTTTCCCTTTTTTCGGTCGCTCCCCGGATGTTTTTTTTCCTGCAGCGGGGATTTCTCAGTACCGGTAGCCTTTCGTAGAAGAAAGTCAAGGAGGGGAACGTGCTTTCTACATTTGACTTAAGTCACGGCCGTCGTTTGTCCCTTCCCGTTCTTTTCGGTTCTTGTCTCACCCCTTTTTTTGGAAGCTGTCCTGTCCACTGACCTGGTTTGCCTGTGAAACCGGTTCCACCGCGGACTCAGCGGATCCGGTTTTTTTTTCCTTGTCGACGGTGCCCTGCGTTTTGACACTCCCTCCAAACCCCCCCAACCGCCCCACCCCCCCACCCCCCCCCCCCCTCCCCCCCCCCCCCCCCCCCCCCCCCCCCCCCCCCTTCCTCCCCCCCCCTCACCCCCCCCCCCCCCACCCCCCGGCCTTCCCCACTCCCGGTAGCCTACGGTTTCCCCCAGTTTTTTTTATCCCCCTCTTTGAAGTGAGCTTTTCACTCTTGGGACCGGTTTCCTTCACCCTTGAAAACGTAGGATGTTTAAAACTCCGCCCCGTCCCGCGAGGCCCACCTACCTTTCCCCTTCCCTTTCTCAACGGGGCGTCCAACACAACGCGCGTCCCGGGTCTTGCTTTTTCGAGTGTTTTTCTGCTAACTTGGGGTCTAACCAATTCCTCTATCCCTCCCACTCTTTTTCCTCACTTTGTCCCGGTTCCACTCCCAAGCACTTGTTTCCCCCAAATTGAGCAGGTTTCAACCGCCTCCTCCTTGTTCCAATTTTCCAGTTCCAACGCATTCGGTTTTTCTGTCTCTGCACGTGTCCCCCCGTGGGTTCCCCTTTTTATTGGGTGTCTGGTAATTTTCCTTCTCACTCAAACTTGTGTCCCCCGGACTCCCCCTTTCGACTTCGTCTCTTACTTAAGTCATGGCCTTTTTTGTTGCGGCAGGTGATTGATTTTCTTCGAGTTCCTGGCACTCGACGGTTTCTTTTTTGGGTTTTTTTTTTTTTTGGGCTGCACTATGGCTTTTTTTTTTCCCTTGCGGTCGACGTGGACAGTCTCTCGGGTTCCCTCTTCTATAGGTGTGAGTTCCGATCAGTCAATTTTTCCTCAACTACCCCCCCCCCTTCCCAGGGGTTTTTTGCGGGAACATGACAGTTCTCCTCCCCGCGTCCCTCCCTTTCAACGATCTTTCTTCCTCCTCCTGGTTTTTTTTTTATATCAGGTGAGATCGTTTTTGGATTTTTTTTTTTTTGTTTTTCACCCCTCTTGTAAGTGTTTTTTACATTTAGCCGGGACGATTTTTTTCCCCCGTCACCGTACTCTTGTTTTTCCTTTTTCTCAGGGACCTGTCCGGTTTAGCTTTCTCCGCAGCCTTTTGCAGCCCGTTTTGGGTTTCACCCACCGGCTGACCCCAACAGCTTTCTTTGGCTGATGAACCCCTTAATCCGTCTCACATTTTGCGTTTTCCCGGCCGCTACTGCGGGTTCCCTCCCAGCCATTTCTGACGTTTCTTTTTTTTCAAATACTGTTAGTTAGTCTGGGGGTTAAGGTTGCCCAGTTCCTTGTTTTCAAAGTTTTACTTTCGTCTTGGGCCGGCACAGGTCTGGCTCCGCTTCCCTGGTGGTTACGACTCTGGCTGGTTAGATTTCCCTGGGGCTTTGCCTTGCGGATTGTTTGAGACCCTGTCAAATTTCTTGGGACGGTTTACCAATTGGGTTTTTTTTTTCCCTAGTGTTAGGAACTTACAGTGGACCCCGGGCGTTTTTGAGTTTTTCCCGCCCCCGGTGATTTTGCGTTCCACTTCGTGGGCCGTACTTTTCGGAGGCGGGTCTTTTTCACTCGTTTTTTCTTATTCATTTGTGACCTTGGTGTTTTCTGGTCCCAGTTTCGCCCGATTTTGATTTCATCATCTCTTCCCTTTTACCTGCGTGTAGTTGATGGTGAGTGGTCCTCTGTTCTTCCGTGCGTGACCGGATTTGATTCCCCCCTTTTTCCGTCGAAACCACCACTCCCGATACAGTTGTTTTACTTATCTAATCATTTTGCCTTTCCGGCTGTGAGCTTAGCCCATTTCTTCCCGATTTTTTCTCCTACTATTTATTCCTTTTTTAAACTTACTTTGAAAGGTTATCTCTTTACGGTTCGACCTTTTTCTGCATGTCATCAATTCCTCGCCTCCCGAGCCCCTTCTTCTTCAGTGCTCTTCGCACGATCTACCCTTTTCTTGTACACCCCCCTAACCTTGTCCCCCGCCCATGTCGTGTTCCTGTGACCCTCGGTGGTTAAATTTTCCCTTCTGACCCGGTTCGACTTCGTCCCCTCCTCCCCCCTCTGACGACTCTCATTTGCACCGGGGTGTCCTTTACGGTCCCTCTTTTCCCCGACCTGGTTTCCCCATTGCGCTTCTGGCTTCCGTCGTGCCTTGTCCTTCGCATCCCCAAACCCCCTTTCTCTTCTTCGTCACCCCTAAGCCAATAAGAAACCGTTCCTCGCCTTTTTTTTTCTCGATTTCTTCTGACAGCCGGAAGCTGTTGCGATTTCTTCTTTTCTCGCATCCGATCGGCCCCACGGCAACCCCTTCCCTTCATTACCTCGGATGGAGTTTTTTTTCCTTCTTCCGAAGAGGCGTGGTGTGTCCCTCTCATTCGAAGGCAGTTCGGTGTTATTCAGGACCAGATTGGAGTTGTTTGCTTGGATTGGGTTTTCGCGTCGGTTTTGGTACAAGGGTCCCCCAGTGGGCTGAGTAGTGGCCACCAGACTTCGGTCCAGCGTTTTTCCCCTTTTTTCCTAGTTTGCCTGGGCTCGGAACAATTTTGTGCTTCCCCACTAGGCCACGCTCCGTGATATTGTGGTGAACTTGCTATAAAACTGGCCTGTTTTGCAGATTGGCCTCGACTGCCGCACTCACCTTCCCCTCCTGTTTTCAGGGCGTTCTCTCCCGTCGCATCCATTGTCCCTTACTTCGGTCCATCCATAAACCATCCTCTCTGGCAACGGTAGCCCCCCCTTTGTCCTGAAAAGAACATGTCCCTCCGCTTCTTTCTCCGGCACGAAGTTAATGAATTTTTACCTTCCGCGGAGCGTTTGCCCTTCCTTTTGGTGACCCCCATCTTTCTGGTACCCCTCCCTTCTACCCCCCTGTGGCGAGACAATCAGTTTTGCTGGATTCCCCCTTCCCGGCATGGAGTACATTGCCCCTTTTTGGCCAACTCGAGTTTTTTTTTTCCGTGTTGCCGCACATAGGGCCGGTAGATTGCATTTTCACTCCTGCAGGTGGCCCTTCTTTTTGGTTTGCACGGCGGTGGTTTCGTTTGAGCAGGGCCTTTCTTCTTTTTTTTGATTATGTTCTTCTGTGGTGACGCTTTTATATGTTACGGGGATCTCATATTTTTCTCCCGCATATTTCTTTTGCGTGCTCGTGGAGGTTTTTCTTCACAAAGCTTTGGTTTACACGTTAAAGAGCCTTTGTTTCGTCAACTTCCGTTTTTTTTGTCCCTTAGGAGGGGTTTGAAGTTCTGGAGCCTAATTCCCCTTGCCCTTTTCTCTAAGCCCCTCCATTGAAGCCCCTCTTTGATTAACTCTCCCCCTACGTGGATGTATTGACCCACCTTCTCTCTTTTTGTCGCGAAAAACCAACATGTACCTGGGCTTTTTCCTTCAAGTGACTTCGATTCTTCAGCGAATCCCCTTTTGAATATGGTTCAGGCATTTGCCCTCCCCGGGTTGGAACCCAGGCTGGATTTGGTACTTAGGTCTGTAAGTTTGTTCGTCCTTACAACTTTCCCCTGCCACATCAAGCTGTTTTTCCCCTCCTGACACGGTGCGTCCCTCCCTTGTTTCACGACTTATTAGTTCTAACCTACTGCGATTTCTTGCTGAAACTCATACGCGGTTAAATGTTTTCTTTTGTTTTCGTTGCTCCTCGGCTTGCGCACCAGGTGTTTTTTTCCTTGGAAGGTCAGACCAGTAGCCAATTAAGTTTTGTGGACGTTCGTATTCTTTTTTTTCTCCGTGATGGAAGGGCGGAGCCCGGTCCCTTTTTTCTTTTCATCCCCTGTTCGGCTTTTGATTTTGAACTGGGCGTCGGGTCTTCCTCAGGCCGGTCGGTCAGGGTTCTCACGGTACCCGCGACCCGGTTTATGTCCTTTTTTTTTCAGGCCTGCAGGCGCGAGTTGACCTTTCCCAGTTACTCTATCTTCTCTTTTTGTTGGTTTTGAGAGTTCGAGTTGCGGTTCTTTTGAAGTCACATTCTGTCTTCCTTTTTTCTGCGGTAACACTTTTTTTTTTTTTTCGAACCGCCCTCCGCCGTCAGGGTTTTAACTTGGCACTCAGCTAAGGACCTTTTATCCCTCTCAGTGAGGCCGGTTCTCCTCTCCTTGGGTTCTTCTTTCCCTCCATTCTTCAGGGTTAAGCAGTCCCCTCTTTCCTTTGGTACCCAGCGAAAACATGTTTTGACCAACCCTGCAGGCCCCAAGAGATTTCCCTTTGAAGAATGACACCATTGCCTCCCTGGTTAGTTTTCTCTCTTCTCCTTTTTCTCGAGAGGTGTTCACCTGGGAGATTTCTTTTCCCAAGTTAAAAGGTCTGTGGTTTATCGTCTTTTTTTTTTTTTTTTGGGATTGTTATGCCGTGAAACTACTACGTAGTTCTTTTTCCCCCCCCCCTTTGTCAACCTTTTTGATGTGCCCCCTCTCCATACTTTTCTTTCATTGCCTCATTTAATGCCGAGGAGGCTTTTTTCGTTTGCCCCTGTCACGGTGGCAACCCCGTCGTGGCGAGAGTCAATTCTTTCTTGGACTTTTTGAAAAACGTTTTACGGTTCCTGCTGCCTTGACCCTTTCCCTTAAGTCAATTCTTTCCGCACTCTGTGACGTTTTCACTGAGTATCAAGCGATGCTTCACTCGTCAGTTCTTTAATATCATACCCTCTCCCGATCCCTAGGACGACGACTTCCTTCACGATTTTTTCCGTCTCCCCGACGTCCCCCAACCGCGCATCCTAATTTTTTCCTCCCTTCCGTCTGCCAGGTCCAGAAGTTTTTTTTTTCCTTCGACACTCCAGTGGGCCTCACGTTGCGCTGTTTCTCTGCTTTTTCTTATTGTCCCGTCAACTATTGTAAGTGAACCTTTCCCTCATGCTGCCGTTAGGGTGCTTTCCTTTTAGCTCGCCCCAATGGGGGATCGTGTTTTGCTTCCTTGACTTTTTTTTTTCCTTAGCCGCAGAATAGGTTTTTTTTTCTTTTTGTGCGAATCTTTTACCATGTTTTCTTTTTGCTCCCACACCTTGGTATCTGTACCCCTTTTCCCCTCCCCTTTTCTATGTGGTTTGTTGGCACCGTCATGATGGTTCTGATGTTTCTTTTTCCTTCCAAAACGGTGTTGAGGCCGTGCACTTTCCTTGGATTTCCAGGTGAGTTTTCAGCACATTTCTGACGTTCGATTCTCGGTGCGATGTTTCTTTTCTTTCTTTTGTACCGCATCTTGATTGGGAGGGTTACATGATTTCTCCGGGTGGCCCCCCCCCCTTATATTTCAACCTTCCCTGGTCAGTATCGGCCCCATTTCTAGAAGCGGCCCGGGTTCTGGCACCCGGCTACTGCCCCTTCTGGTCTTCGGGATCCTAGACCCCCCTCCCAGTCCATTTTGAGCAGGTTTCGTGGCGTTCTCCCGGCCTTGGTTTTTGGCGGGTGCGCATTGAACGTTGGTGCTGAGCTTGTAACCTCTCCCATTCGTTTCGTTGAGTGGTCTAATTTGGTCTTGGCCTTTCTTTGGTGGTGGCGTTCCTGTTTTCGGTGTTGGATGAAGGTCTCCAGCGGCCAGATTCCCCTTGGCCTGTGGAGATTTCTTTAAGGCCTGGAGTGAGGCGTGCGAATTTTTTTTTTTTCCCTTTTCTCGATCGAGTTGTTCTTCCACCCGGACGACTTTGTTGCATTTTTTTACACTCGTCCGAGTACCTTTTTCTAGACTTTTTTGTTCCCTTTCTGTTGTTTTCTTTTGGATCGTGCCGAGAGCCATTTTCCGGATAAAGTTTTCTCTCGGGCGCGTGGCCACGTTCGCGCTGTGTTCTGGACCTCGGAGTTCTTTAACCCTTTCATTTTTTTCCTTTTTTTTTTGCATCACAATGTCAGGTATTTCACCTTCCGTCCGGGATCCTGTCTCGTCGGTTGGCAACCCCATTTCGTTCCCTGTTTCCGGCATTCTGCAACAGTTTTTTGTCGATTCCCTTTTCGCCACTCTCATGGTAGACAGTTGCCGGTGGTAGTTTCTCCCTTTCGGTCCCTCATTTCTGCTTCCCCTAACTTACGGCCGGGCCAGCGGGCCCTTGATATTCCACTCCTTTTTTTTTCTCGCCAGGCTAACACGACGGCACAAAAATTCTCCTCACATTCACTTCCAGCTTTTTCCATCCCCGTGGCTCCAGACTCCAACGGTTAAAACTTCCCCCCCCCCCCGAAGGCCTTCATGAGTCCTGATCTTTTCCGCTCGACGACATTAGGTTCCCCCCCAATTTTTTTCCGGCCAACTTCCAAGTTCCGGCAATCGCTGTTTTTTTTCCCCTTCGACAATGGCACCAGAAAGCCTTTCCATGGAGGGGGCCGGTTTTTTCCCCCGGCATTTCGGTTTTTTTTTCAGAACGACTTCTTTTTTTTTGATTTTTTTGCCCCACCAGTCCCCCCGACCTCTTAATCGGCGATTCTGTTTCCTTTCATTTTTCGTGCCGTTTTCAGTTTCTCCTCTGGCAGGTTAGTTTCCGTATTTTCTCGTTGATTTCTGCCGATCGGTGGAGTTTTCCTTTCCCCTCTGCTGAGGTATCTTGCCTTTTTTACTTCCGGGGACAGTTGACGCTTTCCCCCCTAACCCTGTGACGTCCCGCTCGACGTCTCCCTTCCCCCCCCGCCTTCTGTGACATCTGGGCAGTTGGTTTCCTCTCACACCTTTGTCACTCCGGGCGTAATTCCACACCCAGGTCTTTTTTTCCTCCTACTCCGTTTTTTGTGACTTTTCGGATCCTTGTTGAGAATACGCGTTTGTTTGCCGTTACAGATCAGTTTTTTTCCCCCCACACCACTGACGGTCAGTATGTATGAGGTTTCCTTTTGTTTACTTTGATTAACTGTTGTCCAGTTTTCACCGTTTTCGGCGGGCTTTCCACTCGTTCGGTCCGGTCGTTTCTTTTTTTAGGGCCCGTCTAGAGCCTCTTTAACCCCCGGGTCCCCGAAGCCATTGTAGCCTTTTTCCTACGCTCTTCACCTTTTCCTGCAGTCTTTTTCTACCTCAGCTTTTCACTTTTATCCCGCGATTCTAGGTTGTTCCAAGTGAAACCTTTTAGTTTTGCGCGTGTTTCTCCATGACCCCCCCCCCCCTTCCGTTCCTTGGGCGGGTTTTGGACCCTTTCCACAAGTCCTCAAAAGGGGAATGATGGGATGGGGTGCCTGGTCCCCTTTTTGAACGGACGGCTGGGCCTCTTCCTCACTTTTTGCTTTCTCGGAGTTTGGTTTCCTTCCTTTTACTGACATCTTGTCGTTGAGATGTAGTTTTACCTTTTCCTCATTGACACCCTTCTGGGCAGTGTTTTCCTTTCTCGGTTGGGCACTTTTTGCGTTGGCTGCCTAGCGTGGGACAATTTAGTTTCATTTATTGGTCTTTTGTCGTTTTTGCTTCCTTGTTTGTCCTTTCATTTCATACCATGCTTCTTTTTACGCGGGTCGTGTCCCTGCGTTACTGGAATATACCCCGTTTTTTTTTTTCGGGAGAGCTTTTTTGATGGCTGACCGCTCTTTCCCGTCGTTCCGTACTTTCTCAGCTGGATCCCCCTTTTTTACTAGTTACGGAAGGCCCCTCCTTTCTGTGCGTCCCTCGTTTTCGCGATTTCCCCCTCCGAGACGTTTACTTTTTTACACGTCGCCGCCGGTGGCACTCCAAGTTTTCCCTCACCCAGGGCAGTGTCACCTTTTTATGTTCCCCCCCCCTTTTGCGCCTCACCCGTTCGTTCCAATGCGGCCCCTGGCGTCTCTTCATTTCTCTTGGCCGGGGCGACGCGGAAGCTGTGCCCTACTTTTGCCCCGCCAAGTGATCCGTCCGACAGGCTAATACCGCCCTTCCCCCCCCGTCTGAGCGGTAAGGCTCAAACCCCTCCTGTTTTTTTGGGAAACCGATACACCTTGTGTTGGCCCCACGCCTAATCTATTTTTCGCTGTTTGACTGATTTTTTTTCCCTTTTTCGGCTTTCTGTTTGGACTCTGGCACTTTTTTTCTGGGACGCTTCGTCATGACCGGGTGCCCCTTCACTAACTGTCCCACTTCTCCCGCAATCCACCCGACCTGTTTGCGTTTTCCCGACTATTCTCTAGCCCTCATTCTCACTCCAGGAGACTTTGTGCTTCACCGATCGGGCACCTTTGCCCCCCCCCCTCTTTACTCGCACCATTGTGTCGTTTATTTATTCTTCGAAACGTCTGTTTCCTGGTTGATCGTTCCGGTGACTCAAACCCAAAGTGACCAAGATTTGCCTGATCTTGGCCTTTTTTTTTTCCCCCCATCTTCTCTTACCTTTGAGATTCCTTCCCAAACGTGCGTTTTCCCGGCCCGTTCTTCATCTTCTTGCTTCCAATCATTTCCTGCCACGTTGACCTCTGCTCTCCGTATAAGGTTTCCTTTTTGACGTTATTGTTTTCGATTTCTTCCCTACCCTGTCATCACCCCGTTGTCTCCCTAGACCCCTCTCCGGTCAGCCACGTTTGTTTTTGGTCACCCATACCTGCCAGGGGTCACCGTAAAGAATTAACCCAAATCAACCAGGGTCCCGACCCCCCCCTTTCTCGTATCCGCTTTACATAGAATTCGCTGAGTTGGGTGCGGGTCCCTCTTTTTAGTGTACTGCCAAAAGTTACCCCCTCTTCCTTGTTGGTCAGCCTGACCCCTTCCTCTATTTCGCGGGGATTTTTTCCCCTTGCCTTTGATTCTCTTTTTGACGGTGGGCTCAGAGCCTACGTGCCTCCATTTGACTTTTATGTAGCGCCAAACGCTCAGAGGGTTTTCTTCCCTTTGCGGGGGGCCCTGTTCCCTACGCCTACGTGCTAGGGAGGGCGTTTGTTTTTAAAGGTTTTTTTTTCCCCCTAACCTTCTTCGTCCGCAATCTGGTCTCGCTTTCGCTGTTTATCGGTTTTGCTTTCTTTCTTTCTCCCCCATTCCGTGGTCCCTTCGTGTTCAGTTTTCGCCTTCGTTCCCTGGCCTTTTTTTTCTTTTTGGTTCTTTGCATGAGATTTTTCACAATTCCACCGTCGCCCTGGTTTCACTTCTCCCCCGTCTCTTCCACCCTTTTTTTGCGTTAATTTGGTTACTTCCCCTTTGGCTTGACTCCACTTCTCTCTTTGTCGCGCCATTCCTGTGTCGTCGAATTTTTAACCCCAGATTTCCCCTTTTTGGTTTTAGAGGATGAAAAACGTGGCAGGGCACTTTGAACCGGAAATTCCACCAAATTTTTTTCCCTTTGTTGTCGTGCAAGTTTATTTATTTTTTTTGTCCCTTTCCCCTTGTTCGGTCAAGCCCTTCAATTCTTCCCGGTGCCGTTCCCGTTGGAACCCCTTTTTTTTCACCCTGTGGCCGACATTCCTCTTCGACAGGCGCGAATTTCCCCCTACGAGCCCCCCCAGTTTTAAGACCCGGTTTCTTTCTGAAATCGCTTTATTCCTGCTGTCCTTTGGTGTTTTTTCTTTCCCTTTCTTTTCCCTGGATTCCCTCCCATTTTTTTGTTTTCTAGCACTTTTTTGACCCTGTCCGCTAATTTTTTTCTTAGGTCCGAGAGAAGCTTTAAAGGAAGGTTCTGGAGAAGTAGCACTTGTTGAGATTTGCCTTGACCCGGGGCGAGGGTATAACTAAACGAGGGCGTTTTTTTCTCCTAGTGTACCCGGCTTCCTTCTGGTTACGCTTCCTTTGCTCAATGACGCC
>Ga0179591_1228796_pt1 | contig 11408 bp, 7 predicted proteins | sample CZOMad2_1_08_16f_FD_182891 | JGI IMG/M metagenome (GOLD analysis project Ga0179591, IMG submission 182891) | Vadose zone soil fungal communities from Angelo Coast Range Reserve, California, USA - CZOMad2_1_08_16fungal (PacBio error correction) | ecosystem: Environmental > Terrestrial > Soil >... | reverse complement strand
TGTCCCCCCCAGTCACGGCCCCTTTCCTTTTACAAGACCCTTGGACGGCGTTCACTTGGACAGATTCGCCCGTCAACGCTGTGACCTCTGACCTCTTGAACCCCCGCCACATTGTGCAGAGTACTCTCCTTTTCGTTTCCGTAGCTATTGATCGTTTTATGTTCCCCTTGCCCGTCTCCGGGCTTTCTTTACTACCTGATGGACACCATACGCCGGGGCTTTTTACTTCTCCTAGTACAACCGCAATACAAACCCCAGGTTCGAGATGAGTAGTAAGTAACGTACTCCCCTCAGTTAGAGTGGAAACTCATTGCTCCTCCCCCTTCTAATGTATTTTATCTGAGAGATAAAGGTTTCCTCCTTAGGAGGCCCGTACCTCAGAGTACCCCCCCCCTCCCTTAACAAGGGAATATCTTTTTCCCAGATAGCTTATGACTGCCACTTGAACAGCTCCTCGCAAGGCCATCTTTTCTTCCCCCAACCCCTACACTTTGCCTATACCTGCAACAAGGGCGTGACCCGCGCAGTCCCCCCCCTTCCGTCTGTACCCAGAGTGAGGCTTGGATTTCAGGATGCAAGCTGAGAACTTCTCTTCCCCCTTGGTCTTTTTTAATGCTGCGTCTACTTCTTTTACGCAACGCACAGCTCCAGTTCCCGTGAACCTCCCTTTTCTCAGATCGGCGACCCGTTTTTTTTCTTCACCTCCGTTTCTTAATCAAGGTCCGTCGCGGCGTTTCCAGGGGTACACCCCTCGGTCCTAAAGTGCAACCACCGTCCCCCCTGGTTGAACCGCAGTTCCCTCCCCTCCTCCCTTTGGCAAATCAATTCGCTGCCCAGGTCTTAAAATTGAGAAGTTCAGGAAGCCCTCCCCCCCCCCGCCTCCAGGACGGAAGATCTTTTACCTTTCGTTGCTTTAGCGGGAACTGCTGCCTCTAATTCTTGCTCCTGGCCTGGTGAGTGTTTCTTTCCCTGACCTAGGGAACTGGTCTCTGGCCTTTATCGGGGCTTTTTCACTTTAAACCTTTCTTCTTCCCTCGTCGGTCCCCTGGATCTTGCTAGTGACCTCTTTAGTTGTTTTCCTTGAGATGTTCATAGAAGGCGTGGCGAGCTAACCCTCGCCTGCCGGTTCATTCTTTTTTTTTTCTCTGTCGTCTCTCTAAGTTATCGTTTCCACTCCTCTCTCTACTTGCTCTGCAATTCATCTCTCTTTCTTCTTCATTTTCTTTCGCGGCCTCGGCCTGGGGTCAAGCCCTGGCGCAACTTTTTCGCTGCCCTTTTTTCTTGCCCCCCTTATTCGTGACTTTAATTTTAGATAGTTCAAATCATGGTACTTTCCTCTCGGGGCTTTTGTTTTGGGGTCGGTTTGGGACTTTTAGGTTTCTTTTCTTTCCTTCTTTGTTAGTTCACGGCGTTTTTTGGACCTTGTGAAGGAGAGCTCTTTCCATTCGGTCTTCCATTTAAGGGTAGGTTGCCCTTATTTTCCCCCTTGATCGATTATTGCCTCTTTTTTTTTCTCCTTTTCCCTTGCGTGCGTTGAATGCCCCTCCAGATAAAGTTGTTCAGTTCCAATTTTTCAAACATCCCAGAAAAGAAACATGCTAATGGAGATCTATTTACTACTCCTCGTTTTTTTTTTTTTTTTGATTATGCCGGTTATGGTTTTTTGCTGATGATCTGATGGTTATTCCTGCTCGTTGTAATCTTGCTCAGTATTCTTGTAGCCTTTAACAGGAGATTCTTAAGGCCTTTCCACCGAGAATATGCTTGATGCATTTCTTTCCACCTTACCATTCCTTTACTTGCTAGCTCGTCCCCACGAACTCCCCCAAGGGCACCCCGCCGTTGCTTCCACCTCCTTCCTTCCCCCCCCACCCACACCATTCTGCCACCAGCTCCGTCCCCTTAAAAGGCCTTTCTCATTATTAGCATATCGTTCGACCCAGAGTGTCACCAATGAATCCCTTAGCCCCCTCTCCAGGTTGTAAGTTTGTCAGTCCTTTGGCTTCTTCTCCCCCCAGTCCCCTGCACGACGTCATTCCCTGGTGAAAGCTGGACTTGATTTCCTCTTTCCCATCTGGTAGATAGTCTACAGCATCCCTATTTCCCAACCCCCCCTTTGAGACTTCCAGGCTCTCGAGCTGTGATTAGAAAAGCAACGGGCATGCCGCCGCACCGAAAAAGACGAACTTTTCCTGCTAGATTTTGCCGCGTGGTCGAACGAGTTTGTTGCCTTGGGGCACGTTTCCCACAGGCAAGCTTCCTTAACGTAATCTTCTGTCAAGTTTTTTTCTATGCTTTAAAGCCCCGGCCAGTGACTCAGGTCAGATCTCCTCCATGATAGTAAGAGCTCCGAGGATTTATCACTGTGGACCCCGCTTTTTTTTTGTTCCGTCTCTTAGTTGTTCCCAGTTTCTGATAGCGGTCGGTGAGTTTTTTTCACGGTTGAGTTCAGGGGCTTCCTGAGCCCCCATCCCATCTTCCTTGGTGCTAATACCTTCTTTGCTGTACCCCTTTCCTCCTTCCTGGAGTTGGGGTTTCGTTGCTGGCACGTTTGAATTTCCCTCCTCGTCCTCTGCGAGTTTTTAGAATCAGGTGATGCTTGCGGGAGTGTCCGGAGACTTCCTTTTTTCCTTCCCACCTGTAATTGCCTGTGTTCCTTGTATTCGTTCTGATCAGGCCTCTTTTCACGTCGACTTTGATCGTGGCGGCGCAGCGAGGCGGCTGGTTTGCCCCGTTTTTAACATGACGGCTTTTTTTTTTTGAAGCGATTTTCCTTCTTTCGTTTCGTGTCGCTCATGTTTTAATTATTTCTCTTCCCTTTGTTTCGCCCCCCCAGCGGTCGTTAGGTGGAAACCCAGAAGTGAGGTACTGGAGCTGAATGCTTCCTTCTCCTTCCTTCTTATAACCTGACATACGGAGGGGGATTTACTTCCTTTTTTTGTTGAGGTTCGTCGACGCGTGTTTCACCCACACCAATTTTTCTCTACTTGTATTTGGTGACTGGATGTAGACAAGGGGCCTTTTATGTTCCCCTTCTCCTTCAGTAGGCCGATTATCCTTGACCTCTGCCTTTTCTTTGGATTTTTCCCGTGTTTTTTCTTCTTGTCGCTGAGACCTTTCCTTCTTTCAGATTTGACTGTCCCCCCCCAGTAAGTCTTTAACCTTCCCCTGTTTTTTTCCGCAACGTCGGAAGAGGGTGTTTTTGAGAGGGTTTTCGGGCCGCCCGTCTCGCCCCCTTTTCCCTTTCCTTGCTTTTCTTTACAGCTTTCTCCTACTCTCGATATTGGTGTCCCGGTTTCAAACACTTAATTGCTGACCCGATCTGGTTCAGGGCCCAGGGGCAGAGGTCCCCTTCTCCACGCGGGGTACCCCTTTCCCTTTTTTCTTTCCCCTTTCCCTCCCTCTTGATATACCTGACTCACTTTCGCGGCCGAGCGCTTTGTAGATGAATTTTTATTGATCCCCAGTTTCCGAGGCTGACTCAACCCATTCCCTCACTTCCACTTAAACGCCCCCCCGAAGTTCCCCCCCCTTCCTCACACAGCATTGTAATACCCCCCGTCGAGATTCTTCCCCTTTTCTTACTTCTAATCCCCGTAAGGCTTCATAAGAACGCGTGCCCATCAGGAGATTCCATTTCAGTCTTGTGGGTTCAGAAGATCCTTCTCCCCCTCATCCTTATCTTATCTCTTTACCTCCAGCGTCGGGGTAGTCTACGGATTTCCAAAGGGCCTCTCCTTTTGACCAGAGCGCGTCCCACGCCCCTTCGAAACTGCTCTCTCACATCCCTTTTTGTTTCTGTCAAATCCTTTCAGCCCCTCTTCTATGAACTTCAAACCCCCCCCTGGACCCCCCCTCACGCCCCAGTATATGGAAAAGCGTCTGTAAATACTGAGATGACGCTTTGATGGTAGGATCGTTCCCCCCAATTTCCCTTCGGTTTTTCGATCCTTTTTCCTGACCCTAACCTTTCCTTTACCCTCACCGGCGGCGAAGCTCGATTGTTACCTTGTCAGTCCCCCGCCCTTTCCCCTTCCTTCAGGGGTTTTTTCTCCCCAGTTAATAAATCCCTTCAAGCGTCCTCCGCGAATTTACCGATGCTGAGACCGCCCATTGATCTTTTCAGACCGCTTAGATCCCTACCGCAACGCTTTATGATAGTCGCGGTCAGACTCAGGGACCAGGACGCTCTGAGTTAAGGGACTCTTTAGCAGAGGACTAACTGGTTTCTCTTTTCCTCCCTAGTTCCGGATTGTTTTCACCTACCCTCTCTCCCCCAGAGTTAACCTCGCTTTCTGGAATTTTAATGGGCCCTCCCCCCATTTTTGACCACTAGGTGGAGTCACTTTTTAGGTTATAGCCTTTGGGTTATCTTGGTTTCTCCCTTTTACTTCTCTTTTCTGGGTAGATTCTCCATACTTCCTAGTCCATCCACCCTCTTTTTTATAGAAGTGGTGGCTTCGTGATCTAAATCTACGTCGAGTTGTTCACCCATCAGGAATAAGTCTTTCCTCCAGCGTTTCAATTTCCTTCTTCCTTTTTTCTTTGCTGAGTCTTTCCTGGTAATTCAATCCCCCCCCTGGAGCCTTTCTCTCGTCCCAGAGGCAAGTTTAGCCCCGTTGGCTACCTCCCTCTTGTAGTTTTTAATTCGATTTTTTTGGGTTGGTTGTTTTGGGGGCGGGATTGTTTTCTATTTTGTATGGGGAAGGCGGTTTGCGTCCCCTTGTTTTTTAGTTTTTTGCTTTTCCCTTTGACTCACGTCGTTTCAGGCGGCCCCGGGGTCCGTCGTCCAGGGAAGCGCATTTTTCGTGACCCATTCCTCTTCCTCTTCCTTTTTAAGCTCCGGAGTCCGGCCTGTCCTGTCACCGAGCCCTTTCCTCGACCCCTATCCGGCAGTCATACCCGAAAATAAACCCGGACTATATATTATTTCCCTACCTTTTCGGTTTTTATTTTTTATACGCCCGTAGCTTTTTCATTTGGTATGTGACCCTTTGTACAGGTTTTTCTTGACCAACCCCTTACCTGCCAGGCCTGAGGACGATGGGCCAGGCACCGCGATCTTACCTTTTTGGGAAGATCAAGATGCTGGTTAATTTGTCTTTTCGTCGAACCGACCCCTCTTTTCTTTCCTGTTCTAAAAACGTTTCCTAACCCCTTTTAAAAAACCGCCTCAGATTACAACTGCCCACCAACCAAACCACAACCCACGAACTTTTTTTTCATTTTCACAAAATACGACCGATGGGCCATCACTTACCCTTTTCCCATCTTCTTCGCTGGGGCAGGGGTCTCTGGTGAGGGACCAGGCCGCTTTTCCGTCTTCTCTCGGCAGCCAGAGAAGTCCCTTTTTCCCCTTTCCCCCGGGTGATTTCCCCTTCAGATTCCGATGTGAACCCTCTTCTGATGATCTTTTATGCGATTCCACCCCAACACGGAGGGCGTATCAGGGAGTTTTTTTCTTTTCCTCCTTGCCATGCAGACGATTCCCCCCCTTCTCCGGGATTTTTCCGAGTCGACTCCTTGGTTCAATTTCTTCCTCGTAAGAGCCCCGGCCGGCGAGGACTCGGTGACTGACCCTTGCGAGATGGTCAGGCTGCTCCGACAATCCCCCTGCCGGACAGTTACAGAAGGAAGTTTTCGGGACTTTTTATACGGGAAGACCCCAGCTTATCCCTGAGGGACCCTGCCGATTTTCTCTTTCGTGGCTAGGAATGATCCCCCTCGCTCGTGCGGTCCCTGGTCGCTGGTGCCTCTTTTCACTTCTACTTTAGGTTCCTTCTCAGCTTGACCTTTTCCTCGGCCGCGTACCTTCTTTTATCTCCCTTTCCCCCTCCCCGTTCTTAGCCAGTTTTCCGTTTTTCGTTGCTTTTTGAAGTTTCCTTTATGGTTGGTTGTCAGGCGCGCGCGCCCTTAGACCCCACGTCTGTCTTTTTTGCAGTGATACCCCACGCGCCGCACCAGACTCCATCAGATTGCTGCGAGTCTCCGCTTCACAGTTTTGAACTTTTCACCCCCCCTTTTCCCTTTTTTTCTTGCAGGCTCTGGTTTATGGTGGTTTTTTTTCAGAATCTAGGAAGTTTCGGTTTTTTGGACCCGCGGATGTCCTTTTGTTAGATGTCGCTGTTAGTACTCCGGGCGGCCTGTTCCCCCGTTGCGTTTTTTTTTTCCCTTCTTTTCCCCCAAGTCGGTCTTCCTCCGAAGTAGATAACGGGCTAGAGACGCTTATCCCTCTCCACCCGTCGTTTCCTTTACTTTTTCTTGATTGATGTGGCTTCTCCAGGAGGTTACTGGACGTTGCTGGTCAGGCGTTGGTATGTAATGTACCGTTTACGTCAGTTACTCTGGTTTTCCTTTCTTTTCCTTCTTTAAGTCACTTGAGTTCCTTTTTTCTTAGGATTGAATGGTGATATCTCCCTTTGCTCATGCTCCCTCCACTCTCTCCCCCCCCCTTCCTGTCGGTGCAGAGTTACCTTACAAATGTAGAGCCCTCTTCGTTTGCTAGCGGTGTTCCGAATGTGTGACGGGCGGTCTTCCCGGTGACGCGCCCCCTCTGTCCCAGCTATTTCTTTTTTCTTTTCCTTTACCCCCACCCTTTTTTTTGTTTTGGAGAGCTCGTGTATGTACCCCTCGGAGACTTGGCCAGACGGGAAGGAGGGGGACTTCGTTCACCCCGGAAAGCCTCCCGCCTCAATTTTTGCACTGGTTCTTTCTTCTTTTTTTTAAATGGGGTGACCGTAAGAGCCCTTTTCGATGATATTTTTTTTTTCAGGGTTTCCCTTGCCCATTCTCGGGCTGCGCAGCATCATCCTCGACAAAGTCCCCCCTCTTCCCCCAATCAAGTAAGTGCGTTTCGTACCTCGCCCTCCTGGACGCGGTCGATCTGAACTCCTTTTTCCCTTTTCACGTTCCCTTACCCGGTCACAGTGGCTCCGTACGACTCCTTTTGTTCCTTCAGAATAATCCGTCATCTCTCTGCTAAAGGTAACGACTAGCGGCACCACTAGAGGCTATTATGGGACCCTTTCGAGTTTTTCTCATTTCCCCCCCTCCCCAGACCAATGTTGAACCCCCCCCCTTCCACACCCCCCCACCCCCCGTAGATCTGATGAAAGGTCACCGCCTTAGCGGCCCTCCCCCCTTCCGTTTTTCCCACGAGCTACTCCCCCTTGGCTGACTCGCGCTTCAACAACTCTTTGCCCGTTCGCGTTGTTTATGTATCCGAGTGCACCAAATGAAATTTTCCGGCCTCTATTCTTCCGCTTCTTAACTTTAACTCTTTTTCTCTTCCAGGCCGTTCTTGAAGGGTCCGGCAGCTGTTCCACGAAACCACGAGGTGCAACTCTCCCCCTTGGCTCAGCGATGTCAATTTCCCTTTTCCCCGCGACCTTTAACCCCTCCTAGAGATTCAAAGGCGCGTACTCGGCCTGTAAGCCTCATTTCCTAGTTGAGTTGCCCCCTTCCGGGAGCAAAGGATCTGGATAACTCATTTTTCCGCTGGCAATTTGAAGATGGGCCTTTGTCTTCTACGCAATCCTCCCAGTTCCTTTCCAGCGGTTCTAGCTTACGGATCCCTTCACGGTGAACCCTTTTTTTTCTAATACGTAGTTCTCAGGTAGCAGGATGGGCTGGCAGTTGCGTTTGTACATGATCCCTTTTCTTTCTTCTCCCCCAGTCCGTGCTAAAAAGACATCGCCTCCGTGGTTTGCATCGTTTTTCCCTCAGCCCCCCTTATGATTGTTCCAAATTGGAAGCATGCTCTCCTGAACCAAGCCTTTCTTCTTGTTTCCCGGGGCGGGGCCCTCTTTTCTTTTTTCCCCATTCATCTTCGTACACTAGTTGAAACCTCCTTCTTCCCCCTTATTCCTGGATGTCCTGTCTTCGCTCGGTAGGCCCTTTCATGAATTTCCTTTGTGATCGGTTGTGTTTTGGGTTTCATTGGGGTTTTTTTCTTGCGGGTAGTTCTTTTTGTTTACCCAGGCTTCTCCGTCGGCGGCGGCCGTTGTCCCAGGGTCAGACCTATAGTCTAGGCCCCCGACCACGCTTTTCATATTCGCCGACCCCCAAGCGTTTTTCCCTTCGGCTTGCCTTCGAACTTTTTTCTCACCCTGCCCGGTGTCATCACCCACTCCCCCATAAACTTGCATACACCCCCAACTACACAAGTATCACCCTCTTTCTCTTTTTCCCCTTTTTTTACCCCCTCCTCTGTCTCTCGATCGTCAGTAGCCTGGTATGTTCTTTTTAAGTGTCTGTGTTCTAGGTCGTGACCCAACTTGATCTTTCCTTTCGGCCGCCGTTTCCTATTGTACTTCGTTAAAGCGAGATTCAAGCGTTTTGCTTTTTCCCTCTTCCCCCTAGACATGATGTATGCTGCCCTGGAACCGAACCTTCGCCCCAGACCGCTTGAGATTCTTGTCATACTGACTTCTGTTTCCAGCCTGCCAATAAGCACCGCATACGCCCACCCCACACCACCCCCCCATCCCCGCGAGTCGGCCTTCTCAATTTCCCTCCGCTTCTCATTGCTATTCGGACATACACCCCTCCCGTTGTTAACCTTTCTTAGGTGTAGTTCCTTCCCTTGCTTGATTCCCTTTTTCGGCTTCGTCCCTTCGAATCCCTAAGAGCGGTTTTACTGCGATGACGTGCACGTTGTTTCTTTGTTGTGACACTGTTTTTTTCTTCTTCGGATCGATTAACCCAAACTGAGTTCCCGGCGAGTTTTTCCTTGCTAGCCACGCCCACTTGCTCCTGTTTCCGCAGCCTCAGAAGAAGTCCAGCCCTATAACGTTGTTGGGGGTTGGTTTTTGCTCTTTGTTTAGAGGTTAGACGATAGTGGGTTCACATGGCCAGTTCACCGATCCTTACCAGTTTTCTTTGCCGTGTGTAAGGCTGACACGCCTTTTTTAGGGCAAGTGTTTTTTTATAATGCAGACAGCGGGACCCTCCCCGCCTTTATAAACACTCCTCTTTCTTTGCCTTTTTGGAGTTAGAGGCAGGAGAGAGCCGTGCTTCGCAGTTCTGTTGCCTTGGACCAGAGTCTGCTAGTTCCCTTGGAGTTAGAGCCTCTGTACTTACTCTTTTGACATCCGTTTAAGTTTGTACTGCCCTTTATTTTTTCCGCCTGCCTTCTTGGTCCGGGGCTTTTTTTTTTATTCCAGTGAAGATTGTTCTCCTTCATCTCTCTAATAATGTGATGTACACGGATGCTCTTTAGTTACATTTTCCCCCGTATTTTCCGCAAGATTGTCCCGAGGTTCTTTTAATCTTTTGCATTTACAGACTCTTTACCTAGACTTTTCGTTTCGGTGAAGGCGCTGGCCGGTTGTTTTTCGTTAATTTTCCCGTATTGGTGGTCCTCACCAGACGATGTTTTTTCTTGAGCTAAGGTGGTTTTTTTCATTACCAGTGAAGAGGGGAACCTGTCTCTTTTCCTCAGTATCCTTCTCTTCCTTGAGAAGAGGCGTCCCTTCGTACTTGGTGAGGAGCGAATGTTTCAGACTCCTCCATTCCTTGGTACTGCGGTCGACTGGCATAGGGCGTTTTTTTGTTTTCATTCGACCGGTCTTCAGGTCTTTTTTTTTTTCTTTTTTTCCTATGGTAGTCTGTGGCCGGCTTTCTTGTGGCCCTGATGGTTGAATGGTTTTTTTCCTTCCAAGTATCAACTACGGTTCCAGGCCCTCTCCTTCTCCCCTTTTTTTTCTTCCCCTCGCAGTTGTCCTTACTGCTTAGAGTCGGGGCATGAGTTCAGTGAGTCTTTCACAGAGGGAGTTGATTTTCTTAACGTCATCCAGTCCCTCTTTACCTTACTTTTTAATTGCTTTCTTTTCCTTCTAATAAGTGTTGTGTTGAGATCTTATTGTTCCAACACCTGACTTCCAGTACGCTGGACACATATTCGAAGGCGGGATCGTTCCTCGACTTTTTCCCCCCTCTCTGGGCGAGATTGATTTGTGCTGCCCTTTCCCCTTTTTCTCTCTTTTAGATCGGCCTTGAGGACGTCGTGCCTTCGCAGGGTCTGAGTTCACTCATCTAAATTTCCACATCCTTTCCTTTTTTACCCCCTGGCTCCAAAGTTTTCCTTAACCCCCCGGTCCGAGAGGCCTCCCTTTGAAAGTTCTTCAATCTACTCGTCCACCTCGGACAGAATGAGCTCTAGTACTCCTCCTCCTTGCAGACCGACTGACTGCCGCTACCGTTATCTAGGCTTTTTGACCTTCAGGCGTCGTCACTCTCTCCTTTTCTCACGGACCACGATTCCTTCCTTTCCTGAGAGACACGCGCCATTCTCCATCCCACCGTGCGGGCGCAAAACATCCCAGGCCCCCCTTCCCTTACTCTCAGAATGCAATCGCGCCACGCCTATTGTGCAAATCAATTTTTCCGCAGCTTCTCCTTCCGCAAGCTGTAGGACGCGAGGTCTCTTTTCTTTGTATTCCCCTTTTTTCAATCCCCGCACATAATTATGTTCTTCTAAGCTCGCGCTTTTTTCAGACCGTAAGCCCCCCCCTCCCAGACCGGCCCGGCTGCCAGGTTTCTGAAGTTTAGTTGTCTCAATCCCCCGGCCTTTACTTCAGTCAGTTCGCGGCTTTTTCCGGAACTCTTTTGAAGCCCGCTGCACGCGACAATTTTGACCTAAACGCGCGCGGAAAGGCCTGCCTCCGCTTCCGAACTCTTGTGCCACTTATTTTTTTATCGTCCCGCGTCGTGGCCCCGGTCAACCCCCCACTGGGGGGGGGGTTTTGGGGTTTGGGGGTGATCCTTCCGCGCCTTTTTTTTTTTTTTCTCTACCTGCGCTGCAATTGAGGTGCTGGCCTTTCTGGACCTCTTTTTTGGTCACATTCCAACGAGCGCTTAGTAGAAGAGTTTGGACTCTAGCCCCCCGTTTATTTCTCTCTTTTTTTTGTGGACCCCTTGGGTCAATTCTGAGCGTGGAGAGAGCACTTTCTCGACCATCACCTATACGGAATCTTGCATAGTTTCCTCTTTCCTCCTATTTGTCACCATACCTTGTTGCCACTATCTTGTACGTCATCTTTCCTTTGATGACTGCGCGGGCTCCGTCCTTTGGGCATCCAGATAGCCATGTCTTTCAAGAACTTCTTCCAATCTAGGTATGTCTGAAGATGTTCTGGCCACTGAATTAATTTTATCTGTTTTGGTTGGTTTTTGGGGTTGTGTGGAAGTCGATTTCTGGCTTATTTTTTATCACGTGGTTTTCTTGGCGGTACCCAGGTCTCCTCCCGCCCTTTCTTCGGGAGGTCTTCCCTGGGAAGACCATTCGTGATTTGCACAGTTCACATCTCTGGTACGTTCCCCTAACCGAGTCGTGTCCTCCATGTAACCGCCCTTCTTCCGCGTCCGTTTGCCGTCCTTCCTCCGCTAGCCACCCAACCCAATACTTT
>Ga0179591_1139940_pt1 | contig 11408 bp, 9 predicted proteins | sample CZOMad2_1_08_16f_FD_182891 | JGI IMG/M metagenome (GOLD analysis project Ga0179591, IMG submission 182891) | Vadose zone soil fungal communities from Angelo Coast Range Reserve, California, USA - CZOMad2_1_08_16fungal (PacBio error correction) | ecosystem: Environmental > Terrestrial > Soil >... | reverse complement strand
CTTCCCCCCCCCTGCCCGATCTTTCCTCTCTTGAGATAGATCTGATAGGATCCCTCCTACAGAGACATTCGGGAGCCAAGCCCTTTTTCTACACATCTCTTCGGTCTATCCTTAGTCAGATCGCGGAAATGACCGACGTCCTTCCCCCTTTTTTCTCTCCCTCCCGGAGTGTTAACAAAGAATGCTTTCGTCAGGCCAATGGACCGACATTCGCACTAGCTCTCTTTTCTCCTCGTCCCTCTCTCGCTCATTTTGGCCCGCGCGAGATGTCTCAGTCACAGTGCGGAAAGGTCGTGTTCTTTCTCTTTTGGTCTGGAATTCACCCTCTGAGGTCAAACCACCTGCGCTCAAACTTCCACCTACTTAACTGACACCAAACCCCTGTTCTTTCTGCGGACCTCCCCCTTTCTTTTTCCGTTCTAGAAAGTTCAGAATCTGAGTAAGGCAAATGGAGCTTTTCTTTTCCTTTACGTGCCTGGAGTTTCTCGGATCGGGTATGTTATTTTCTTTCTGCCAATATCTTTGCGCCCTTCCCTCCCTCTTCGTCTTCTCTTTGATGGATTCTTATGAAGGGGACGCGCGTCCGTCACGGCTCCCAGATTTTGCCTTTCGACGCGTTACCCTTAGCGTTCTATGTCCTTCCGTCTCTTCTCCGATTTCGTCCAAATTCGCAAGCGTTTTTTTACTCCTACTTCATTGGATCATCGGGGCGTTGTCTATGGTGGCCCCCGTCCTGCACTACCGTCGTGCTAGCGATTCTTCTGCTGTGTTCTGGACGTGCGTTCGATTCTCTCCTGGCAGGGAAAAGAAGCAATGCGTTCTTGCATCGTTTCGGAGATTTTTCTTCAGCGTTTTTCTACTGCGCCTTACCCCCCTGGCTTGGCACTCGGCTTCCAACCCTCCGCCAGGCTCCTTCCGAGGTGATTCGAGGTAGCATGGAAACGACCATTCTTCCCTCCGCCATTTTCCTTAAATTGCTACCTAGTACGTTCACAACCAACTTGTCGCCGTTGTTCTTTTCAGTGCAGTCCCCCCCCAGTTCCGAGCGGTTGAATATGCGCGGAGCTTCCTCTGCTAAACGGGTTCGGACACAAGCCCCTTGCCACACATTTCTTCTCCCTGATTACCTACAAAGATAACGTAAGAGGAAAGAGTTGTCTTGCCTCCAGCATTTTCTTGGATCCCGCTTTTATCTGTAATTGGCTTTTTTTGCTTTTTTTTTTGCTGGGACAAATCTAAATTTACCTGTCTGATCAGAGGGAACTTCGGGTAGATAGCCTGTTCCGTTGCTTACGTTCCCCGGAACCTTAAGATCACGTCCTGAGTCAACCTACCCATCTTTGCACGTCACGTGTCAGCAGACCTCCCCCTTAGATTAGAGACCTTTTAAGACCCTGTTGTGGACGTGCAGCCCCTTCAGCGTCTTTTTTCAGGCTGTGGAGCCCGGACCTCTTTCCTGTCTGTAGTGGGCTGGTACGAGGTATAATTAACCCTTTCTTTTCTACATTGTTTCCTTTCGGCCTTAGCCCCTTGCTTTTGACAGTTTTTTATGAAAATTTATTTGACCCGATTTGTTTCCTCTCTTGACTTCGTTTGTTCACATTTCCCGGTCGAGTTTTTTCTGAGATTTTCTTTTTGTCTTTTCGCTCCCTTCTCCTACACCTGCCAGCCTTAATCAGTTTGAGTGGTGAGTTTGAAAGTTTTACTTTTGAATATGTTCGTCCATTCCCTTCCCCTTGGAGGGCGTTTTTCTTGGAATAGAGAGCTGCGCCCCCTTTCCCGGCTTTCTTTCCAGTTCCCTCTTGTTCCAGGTTTCGGGCTTAATCTGCTTATTTCCGCACAGTCTCTTTCCCTATATTGTCTTTGATCAGATACCATGACCTTTTAGATTCCCCTTATACTTTCTGTCTACATTTTCCTCCGGTGTCCTTCCTCGCCGAAAGCGAGTGACCTCTCTTTCTTTTTTCCCCTTTCCGGAGCGGCGGAAACAACGGGTGCTCGTCCCAAGTCCTTCTCTTGAAGATTGAAGCCCCAAGAATTTGACTGGACCTTTTAACTCTCTTTTTTTTACGCAGATTCAGCCCCCGGTCTGGGAGACTTTTTGGTTGTCCATTCTCGACAATTCATTGTGTTTTGGTCTTAATTTTATTCCCTTCCTTTCCTTAGGGGAAGGTTTTTGCGTGCATTAGGTACGCCTTATAGTCCCCTGATTGCTGACCGACACCTTTACCCTGCTCTCCTCTCCCCCCCTTTCGACTCCCATTCCTATCTCTCTTTTCTACCTCATCCGCTCGTTTTTTTCTCGTTATAACTTGAGTCTTTCTCCCTTCTTTAAGGTTGTATGCCTGCATCTTCCCTTGCGAAAGGCTTCTTTAAACCCAATGCCCCGCCTTCACTGCGGCGTGCATTAATTCCGCCCCCCCCCCCCCCCCTTCTTGGCTTTTCATTGCGACCTCTTGAGAAACGGGGGGCGAATCTTTTTTTTTTCCTTTACTTAGATTTCCCTGCAACAAAAACAGAAGCAATTTTAGGCAAATCTTTCCGCCTATTTGATCGCCTCAAAATATGTGCCGAGACTGCTTTTCCCACCCTCTTCCGTGCCTGGCTCGGTCCTCGCGCGTGAAGAAAGGCGGCCACTTTCCTTTCCGCTCGTCTCCAAAAAAGCGAAATTCTTTTATCTCCGACCTCTTCGGGAAAGATTTTCAGACGTTCTCGACTATTACTTCCCCCTCCCCCCCAGCTCTTCATCGGCCGCAGAAGACCCCGTTTGAGAAGCGCTCATTTCATTCCTCCCCCCGTCTCCGACCTGAGATAGGAAGAACAACTGCATGGACAAACCAAGGAGCCTCCCCCCTTCACCTCGATTAAGGCTGTTAGCGTTGAGGCTCCTCTTCTACCCACCATCACCCCGCTCAGGAACAAAGCGATTGTCAAAATTTTCAACCTCTTTTCGACAAAGCTTTGACCCCGAACCATGTCCAATTCAACCCTTTCCTGCCTCCTCCCCCTCTCCGCCCCCCGGCCAACCGGTGTTTCAGGATACAGTTCACCAGTCACTCCCTCCCCGTTTCCGTGCCTCCCCCCTTCTCCCCGAAAGTACTTCGGGCCCCCTCCCACATCCTGGACCAAGTTTTTCTAATCTTCTGCTGCCGGTGCTGGCCTGCGACTCGGTTCCTCGTTCCGGAAGTTCCTTCCTCAATCCGCGGCAAACGGCATATAGGAAGCCGTTCGCGCTCTCTCCCGCTCCGCATTTTTCCCTCTTTTTCCAGAAACGCGTCTGACTGCGCCACGTACTTCCCAACCGACTGCTATCCCAATCTCTGCTGGAGGCAAATACAAACCTGGTCTGCGGCCGTTTTCTTTCCTTTATTTCTCTCCTTTCCGTCTGTCCCCTTTTCGGTACGAAACCCCAGGTGATCTACTGCCGCGGCCGTTTCCGGAGCCTCCCCCCTCTGCCTTGGATTTAATGAAATTAAGCAAAGGTATCCCCCGTTTGTTTCGAAGCTTTGTCCCGGAAAAATGTGCTGAGTTTCCTGTCAAGTTCCATTCGCCCGCCCCATCACCCTTTTTTTCTTCCCTTCCCCCTGGAGCGGGTGTGACAGACTCCTCTTTCACAGTATCGTCCTCGTACCTTGGGGATGCACTGGTCCCTACCTTCGCAAGCCGGATTCCCTTGACGATTGCCTTCTTTCTGACCTTCTATACCCTTAACAGCACGTTAAGTCCCCTCCCTCCCCTTTACTCGTCTCGAAAGGATGGTGTCCGCGAGGAGCTTCTTCCCCCCATACCGTTTTCCCCGCCGACCCTTCCCCTTATCTCCCTATGAACCAGATATTCGCCTTGGTATCTATAGTCCTAACATAATCTTCCAATAGGACCCGGCCTTTCCTCGGCCGCGTTTTCTGAAGATTACCTTCCCTCCCCCTTCCCTACGTCTAAATTCAGAATAAGATTACAGCGTTGTCTTGTCCCGTCCGCCCGCTGTTTGACCTCTACAGCACTTCCCATAGCCGCGCCGCTCACACGAATGTCCTTTGCCTTTCCCCCCCCCCCCCCCACGCCCCCAACGTGGGAACATTGAATTACTACTTTTTCTGACCATGTTTCGCGGACCTTCTCAGAAAGTTTCCTCCCTCCCTTCTCCTTTTTTGGGAATTAGATGTAGTTGGAATTTTAGAAGCAGGGGTGGTACCTCCTCGATCCTTCTTTCCCCGTTCCCTTAGACCCCCTCCCCTACTAAAGGCTTCTCTCCTGCATCTGCAGCATGCGGACTGAGATTTAGACCTCTGCGGATGTCCTTCGTCCTCTATAAGTAGGGGGAGATGAATGGTTTCAGCCTTTCTTTCTTCCCCGACCTTTCCCCTAAGTTATTCCTAGCAAGTGCGCATCTTTGGCTAGCTTTCGCAATCTGCTACGAGTGCTTTCTTCCCGGACGCGGGTATATGCATTCTTCCTCTTCTTCTTTCTCCTCTCTCTCTGCCCCTGCGTGTGGTGACGTTCAAATCTCTCTCCTTTTTTTTCCTCCTAATCGGTTTTTTGTTGTTTCTCTATTTCCCCCTCGCACTGTCCGCGAGAGAGAAGCTCGCGCTTCTTTTCCTCGAACTGCTAACGGCGAAATTTCTGGTCCTATCCACGTTGCTCTCTCCTAGCTATTCTCGCGGCACTGATCGATCCGTAGAAAGTTCGATCCCGTCCTTTTCCTCCCCAGGGAAGACCAGCGTGTTGATTTAGTCAATCCGAATAAGCTTTTTTTTCGAGCTCGACGCTCTAGTTATCGCGAAGTTCTCGAGATTTGATACAGGCAAGGGCGGGCAAGGACGTTCTTGCCTTTTTTTTCTTCGCTTTCCCTGTTTTCGTCCTTCCCTCCTCGGTTCAAACACTTCTTCAAGTTACAAAAGACATCCTAAGGACCAACCCAACCTTTCTCCTTCTCCCCCTTACTTTCCTGATCCTTTCGAGTACCATTTTTCTTTCTATGGAGTATTCCCTTTTTTTTCTTCCCCCCGGCCAACGGCTGTTTCATTACTTTGATCTTGCGCTGGCTTAGGTTCGTTTGTCCCCTCCTCCTGGCGAAGGCAAGTGAACAAGATGTGATTATGTGCAGTCCGTCCTGATATGGGGACGAAGATGTAGGTATTCTGGAACAACGATTCCTGAATTTTCTTTCTCGGTCGAGGGTGAGCGATTAGAGGTTCGTCTATGCTGTCCCCCAACTTCAGAATATATGGTTTCCGAAGTACGCTTTTTTTCCCTGAATGTTTCCTTTTCTTCGGCAACTAATTTGCACGTCTCGCTCTATTTAGAGGCGGACGCTGTAGGAGTTCACGGGACGGTTCCTCCCCTAACTTTCATTGTAACAGTCCTCCCCAATTGAGAGATACTTCACAGGAGTTTTGAGGTCGCCCTTCGTGTTCATCCTGCCTCCTTCCCGGGTCCGATCTGTAAAAGGCAGGTCTTGCCCCCACCTCCGCCCAGGATTCCGACTCGGTGATGAGCTGAGCTTTTTTCGTTCCCCCCAGTACCCTCCCATCAGAATTGTTCGTTTTCTCTGGAATAGTCTTCCCAACCCCATCTAGCGGGCCTTTCGGTTTGCCAGTGCGTCATCCTCAAAGGACGAGAGGTTGACGACTTCGCGATTCCCTCTTACCCCCCCCTCATAAACGTGTTCGTTGACGCACTTTCCATACTCCGAATCGTTTCTCCAATAACAAGATCAGAAGCGGAAACGACTTTTCTATTTCTTGCACTCATTTTCCCTTGTAATATTGCCTTTATTTCCTTTATCAGAGGGTGGGGGGGCCCTGCGGTTTCTTTCAACCCCCTGCCCCTCACGTTTTCTTCAATCGACCTTCTGGTCGCTCTTTACGGGTCTTATACGGCATTAGAACCCGGCATGGCGACGTTCCCAGGAACTCCCCAGTGTCCAAGAATCGGAATCCAGATCTTTTGAGCCGGTTTTCCTTCCTCCTTTCTCTTTGTGTCAGCTCCTTTCTGGGCCGGAATGTCGGTGCGGCGGGTTCCGGAGGAGTTTGATGCGGCGGGACTGGTCTGTTTTACCTTGTGTCTTTACCTTGTTTTGCCTTTTCTTTTCGGCGGAGCGGATTAATGGGTGGTGACCAACTTGATCTTTTTCTTATCGCCTGCTTTTTGAAAGACGGTTCTAATCCGATGTGCATGAGCGTTGATTTTTAGGGCGAGCTAGGCCTCAAACGGCCGCCCCACTTCTCTTGTCTGCAGTACTTGGTGTAATGCTGTAAATTCTCTGCTCTTCGGAGGCCATTTCTGTCTCTTGACGTTTCCTTAAATAGAGCCCTTCGAAAACCTTGTTTTCCTTTTTTTCCTTTCCCCTGTAAGATTTTAGGTGAGCCGGGGATTCCTCGTCCCCCGTCTTTCCGTTTTCCTCTTCTCTACCTTGTCGGATATACCCCCTCAGTTAGATTGTTGTGCGAGTCTTTGTTAATCCAAGTGTTTTTTGGCGTGACCCTCCTTTCTTCTTTACTAGCAGTCACTATCTTTGTCCTTTTCCCCCCTTCCTTCGCAGTTCCCTCCTTTCTGCTAGCACCGAATGGAGGTCAGATTGCCGACCGAATCTTATTTTTTTTTTTCTTGCACCTGGTGAAAAGATAAGAAAACGCTTCACTCCATTAAGGCTGAGCCCCGGGTTCGACATGAGCCCGCCATCCTTAGTTTTGTTGGCTTCTTTTTCTTCCGCTAATGGGGCGGCGGGGAAGTTTTGGCAGTTCTCTTACTTCCCTCTTTTCCTTCCCCCCCCATCGCTCCTCCTCTCCCTCTCTTTCCCTTTATATCCTTATTTTCATAATAAAGGTGTTGTTGATCTATATAACTGGACCTCTGATCTTCCTCGCCGGAATGTTGTTTGACGTCACTTTTCCTATCGACCTCTTTCCCCCTGTCACCCGCCGGCCCTTCTCTTTGCTAAATGTAAGAAAAAAACCCCGGTATTGCTTCTTCCTGCCGTCCCCCCCCTATTCTCAGGGAGTCTTTTTTTTCTAATTGTTGAGTATCTTAACCTGAGATGCCCCTGCCCAAACATTTCCTCCAAGTGTTCGCAATATTCTCCCATTTCTTCTCTCCCAGTTTCCCCCCCCTTTTTTCATGGCCTGAATCAGTCAAGGGGAAAAGCCGAACTCTTTTCTTTTCCCGCTCGTCCCCCTTTTTCCGACGCCCGGCCCGGAACCCATTTTTCTAACCGGATAGATCCCCAACAAGCTGCAAACTTCTTCTCCTCCCCTCTTGGTAAAGAGTTCGAGCTGAATACTTGGACGAGACTTCCCGAGCCCTAACACTCTTCCCCTTCCAGCGCCGAAGAATGCAAACAGGGCGCCTATCATCCCTATTCAGAAGCCCTCGCCCCCTCCCCCCTCCCCTTCAAACATCCTTCTGATCCTTTGACAAAAAGTAGACGCACGCAACTTCTTTCCCCCGGACTGTCGAATGTTTCTATTACGCGCGCCGTCAACCCCTCACCACGGCATTAAATTTTCTCCCCCTTTTCCCACCGTCAGTCGACTCACGCTCTGGCAGATACATGGGAAGACCCACCCCGTTTCCTTTTCTCCTCTCGCCCAAGGACCCAAAAAAGGTTGCTGAGACAATCACAATCCCATCTTTTTTTCCATCCTCCCGCGACTCCCTGGCCGTGCCGCATTTCGCTGCCCCCACCTTCATTCTTTAACACGGCGATATACGCTGCCTCTTCTTGTGAAGGTGGATGGACGGTCGACCTCCCTTTCTCTCTGTTCTCTTTCTACGTACTTGAAGCTCCCGATTGCCCCCGGCGAGAGACCAGTTGTAGACTGAGCGCCCCCTTCCCTCCCCCCTCTATTTTTCCAGAACCTGAGAGAAAGCGCACGGATCTCCAACTCCCTCAGCCATCTCTCCCCTGACTGGCGCAAATACCAAAAAGATGTACGCGTCGTGAGCTGTTTTCCGAGCTGGGATGCCCTGTTCGTTTCCCTCCCCCAGGTGAGGGCCTACTCATTCGAGAGGCTCACCTTTTCTTTTCTTTATTCTTGCCTTCCACTCCAGACCCGGGCACTCGTCGATGTCCCCCGCCCCTGACTCGTTCAGTATTGAAAGCTGCTCTTTCCTTCTTGTCCCCTCCATGTGCCCTGCCCGCGACCACCTATTCTTTCCTCCTTTTCTTTCGGTTTTTCTCCCCTCTTTACAGATCGTAAGACTTTTTGCATGCTGAACCACGCTCCTCCCCTCTACTGAGGCCCTTTCTCGCAATTGATCTGTCTCCCCCTCCCTCGCCCTCACGTACCGTCACGAATAAAGCGAAGAATAGACCGGCTTTCTCTTTTTTTTTTCTTCCCCTCCCTTTTCAGAAGACCCCGGACCTTAGCAATTCGGGCCTTCTTCACCCCCGCTTTCCTCTTTGATTTCACCTAGAACATATTAATGGAAATAGACAATCAGAAGAGTGACCCGATCGGCCGAGTTTTTAACCCCCGATACCGACGTACTTTCTCTCATCCCCCCTGCATCCTAAAGACTCCTCCGAAGCGTGGTCTTAACTTTTTCCTATTTGCCTCTTACCGTAAAAGTCCCCCTTTCCAGCCGTCGACGCATCCCAGCAGGCTTACGCCGTGGGCCGTTCTCGTCTCCCTTTTTTCCTTAAGATTTGTCTGAACCTGTGAGCGGAAATTATCTACCTTTTCATCTCGCTCCCCTTTTTTTTTTCCTTATATGTAGTTGAGACTGGATCTCTTTGTTGACCTCTTCGTTGAATCATTTTGCACTGAAATCTGAGCCCGATGCTTCCGCACTTCTCCTTTTTTCCTCTATCTCTCATGATCTGATAGCGCTTTCATCGATCGAGACATTTTCCCTCCTCCTCCGGCCCTCCCAGATCTTTCAAGTCCATAGATTAATGGGTAATCTGTTCTTTTTTTTGTTCCAATTACGGCGTATCGAGCCAGTGCCTCCCTATCTTCCTTTCTCTCCTGATCGCCTCGGGATTTCGGAGGGTGATTTCATGGTGAATTCCCCGTCAGTTCTCGATGACCTTCTCTTAGAGGTTAGCTGTGAAATCTCTCTTTCTCCAGTTTCTTGTTGTTTCTCTCTTATCTTTCTAACAAATCTACTTTTTCTTTTCTGAATCCTTCGAGTACTCCGAAGAGTAAGCGACCTTCCCGAAAGCCCTTTTTCTCTTTGATCCAAGGCTCTGCTCGTTCCGAATGCATCTAGTTCTATTCTCCTCCCCCTCCCCGGACGTTTTAGATCACTGAAGTGCTGACACGCAGCGCTTTCGATTCGTTTCCCCCCCCACTTCAATAAGCAGCTAGACTATTTTCCAAATAGACTATCCGCAGGCGAGTCTATATTCTCGTCAAGGGCTCCCTGTGGCCCCTCCCAGGCTCAGATTTTTCCATGGAGCCTTCTTCCCGCGATGCCACACTGCCCCCCAGGTAAAAACACACTTTATACCGTGAACACAACAAGGTCCTGAGTGAAGAACTTCGAGCATTCTTACCCTTTACTTTTCATTTTGTCGTTCCCTTCTTTTGCCCGGCACGGCGTTTGACTGTCTTTGAGCTGCGCGGGATGATGTTCGTTCTCGTTTCTTTCCCCGACCTCCCCTATGTGCGTATTGCTGAGTTTTCCCCCTGTGCGTTTTGTCTATTTCCAGTATCTGCGACCGGGAAGAATAGAAGACGTTACGGCTGTATGGTCGAGGGGTCTCTTGCCTTATTCAATCTCTTCTTCCTATTCGTCCCCCCAAAAATGCGTCTGATGTTTGAAGCAGGACGAATTTGCTCTAATGGGAAGGTGTATTCGCCCTTTCTTTCACTCCCTCTGCTAGAAGGCGAGGGGCGACGTGTCTGGTTCTGTTTTTTGGTAGGCTACTGGAGGGCAATGCTTAATTGATGTAGAAGGCCCCCCCGCTTCGATTGCGTCCCCCGTTGTTTTCTTTTTCTCAGTCTTGGCGGCTCCTCTCGTCCAGGAGGTTGCAAAAACTTCCCTGATTTTCCGACGATGTTTTCTCTTTTCTCTTGTTCCCCGTGCCCTCCCCGAAATAAGAATGCTAAGAAAATGGAATCCATCGTTCACCCCAACTTCTCTTGGCCTTTTTTCCTTGAAGTGCAGTCAATCACCCAATCCGAGGTTGAAGCGCGCGTTGCAAGCTCCCCTTACTGACTGAATTTCGATCTCGCCCCCCTTAAGATTCTGACGAAATAAACATTTCTTCGATGAACCAGCTTTTGTTATTTGCGCCCCAGCATTTTTTTCTTTCCTATTGGTATCTTTCCGTGGGTCGGGAGCGATGTTTTTCTTCAACTACTTCGGCACAGGTCGCGTACTGAGACCTGTTTGTTTCTTTATCGCCTTGTGAACGTATTACCTACGGCCTACGCTCACTAATGAGAAAGAAAAGTCCGCCCCCCAGCACGTCCTCAGCCTCTTTCAGCTCCATGAGCAAGGTTTTTTCAGATTCGCCTGGTGTTTTCTTCGGAGTCGAACTTCTTGTTAGTCTCGGAATGCTTCGCTTCCGTTTGCTGCCCTCCTTCTCTGTTCCTTTTCCTGGTTCCTTCCACGAAAAACGGGTTTTGAGGTTTCGTGTTTTGAGGAGAGGCCTTACGGGTTCTATGGATCGTGTCCCCTTTTTGAGCTTTAGAAGGAGTTAGGTTGCGTCATGTTCGCCCCTCTTCCTCTCTCGTTGATTGTGGTAAGTGAGCGCGGAGCCTCAAACCGCTTAACCCCCAGCCTTCACCCTTTTTCTTCATTCCCCAATTTTTTTCTTAATGATAGAATGTAGTTGGTCTTCTTCCCTTTATTTGAGGGTCTGTATTCAACTAGAGCCGAGATTTTGCGCCCCCGGTTTTCCTTAGCGTTTGTTGTTCACGCCTATCCCCGGTGAGACGGGGGAGGGAATAGTTCCGCCTGCTTTTTTTTTTGCTTTTTTCCTCCTTTTTTACGGTTGAGTGTTGTCCACCGCCCCACGTTTACCGGCGACACCCCCTTTTTTGGGGCCCCCCTCTCTCCGAGTTTCATAAAAGTGTCAGAATTTCTTTCCCCTCCTCTCCTACCCTAGGAACTGAACCGTATTTCGACTTTTTCCCCCTTCCTTGTCTAGGCCTAATGTTTCTTTCTAGCAAGAATGTTCTGAGGCGACCTTGATGTCTGACACACGCTTATTTTTTTTATGTTTTCTTGGCCTATCCGGGGAAGCTCCTAAAGTTTCTCACTCAAAAAGTTATACTGAGAAGACCATGTGGTCTTTACCCCCTGAGAATTGCAATTCCCCGATTTGCTTGTTGGTACTTAATTTAGGAACCGCCGCTTCTTTTCTTCTGTTTGTCTTTTTTTTTCCCTGCATAGTTTTTCTAATAGTGCAGATGCGCTCCAAACACTCCCAGTCGCTCAGTTCCAGATCCCCCCCT
>Ga0179591_1300734_pt1 | contig 11409 bp, 12 predicted proteins | sample CZOMad2_1_08_16f_FD_182891 | JGI IMG/M metagenome (GOLD analysis project Ga0179591, IMG submission 182891) | Vadose zone soil fungal communities from Angelo Coast Range Reserve, California, USA - CZOMad2_1_08_16fungal (PacBio error correction) | ecosystem: Environmental > Terrestrial > Soil >... | reverse complement strand
CACTTGCCTTACCTGGGTCCTTCCTCCTTTTCTCGGAGTAGTCTTAGCGCCGCGTCCGGGTCGAGCTGCCCTTCTTTCTCCTTGGCGCCGGACCGATCAGAAGTGTTCACCCTCACACACCAATCCTGGAACAGGAGGAGATTTCCCGCTGTAGGACTTCCGGTGAAGACCCTTTCATCACCCCGCCCTCGAGCTTGAAAGAAGCTTTGATGAATCCCCCCCCAAGGGAACTTGGCGATCCGGGTACGTCTTCAAGTCTGAAGGCAATCCCGGCGCATCGGAGTTCGATGAGGCGTCACACAGACTCCTGACCAAATAAGGCCTTGAGTTTACTTCCTTCCGCGCTACTGCCGTCGTCTTGCCCCCCGTCTGTCCCATAGATTGAATGCCCCACGAGGTCCATGTCGCTCTTCTGCGTACAGGGCCCTCCGACGCCTTTCCTCTCCCCATCTTGCAACGGACCAGTATCGACGAGGCACTAACCATTTTTGCCGAATCACTACTGTTCCCCTCCATCAAGGTGGTTCGGCAGTAGCTTTTTTTTCCCAAATTACTTTTCCCGGGCCCTGAGTCCGTCGGGGAGCTGTTTCCCCGGCGCAATTAAGCCTAAGAGGGGAGAAGAGGAATTGGACAGAGGGAGGCGGTCCATCTAAAAGGTCTTCGGACTCTATGTGCAACGGTTTATCCCCTAAACCCTTACCACCTGCGATCCCCCCACGGGTAAGTTCGCGAACCTTGACCTGCTCGGACCGGTTTCCGTACCTCCCTCAAAGAAATATGTCTCCTAGTAGTTAGTACTTCACCTTCCCCGAATCCCCGGCTAAGCACGGAATGGAATGTGCACATCTTCAGCGCCCTCCGTACTCTCTTTCTAGCATATGGTGGCCGCTTACTAACAAACATTTGACAACCCTCCCGACCAAGCAAAAGCCCTCTAACCCCAGCGGGCTTTTTGGATAATTTTTCCTGATAACTTGACTGCGCTTTCCCCCTGGTCACAGACACAGATCGGGCCTGATGATCCGCCCATCTTCCAGGCACCTGAAGCTTCAGCTGAGAGAACCCTCCGCAGGTCCCCGCCCCTCCTTGATTCCTCGGCCTTCTTCTTCTCCTTCAAAAATTCGGGTGCGTTCCCCCGTTGGTTTTCTCTCTCGGAACACACGTCTTTACACCAGCCGAATCCGGCTCAATGATGTCCCCCGATGAATGACCCCACCTAGTTGTGCTAACACTTTTTCGCCCGACGGAGAATCATGATCACGACGGTCCAAAAATCACGATGAAAGACCTTTCTGACTGATCGGCCGGCTTCAAGAAAGACGACAACTCCCCAGACCTCCACAGTTATAGATGGACGATCCCTTCTCCCGAACCTCCATACAGAAAGTCACCGCGAAGTGGGTGAAACTCAGCCCTTTTGTGTTGTAGCTTCCTTCCTCTGGGTGTAGAAGCCCCCCTGACAGCAGTTTTGCGCTGATCATCTCTTGATCCCCAGCCAGCGTCTTCCTTACCCAGCCCTTTTTTAAAGCTCTTCCCGGCAAATGTCCCGCCCGCACAGCCTTCCTAGGCCGACCGCCCTTGTACCGGCTTCCCAGGGATGAAAACGCCAAGCGGTGAATTCTGCAACACTTCGCAAAGCTTTTTCTCGGGCATGAGGTTCTCCATACAAACCCTATAGTGTCTCCACGCTGGCCTTCCTTCCAAGGAGGGATTAGACGTGAGAGTCCCTGGTTGAAAGCTGTCCCATGCTCGTATCGCTTGAACTTCCTCTGTCTTACTTGAAGACTTCCTTTTTGTGAACCTTGCGATTTTAGGGAGACACGCTCTAGCGTCACGCAAATAGGTCCCGGTAGCGCTCTGGTCGATGGCGTTCGTTCGTCAGAAACATTCCTCCTAGCCGTGTGGCCATGCCGCCCTTTCGAGTCCTTCCGCCTTTTAGATGCCGATGTTGCTCCCAGTAGAGAAAACTGTCCTCTAACCATCCCTCTTCGCGTTCTTTCGAATGCAGGATTTATGACACTTCTTCCCAAGGCCCCTACTCCCTCTTTACCCTCAGGAGCAAGTGTAGCACCCTTTTCATGTTCATAATCGTCTCAATGCTTCTTCCCCCCTTGCATTTCAATGCTCTTAGATTTCAGATAGCATAGAATCTTCGCTTTCCAGGCCTGACCATTATAGATTTAAAGGCTGCTCTTGTCTTTTGCCGCAAGTTTATCCCCATCGCTCCTAAGTTTCTTTGGCAGTTCATTCTTGATTGGGATCTACTCAACCCATCCCTTGCCCCCCGATTGATGGTCCTCCGGACGCAGCGTCACTCAACTGTGGAGAGGTTTCCCCCCTCCAGCGGTCCCCCCTTGCCATGTTAGGGTAAGTTCGAGTCGAGGTCGATTCTTCTCTTCTCGAGAACATTTCCCCCCGAACTGCTCTTCGACATTGAGAACGTTCAGGTGCTTCATCGCCTCCGGGCTGCGCTATCCCGAATCAGGAATGTTTTTTTTTTCCTCCTCCTTCCCACATTCCCTCCGGGCGCAAGCCCTGAACAGTACATGGTGACGCCACTTTGAGCTGAAGCCCATCGGCCTACGACCTCTGGCCTCTCGACGCTCCAATGGACTCGTAGGAGAATGCTGACGCTTGTCCGCCGCCTCCGTCGAAGCGTCGAGGCGAGGCTCCCCCGATCGACTCCCCCGGGTTCACCCAAGGACGTTCACACCTTCCGTCAATTTTCTGCGAAGAAGTTCCCTTGCTCGCCATGGCCCCCTGGTTCCACCCGCCCCTTCTCTCACCGCTTTTTACGTCATCTTCGTGCTGGAGGCCTAATCTGTGGGTTGCAACTCGCAGCTCGTGTTCTTGACCCAAAACGCTTTTCTTTGAGGAGTACATAAAGTTTTGACGGAGCTTTACTTTTGTTCATCGGCTTGGATGGGCGTGGTCTGTACATCTTCCCTCTCTCTAGACACCTTGTCTCCTGGTTCCTCACTCCTAGGACTCTTCTAACCCGCCCGCGGCGGACTAATTCGGAAGTAAGTCCATCTGGCTTGCACCTTCAAGAAGTTGACGTCCTCACCGTTAGTCGAGGTCTCTTCCCATAGACTACCTGTTCTGAGCTACCGGGGGCGTAGCCCCAACCTTTGTTTTTATGGCGACTCCGGTGGAATCTAGCGTTTTAGTAGCCCCCCCCAGGGAGTCTATCCGAGGCGGACCTGACTTAAGTAACTTAACGCCTTCGATGGCTCACTCCTGTAAAGATTATTTGACAGAGTTAGTGTGTGGGTGGGAGCCTTTTGGGGGTTTGGGTGGGATGGCGGGAAATCGCTTTTTCACGTCCTCCTCCACAGACGGGAGTGCCCGACAGTCTGTTGCATGTATTTCTCTTGGCCTGCAGGAGTTTCTTCGCTGGGGAATTCTTCGGAGTGATTCTCGCCAAGACCTCCGGCACGGGCTTCGCGGAATAGTGGGAGGATTCAGTCTGGGTCTTTCTGGACCCCAAGGAGATCTTTTATTCTGATCTTTTCCTTTCCTTATCACTGCCACGCCCTTTCTCGGGCATGATACAATTCTCTCCGGAGGTCCCTTCACGTTATACCCTGTCTCTGGTCGGCCCCCCATCCTCGGCATAGGTCCTACGGTTCCCCCGTGTTGAAGATGATGCACTTTCTTTTTTTCAGCCTTCTTGTGTCCGTGCTTGCCGTCTGCAGTACTTGGCCTTACTATTTCCTCTTTCTTTGCAGAATTCTCACGGATCAGGTCCCTCCGGGGCAACTGGTTAGAATGGCCTCTTTTCTGCGACCGCGAGTCCCCTCCTCAGCCACACTCCATAGTTTATTCTCATCCAGTGGAACACAGGGTCCTTCCTCGCCCCTCGTTCCGAGGGGCGTCCTTTCCAAGCCTTTCACTAGCTCCTTAGGGCATCGTGCTGCATACCTCACCTGCTACTCGATCGCCCCCTCCTTGACAATTTTCCTCTCCCCCCGAACCTTGATGGGCTGAATTCCCAGAGATCGCCTCCCCCCCCTTTGATTGCATCCTTCGATACGAGTACTCATCCCTTCTCGGAATAGCTTGTTTCTGATTGTGAAGACTTCCTCCCGACCCTCGCGAATGGTGAGAGGTGCTTCTCCCGGAGTTGGGCCTACCTTGTCAAGGTAAGTCTTTATTGAGGTTCAGGTCCACGGATCGTTAGCAACCTGTTTTCTCCCTTTGTTACTTTTTTCGGTTTAGCATAATCTCCCATGAGGATGGGACCGCTCTTTACTTTCCCTCCTGGATGTCTTCCCCTTCCCTTTTTTTTGTCGGAATCTTCAATATCGCCCCAACTTTCGGCCTGCCGGACGACGCTTTTCTAAGTTCCTCTCGTCGAGGTACTTTTCTCTTCTTCTGCAGCATTTCCCCCTTCGACGAAGATATTCGGCCCCAACTGTTTTCGACGGTTGAGGTTCCTCCTAGTCCGCCCCCCCCCTCGTAATTTTTTTTACACCCCCGTCCCAGTAGAGAATCTCGCTTTTTCCCTCTCTTAGAGACCACTGGCCTCCGTTATTCTTGACCTCCTCTTAGATGTTACGAAGCAGATACCTTTTTCTCGCTTCTCCCTTGGCGCGTATCGTGTAAGAGAAGTCAATTCCTCATCCGGCTCTTTGTGAGCGTTTTCCCTAATCCGAGTCCTTTCCCCCCTCTAATGACCTCGGTCTCCCCCACCTTGGCGAGCTTCCCGGCAGGGATTGCCGCCCCGGCTTAAGTCCTCCTTCTAGCGTGACCGTCGGGAGGACTTCTTTTCCTCGATCTTAGGCGAACAGCTTTTTTCCAGGAAGGCCGGGCTTTTTTCCCCGCCCCCCCCTCGCGACCGGCGAAACCCCCTTGGCCATCTTTCACGGTTCTGTCTCTCATTCCCATGTCGCGAGGGTGCTTCAGGGAAATTTTTCTGACGCCAAGACGATGTACACCATTCCCCGGTTCACTTCATCGCCGATTCCAAGGGGTGTTTTTTTTTGAGCAGCGCTCCTCGGTTTGCTTATTCAGCAAATCCCCCTCTCTTTTAGGGGACCGGACAACGGAACCTTTTCGCGCGCCCTATTCCCCTGGGGAGCAGGCCGTACAGCACTTATCCCCCCACCCCCCCCCCTTCCGGGTCTCTTGACCGAATGCTTGTGGAAGGTTTCCCTTGTGGACCTTTGGAGCAAGCCTGCCCTAGATTCGTGCAAACGTCTTACGCGACACATACATTTCCCCAACGGTTTTCTTCTCCGCAATCAGCTAAACTTCGACCGCGCTTTGCACGGATCTCTCCTTTCCCCTTCCTTCCCTCTCCGGTTCTTATTAGTCCCCGGCCTCCCTCTGGCCGATCAGCAAGAACCCGTAAACCCAAGGCTCCCCAGCGCCTTTCCTCTCCCCTTCCCGATGCCCGATCTGTTGTGCAGCACACAACGGACCCTTCTATAACTTTTCCTCAAACTTTCAGGCCGCCTCTGATCATGCCGCCCTGTGAAGGCCATTCTCCCATAGGGAACTGCATCCTTCTCCTGTCACATCCCCGAGTATGACCCCCATCTTACGCTAACAAGTGAACGAAGTTCCTGACTCAATGCCTTCCGTAGATCACCCCTCCTTTTTTCCCGTCAGGTGCCCTCTCCATAACAGGCACTTCCTTGAATGTGGTACTCTGGGGCGAGCTTCGCGGAACCCAGTGCCCGTTCTTTCTCCGCCGGCCGGGCCGAGGAGAGGTGATGCTCTGGGCTTACCCCAATGTCCCTCTCTCTGAATGACCCCTCTCTAGCACGCAGGAAGTAAGGTCTCGAAAGGTAGGCAAATCCTGAGGAGGACAATGCATTCCCCCCAGTTCGGCCAAGGTCTTTTTTTCCCGAGTGCACGCGTCTGAAGCATCGCCACAGTTATCCTTGCGGAGATACGTGGCGCGATATACCGTCCTTTCGAGTTGTTTCCCCAGAATTTGTTCTCCGAGTGAAGGCTGGGTGCGGCCCGCCTCCTTTGGTTTTTCTTCTTTTAATGCTCTTTCCAGTCGTCCTATGAACAAGAGATTTTCCAGTACGTTCTCTACCCAGTCTTCGATGTACAGTCTTCCCCAATTTTTTCTGAAGACGGTCGACTATTGTTCGTGACGTAGGTTCCCCTGCTACCACGTGTGAACCTCCGAATCACCGTCCCTCCCGAACGTTTTCTTCGTCGTTCATCCAAACCCCCGTAGGCACTCACCGAATACTCCTCCAGGGCCCCGACGTTGCGCGAACTCTTTTGTTCACCAATTTTCCGTTATGCGCGGTCTAGCTGTTTCCCCCCTCTGAGTCGTCCTGGTTAGAAGACTTCCTGGTTTTTTTTTAACTTTTTCCACATTGGCGTGTACTCTCAAGCGATTACTTTCGGCAGGTTCTTTCCCGTCGGCACCTCCCTTCTGATGGCGTAGCTAGCGTCAGTTTCCCTCGAGTTCCTTGGAACATGTCCCCCCGTCCGTCTCATAAGGACGACGGTTCCTCTTCGGTGGTTCCCCCTTGGCCGCCACAGGTCAGGGAATTTTTGTTATTCACCCGGATTTCTGCAAAGTCCCTTTTTTCAGCCCCGACGCCCTTCTTTCAGATGTAGCGAAAGAATAGAGCGATCCCTATGTCATACACATCTGCTCAATGCGGAAGAACTCCTTTTAGGATTTTTCCTGGTAGATCGTCTCCATTATGGAGGCCTAGGAGGATAGAAGCAGCAATGAGTTCCATGTCTCTCCTGGGTGAGTGTTTTCCTTCTCTCTCAGACCCCTAGGATTCCTACTCCGTCGGATTCTCGCCTACTCTGTTGCCCGCCGGTCCGAAACGGCCTTCAAGCCCCTTTCCCTCGGACTCTCTAAAAATTTTTTTCCCCCTTCAACCAGGCGCTCAGACTGTGACTCGGGCGGCTTTTAGGCCCCTTATCGAACCCTCTGAGGCAGGGATCAACCCTTTTCGTCTTCGCCCATCCTAGAACGAGCATTCAGCTGACCTTCTCCCCTTCGCTACATCGCCGAGACCGGGACTTCTCTGTTCTCCCTTTCTTGCAGATGCGGGCCCCTACCTGCGACCTACCTGTTTTCCCAGTGCTCGCCGAGCTCCAACTCGGCCTGATGGCCTGGCGCCCAGATGGCCCCTCCCCTCTGAGCTTTCCCCTCCCTCCTCTTCTCGTACGTCGAAAACGAGCTTCGAATTCAGCCTCTCGCGGTCCTAGAATCGTGCTCGGCCCCCGCTAAAGACTTAAAACAGGAAGTCGTCAGAAATCGATACTTCCTCTAAGGTTCCCAGCGATCAGATCCCTGCATGTTTTTGTTTTCAACCCTTAGAGCCCCCTCTATAGCCCTACCCTTCATCGTCTTCTCTGGCGGACGATTTTTTTGTGATGCTTTCAGAAGCTCGCTTTGGGCGGACAGGTGCTTCTCCTAAAAACATGTATTTTCGGATGTACCTCCAGGGCAGGTCAACGATTTCTTTCCGGCCCTTTCTCCCTAGGTTTTGTGTTAACGTATAGAGACTCCCCCTTTATCGCACCTTCGTACGGCTTCCCTCACTCGTATTGTCTCCCTTTATTATCTTCACACATCGGCGACCTCGAAATGACTTTTCCGTATTCCATTCTTCTCCTTGGCCACACAAAGTCACCTTGTAGTTTAGCCTGGGCCCTTTCCGTTCTCTCCAGGCTAGACCCTTCTCTTTGGATGCTGGCTGCGTTTGCTAGCTTTCATAACTTTCCTCAGGCCGGATTCGCAGTCCCTCGCACTTCTTTCCTGTGTCTCTTCCCAATCCCGGGGTCGATCCTGATTGGCTGAAATGATCACGTGTACCTTCCCTCTTTTTTTGAGATTACCCCTTTAGAAATAAAGATAATCCTTTGGCCGCCACCAGCGAGCAGTGCGGGTCCCAAGACGAGGTGATCCACACATCCCCAACGCGATGCCCTTAAACGACCTTTTCGAATGGAGTTTCCCTGGCCTTCCCAAGATTTCCATTAAGGACTGGGCCCTAAGGATTCGATGTTCGAAACCTCTGATTCATCTCCCCACGGCTGCCCGGGAGTTGGTGATCATAGTGGTTCCTCTTCTGCGTGACAAAACTTTTCAAGGGTCTTCTCTTTTATGAACGCGTCCCTGACCCCGGCTTCTCTCCTTACAAGGCCTCGCACGCTTCTGCGCTCGGCAACGTTTTGCACTCCAACATCTCTTGTCGAACGCCGACGTTTTCCACAATCCGAGCTGTGCCTTTTTTTGGTTCATCTTCCTTATCGGCCTGGCTTTCTTCGTGATAGTACTGTTCTCCATAGCCCGCTGTTCCCTAAGGTCACTGGACGGTTTAACGCCCTTCGAACCCTTTTCTCGCGCTTAGCTGGAGTGCTTTTATCGCCCCGTTTTCATAGCCTTCTTTGCACGAAGTGCCTGCCTCTTGCTCCAAATTCCACCCACGTCTTGAACCTTTTCCAGCTGCCACTTCGTTTGCCCCTTTTCTCTAATTTCCTGTGATAAAGATCCCTCCCTAGATAGCCCGTTCACGATCTACCGGCCGACCCCTTTTGGCCTCTACACAAAGCCCTTCGGCGGGAAGTGCCTTCCCGGATTTAGGGTCCGTTCCCTGGAATGGTGACTTTTTCTGATGTGTACCAACTGGACAAGAAGCCACCCCCATGTGTGTGGGAGGGATCCATAACCCTTTCTTTCCCAGAGATTTTTTTAGTTTCTCGGGAAGGGTAGCTAGTTGGCCACTCCCAAGGATTGGCCCTTTTTTCTAAGACCGCGATTTTTCGCCTCATCGAACTAGATTCTTTTCCCTCCGTAAAATTGTAACCTGGCCTTCCTTGAAGTTTGCTGTGGAGGGGTCCCCTTCCATTCTCCCCTCCTTCGGGTGAGGACGATGAAGTCTTAAAGTCCTTTTTCCTTAATCTTATCTTCTTTCGACGCGCTGTCCCTTTGGTCTTTCGCCGATTATTCTGAAGACCAAGTTTCTGTTTAAATAGCAAAGGGGGATTTTCCTAGTCATGTACAAGCGTGTCTTCAACGAAGGAAGAGCCCATGGCCCAGAGACTCTCTATTATTGCCACGTTGGTTGATCGCAGTCCCTCATTTCTATCCTCGGTGTTGCTCTCTTGCGTGATCCGAAGTTCCTTCTTCTTTCGCGGCAGTTCCGCCTCTAACCGGTCGAGTCTCGCATCAGAAATGGCTTGCCCGATATGAAGGTCAATTCCGAACTACCCCCGCGCGGGCTTTTTCTACCTCCGCTCCGAGGAGGACCTCAAGGAATGATGACTTCTCTTGTCTTCTCCCAGAAAGGGGGCTCTCGATTCCTCCTTTCTTGCCGACCCCTCTCCACTTAAAGGGGGTCTCCGGACTCTCTACTTGACAGTCAAGGAAGGGGACCCTCCGTCGAGAATAGAGTCGATCAGGTCGCTCTACGAAGGAGGAGCTTGGAAAAAGCTCCCATTGGAGCCCTCCCGTGGGAAGATTAGAAGACACTGACGGCGTCCCAATACCGGCCACTGCCTTGCCCCCCCGAACGGCTGATTTATTTCCCCTTTTCGGCGGGGTGCTGCTTGTCTTTCGTGCTTTTCAAAACAGCTTTTCAACTCCGGACCCTTCTTCGTAGTAATCAGGTGTTCCCTCCCTCCCGCCTTCTGGGGCATCCTTCAGACATACCCCGCGGTGTCCTTTCCTCTGCAAATTACAAGTTTCACGTCGTGAGTTTCGAGTCCGTAGGGTCCCTTATAAATTTCCTTTTCCAGCGTACACTCTCGGGATAAGTTCGCCCCGGGGACGCTTTCGGTTCTCTCCTGGAGAGGGGATAGGGCTCGACCTGAGTTCCCCGCATAATGTCAAAAACGATGTCAGTTTGGCCCTCAGCTCGTGGCCGCATTCTTCGATTTTGCCCGGAATTAACGGAATTGGGCGTGAACTTACTTCGCGGCTTGTTTCTCTCCTTTCAGTATTTCCCCCCCAGAAAGCCGATCAGCCTAAATGGTCTAACCCCTTCTGAACCAGCGCCCTCTAAGACGGAGGGTTCCTCCATCCGAGTTTGTTTTTCCTGGTGATCACTTTCCTGACAAGCGCCAGTCTTCTTTCCTGATCATGACGCCCCAGCGGGCGTGCCTGACGCTTTTTTTTCCTTTTTTACTGCGCCTCTGGGGTCCCAGACCCCCCCCCTGATCCGCCTCTGCGCCCAGCAAAGCAGCTCAGCATCGTTGACTCAAATCCCTCCTATCCCCCGTCCCCATGCGGTCCTTGCGCCCATCCTGCCGTTGGAACCCCATCCAGCCCCAAGTTTGAATGATTTTTCCCCCGTCTTTTCTCGCTGAACCCCCTTCTTTCAGACCACCTCATCGCCGCCGGCGGCAACAGAGTCTCTGGGATGGCCCTGAATGGAACATCTTCTTTACTTTTTTTCGACAGACGGATCTCAGAATCAGGATCACGAAATTCTGAGTAGACGATGCACGAATCCACCGGTCTCTCTCCCTGGCACCTTTATCCTCCCCACCGACCCATCCCTTACGCCACAGGTATTGATGGAGGCTGACCGTCTAGATCCTCACGTCACCGTCGTGCTTTTGGACAGACCCTATGTTCGACCTCCCGTAAATTTTCGAGGGTCGCCGCCGCGCTTTTTCTTTTCGTATGCCCCCTGAAGACCAAGACGTGGGATTCCTCCCAGCCCGTTGGACCCAGCCTTCTCTCCCCGAAAAGGTGCCGACCCCAATACAGACTCTTAATCCTGAGCCTTCGTTTAGTGAACCGTGAAGGCCCCACCTCAATCCCCCCTTCTCGCGAACGACTGATGAACCGTCTCAGAAAGTCCTTTTTCAGGTTTAAGGCATACCCCAAGATTGCCCAGCCCGACGATGACTTACAGCACCCAAAGTTCCCAGGTACCCCCTCTCTTTTGGAATCATCAGGCGGGACACAATGCGCCGTTGGAACTCCTCATCTAGTTGGCCCTCCCGGTTTCTACGTAAAACCCTTCCCCTGCCAAAGGAGAAGAGATTAGCATCCCCTTCCGGGAACGGTAGCCTAGTAGCTTTTCGTAGGAAGCCCCGCCAAATCTAATAGAGGACGCGTCTCTTTCCGAACGCGAGGGCAATCACTCTGTATAGATGCCGATTTGACCCATTGGCGTACCACAGAGTTTCCTGCCTTTTTTCCCCTCTCTTCATGGATTTATGCAGAAACTTGCGCAGAACTCTTCCTCGGAGATTGAAGCTCGCGCAGCCACTAGGCGTCTAGGCAGGACCATGTGAAAACGAACCCCTTTTTTGTTTCTCCCGCTTTGGGATTGGAAACTCTCTTCGAGGGTAATTTCGATATTCTTTGGCCTAGGAGGAATCTTTTGACCCGCCGCTACTTCTTTTCCATTCCTCGGTTCGGGTGTGTTTGGTCCCCGCGCCATTTTTTGCTTTCCGCGG
>Ga0179591_1270118_pt1 | contig 11409 bp, 16 predicted proteins | sample CZOMad2_1_08_16f_FD_182891 | JGI IMG/M metagenome (GOLD analysis project Ga0179591, IMG submission 182891) | Vadose zone soil fungal communities from Angelo Coast Range Reserve, California, USA - CZOMad2_1_08_16fungal (PacBio error correction) | ecosystem: Environmental > Terrestrial > Soil >... | reverse complement strand
GGCTCGCCACCGATGGACAACCTACCCCCCCGCGACCTTGTGACGTTTTTAGGTTCTTTTTTGCGCGTCTCTCATTCTTGCGCTTCCTTTCCCGCCCACGGCTGTGCCTTTTCTTTTTTTTGAAGAACGTTGAAACGATTCCAAAAAGGACAGTTTCCATCGGTTGGAGCCGAGGATATCTTCCCCCTTCCATCCCTACCTACAGGCGGTCCCTTCTCCTCAATTTCGGGATTCCTCACCACCTTACTCCGTCTCTTGACCCACCTATAATGGCTGTCTCTAAACTGGTCAGGTAATGTTTGTCCTCCTCTGTTCCTGGTCCCAGGTTGAGGTTGGGTCTCCTTTTCCAGCCAACGACTTTTTATACGTCTGTTGCCAGCACGTAATTTCAGAGACAAAATCGTCAACCCTGGGTGTTTAGTCCCCTCTTTTTTTTTTTTTTTTGTTTCGACGCGCAATCTTTTCAGTTTCCCCTTTTCCCCTTTTGAAACGACGGTTTAGCTCCTTATGCGCTGGACCGGAAGCCCTTATTTGTCTTTGTGCTTTTGCCCTGCATGATGGGAATTTTTCCCCCCTCAGTTTTCCGAGTTTTGATGCTTTGAACCAGGCTCCCGGTTGATTAGTGTTTTTTGCAACCCAGCCATACCCTTTTCCCTGTCCATCGTCCGGCCCTTGATTTAAATCATGTGTGCCCGCGGTATCCGGTTTGAGCACTTTCCCCCCTTGTTCCCCCGACCTTCCCCTGGTCAATTGTCTTCTCCTTTGCGGCGGTTTTTCCTTCTCGCGGGGAGCGCTGCCAACCTTTCTGCTCACGGTAGGTTTGAGACTTTCACGTCAGGTGTGTGGGCTCTCGAGGCTGGTCCCCTTTCTTGTGGGCCCCCTTGGAAACTCGGGATACTTATTGTTGATTCCTTCCCCATTGCAGGGATGAGGAGGCTAAGTCCTTTTTTCCGGTTCTACCCATTAAATGGTTCACCGACGGTTCTTTTACTATGTCCCGGAGGCAAAGTTTTCCGCGTGAACGTCGCCCCCAGTGACCCCAACGTCTTTTCTTCCGATCCCCTTTCATTTTGCCGTGACTTTTTTCCCTCCCCCCCGAATTCGAACAATAAATTGCCGCGTGGCCCTTGTTTTTTCACTCAAACCAACCTCTGCCGAAGACCGGTTTGTCAATTTTCCCCTCCCTTTTTCCCCCCTGGACTGCGTGAGTTACTGATTCCTTTCTCTGAGGGGGTAACTTTTGTTTAACATCCTCCCCCCTTTCCGCTCCCGTCGGCATGGTCTTCCTCCAACAAGTGCTATTTGTTCTTCCGCAGTTTAAGCCAGTGCGCATGTTCTTATGCGGCCATGGATTTTTTTTATCCCAAGGCCGAGGGATTCCCTGTTTTCACCGGATGGGGTTTGCTGAAGATCGGCCCTCGATCCTTTTCTGACTTTGTTTGCATTTCGGTCATGAGTCAACCTTTTTTTTCCCTTCTCTTGTATAGTCCTTTCTGTTTCGAACCCTTTTTTCCCTTTGATCAACACACATCCCGGAACCCCCTTCATCCGGGACAAGAGTCTCCCCCTTACAGAGGAAGTTATTCCCTTTACTATTGCAATTTCGAGGCCCCGTACGCTGCCTGCTGATCTTGTTCCCTTTTTTTGTTTTGCTCGCTCCGAGGGTCGTTTCCCCTTGCTCGTCATGATAACAACAATTTTTTTTTTCGTAGCTAAGTTGGCCCTTGTAAGTATCGCGGGCTGGCACTTACCACTCTTCCCCCCTTTCCTCGCCACATAGTTGGCGTGTGACTATTTGGCGTCTGTTACCGCCCCCCTTTCCTTCGTGTCGGCATCAACCCCTTCCTCTTTTTGAGTGAAGAACCAGACCCCGTCCCAATGCTTTCTAGTCCTTTTTTTGAGCGTTTGAGGATCTTTTACCCAACACCCCCCCCTGCTTTTTTTTTTACCCCTATCCACTTGTAAGACCCTGAGAAAGAATTTCCTATTGGTGCCCATGCCCCCCAAGTTTGGATACAAAACGCCTGAGGGGTTCCCTTCACGATTAACCGTGTCTGTGCCCAGGCTACACCCAATTTTTTTTTCCCATGCGATCTCCACCTTCGTTGTCCTATATCTCCGGCGCATCCCCCCCTATTCGGGCCACATCTGCGCCCTTTCGGCGATTTCGGAAACCCAAGTTTGTTCGGAAAATCCGGGCGAGCGTCTTTCAGCCCCCCCCCCCTCCTGGGGCGTAACGATCCCCCCCCCTTTCAAGGTGGTTCGTCGTTCTTTATCCCAGCCGTTTTTTCGTTAAGGGATGTTCCGTTTGCGTCCAGATTTTCCTGTTACCCGTTTCTATTTTCCTTAACGGAAAATTCAGACCGGCGGCTTTTTCTTTTTTTTGGCGCCCCCTTTATCCCTCGGGTACACCCCATAACGTTTCATGGTTTGTCGACTCTTCTCGAAATGTTGGTTCTATTTTTGCGGCGTCCTCCGTTTTTCGCGGCACGCAGGTGGCCTTTTCTTGGTTAGTCCCATTGTATCTATTGCTTCCAGACTGTTTGTTTCTGGTCAGCCACGGGGCTTTGTACTCCATGCACCCCCCCCCCCCCCCTCAATCTTTGTTTTCCATATTTCGGCAAACCCATCTGACAGTTTTCTTCGGCGGCCCCCCCCCTCTGCCTTGTGCGCGGCCGAAGTCGGCTTGCGTTTGGGTCTGGTTTTATGAGTCCCCCCCCCCACTCTTTCGAACGGAACGTTTTGTCCTCTCGCTCGTTGGTTATCCTTGTCCGCGGGCTCCCGCTCTTTTGTTTTTTTCGAGTTGCATGGGCGATGGTTAGAAGTGGATTTAATTTCCTCCATTTCCAACAACATCAGCGAGGGGTTCTCCTCCTGTGTTTTTTCTCTTGTACCATCTCTTCTTTCCATTTCCCTTTGTTGTTGAGGTTTTTTCGCGAGATGGGATCAGACCCCCAAGGTGGATGGACCATCGTACTGCTTGCTTTTTTTTTTTTTTTGAATTGCATTGTATTGTTTTTTTTTTTCACCCTTCGACCCTCGGTCCAATGGCCCTCGCCGTTCGTCACTCGGTCAAACGGTGTTCTCTATGATTTTCCTGCTCTCTCCGAGGGCCCCCACAGAGAAAGACCTTGATTCTGAGGTTTTGCTCTTTGTTGAACCGATTGTTCCGTCCCGAGGTCTGGGTGTCTTTTTTTTTTTTTCTTTTCTTGGCACGCGCCCCTCCCTTCTTTTACTTTGCCAGGTATTCGTTTGTGCCTGCCGAATCATCCCTGGGGCGCTTGACAAGTTCTTCCCCATTGATTTTGCATGCGTTTTTTGTTTTGACAGCCAATGCTATCCCAGCGTCTCGGTCAGATTCATGTTCTCCCCCCAACTGCTTGTGCAATGATTTTTTGCCTTTTCCTTCGTGTCTTTTGTCACTCAAAGTCCGGGGATGAATTTCGCGTTCCTGAGTCCTTTGCGTGGAACGTTTTTGTTCCCCTCCCTGTTGGATTTTTTTGGTTCGCGGGCAATTCCTCTTTCGCTTTTTTCCACGCCGCGGGACTTTTTCTTTTCTCCTCATGAGACGTTTGAGACCGTGACATCTGTTTACGGGCCTTCTCAGGAGCCCAACGCGACTATTTTCTGTTCCACCAACTCTCATGTTTCTTTTTCCTGATCTTTATTGACCTCCCCCCCACCCTTGGCTGGACCCGTCTCCCTTTCGCCCCGGAACGCGTTTTTCTTTCCTGATGTGAATCTCGATTGTGCCCGGGCCATACTTTATCTCTTTTCTCTGTCCGCTTTATAGGATTTTTGTCGATTGATTAGGGTCCAACCATTCTTGCTGTCCGTTTTTTGCGCGGTTTGCACTTCCCCCCTCTCTTTGGGGGGGTATTCCCTTTTTGGTTGTTTCATTCTTTTTCGGCCGTTTTTTGTGATTCTGTTTTTTCGTTGTCCCCCTTTTCTCAAGCTGTTTCTTTGGGTTTTTTTGTGGCGCGCGCTTACAAAGGCCTCGACGTCACTGCGAGGGTCTTTTTTTTTCCTCTATCACCGGCGTATGCAGGTGCAGTGATGAGTCCCTCCCCCTCTCCCTTTCTGCAGCAGTCACAGGACCGCATTGGACGCAGATGTTGCTAGGTCCAGGGCCCGTTACTTTTCCTTCTTTGATTTGTAACTTTACTATTTTAATTCCTTATATGCAGCGGGCTCGCGTCTTTTCGGTTGAACAAGAGTGCACCCTTTGCTTGTTCTTCACGACCCAATATTAGTACCCCTCCGAGGGCCAGTCCTCCTGTTTCGGTGTTTTTCTATTAGCTTGACTGCGTCCCCTGTTGTCTCTGCTCTTTGCTGACCACCGTTATTAGGGCCCGGGAGCCGCTTGTGCGGCTGTTCGAGTCCCTTTGTATCGGAATGTTGATCGTTTTTTCTCTTTTTGCCCGGCTTTTGAGAGGTCGCCACCCTCGCCGTTGCCCCGTCCTTTTGGCCATTTCCCCGTTGACTCTCACACCAGGGGCAAGTTAAAAAATTTCAGATGCCATCGCGTACCCGGCCGGCCTCCTTGCTTGGTTTTTTTCCTTTGTCCAGGGATCACTGTTTGTAAGGTCATCTCCATTTTGGGCGCCACGTCTTACCCCCCCCCCACTCCGGACCTTGATTTTTCCCCTGCCCCAAACTCTGAGGTTTGTCGAGCCCGGACCAATTTCAGGCTTCCTCCCGGAAAATTTCTTCGTCACGGTTTGTTATCCACCTCTTTTTTTAAGTACTCGGAAATCATTTCACGCCGCCTGACGCTCGTCGCGGAATTCGGCAGTCGGCACCTCGCCCCCCCGTTTTTGAGGTCCCCTTTGTCAAACGAAACCCCTTGTTTAGAATCCAACTCTCGTGATGTTTTCGAATTTAGTCCTTGGATGCACCTTGGAACCGGGCACCCTAATTCTTCGCCCCGATCTGTTTCGGTTTTTTTTTTTTGGGGGGCCGGTTTCTTCCCCCCTTTGTCTCAGGTCTTTGCTCGGGGCAGGGACTTCCTTTTTTTAGTTCGTGTTCTCACTCCGTCGGCAGTGGTTCCCCTCGACCTGGGTCGGGCTGAGGCAGCCGTAATTCCTGGCCCCTTTTTGGGTTGTTTGTTCCCTGCCTCACCAGCAACTGATTTTTTTTTTCTTGCACGGTTCTTTTTTTGCGCTCCGCACCCTGCGTCTTGTCCCTTGCCTCTTCTTCTCCCCCTGTTCTGCAGGTTCCTGCGAGGCCGGTTTTTATGAATTTTTCCCCATTCGCAAATAGCCGCCCTCAACTGACCCAAGTTTCTTTTCCCTTTTCCCATGGACGGACAGGTTTCAACCGGCCCCCCCCTTTTTGTTGACTTTCCCTTTGCTCAGTGCGGGCTCTGTAGATTTTTTCCCTTTCATGATTCTTTTCTTCGATGACCTAGCCTTGAGCGGGTCGGGCGCAGCTCCATTTTTTGAAGATGTGCTATTGCACGTCCCCCCCTTGCCTGATTTGAAACTCAGAGAAGACCCGGGTGACGGTTTTGCAGTCGCGCCTTCTATCCTTTAGATCCGGAGTGTACTATGTGGACCGCGCGCTTTTCTTCCTACCAGCCCAACCAAAACGTTCGGAGTGTGCTTTCGTTGTCCTTGTCCCCCTTCGCACCTTTAGTATGATTTTTTTCCCCTTATCTGAACCCGGTTTCCGACTTGGTTCCTCATCGGTCCTCTCTCAGGGTAGAGTAGGTTTTTACTTTTTTTTTTTTATATTATAGGCAGCGTCCCCGTCCTCTTCCCAAGCCGAGCGACTTGGGAAGGCTGGTCCCCTCGGTCAGCTGTTGAGGTTCGAGTTGTGTTCAGTTTCCCATTTCTCTCGGTTTTTCCCGGCCTTTTGGACTTTTCTAATTCGCTTTCAACCGGGGCTTCCTCGACTTTGGTCCCCTTCCCTTCGGTGTCGGCGTTCGGCGCAGCCCCGTTGCTATCCACGTATCATTTTGTTTGGTTGTTTCTGTGTATTGTTTTTTTTTTGGTGTTTTTTTCGTTTCCGAAGTTTTTTCTTGCGCTTCCTTTTATTCTTTTTTTAAACCTTCTACGTATGATGGTTCCCATTTTATCCCCCCCTTCCTTATCCTTCTGCACCAGTCCCCACTTCCCTGCCCCGCAGTGATCCCCTCCCCCTCTCGTTTCTCCCGAGGCGCTTGCCAAAGGGACTTTTATCGCGTGACCTTTATCCATTGGTAGACCACCCACCCAAACGTTAGTATTTTTAATGTTCGGGTCGGGAGGATACCTTTTTGGGCGGATATTGGTTTGTCACGTTCCCCCTTCTCCCTGCCCTTCGGTTTGCGCTCGGAGCCAATTCTTTTCTTTTTTTTTTATCCGTCAACCCCGCAACCTCTCTATTGGGTTTGCTGGACAGCCGCCTTCGCCGACCCGACAAGTTTCGGTCGATTTTAGTGTATGAGATGCGTTTTTGTTTCACCGTTTTGGTTACAACCCTTTTTTGCCCCCTTTTTTGGTTAAGGCCGATTGCGTTTGATGGCTCTTTTTGCCCGATTAGCTCGGTTATCTTCCTTCTACTCTCTCCTCGTTTTTACTTTTTGTTTTGTTTGAGTGACTGCATACCCACCTCCTGATCGGTCCGTCCGAAGTTCCCCGGGGCCCTCTTTTTCTCAAAAGGGTCGCCCGTTGGTTGTACTCTTTTTCCCCGAGTCCTATCATGATACAACGGATCGGCGGATCGAAGTTCACTCCTCTTCCTGGTTGGCGGGCTGGGGCAGCAAACACCCAATCGCCGTGTAGGTCTCCTTTTCCCCCGTTCCCCAGCGTAGTCGAATTTTTTTTCGTTTCTTTCCACGCTCCGCTTTTTTACATTGTTTTTTTTTTAAATCAGCCAGTCGCCCCTTCGCCCAAACCAGTTTTTAGGGTGGGTTCCATGTTAAATGGCTGTTTTCCCTTTTCCCCCCCCCTCCGGCTATCATTTCTTGGGTTTTTCCTTCTTTTATTTTGATACGCCGTCGGGTTCTCATGATTCATTTAGCGCCAGGGCGAATTTCTCAGCTTTCCCCCTTCTTTGCTCCGCCCCGAGACCTAATACCCTGGGATCTTGCCTAGACGTTCCTCGTTCTCTTCTGAGGTCGACAAAACCCCTGAGCATGCAGGCCTTTGGAAGAAGCTTGAAAGGCTTCTCCCCCAAGCCTACGCTTTTTTTTTTTTTGCGTCATCTGCTAGGACCCTCTTCGGCAGCCAACTTTCTTCTTCTCTTATCGGACACCGTTTCTCCGCTTTTCTCTCTACCTGATAGGGCTTTATCCCTTTTTTTTTTTTTTCCGCCCCCCACGTCTTGCGGGGTTTTTTTTTATATTTGCGCCCCAACCTGGCCTGACATGGGAATGACGATTGTCCGCACCTTGCCGGGCATTGCCCACCCCCCCTCTTACCGGTTTTTTGCGGCCCCCTTTCGTACGTCTGCCTTTTCCCTTCCAATCTAAAAACGCCGGAGATTCCGACTATGCGGCTTTTCACAGTGTTCTTCTCGGGTTTTCTTGCTGCTTGTTTAACTTTTTTGCATTCGTGGGCGGGTTGCAGCCTGAGTGGATGGCGTGTCTTCGATGTACTTTGTCCAGGTGATTCTCCAAATCGAATGACTGTCACTTTCACTTCCAGCCTCATTAGACCCTTTCCAGTTGATGCCCGCTTATTCTTTGCTCCTTTCGTTGCTGGGCCACCGCCGCGGGGCCAGGCCCTTTTTTTGGCTTGCGGCCGGTGTTTTGCCTTCCCCACCGCGACCAGACATGTGTCTTCTGTTCTAGATTGCGAAAATTTGTGGCTTTTCTTTTGGACAGGCTTTAGTGATGCTTGCCCCGGTGTTTTTACGTGATACGGGGAGCGTTAACCCCCGCTCTGTCCGTTCTTAATCCAGTTTTTTCCCCCGGATCGTTTTACCATTTTTTGCCCCATTCCTTTCTCTCCCGAAGTCCCCGAGCCCCAGTTCTGTTGTTACGCCCCCCCAAAACCCTGTCGTCTGGGAATTGTTTTTTTCTGGGGCTCGTGCAGGTCCGGGTGGCGCACAGTGCGGGACCTGACACCACCGACCCCCCCGCCGAGTGTTTAAGCTTTTTTTTGTTTGCTTCTCACCCCGGTTCGCTTTCAAGGCGAGCAATCGAACCAGAAATTCGCACAGCCCTGTGTTGAAGTGTTCGACAGTTCGTTGAACCGTTCGATTATGGTGTTTTTCCATCCTGACTACCGATGAAAATTTGACGATTGGGTTTTGTCCCTTGGCGACCGTTTGTGTTTCTAGTCCCTGGCCCTGTTTTGCAGCCTAAATTTGTTTTTGACTCCCCGGTAATGGTATCTTGACGTCAATTTGCACATGACCCCCTTGACGACCTGGGAGACCCTTTCTATGTCCGTTCCTTGCACTGCTTTTTTTTTTTTCGAGATCGGGATTCTACTAAAAGGATTGTCGACTTCCGTGAGTATGCCATTCGCCCTCAGTGTGTGTTCTGGCAACGTGCTGGTTTCTCCCCCTCGCCGGTCGTTTTCAAACAACTTCGCTGCTCCCCCCCCCGTCTGCCCCACGGGACGGATGTCGCCCCGCCGCGTGATCCCCTGCCCCCCCGATGGCACCTGCCTTTTTTTTCCGAGGCACTCCCCATTGTCGCTTGAAACCCTAGAACGGAATCTCGTCCTTCTTTTCCGGCATCGGCGGTCGTTCCTTTATTTGTGACCATTGGGTCCTGCGAACGGTTGGTCAAAAACACAATCGCCGGCCTCGTTCCCCATCCGGTTACAGTGCCGCTTTACCCGGGCCTTTAACGAAGCAAGGTTGGGCTACGAGAACATTATTTTTCAGGCCTGTCGAGCTTCTTCGTTTTGTTCCCCTGACCCGATCTATTTTTGGTCGAGTCCCCACCCCCCCCAACAAGACTTCTTCGGTGATTTTTGGTTGGTTGAATTCCCCCCCCTTCCCCGCAATTTTTTTTTGACGTTCTCACATGGCCTCTTTTTGCGCTCCCCTGCTGGTTCCATCCTCCCCTTTTGTACGCCCAAACCCCGAATTCAGCCCCCTTTTTCTTGCACCAGTCATTTGCTTCCCCCCCCGGCTCTCCCCCCCCCCCTGTATTGGGTCTTTGCGCAACACCCGTACGCCAACCCCCGGCCGCCCTCTCCCCCCCCGGTTTTTAAGCGGGTTTTTGTTTTCTTTGCCCGACAACGCCGCCCGTCTACGTGCGACGACGCAAAGTCCTTGGCTGTTTTTCACCCCATTTTCTTCTACTCTTTAACCCCCCCCCTGCGTTTTTCTGCACCCAGGCGTTCGCGTTTTCTTCCATTCAAACAACGTTTTTCCTGGTGTCCGAAACTAGTCCTGCCCTTTTTGTTTTTTGTGGTTTTTTTTCTTGTTTCTCATGTCGAAAGCCGAAACAAATCGTTGTCGGCGGCCCTTTGTCTCTTTTAGGTAGGCCGTACCAATGCTGAAGTTTTTCACCGTTCTTCCTTAGACCCTTTTTACCCACTTCCGGCTGCGAGTTGATGCAGAACCAACGCGAAGTTAGGCTTTATCGGCCAGCACTTTTCACTCCGTTTATCCCCAACCAGGTTTCTCCTGATTTGGGATCCCCGATCGCGCTGCTTTTCCCCCCCAGTGGCGTCGAGTTTTCGTGTTTTTGTCCCCTTTTTTTTTTTAAAGTCTTACTCTAGCCGTATCTGATTCCCTTTGGTCCTCCACCTTGATAGCGGACCCCCCCCCAAAATAATCCCCATCTTGATTGACGTCTCGGCCACCAACACCAACACCCACACACCCAAACCCACAAACCAAACCATTTTCCCCTCCCGGCACTGCGGAATCCCGGACTTTCCACCTTCGCTTTTGCCTCGTTCCTGCGATGACGAGCCCCGCCTGTCTCGGTCCCTTTCCAAAATGCCCAGCCTTCCTCGATCCTGGTGAGTTTTTCTTTGCTCTCTTGAAGGGAGGGTATCAAGTTCTCTGTAGGCGATTGACAGGTCCACAGAGTCCCAAAAGGTGTTTTCGTCGGTAGGGGGGTGGTTGCGTAACTTTCCTCCATACCAACACACGCGATTTTTTTTTTCTTTCCTCCATCCTCCGGCGGACTCATATTATTATTTCCTCCCCCCTTCGCCCCTTACAGTTGGTTGTCCTGTTTTTTTTGTTTCTTTGTTTTGAGAGATGGTTATACCCCTCCTTTCCTTTCCACATCTTGCTGGTTTTTCTGTTCAATTTGCGCGCACATCCTATTTCCACTGCCGCAGAGTCCCCTTGGTATATTACCCTAGATCGACCAAAGCTACAACTTCTTTCTCCTCAGTCCCCTTCTGCCTTTTTTCCCTTTTCCTCACTTCTGGGTAAAGGGAGATGTGCCATGCCGCTCCGTATCGTTCGTTTTTGTCCCTTTAGACCCTGGCTTCCTTTTTTTCCCTTTTGTCACGATTGTCTCTCTTTTTTGCGGGAAGCCAATGAGCGCTATTCGGCCGTATCTCCCCCTTCTTTTGGCTATCGTCCTCTTCTTGTGCAACACCCTTCTCCCCCCCCCTCTCTCTAGTCCCCTCGTTGAAGGGGTGTCAGATACCGATCTCTTTGCCTCCACACTCTTTTTCCCAATTCCCTCTCCTTCTCTGAGAAGCTCTACCCCCGGTCAATCTGGTACCTCCTTCTTTTCCATCTTTTACCTTTAGGTCTACAACCAAAAGCGTCTGTGCCCCCATATTGGCCTCTTGGTTTTGTTTCCGGACCTATCCTTCTTTTTGCGACACGAGGCTTTATCTTCGAAGTTATCTTCTTTTCTTTTGTCTTTGTTAGTCTCGCTGGTTGTCCTCTAGTTGCAAACCCATTTCCTGATTGCTTTCGTCCTTTTTTTTTCATGTTCCCCTCCCTTTTTTGTGCCCCAGCCCGGTGGACATCCCCTCTTTCGTTATTTGGCTGGATCAGGTTTCCTTCCCCCATTTTTTTTATTTCCTTTCTTTTTTTTGTGGCTGGTCTTTTCTTTCCCCCCCCCCTTTCTAGAAGGTCATTGCGATATGTCTTAATCCCCCCCGCGGAGTGTTCTCGGCCCGATCCCTGCTGTCACCGACCACCCTCTGCCCCACGGTTGTCTAACCTTTCCTTTTTCTTTTTTGCAGTCTCCACATTCCCTAACTTACTTGATTTTTTTTTCCGTGCCTTCGTGATTTCTTTTTTCCAATCAGTGTGGCCTTTTTTTTTTCCCCTTCCCACCATCGACCGGGCCCCTCCTCCGATCTCTCTGGGAAATTTTTTTTTTCTCGTCCCCCCTCCTTATCTCTCTCCTTGGCCTTGCTTTTTTTTGATGCGCTCTCTTTGATCCTCTTGCTTTTTTCCCTTACCGACTCGGCTACAACAAGTACCTGGTTCCCCGTCCGTTTTTCCCCCCCCCCCCTTTCCACTAAGCATCTTTGTTGACCA
>Ga0179591_1334980_pt1 | contig 11410 bp, 12 predicted proteins | sample CZOMad2_1_08_16f_FD_182891 | JGI IMG/M metagenome (GOLD analysis project Ga0179591, IMG submission 182891) | Vadose zone soil fungal communities from Angelo Coast Range Reserve, California, USA - CZOMad2_1_08_16fungal (PacBio error correction) | ecosystem: Environmental > Terrestrial > Soil >... | reverse complement strand
CCGTATTTCTTCGAGGGGGAAGCTCCCGTTGCTCTTCCCCACTTGAACTTTCCGGGGAAGCTCCCAGTCGTCCTACCCGTTCTAGTCTCAAGACTTATCGTGGAGAACCATCACCGACCTCGAATCCGCCCCCCCAACAGCGCTAGCCGGCGTACCGAGAGGTCCCTTGACGTTTTCTTGAATACCCCCGAATCTTTGTTGACTGATATTTTCTTATCCCCCCCGTGATCTTGGTGTCAATTCTGGGGAGTTTCTACATGACAATAAATGTGTCCCCCGGTTGGCTCTCCAAGCAGCCACTTCGAACATCGAAAACTTTCTGACGGGCCTTGGTGACGTACGGTGTTTTTGTCCCTTTCATTGTCCGATGGGTCGATCATCATCCAGCGGCCTCCTTCGGCCGGACAATGCAGGTCGGCCCTGCCCTGCTGTTGGCAGAGGTTCCCTCCTCTTTTACTTCCCTGTAGAGATCCAAGGGCTGAACCCGGCTCGCCTTCGCCGGTCCCCGGGTGCCGTCTTGGAATGTTGCTTTCCTTGACTACAGGTTTCGCTGCGTCGACGTGTCCCCCCTTGCAACCCGTGGCTCCTTCATATGGCCGCGGCCCGTCTTGTTTTCTTTCCCTCTCCCTTGTGGACTCAGCCGCTGGCGCACCTTGCTTTCTCCCGAACATGAAAAAGTTCTTGCTTCCTTTGCCTTGGCGACTTCTTCTTCGAAGGTGCCGGGAAGTGATTTTCTGGTTCAGTACGAAGCCTCTCGTGCTTTCCCCTTTATTCCTTTTCCGGAGATCGATCACTTGGCCGCATGAGGTCTGTCCCCCCTCGACCCTCGGAGACCGAGATTTATCCCTCCCCCCGCAACCCACGGTACGCCGGCTTCCTCTTCCCCCCTCCCAGGAACTAAAGCGATCATAGGCTCCCCGTTGTAGCCGTCTTCAGTTCCCCTTTTAAACGTTCCTCCTGGTGGCTTTCTTCTTGTCGGGATGACATTTACATGGCCAGTCTTTTGCGGCTCGTCTTTCCCTCCGTCCATCGGCGGGCGCCTAGGGTTCAATATACAAAACGTTTTTTGTCCAAATACTGGTTCCGTCCTTCATCCCTTCGCTTTCCCTGGAGGCAGTAGACTGATTAAACCATTTGACTCCTCCCTCTACGTCTTTCGTCTTTGATACCTTTTTGCTTTCTGACTGCAAACGCTACGAGATGGCTCGCGCCAAAAAACCCACATCCCTGCAAGATGCAGCCGACCTATCGTCTTCTTTTTTTCCTTGTTGGTAGTTTGCCGGCTTAAATATTTTCTGTTTTTTGGTGGTCTTTTTCCAATAAGTCACTTTTCCAGCATACTTGGCGGAGTCTTTATTTGATTTTTTTGATTGTACCTCTCTCCTCTTGAGATTTTCCTTCGAAGCATTTCCCAGGGTTTGCATGAGGGACAGCCACAAGGATCCTTAATTATCGCTGAATACTACTAGATTGACGGGATTTTCCTCAACACCTTAGAGTCCTTTTTCCCTCGTTGGTATGCCCCAATAGTTTCTTAGTGTTCTTCACCTCCCGAGGAAGCTTCTTGTCCTCGGGTTTTGAATTTCGACTCTTTTTCTTTTACCATATTTATGTCGACCCTTCTTGGAAGTCCCGAGTCTGCGCGATATGATGATCCTTCCAGGTTCCGGTTTCGTTGCGATGAAGTTCGGCGTCAGATTCTCTTGGCATGCCTGCGCGGAGAACGGCTGAATTCCCTTTTGGCAGGAGTTATTCTTTGTTGATTGACGCTTTCCCTCTTCTCTCACAAGAGGCTTCTATGTTTTCCAGGAGTAGCCTCCCTGGATTGGTCGGGATCGTTATTTCTCCTTTGTGCGGTTCCCCCAAGACGGGTGCGAAGCGAACCGGGGTGAAGCCAGAACTTCGTTCAAAGAATCCCGCCTTTGTCTCGACCAACAATGTCCGGGTTGACGACTGTGAGTTTATGACTCAACACCCGATTCACATCCTGTGAACAGGCGCGTTCTTTGCCCCTCCTAGCCCACTTCTCCCGATCTATGTTTTTTCCCGTCTCATTGACGCTCTTATCTGGTCAAGATTCTTGAGACCAGAGCCTCGACCTTCCGATCTCATCGTGCTTTCGGAACGTGTCTGAGTCGGTTATTTACCGGCAGGTTTCGGGTTTACAGTTATTGCCTTCATTTTCCCACCTTTCAGGCTGCTCGGCGATTTGTCGTTGCGCTTTTTTTCCCCCCTCCTGGAAGTCATCGGCCCAGGTATTGTCAGGCTCCTTCTCTTCCCCCTCCCCCCAAAAAGCCCCTCCCGTTGTTCCCGAACACGCTCGCCGATTCCCCACCGATACCCCCGCCGCAATCTTTGTTACACCGCGAGTTTCTTGGTAGCCGCCCCGAGCCGCGGTTACGGCTCGTTTGATGAGCCCCTTCAAAGGCCAGTCCTTATTTCTTTCCGTTCGAATTGGTGGTCCGTGGTCTCTCTTTCCTTCCTCCGGTTTTTCCAGAGATTCTCCCTCTTAGGCCACCAGGACGCCGGTTGCCATCGCCTTTATGCGCATCATCAACGATCCATCTCGGTCCTTCTTTCCTTCCCCCTCCTCAAAGTCTCCCTGAACACATCCGCGGTTGACCTCGGCGGAGGCCTTTCGATTTTGAGATCGGTATATTGTAGATTCCCCAACCCCCAAGGCGATACGTTTGGGTTTCCCGGTTCCCGCCTTTGTAAGCTACTGGCCGCTTCCTTCCCCTGAGCTTTCATTTCCCCATCAACTTTTTTGCGCCTAGAGGCGTTTTCCCCCCTTGCGGCCCCCACCCAGATTTTTAAACTTTTTTTCATCACCTCGATTTTTCCCAGTCCTTTACGTCACTCCTTTGTCATGAGTTTTTCCGACAGTTTGAGGCATTTTCGACGATCTAGTCCAGACACCATCGCGCATTTCCGCAAGGCTCTCATCCGCGTTCGAGAGGCGAATTGCTTTCATCCTCTTTCCTCAGGTGCTTGGTTCCTTGCTGTTCGGAGGAAGTTTACCTTTGACCTTCGTTTCCCCAGGTGCCGCAGATCATTTCGTGTCGACTAAAGAAGTGCTTCTGTCCTCTGTTAGTTAATAGATCCAATGTGCTTTCCCGCAATCGATCTCCCACCAAGTTCAGAGTCCAGGTAGTCGAAGCTTTCCACCCCCCTTCACATCTCGTCTTAAAGGTGCTATTCTTCCTTAGACCCCCCCCATTCCTGCTCGAACGAGGGCTTCCTTCCCCATGAGTTGAAGATAGCGTTCCTTCCATCGCCGCCAACGGAATCTTTTTTTCCCTGGAACCCATTACAAGGACCATTCTTAGAAGCATCCATACGTCGGGGCTGCGTCCCTCAGGAGACTTGAAACTTTTTTCTCCGATACTGCCACATCGCTTTACCTCCGCCCCTCCTCTGGTCGGACTAAAAGAATTCATGGTGACCTGAGCCGGCGCCTGTTACGAGCACGGCTCACTGTCCCTACCGTCGCCAAATCGAGGATTCCGTCAGTACCTCCACGACTTTAAAGGGCGAAGAGCGACTCCACAGACAAACTTTCTTCCTTATTTAGCTTCCGCCCTTCAGCAGCAGGAGTAAGGCCGTATCCTCCCCTCGTTCCCCCCTTCTTAATTAGTAGAGATTTCCCCCCCGAATAGGCGAACGACACCCCAAAATCGTTAAGCGGCAGAGCTTTAAAACTCGACAGATCCTCGGCTTTTTCTGAGTTTTTTTTGAAATGTGAGCATTAGTAGCTTTTGCCTGTCTCCCAAACCGAGATCAAGTTTTTTATGCTTTCTCTTCTTTCTTCACTTTTTGACAGCATTCCGATCCCTTTCTTGGATGAGGAACGTACCTGGCGGATTTTTTTCGGTTCCTTTGCTCTGAAACCCTGTGTCTTGGCAGTTCCCAAGAAGAGCTTTCCGTTTATTACCACCCTCAGGACCAAGAATCAGTGGCGATTCCACCTCTATTCCCCTTCCGGACCCTTCCCCCTAAGACCTCACCAAGCGCGCCGAAATGACTTACCCCACACTGTTCGACACGTCGGCGACGCTGACGTTTTTCTTCTCTTCTCCTCTTACCCTCTCTTCTTAAGGAAATGTATGAAGTTAGCGAGGCCGCTGCCCCCGTTATATGCGCGGCGCGAACCTGCCTGGAATAAAGATGGAGAGCTCTGTATTCAATTTCCCGAGAAGTCGAAATCTTTGGTACCGAGACAGAGGTCACAGGACGTTTCAAAAAATGTCCCATTTTCGATTGAGGCTTTTTGTGCGCAATTTTTCTTCTTTTTTCCACCCTGGTCTCGGACCAAAGCTTTCCCGGACCGATCAGAGGTGACTCCAGGTTTTACAAGAGGCCGACTTAACGCGTCGCCAGCTGGCAAACGCTTCCTTCAATTACCGCCCGGCGTCGAAGGTATTTCTCCTCGGTCGAAGGCTTTTTTGTTTTTTTGGTGGTTCGCGTTTTTGAATATTTAAATTTCTCTGATGCAAGTTATTAAAGAGACGATATAGTTTGACAGAACTCTTTTCTTCGATGCGTCGTCTCTGAATGTAGTTTTCCGAAAAGTCCACCTCGTAATTTCCGGTCCTGTTTTCCGCATAGTTCATCAAGGCGCCTGGAGCCCGTCCTGCCAGAAGGTTTTATTGTAGTGGTTGAAACCCCCGGCCTTCCCCCCCCTGCTCCCCCCCCCAAAAACCCAAAATGGCCCGGTGTTTTTTGTTTTAAATTATTTTGAACTCATTCCCGTTTTTTTTGGTTCTAAGGCTTCGGTACCCCACCGCTTCTCCGTGGTGTTTGCATGGACCGTTGGTTACATAACGGTTCTGACCTGCCAGTCCCCTTTATTGCTTTCCGTCTCCTTTTGCAATCGTCAGCTTCGTGTTCCGACCCTCAGTTATCTCCTTTTTCTTAGTAGCTCCCCGTCTTTGGTTTCGATGAAATCTCTCTCTTTTCCTCTGTGTAGAGGATATTTTCTATTCCTTTCGTATTAGGAAGGGTTTTCGTCGAGTTTATTTTCAACGCCACGATGCCTCTTGCAAGTTCGCAAGGTGCCGACCGCATAAAGGATGTTAGACTTCTCTTAATACCAGACGTATAGGTACCGCCAAAGAAGAAATGTACTCCCCCCCCCTTTCGGGATCTGTTCTTGGTCAGAGGGCGTCCGACTTCTTGACCCCCACCAGCATCGGGCTCACCGGCGAGAATTTTCTAATTCCTCCCTTTTCCTTTTCTTTCTCTTGGTTACCCCCAGGGTTTTCCCAAAAACGCTTAAATTTCCCGGTATGGAGATCCTTCCAGCAAGGATTGCCTTCTGCACCTTCGAAAATCGTCAAGACTTGATGACTGATGCGGTTGTTTTGGCATTTTTTGTCTCCCCTGAATTAGTCGCACATCCTCTCCCCCCCCGGTCCCCATTGGACCCATCGACACCATTCAGGTAGGAATTCAGGTGGGGGTAAATGTTTGAAAGCTTCCAAAGCCCGACAGGTCCTCCTCTCCCCCGGTGTCCAGCCTCGCCGGCTGGCGTGACCTATTGACAAAGAATCCTACCTCTCTTAAATCCAAAGTGACGCCGGCTTGCAGCAGGCCCGATCAATTGCCCAATTTTGACGTTATTAACGGAATCGTCAAAATTCCCCGCGTCCTTTTCTCAAGCTCACATGTTGTCCTCTGGACGGGCACAGGAACGCTCAACCCACTAACATGTTTTGGCTTTCCTCTGAGCATGTCCCCCAGTGCTAGAATTTGTTGAGCGGGTTTACGACTGTTTCCCGAAGAAGGAATCTCTCATTGCGAGAAGGTCGGCGCCGCAGACCCCCTTGACAATTTAGTCCCTTCTTTCCCTCGAAGATAGGAGAAAGTGATCAACCCACAAGTCCGCCAGGCGACTTACGTCTCTCTCTCTGGGCCCGCACGATCCTTTGCTCTTTCTCCAAGTCCCCTTCTTTTCTTCCTGTGAACCACCTTATTATACTCCATGTTCTTCTTGTCCGGATGCAATTTCTTTCTTCGTCTCTAGGAAAGCGTATCGGCAGTTATCTCCCTCTTTTTTCGGCCACTCTCCACGATTGGTTTTGACTCAGGCCTTTCCGTCCTTCCATCGCGGACTCCCCCTGAAGATTACCTCCAACAAGGTTTGAACTATCTACGTCATCGCTTTTCTCTCTTTTTGCTGCATCTCCTGTTTCCCTTCTCTCCCCAGTTCCCTCCCTTTCCAAATAGACAATACGCGCCGACGCTCGTCGGTCGGGTTTCCCCATTGCCTTCTAAGAGGATTTATTGTTGTTGTCATTATGTGGAATTCCGTCCCTCTACTACGTCTCTTGGAATTTCCTGGCAGGCCCTAGGCACCTGCTTGTGCTGTACATTGAATAGAAGAATTCATCTCCCCAGGCCCGAAGGGTGGTGGTTTTGATCAGGCATCGTTTCACCAAGCGATTCCTTTTTTTTCGCTGATATACTTTTTTTTACTAGCCGATCGGTTTCCCTCTCCCCGTGCTCCTTCAAGCTTCTCGTATGCACAATAGAAGGATTTTTTATGGAGCTCGCCCTTTTTTTCAAGAAGGCGCATTCCTTGTTTTCCTTGACCATTGATGTAGGGCTGTCCGCCAGACTTGATCTGATGCCTCCCTGCACGTTTCACTCTTAAGTGGACGTATTCCTTTGGTCTTACTATTTTCTTTCACCTCCCCCCCCCCAGATTTTCTTCCCTTCCGAGGCCTTTAACTCGTGGTAATACTGTAGAATTCCCTCTTGTGATGTCGCCGCCCTTCCCTCTTCCCCCCCTGGTTTCCAGACTCGTTGTACGGAGTTCTTCGTTGTCTCTTTTCCGGAACTCCACTTTTCTTCTTTTGTCGGGAGCGGGGTATTGAGCTTTATGCTGGTGAACCGCAAGTTTGCCGAGCCCCCGACAGCGGGGTGACGTACGAGAAGCCTGCAAGTCGACCTTCTCCCTTCTTGTTCAAACTCATAGCTTCCACACGACTTATCCGGGTTTCACGCCCCCCTTTTTGAAGACTGCTGATCAAAAAAACGAGATCTTCATTCTGTCCCTGCGAAGAAAAGTCCCCCTTTTCTCTTCGTTTTCCCCCAGAGTATTGACTAGCATTGACCTCTCCAGAGATGCACAATCGCAACTTCTTTGGTTCAATCGTCAACTTCCTTCTTTTCGGCATGACTCTTGTCTCGGTCTGTCACCGACAGTGATCTTGGAACTTTTCGGTTCCTTTTTCCGGTATTTGTTTTGCACTGCTCTGGAATTCCGAACCCCATGCCGTCGAAATCTTCACTTCCCCCCCCTCTTTCCTTTGGTGGACTTGTCCATCGCACTCCTTTCTCCCCCCTCTCTGAACCGTTCGACTTTGACTCCGCAGACCACGGTTCCCGTTTTTATTTCTTCGAGGCCTCGGCCCCAGAGCAGCCCTGGCTTGGGAGCACCCAGGCCGCGATCTTGACGTGCCCTTTTTTCTGTTCTCTTTTAATATCGCTCTTTCCCGTTGGGTTGTTTTAGATTTCCCACAGACGCGAGCTTCCGATTCGGCCTGGACCTTGCATCATCAACGAGCCGCTGATCACCGACCAAGAGCCGCACCATCGAGGGGTACGCTCCTCCTCGCCTTTTCGATTTTGGCGATAGTTTTGAGTTCCTTCTCCCCACAGGCGATTTTTCCAGCCGTCGTGGTCAGAGACCTCTGTCAGGATCAGGGATCCATGTCCCAGTCCCCTTGCAGCGTTGCAAGAGGGCCGACTTGCCGGATAGATGTTTCTTACCACACCTAACCCTAGTTCATCACCGACGAACTTCCGATTTTCATGAGATGAAAGCTGCGCTCTCCTCTTTGATTTTCTCCTCTATGTCCAGAACAATTCTTTCCGTTTTCTTCTCAAGGAATGGCTCAGCAATCATCGCTTGTCATGGGGCGGAGAGCGCATGCTTAGTCTGTTTTCGGCAAGGAGCCGCACACCGGTCCTTTCTTTCGTGCCTTTTGTTTGCCAGTCCACCTTCTTTCGCGAACGTCGACGTGCTGCTGACTCCCTTTTTCGGCACGATCCCCCCCTGGTCGGCGTTCCCTTTCTTTTTGCACCCGATCCACGTGAAACACTCTCCCTTCTTTCCAGACCTCTTCCCCACAAGCCCGACCCCTGTTTTCCCGGAGCGTGACTACACCAATTATCCCGGCCAGTTCGTGACCTCTTTCATTCCTCCCCTGCGGTGACGCAGATCGCTTTCCGTTGAAATTCTCCCTCAGGAACCTTTCCTTCACAAGGAACTGGATTCCATCCGAATCAAGAAGAGGCCCTCGCCTGACTTGTTCAGGACGCCGAGTCCTCTGCCAAAATAACTCCAGATTCTTTTCTCCCCCCCCAGCGTTCTATGGGCATCGCGGCGCACCCCGGCTCGATATGTCGTGACCCGAATAGAGGCTCAGTTCCTCCTATTGAAGTGATTGCTGATCCCCTTGGGAAATACATGCCAAGAAAACCCTTCTCGATTCCTTAGGCGAGGCAGATACAATCAGGTCTGCCGACGCGCCCCGATGAGACGGTGCTTCGCCTTCGAAGTCGGGGGGTGTCTCTGAAAACTCGGGACTTAAGCAGTCAAGACGGACAACCCCACCCCTCGACCTCTGCTGAAATCTTCTTGATGGGCTTTTTCCCCCTGCACTCGTAGCGGTTTAAGAGGTTATCAATCATTCCAGATGCCTTTAGAGTCTTCAATTGTAGGCTTGCTCCTGCATTAATTAGATGCAATCTGTTATTCTTTCACTATTCTTCTTTTCTTTTAAAACCACCCGCCCCTTTTTCCCCTCGATTAGAGCGCACCGCCTATGCTGCCCTCGAGCTGGCCATGTTCCATGGAATACGACAGAATATTCCTCTTCCCCCAGAGGCGTTTAAAGGAATCTCCTCCCCGTACTTAATGCACTGCAATGTTTTGATATGATAGATTTAACTGCTGTTCTTTAGGGAGTTCCGGGTTTAGTTGTCCGGCCCTTTATCCTATCGTGAGGACCGTTTTTCGCATTCGTTCATCTTTGCATTTTCTCTTCCGCGACTTTTTGCGCTACACAATGGAATAACGCTGAAGATGAGTGTGTCTCTTGACAGCGACTCTTACTCCCAGGTCTCGGCAACCTTCGAATACGTCCGTGCCAGGACTCCATTCCTTCCAACCCCTAACCTTTTTCTATTTTATTCGGCAGGGTGAGACATGGAATTGATTCCCTTTTGGGTCCCTTAGGATGACAGATACTCCCCGTTTCCTACTCTTTTCCGTGTGATTTTCAGTGTCGACAGCGAGCTTGTCGTTCACACGTATTACACGGACCCTGCTTCTACGGCCGTCCACTTTTTTTTCCGGCTGGCAATTTCCCATTTCTCAGCTTCATTATTACAGCGCCGACGGCGACACTTTCCCATCATTCCATTGACGGCGGCGTGCCCTTCTCCTTCCACTTGCCCTCCCCCTCGAACTTAATTCAAACGTGCGTCGCACTTTTTATCGTTGCCTTGCAGCAACCGGCTCCGGTTGATTCGCGCCAGGCGCCTAAAGGTTCGTGGTTGTACCCCCCGTTGCAGAACTAACCAGGCCATTTATTTTCTCAAAAAATTATCCGGCTTTTCTGCGATCTTCACACTTCTTTTCAAGCCAGTGCCTTGTCTGTGGCTTTTACTTCCGTAACTCATACCTTTACTCATTTCTGCTTCTTCCCCCCCGGCCGAATGGAAGAGACAGCCTTTCCCCTTCCGCTCTTCTTTTTCCCAGCACTCTTCCGACTGCAGAAGCCTTTCTCGGGGATAGCCCCAAAGAAGCCTGCTCCCTTCTTTTCCTCCTCCTTTTTTTTGTCTATTTTCTCCTTATTTCGATCCACCCGTTTACTGTAGTTTTAGACGGTTCTTAGTCCCCCCGCGGACTATTGCAATCTTATTGCTTCCTGGCATTTGACTACAGAGGGTTTTTTTTCCTTCATAAAGACGTGCCCCTTTTGCCCGGAAAAGGTTACAGCACACCCCCCCCCCCCGAGTCCCTCCTTTTGCGGCGTTGGTTTCCTGGTCCCTAGGGAAGAACCCCTTCCCCTGACTTCCGAAGATCTTTTTAGGAATCCCACCTCTTAGCTTTTTTTTTTAAATTCGGGGACAACAGACAAATGTCCCCTTTTTGCTCATCCGGAATGCATTTGGATTTCTGCTTCCAGGATTCCCCCAGACGACCCTTTTTTTACGTTTTGGACTTGTTTTCGAAGGCACACTAGACTCCTAACCTTGAAATAGGAACAGGATGACCCTTTCCACATATTTCCCTTTTGTAGACGCAAGTGAACCTTTTCAATCAGCCTACTGGGACAGACTTCTACCACCCCTTTCCCATTCTAATGCGAGGCGGATTCTCTCCCGTTCTTAGACCTTGCTTCATTCGGTGAGCTTTCTTCGGGAGAAGATGATTCACGAAAGAGTAAGAGATCATCTGCCTCCCATGTCCTGGGGCAGTTTCCTCCATGGATGAAATCCTGGCCGACCCGGAAGGAGATCAGCACTTTTCTTGTGATTGTTGACGGACTCCTTCCTTCAACAGCTAGGGGTTACGTACTGCTTTTAGATCTGCCCGATTTCTTTCTCCTCCTCCTTTTTCCTCGTGATTTAAATTTTTTAGTCCCTTTTCTTCCCCTGCACGGCACACCTTTCCAAGGAATTGCCATGCCGAAAAGTCCAGACTGAAAGATGTCAAAGCGGCCTTTCCCGATACTTCCCTTTCTCCCTAACGAGCGCAGCGTCGCGTTGTTCTCCGTCTCGGACATCGTAGGATTCGTCCTTGAACAGAAACCTCGATGGCTTGTTATTGTACGTAGCCTTTCCCCCTTTTCCTCCTTTGAGACCCTCGTAATAGACGGTGTATACCTCGTCGTAATAGACAGATTGGTGGCATCTTCCCCCATTCCTACGTCCCCTCATCCCGAGGAGCATCTTAATGTCCCTTCTTCTCGCTTCAAAGGTTGAAGAAGACATCTCCTTCTCTCCCCTCTTCTGTTCTTCTTCTTCCCTGTGAACCTAAGTCTTTCCCCCAAAACCGAGCACACCCCTAACAACTTGCGCCGTGTAGCTGTGTATGGGTGTAGTAATTCCGCTTACTCCTTTATTCGGAATCTGTGAATTCGAATCCGCAGTACTGCCTTCTTCTTATTAGGAATTGCCCTTCCCCTTTAGCTTCGAAGTCCTGGCCCGTGTGGTCTTTCATTGATGGACTTTTTTTACCTGCGGGGTGTTGGTTTGTTTTTCCTTCCTCCTGGGTTCCCCCTAGATGGACGACCTTTTGGATTTTTCCCTCGAAAGGATATGTATTCTTCTGTGTTCGGCACAATTTTCCCCTTAGTGGTTAGTGGAGTTCGAACGAAGGCGCTTCTTTCCT
>Ga0179591_1188670_pt1 | contig 11410 bp, 10 predicted proteins | sample CZOMad2_1_08_16f_FD_182891 | JGI IMG/M metagenome (GOLD analysis project Ga0179591, IMG submission 182891) | Vadose zone soil fungal communities from Angelo Coast Range Reserve, California, USA - CZOMad2_1_08_16fungal (PacBio error correction) | ecosystem: Environmental > Terrestrial > Soil >... | reverse complement strand
TTCTGTACGTTTGTTGTGTTTTCCGTTCCCCGTTTTCATACTTCTTTCCGTCGGCGTTGCGGTTCGCTGCCGACTCGGCCCGTAAAACGAGGACCCCCTCCCTACCCGTCACTTGAAGAAAAGCCGAAACGTAGCCGTCGCGCATTCTCTTTCCTACCAACCTTCCTCTTCTTTTTCCGACTCTGTAGTTCCTTCCTCTCCGAGGTGAATATTAAGGGCGACCTCCTTTTCGTCGGCTTGCGCCCCAGTAGCCGTTCAACCACCTCTTCGGAAATTCCACAGCTTTCTTTTTGGTCATGCTCATTCCCTCGATCAGTGTCCTACCCCCCATAACCCCCCCGTTCCCCCGCTATAGCCCGGGCTCAGCCCCGTTCACTGTGAAGTCCTCTTTTTTCCCGAATTGTCGCACACCCTGCGCCGCAAGCGCAAGCTCCGTTTTCCCCCTTTTAATCGTCCCCCATAGTCAGCAGCCGCCCTTGGATTGCTGACTTCCCAAATTTTTTCCATGGTCTCGCCTGAAATGTGAGTTTTCAGTCTCCTTCCCATGGCCTTGCAGGCTTCATTTCTGCAATCTTTCTCTCCCCTCCAGGTGAGCTGTCGTCGGCCGGGCCCGCAAGGAACCATTCCCTAAGAACATCTTCCGCTTCCCACCCCAAACGTGCGCCGTTCATTTTGACTTTTTCTTTGGAGCAGGATTCTTGGCCCTCCCGCTTGGTAGCTTCTCTATTTCTTTTGCGCTAGGCGATGTCTAGTTTCCTCGTTTTAAAGACAACACCGATCGATAACTTCGCCAAACCTCGGCTTTGCGCCTTGAATCCCCACTTGTAGAGATCTTTGCACGTTTTTCCTTTCGTAAGATTATTTTGTCGAGCCTTTTCGGCGCGCTCGCGGTTGAACTCATCGTCCTTTGGCCTTGTCAATCAGCCTCTCGATTTCTTTTTTTTGCCGTCTCGAGACGTCTAGATCTCCCATTTACGAGAAAGTGGCTCTTCAGCCCTCCCCCCCCTCTTCCTCAACGCTCCTCGTTCCCTCCTGCCGTCTCATATAATCGTAGAGGGTTTGGACGGCGTGCCCTTCAGATCCGATGCTCGCGCCTGCGCAGCTCCCCCTCTCAGACTTCTTCGAATACGCATCCGATAATGGCCCCCTGCTTAATGACCGCCTCGGTCTCCAACCGGCGTCCGAGTTGACTAAACGTTTTTCCCTGACTTGTTTCTCGAATTAGATTCTGTCTCGGATATTTCAACTCCCATGATCACACCGTTCATTTTCCACCGCTCATGATTTTCGTCTCGCTCTTTAGGTGAGGTGATCGCAGATTTAGTCTCTTCCAGAGCCCTCCTTCTTGTCCTCTCTTCTTCTCTGGCCATTCCCTCCAGCCAGGCCGATTCCGATGAGATTTCGAGATCCAGCTTTTCTCCTCCCATCGAGATTGAGCTGCGCGAACTTCTTCCCCTCCTAAGCAGACCCTTTCCTTTTTTGTTAGTGGGGCTTGTTCGCGTTATGGCGTCGGTTCTTGATGCCGGAGGCCTACGCTTTCTCATTTTTTTATTTCTCCGCACGCACCGGATCGCCGATGATGCCTGAATCCTTCTGGTTTCACGGCCCCCTTGATCGACGTCAATCCGGCCTATCGCCCCGCACGGCTCATTTTTTCCTTCTGTTAATGTCCTCCCCCTTTTTCTCCCGCTGGGCGGAGAACCAACGGCTTCGCCGCACTTTCCTCCCATGACTCCCTTTTCCGACAATCATAGCGCCCAGACGCGTGACGGTGACTAGGCCGTGAGCGCCGCTCCTGTGGACATGATGTTCCCCCTTGTGATTCCTTCCTCTCTTTTTTGATATGGGAGAGAGGGATATTTTTTTCCCCTCCTTTCCCCTAAAAAGAGCTTTGATTATACTTCTGCGATGGATACTTCTTTTCCCCACTTCCCCGGAAAGGTACAGTTCGGGCTTCGTCGTCATAGTCCTTTGGGTTCCTTTCTTTTACCACTTTTATGTGTGATACTTAAACCGTTGTTATTTATGCCCTCCCTATTAGCTTAGCAAGTTCCGCACACGGCCGTGCGAAGATCCCTGCAGTTTTTCTTTTTTCTCTTTGATGTTAGGATCAGACCGGCCTCTCCTGATAATGTTTTCGTGTTATTCTCTGAATAAACAATACTGACTTTGGCTTGCTCCAGGGATTCTCAGACACCTCCCCTTTTTCCTCTTCCCGTCCTTTATTGACAAGATTCGTTTTCTCGTATCTCCCCCTCTCCCACTTTTCGCAAGAGCCCCCCTTGCATTGATTATAGCAGAGCACCTCCAATATCAAGCAATCCTGCGCTAGAGAGAGCTCGAAGCTTCCCTTACTTTTTGAAAGGCGATCGTCCTCCCATTGCCGCGTTGCACAGAAGCTTTGCTCCGTTCTCTTCACTAGTTTTTACTTTACTTTGCTCCGGCGACTCGAGAGTGGAGCTTCGGATCCTTCTCGAGCCTCTGCAGTGTTTTGTGTTTTGTCGCGGTGTTCCGATCTGCACCAAAGTGCTTCTGTGGATGGGTTGTGTGTTTAATCTGCCCCGATTCTACTGCATTTTTTTTTCGGTCTTCAGTTCGGAGACTGTGAGTTTCTTTTCTTCGTTTATTTTCTTCCGACGTTTTGGAAGGTTGCGACCCTTTCTTGTGCACGGCGTAAGTTTACACTCCCTAGCCCCGTCGTCGCTTTGTTGGTTGCGATCAGCCGCCTTGGGTTTTTTGTCCCATAGAACAATGGCGTGAAACAGCTAGCGGTTTTGTGATATAGGACCCATCCTCTTTTTCCGATCCTAGTCGAGAAGCCTTTCTATGTTTCGTGGGCCGTCCCATGGCGGACGGACGGGATCTAGACCTTTCCTTGGGCTTTCACCCCCCTTTATCCCGTTTTAGCTTCGGTGAGCGGAGATTTCAGTCCTCTTGCCCATCTCGTTTTCCTGTTGCGGATTTGCAATTTCGGCGCGCTGAGGAAGGTTCCAGTCTCTGTTTTTTCTTTCGCGATTAGTAGTTTGATTCGTCGTCGTTCTATTACTCAGGGCTTTCCTAGAACTTCATTTGTTTTTCCGCAACCTCGATGCATCTCGCATTTTAGAGAGGGGCGACCCTCGTGAAGTCCCCCTTATTGTCTTTTATCTGTTACAAGCCGATCCGCACTTTTTCCATCTTTCGCCATATCTTCGGCTATTCTCGCGGCAATACTTTCCTTTATCTTTATTTGTTTTCCTCTCGAATTTTATCCTTTTCCTTGAAAGGTCCTTTTTGCTTGTCGCTTGCAAAGTGTGTTTCGCTTTTCACCCTATGAGATACCTTTCTCTGAGCTTGCGAACGACATATCCCTGATTTTCCTCTTCCTTCGTGCCATTTGAACCCTCTTGCGTCGAGCGGCGCGTAGCGGTCGTTCTGTTTCTCAGGCTCTCCGATGCTTCTCGCTTTTTTTCAAACCCTTTTGAGTGCCCATTTGTGTGCCAGCGGTCTTCCAGCTTTCCCCTGTATCCCCACCCTGAACTTTCAGTTGTCTCTCTTTTTCCCAACGCTGTCCACGATCGCCTTGTCTTCAGGTCTTAGCTTTTTGAGCTTGGTCAGTCCACATTCCTTGATTTTTTTCCTTCCCTTCTCGACAGAGAGCGTGCTTTTGGTCTCCTCCGATGGTAGAGTTCCGGCTTTATTCTTTGTTTTTCTTAAATTCTGAGGATAGAGCTTTCGCGCGGTGTGTTCCATTTCCCCCGGAGGGCACGCGTTTCTCGATATATATCTCTCTTTGGTTTTCTATCTATCTTACGCTTTCTTTGGACCCGTATTTCTCCCCCCCGTCTCAGAACGAGGTTCTCCTCCCCCTACTTTTCCTGCTCTCCCTACTTTTCCCCTCTCCTGCCCTCCTTCACGATCGAGGATCAAGCGCCCTCGCGTCGCAGGATCCGAGACCAGCCTCTTTCCCTTCCCCCTCTTTTGAGGTTGGATTGTTTACCAGATCAGAAGATCTCCCTCTTTTTTCTCTGGGTCCCTCACTGCTTCTCGCAAGCTTTGCTCCTTGCTCGCGTCCTATGTTCTTGTTCTCCTGGTCAAGATTGACTCCCTTTTCACCCCCCCGCCCCCCTCTCCAACATTTTGCCGGTCGCCCAAGTCTGCCGCATCGCCGAGGTCAACCTGTTCCCCCCTAGCTTCGCTGGCCTGCATCCCGTCATGCATCCTTTTTTTCTGATCTCTTTGCGTTCCGACAGCTGCGCGTCACATTAGTAGATCGCAGTGCCGGTTCACAACTTTCGCCTACCGTTTTCAAGTGCTGATCCCTTAGTTTCCCCCCTCAGGCGAATTTCCTAGTCACCTTCTTTTACCCGAGAAGATCAAGGCCCCGGTGGGACGACCTATGACTTTTTCCCCGACCAAAGTGGGAACGAGAAGGTGGAGACCTCGTCTTCACGCTTAGACTTCCCCCCTTTTTTTTACTTGCCTCGCTCTGCGGACTTTTTATCGGCGCGGTCGGTATAGCACTCCCCCCCCGGCCTTTTTTATTTGACCCTTTTCCCCTTTCTTCACCCATCTCGGACGGAAGCCTCGACTACTCGCTCGACCCAACCACCGTCGCCTGCGGGCCGGCAGGTTTTTTTTTTTTCATTGTCCCCTCCCTCCCCGGCATGAACGAGTCGCGAGTAATCCATTCGCCTCGCACCCCTCTACACTTCCAGACGCCCAAGCCTGACTGTATCAGCTTCTTCCAGGCTCCTATGTTTCGTTCCTTCAAACTTCCCTTCTCTCGACGAAGGATCGGGAGACATCGTATTTTTTCTCCTTGAGCACCCCCCCCCACGCTGAGTTTCCCCTCAAGTTTTTGCTTACCCCTATTGGCGGCTGATTCAGATGAGCGCCCATGATCCGGCCGCCTAGATTTCGCCTTGCGTTTCACCAGATTTTCGGTGCACCCAATGCCGTCGGACTGAATCTTCCCCCCCCGTCCCAGAACGACCGCTTCCGAATGACAGAACTTTCTATTAGGGCGAGATTCATCGCGTTGGACAGTGAGAAGACAGCATTTAATGTTGTCGACGTTAGCCCCCTTTCCGTCGGATCATTCGATCTCCTACTCCCCCGGCTATTAAGTCTTCCTCCATTCCAGGCCTTTTTAGCCACTTATGGTATTGCGCTCATATCAGCGGCCCCCCCCCTCCCGTTTGTAGGATTTTTTTTCCCCCCCTTAAAAGTCGTGTCGCGGCTACTCGTCGCTCTCTTCCTCTGTCAAGTTTTCTTTCTGGAGTCGGGCGCGGCTTTTTCTAACTTCCGCTGGTAACGAGCTTTTTTTCCCCCTCTTTTTCTGGCTCAATCGCTCTTTTTTCCCCTTAGTGTCAAGCCGCAGAGCGATTAAGTCTTGTATTTCGAGCCTGGGCTCTTGAATTCCGATTCCGGCCTTTTAACGCGCCGACCGTTCCCCTTCCTGCCGCGATCGCTCGCGCATCAAAGGAGAAATTGTTCGCTCTCCCAAGGCTGTTTTCTATGTTCCTTTTTTTTTTCTATTTGAACTTACGGTTATCACCCCACCATTTTCAGGGACACTTTGCTCTTACACCACTCGCCTGCTAAGGCTCTCGCTCCCTAGATATGGGTCGATTTTCTGGCGCCGACGAACGCCTCGCAGCCTCCTTCTCTACTTTCTTTTGGTCCTTAGTCCCAACCCTCTGCCTTCCCCTTTTGATCGAACTTTGTTTTGGTGTTTTGTTGGCGAGAACATGCGGCAACATCGACAACTGTAAATTTCTTTCTGGCTCCCTGCCCTTCTTTCCCCTTTAGGTCATTTAGATATGGGCGTCTATGATTGCATAATTTTCCTTTCAGTATGTCTTTTTCCTCTTCGTTTTTTGCGTAAGACGGTTCTATTCTCGACGATCGCTTTAAAGGATGGCACATTCCCCGTCATGATTATGGGTCGGACGGAAGATAACGGCTAGGATTTCCCTTCATCCAGTGTTCCCTTGTCTCACCTCTCCTGGAAAGGAACTTGCTGGCGTTTGAAACTCCCCCCATCTGCCATGGGGGCTCCTCCTTTTTTCCCCGCGCATCTGCGTTTAGAGGACATCCTCACCATTTCACGTTCCGCAGAAGTGGCTTGGCTTTCTTCTCTCGGCTAAATATACTCAACTTTTCCCCCCTTTCCGACCCTAAATGCTCCCCCGTCGCAGCTGAAGACTCCGTAAGACTTGCCCTAGGGCTTTCGTTCCCCTTTTTGCCTGACTTAGAAAGGACGACAGAGTCGTTCTCGAATCTTCCTCCCGGGCGATCCACATCACCTCAGGAGGAGATCTCTCACCTGGCAGTCCGGCTCATTAGGTTCAGCTGTTTCTGCCCCTAGGCCAGACTCCTATCGCTGCCGGCGGCCTCTTCCCGGCGCTACTGTTTATTAGCGACCATACCGTGCAGCTTTGGTCTCTTCCGTTAACCTGCAGGGAGAGTTTTTATTGCCGTGGTAGTCCCTCATTCGTCTCTTCCCAGCTCCCACAGAGTCTTTGCTCGATTTACCTCCCCTCCCACGTGCCTCTCTTTTTTTTCTTTCTGAGAAAGATTTCGGCTTGCGGCCCCCCCCATCGTCGAGCTCATATCGTCGTGAATTTATCTGTAGGACTCCTCTCACTGCTTCTTTTTCCCATTTTTGCGAGCCGGCGATGGACTGAATGTCCGCGAGGGCCCGCGATCGCGCCAGGCTTCTCTGCCCTCACTTGCACCGACGTGGCGGCTCACGATTCACGTGACATCCGCCACGTCCGCTGCGTTTTCTTCTCGCGTCTGACCTTACGAGAGGGACTTTCTTCTCGCGCGATCTCACCATGCAAACAGGCGAGACAACTCCCTCGGCTCGAAATTAAGCCTGCGTGCAATTTCACTCCTCAAAACTTCCATGAGTCGGCATGACGTTTTGGCTCCCGATCTTGTCGTCTTTTGCCCATTTCGGGCGTGACCCGATGCAGTGCTCTAAATGCCCTTTGTCTCAGAAGCTTTTTCACAATGAAGCCGCACAGTCCATTCCTTTGATTGTATTTTCCAATTTTAATCATTAACAAGGGCACGTCGCTGTTTGTAATTTCAGTCCCCTCCCCCCATGCTCTTTTCTAGTGTCCCGATTCATTTTTCCCCTTTCTGAAACCTGCTTTTTTAGCCCGCTTTGTACCTTTTTTAGCCTTTTTCCCGGCGAGAAGGGTATATTTGGGAGTTTTTCTTGGTTCTTTTCTTGCAAGAAGGATATGGCCTTTTTCTCAGGCACCCACTCCAAAGACAGCTGCTTGTAATTTTTTTTCTCAGCGTCTTTTTCCCTCTTTTACTGATGCGCCTCCGAACCTTTTCTGTTTTCAGCCCCTTCAACTTCATTTTCTTGACCTCTAATTCTCCTCCTTTTGGTGAGGATTATTTGTCGTCTCTGAAATACTCCCTACGTCTACCCCACTCCCCTTTCTCCCCCTTTTCTTTTTAGTTTATCTCTTTTCGGGGATTTTCGGCAGGCACATCCCGCGGCGGACATGAACTCTAATGCTTCCTCATTACTGCCCACGATTACATAACTATATTTTAATACTCCTTCTGTTTTGTTTTTCTTTGTTCTCTGTTCCTGTGGAATCGCCCCCTTCCTCTTGAAGACGGCGATGTAAGTCTTTTTTCTTTTCTTTAGAAAATGCGGACTTAATGTCCCTATTTCATTTTCACGCAACGTGCCCGCTAGGTGTAGCCCGTTATTGAGTATGGCTCTTCCCCCTCCTATAATCAAAGACGCGTCTCCCTCACGATTTACGGAATATTGAAGGGCTTGACCCAGAAAGGTTCTTCTTCCCCGTCTGATACTTCTCAGCGCGTGTGAACCCCGTCCGCGCCCAGAACCAGACTTCCTCAAGTCCTCTCTTTCCTTGAGTTTGTCCGGTGGCTCCTTCACCCCACGAGATTTCCTTCTTCCCTCCAAACAAAGAAACCGGCAAGACCATATGCCCGGGCTCATTGCTGGGCCATTCTGACGCTGTGGCCGCCCCCTTCAGTCGCACCCGATCCTTTTCAATTGTTATGAACTTCGTGAATCCTTGCCAACGTCAGTCCGCTCCGTGTTGGTCTCCCCCCCCTTTCTTCCTTACACCCAGAGTCCATGTCATTCTGTTGTAACTTTTTTCTTTCTCGATAATGCCCGTCTCGGTTCCCCCTCGTGTCGCGCGACCCGCCGTGGGCATTTTACGTCCCTCAGGCAACAGTGGACGACGCCAAATATACGCGACACCCAGACCGACTCTTAACTTTTTCCGATTCCTTTGAGAAGGTCGTACTTGGAGAGTTTCAAACTTGGCGTAGGTCTTTTTTTCCATTTTTCTTTTTTGTCTTTCCCCCCTGCGCTCCCTTGTTTTCTGTTCTGGTCAAAATACGCGCGCTCACCACTTTAGAAGGGGCTCCGCGACGCCACTTTCTCGATGTCTGAAGACACTTACCCCTTCTTTCAGTTTAGATTACGAGGACCAGCTTGGCTCGGCGGAGGGCCGCCTATGCCCCCTTGTACCATCGCTTCTTCCTGGTTGATGATTCCCCTTCTTCTCCTCGTTTGAATATAGATTTGCTTCTAATCCAGAGTCCTTTCTACTCCTTCGCATCTTCCGGTTCCACGCCGAACTAGTATCCGAGTTCGTGAATAATCGTTTTTTTCCTTTTAATTTCGTGAAAGTTCCCTATCCGCTCTTTTTATATGGATTGAGTTCAGCCTCTACGAATGTGCGTCAGCCACCTTTCACTTCTTTATCAGATACGTGAATCTCAACTTAATTTAACGCATAGCAATGCGAACTTTTTTTTCGTTGGTCCTAGCCTAACCGGCGCGCCGGTTCTTGGCCCCGCTCTATTTTGATGCTTTACCGGGAAATTCCCATCGCCCCACCGTAATCCCCTCCTTTTTCCCCTTTTTCGAGAAGATGAGGGTATTTGATCGCGATGGGAGGAGATCGATCAATCCCCCCTTCCTTTTCCTTCCGATTGAGCTTCTCGGACGACGCACGAGGCATGACTTCAATCGTAGTCCTTCCTCCTCTTTACCTTCTATTTTTCTCCATTGAGGATTGAGGCGACCTCACCTTCTTGCCCGCATTCCCCCTCTCACGTAGTTTTTCTCGTGAGTGGCTGCGCCGCGAACTTTCCTCCTTTTTATTCCGGCGGCGCGGGCGCTTGCTCGTTCCCTCACGGATCGTGATTCTTTTCTCTCTATGACTTCTCACTGTCTTTAACGTGATCGGACTTTCACACGTCATAAGTATATTATGCCCCTGATCCCCCCCTCTTGCCTTATATATTTTGCCGCGCTCGGGAGGCCCCCAAATGCGCGCGCGTAATTGCGTGATAGCTTAACCTGCTTCCAAAATCAAGATTCCCTGATCAGGATCGTTCCCCCTTTCCAAATCTGCGTGCTTCCTATCCGTGGACATTGTCGATGTTACTTGTTCTCCTTCGAGGATTTGCGCTCTTTGAATTCCGGGTAGAGTTTTTAGTAATGTTACCAGATTCGATCCCAGCTATAGCGCTTCGATTTTTTTCTCTTCGTTTTCGCACGTCAATTGCGAACGTGCCCCCGGCTATTTCTTTCTATTTCTTAGTACTTCCTCCCCTTGGCGGAGTGGATGGGATCGTTTTTTAATTTCTCCCGGTGTTTTTCAGTCACGATGAGCTCGACGGTTCTTTCGTCAAAGTTCTTTCCCTTCCTCCGGCCCAGGGCAGTAGCCGTTGATGGACTGCCGGCATCGGTCTCCTTTTTTTCGGCTGTGCCGGAAGCGGTAATACCCTGGTTCTTGTTCAACGTGCGAGCCCGAATTTCATTTTCTTCCTTCTTGACCCGTCTTTTTTCTTCTTTTCCCTCCAATAGGGATTGACCCTTACCAGTTTCCTGAACTCTCTCGCGCGCCCGACAGCCGTCTCCCACCTCCACTCATAGAACGCTCGCGTTCGAGCTCCTCCCTCGTACCCTTTTCCGGCTTAAGTTCACCTTGATCGCTTTTTCCCAGACTTCTGTCTACAACACATCTTGCGCCTGAGACCGAGATCATTAAGTTCTCCCTTCTCCTTTTGGCGCGGAGGATCGTCTTGCGCGCCCTACTTTTCCGTGACACTACACGTGATCCCCCTTGTCGGGTTAGCTCCTCAACTTTAACGAGATGATATCGATCATCCTTCTTTATGAATTCTCTACGCAGAGTGCGGTATTGCTTTCTCTTGAAGTTCCCTCCCTCTTTCGCCCCATGGTTTTCCCCTCTGAGGTAGGCGAAACGATCGGCTTCTCAATTCTGAGTTCCCCTTCCCTTTTCTCAGCCGCCATTTGGGCGCATCACCCCCACATGGTCGTGGAAAAAGCTTAGTGTTTTGTTTTCTCTTCATTCTTGTGCTACGATCCTTCGTCTATACTGTCTAGAGTTTAGTTTCTTCTCCCCCCTCCCCTCGACGGAGCGGATATCTTTTCGGTGCCGTCAGAATCCCATTGTAGAGACGTTTTCTCGAGCGATTCCCGTACTCGGAGATCTAGTTTCATTCCCGTCTTTTTTTTTGATTTCCCTTCGGCGCTTGGCCTTGGAGACGTTTTGGTGTGGATCGAGGAGACTTCGTTCTTTTTTTGCGTAGCTCTTTTTTTCCTCCTTCAGCGGTTCCACGGCCCCACGGCCAATTGCTGGAAGATAAAAGACTCAGGCCCCCTCTCTATTCTCCCTCTCGTTTTTCCCCCATCCTGAAGCAGTATCTAGGTGAAACTCTGTTCAATTCCTTATCGCCATTTCTCCTCCCTCCTAGAAAGATTCAGGTCCGTCCGACCCTCTTGCCCTTTTCTTGTTTCTTGATTGTTCGTTTCCTTTTTATCACTCGATTTCTCCCCTTTTATCAGGCCTGATCGGGTCCCTCGACCCCCCTTTTTTTCTCTGTCCTCGACTAGAGAGATAAATGTCCGCTTGCGAACAGATTGATTCCCTCCCCTCTTTCAAAGAGAATTTGTCTGCTGCCGATCGGCCGTGCGAGCGGCGCGTATCGAGAGCCGTTTACTCCCGGAGATGCGGCCGCTTATTTTCTCCGGTCCACCCACCTTGAGATGGGCATGTTGTGCATGCCGTTCATTCCCTCCTCTTAACCCAGGAACCACGCACTCGCGGCGATCCGTCTCCCCCGCTTGTCTTCCTTTTCTCCGATGTTCGGCCCTTCGCTACACCTCTTCTAGCTTCTTTTTTCGCTTGGTCAGACCTTACGAAAGCTTTGTGCTTCCTTCGACTTTATAGATACCTAGCCTCTTCGTCGCTGTGTTATGAGTCAGTGGAATTGGCCCTTCTTTTTTTCGATCTTCGTTTTGACTTCTCTCCCTCCTTGAGTCCGAAGCGAATTACAGAGCGGCGTGGATTAAATACGGGTTTTCCCTAGGCATATCCCT
>Ga0179591_1261829_pt1 | contig 11411 bp, 10 predicted proteins | sample CZOMad2_1_08_16f_FD_182891 | JGI IMG/M metagenome (GOLD analysis project Ga0179591, IMG submission 182891) | Vadose zone soil fungal communities from Angelo Coast Range Reserve, California, USA - CZOMad2_1_08_16fungal (PacBio error correction) | ecosystem: Environmental > Terrestrial > Soil >... | reverse complement strand
AGTACCCGCTTGTGAAAGTCTGCAATCCTTTTCAGTTCTTCGTCAGTTTTGAGATTGCTCCCCCTTTCGTTAGGGGCCTTCACTTCTGTCTAGCTTTTGATAGATCGGACGGAGCTCCCGTGGCTGTATTAGTATGATTACCCCGCGGCCAGATCGATCCGTGCTCGTCTGACCTTTCTCCATTCGTCTTTTTTTTTTTTTTTTCAGTGGGGGCCCTTTCTGCTTTTTCGTGACCTCAGGAATAACTAGTTTTTGGTTGTCGGCGCGCCTGCGCCTTATTTTTTCTTTTTTTTTTCCACCCCTGAAGGTGCTCCCTTTTCGCCTTTCTCTGCCCTGTGACATTCGTCTTTCTCATTTCTCCCAAGTGCACACACTCTTTCCTCCTTCTATCCGTCGCGCTCGTTATAAAATCCCGAGGGCGCCCCCCTGATTTTTTCATCTTTCCTTCCATCTTCACCCTACACTATTCCCTCGTTCTCGCATACAGAGATTTGGCGTCCTCCACAGGCGTTTTTTTTCCTAGCTTCATCAATTCTCGACTCGCTCCCTGACTTTTTCTCCCCCCCTGGAAACCATCTCCTAAGTACCAAACAGTAGTCCCTTTTCGATTCTCCAAAACGGCAAATGGCTACGCTCCAGCCCGCGACCCTTTCCGACACTCCTGATTCTCCGTGTCAGAAGCTCTCTTGAAGAATGCAGTTTCCTGCGAGAGCAGCGGGTCCCTGTCGTGAAAGCCAGACAACCACCATTTTTCTCCTCACCTAACTTTTCACACGACCTGTGCCGGTCTAGTGCGGCCATTTGGTGGACAACCTCTTTAGTCGCGCCTCCCTACATTGTTTTCACCCCCGTGCATTTTTGTGCGAGGCACGATCTCTCGATATCCCTGCTCTATCTCCTCCCCCCCCCCTTTTTGGTTCGGGGGGGGAACCCTTCCTTCGAGTCGGTTTTGGACTTTTCCATGTTCTTTTCCTAGAAGGTTTAGCAACAACGAACCAACCCGTTGCCCCCCTCAACTCGGTCTCTCTATCTTTACTTCCCCCGGTTGTTGTTGTGTTTGATCTGTTTTCTAGCGTCTCCCCGAGTTTTGCTGTCGTGATTTGTCTTGTGTCTTTCTTCTCGCGAGTGCTTCTCTTTTCTTCTTTTTGGTTGTCACATTTGACTCACTCGCCTACTGGTGTGTTTCTTCCAACCTTGGTTTTTACTTCTTTAGTATTGGCGGATAGAGCTTTCTCTTGGTACTATTTCCCTGGACAAAACCCCAGGCCGGACCCCTTTTCGTTCCTGTTTTCTTGTGTTTCACTGATCTGCTCTTTTTGCAGACTTTGTGGTCTGTTTCTAAGAGAAGACCCGGGTCCTTCCTTTTTACTCGGTGTTTCCTTTTTTCTTTTCCTCCCATGGCAGCTTTGACCTACGTCGGGACCAATTGTCTATCAGCGCAAGGTGCCTTATTTGTGCTCGAGGCGTTTTTTGAATTTCCTGGGTCTTTTGGAAGGTTCGCTTCCCACTTCCTCCTTGAAGGGCCGGTGCGGTGTTGCACTTCGTTTTTTACCAGAGCTGTCAAAAAACCCAAACGATAGTTTCTGGTGCTCTTAGAGATCTATTTCTCTGGCCAGGGCTTCCGGGCACCCTTTAATTTTTGTGTGTCGATTCTATTTAGACCCCTTAGTCTCCCTCCCTCCCCTTTTGTTTACATTTTTTTTTCCCCGCCGCGTACTTTCCCAGGTTGGGCCCAGTTTTTTAGCCTTTGAAAGATGAAACCTTTGCTCTGGCTTTCCTTGATCTTAGGTTTTCTTCGCGTACCACGTGGAGAGTCCGACTTGGGGTTCCGTGCGCTCTGCTCTGTTCCGTTTTTTGTAGCACATTTGTCTCCGGCCCCTATTCAAATGGTTTGCTGTCTCGAAGCCGGACATCGTTTTTGTTGTTTTAACCCAATTTGTCTTCCTAACCCGCGTAGTGGACTCCTGCCGGTCCGCCGGTTTTTGTCGTTGATTCGGAACACTCCCGGAGAGAGCATTCTAAGGAAAGGACTAGTCGCCTACCCTCTGGCGTTTAGCAGATTCTTCAGTACACTTTGGGGCATCTCGTCCCCTTTTTTCTTTTCCGCGTTTCCGGGAAATGCTAAGTGAGAGCCGCTTTTCTGTGACTCCCCTCCTAGTTTGGTTTTTTCCTTTGCATCCCTCCGACGAGGTTCCGACTCCTGACTATTTTCGTACCTCGCGTTTCACCATCTACTTCATTCGTTTGTTTTTTTCCCCCGTCGCCGAGGCTCCGGTTTATTTCTGACCCCTTTCTCTTAGCGTAGATGCTTTGCCGCTTTTTGCGGCCTTATCCTGAAAGTTTTTTTGGCTTTGAAAGCGCCCTCCCCCTTCGGTTGCTGCCCTAAGATCCCGTCCTCTTTTCCTTCGCGTGGTCCACTGCTTTGCTAAGGAGGCTGGTTCTTTCCTTTTTTAGGCCCGTTCGTCTTTTCTTGAGGTCTGTTGTAAACGAGCAAGAGGCTTAGGTTTATCCTTGCTCTTATGCTCTTTCTTATACTTTATGGAAGAGTCCATACTGGAGGTCGGACTTTTGGGGCCTTTTTTATCCCAACCCTCCACGGCCATCGTTTGCAGTTCTGTCGTTGAGAGATCGAGACGTTTTTTTTTTTTTTCTTTTTTTCTATGAATCTCTCCCTCCGATTATTTTTTTTTGTAGATTGTTTCTTCATCCTCTCTGCTTTTAACCGCTTGTCTACTCCGTTTTTTTTTTCGGCCCGCGTCCGAAGCTGGTGCTCCAAACACCCTGCGAGCTTCGTCTTGAGGCGTCACATGGTTGTTTTTCGTGGCTTCCGCAGTAACTCTCGACCTTCCTAGTTTCTTCACCGGTCACCCTCTTCCGCTAAGGACGGGGGCGTTTTTTTTTTCCCCCTTTCCTCTCAAGGGGTTTTACGAATCGTTTTTTTTTGTACGGACAGTAGCTCGACTTATTTCCTTAGGGCATGCTACTTTGTCCGATGCCTGTTTTCTCCTGCCCATTTCTTCCCCCTCTCTGTTTTTTTTTTGGCGGGGCTTGGACGGATGTCCTGATTCCGGGCCGCACTTCCGGTTCCCTCCCCCCCTGTCTTCCTTTTTCTTCGCTAGTTTTTTTCACATAAGTCCGAGGAGTTGAATGGGATTTTTTTTTTTTTTCGTGAAAGGTATTAGAAGCCTTCTTGTTTCACTCGGAGGTGCTTTTGGGGACGCCTCCCGTCGATAGGTCGTGCTTTTTTTTTCAGGAGGCTTCGAAGGCGCCTTTCTGTTCACTCTTCTTTTTCCTGCGGTTGCTTTTTTTTTTTCCCCTTGGGACGGTTTTTTTTGGCGGAGGCCCTTCTTTTCCTCGAACTCGAGGCAATCGCCTCCGCTCGGCGAAGGGCCTCTTTCGTCCCCCTCTTCCGCTGTCGTGATTCTTTAATCCCCTTCCGTCTTGCTGCTTCGTCGATTCCCTCATTCCTTTTCCATCCCCTTCCTCGAAGTCCTCAATCTCGGATCTCTGCGCTATTTTTTGCCGATCCTGCTTTCCTCGCGGGTCTCATTTTTAAACCTAACGTCTCTGAGGGGCAACTTAGCATTGGTGTTTTGCTCCCCTTTTAAAGACCCCCCTGTTTCGTCCATTTTTCCCCTTTTCGAGATGGTTTACGGACCTTTTCCTTTTGCCCCCCCCCCTCATCTTTTTTTCTCCATTTTTCTCTGAGTGAGCTTTTTTCGACGTCGATAGCTTCCCATTGACTGGTTTTACAGCTTTCTTTATCCCTCCCTTCTTCGTCCTTCCCCTTTGCTTTCCTCAAAGGCCCGCAAATGCCCGTCTGTTTTCCTGTTGAATTCTCTCTTCCCTGTTCTCCTCGACTCACGAAGCTGGGCGATAGTAGGGGGTCCCCCCTCCCCCCTTTTCCACTCCCCCTGAACGTGCATTGTTATTCCCCTGTCAAAATAGTATGATTGAGAGTCTGCTTCTCGGATTTTAAGTTGCCAACCACTTGATGGTCATTTCTCCTCCCTGAATTTTGGTCCTTTCATTCGCCCTTTCTTCCAGAATTTTTTTTCTGTTTATCTCACTCTCGCGGAGCGACTTCCAACAAGACCCCCCCCGCTCCCTGATCAGAGTCCTTCGGACCACCGGTCCCAAGGTTCCTTTCCTTTTATTGAGCGCGCTTCGTTTTTACTCGTTCCTTCCTCAGGTTTGGCTCGGCACACGATTTCCTTTCCCTAGTCCTGTAGGTTGTCGACTGGAGGAGTGATGTTCGATCTGTTTCGGCATCCAGTAACCCGCTCTCCCCTTTTTTTTCTTCACCTCCCGGTTTTCCTGCTCCTGGCCGTGGTTTACCTCAGTCGCGTGGCCTTCGCGCTTCTTCTTTCTCCGTTTCCCCCCCTAATCTCCCCTGATTTATTTCCCGGGCGCCCGCCTTCCCCTACGTCCGTCCTCACCCCTTCGCCCGCCGTTGGTTTCACGTTGAGGGATGGACGTACACTCCCGCTGGAAGGGGCTTGAACCTTTTCCGCTCCGTCTGCAAGGTTCCGCGAACGTCGACTGGTTTTTGGCGATATTGGCCACCCACGCGGGGTCACGCGCTGATTTTCGTTTTTTTTTCCTTTCGGCCGTCCTCCGGATCTCTGCTTATTTCGACTTGGTTGAAGGGATCGTTCACGTCTCGAATTTCTCCTTTCTTTTTCTCTTTTACTCCTCCCCTTATTTTTTTGCTTTTAGTCCTTCTCTTCCGAGCTGCGTTGTGGCGCTCAACCGGCGTTTCTACTCTACCCGCCTCTCTTCCTCTTGTGTTCTTTTTCCCGTTAGAAGGAGGACTTTTGGCACCCTGTATTTTCCATGATTGCGTCCCTTCATCACCATCGGTCCGTGTTCCCCCCCTTCTCCCCCTTCTTTTTGCCTTAAAGAGTATTCAGGTCCTCCCCCCCTTTCCCGGGTTGATAAGAGAGTGACCCTACTGCGGACGGCTAAGAGGGGGGGGGTCTCTTCTCCCTTTTCGAAGCATGTCTTCTCGTGCGCTTCCTCATGAGTTTCCCTTCTTCAGCTGTCCTGAGGAGTCGCCCGTGCAGCGTTGGGAGCTTCTCAGCGGGCAATAGATTTTGACCCCAACCCCGGCCGCACGGATTGCTCGTGCATTTCTTTTTTTTGTTCCCCCCCCGTCAATGTTGTTTCGGGGCTTTTTTTTGTCCTCTTTCTCTTTTTCTATTCCACCCTCGGCAAGACGTGGGACTCGTTTTAGTGTTTGTTCTTTCCCGATGAGCAATGGCGTGTTCGATTTTGAGGGACAGACGCAGCCCAAGCGGTCCCTTGGTGTCTTGGGATCCCTTTCGTCCCCCCCCCTGATTTTGCTAGATGCCTTTACACGCTGGAGGGCGCTCTGCGCTTCGCTGATTTCCCTTTTTCTTTTTCCGTCTCCATTTTTACGTCATTGACAAATCAATATGTTGAAGCAGCTCCCCTCGCGAGGTGGCGGCTTTCTACCCATGTTTGCGTTTATTATTTTACAGACGAGTCTCCGAGTGTTTTCTTCCTGAGGCGCGTTCGCTTGAGAGATGCTTTTCGACTTCTTTTTTTTTGTGCGTTGCTGCTTCCCAGTCTGCGAGCCCGATGAGTTGTCTATGGGTCTTCCAGTTTTTTCCTTTCCGCTTTTGTCCCCTTAGAGAGCCTAGTCAGGGGCGTGGCCGTTAATTCGCTATCTCCGACCTTCCCTCGCGGTCCCCGTTCCCCCCCCCCGCCTCTTTCCTTAGTAGATTTTGTGTGCCCACGCGCCAATGGGCCAGAGAGGCCTCTCCTCACCCGGAGATTCCCCTTCCCGATCCCCGGTGAGCAGGAACAGTTTTTGAACGTCGGCCCGCATTAGGTCGGTTCCGTTTTCCTTGGGAGGGAAGAGGATGCTCTGACGAGCCAACCACGGCGCCTTTTTCTCTTTAGTCTTCTTGTTGGAACCTGGGGTTTTCGAGAAAGTATATTTGAGAGTTGAATTGGGTGATAGAATTTTTTGCCCTGTTCGATGGCGTCTCCTTCCCTCTTTCAAGTTGGTCTGTCACCGCGGATTCCCTTTTCCAACTCATCTTTTTTTCTTTGTGACCTACTCCTCGTAAGATGAGAATGCGAAACAAAGAAGACGAGTACTGTACTTTATTTCGTCCGGTCGACTCCTCAGTTAGTTCCTGCTCCTCGGAGGTATGTTTCCCCCATATGATCCACCAGTTCGTGAAGGATCAGGGCCTTTCTATATCCTGTTCCCCCACCACGTTCTTTAGCCCAAAAAGTTTTGTCCTGCATTTTTGTGCGCCTCGCTCACGTCACCATGTTGTTTTTTTACATTGTTTTTTTCTCTCTCTTTTCTGCGCATGTGGTGATTTTTTCACTGCTTTGAGCGGTCCTCTCCTCAGCCCTTTCTGCTATTTCATTTTTTTGTCTTCTGCCCCGTGTTTCCGGGACGGCGGAGAGATTTCTTTTACCTCCCCCGTTCTTTTTTTCACTGATGTTCCCCTTTCGCTATGGAGCTTCCCCGTGATCGTGTGTCTTTCTTCTTTAGCTGTTGTTCTTCCCCTCTTCTGTCAATAGCTTTTACCATTTTGTCACGCTGTGCCCTCTCTCTCACGCCCGCCACGTTAGTTCTGGTAGCTGTAAGTTGACTTCCCTCGTCTCGATCGGCGTATAACTTTCCCGTCTCTGGCCCCCTTAAAGAACACCCCTGTTTTTCTTCGCTGTCTTGTGTGCGGGTTAATTTGACGTCTCCCTGTCCGCGATTTCAGTCTCTGCCCATCAGAGTTCCGTGTTCTTTTTGCCCGTCGTTCAATCTCGATCCCAGGGAGACGGCTGACGTACCCCCCCCCCTTTTTGTTGATCCTTGCTTCTCGACGGTCCTTAGATGCCCCCCCGCTTTAGAAGTGGTGTTAGTTGGCGCGCGGCAGCAAATTGGATAAGCGCTGCCCCCCCTGCACGCTGGACGGATATACGAGTTTTGCTCTCGCCGTTCGTTAGCCAAGTCCTTTTGCCCTGAAGATTTTTCTGTCTTTTAGGGGCCCAACTCTGAGTGATCATCCCTCCCTTTTATGGTCTCTTTCTTCGATTTCTCCCCATCGTTTCTGTTTTATACTCACTTTCCTTCTACTGCGCGACGTAGGCTCTGGCAGCACGTCTGACTCTCCCTCAAGCTGGCCCGGAACCTCCCGACTAAGGCCTTATTGACTCGTCACTAAAGTTTAGGATAGCTTAGCCTTAGTGTAAGCCGGCCCCCTTCCCTCGCGCGGCCTCCTCCTTCTGGTGCTTCCCCTCCCGAACAGATCCTTGCTTCCGTGAATCCCCTGTTTTAATGAGTAGTTTTTCGCTAACTTGCGAAACGCAACGTGTCCCAGAGCGGACAGCTTCCCCCCCCCAGTCCTTGTCCGCTCCTTGATCCCCCTACTTGAGTACATGGAGCCTCATTTTTTTCCATTTTTCCACGGCTAACCTTCCCCCCTTCGGTTCCACGTTTTTTTCGTCGCCCTTTTCTCCCCGGGGTTTTTTCCCCGCTTCGACCATCGAACGCGCCCTTTCCGTGTTCCCTTACACATATTTCCGACCCCCCGCCCTCACCTAATGCTTTAAGCTCACAAAATGGCCCTCCTCGACGTGCCTGTCGCACCCCTCTTCACTTCGTCCCCTCTAGTAACCCCACTACAGGTAGCCGCTCGTGGCGTACCGCGTTTCCCTCTCAAGCGCTTGGCGAACTTTCCCCCCCGACCACACACAACTTGGGTTCCGTCCTCAAAGAGTGCCCGGTCTTAGCGCCATTTTTCTAAAAAAGATCTAGTTTCCTCCCTCACCGCCCACGACGACTTCGTGTTCCCCTTTTTTCGTTATCGGCCGTCTCCCCCTTTCTGATGCTGACCTCGTAATTACATTGGGCTGCGACCTGCAGTCGTCTTTTTAGTGGGAATTCACCCCCCTTTTTTCCCCCACTAGATTCGACACCGAAACACCCCTCATTTAAAAGAGGGCCTAGGATATGCTTTTTCCAACACATAGATAATTTGTGTGTTGGCGACCTTTTTTTCGGATACAGATGGGTGTGCTGTCGTTCGTGCCGTTTGTTGTTTTCCTTCGCCTCCCCCCCGGTCGAAGTTGACATTGCAAGGTCATCGAGGACTCCAAGGTCTATTCCACCAAGTGGGATTTTTTTCCTGCTTGTCGGCGGCGCTCCGATTGAGAGGGGCCCCTTTTTTCTAGACATTTCTTGGTGACCCAAACGTGTATCTCCTTTCTGGGTTCGTCTTGACCTTTCCTCTCCGCAGCAAAATTGTTCTGCTCTAAGACCCAGTTGGCTGATGATTGCGTATTTGTTCCTTACCCATGTTCTGTGTTTTCCCCTTTGCGTTTAGAACATGGAAGGCTTCTTCGAGAGGAACACTCGGCCCCCCGCTACCTAATCAGATGATTGGCCAGGTAGGGTGCAGATGACATTTGAATTGAGAAGTTCGAGTCTTTAGGCGGTTGCTATGGGACGTAGTCTTCCGGTCCTTTGTTTTGATCTTCTTTTTGGCAGTTGTTTTTTCGGGGTTGGTTGTCTTTTCTGCATATGGGGCCGGGTGACACAACCCCACGGCATTTTCTCGTTCCCGTTTTCTGATGCTGGGCGCCCTCGGGCTTTCGCACCCCCTGGCTTCTTGACGCCTTTCCGAGTTCGCCAAGTCTTTTATCATGTTCCGCTGCAACCGCTTTGTGCGGTCCTGCGCTTTAGGTGCTTTTCATTCCCACCTTGAAGCCCACTTGTTGGGTGCTCGCTCTTTTTTTCTTTCCACGTTTGGCGTTTCGGCCAATTCCTCCCAGGGCCGACCCTTTGATGCTTCCCCTGCCCGCCTCTTTTTGGCCTCTTTCGTGAAACAAAAATTGTTTTACCGCCTTCCTTTGAAGAGTTCTTCGGGCCGCCTCTTTTTCTTTCGTTTTTTTTTTCGACACTTTCCCGCAGCGGAAAGTTGCCGCGGGCCGACTCTTGGTCCGAGCGTATTCCTTTCAGATTTTGGAAGTCTCGACGGGTACTCTTTTTCCCCCCCACTGTGTGATCTCCCGGTTCGCCGCTATTTTTGTCCCGATTGTAGCCCACGCGCGGGGGCGCCCTCTCCCCCGTCCTGGAGGGCCGACGCCGGCGGGTCACCTCGCCTGTTACACCTCGACTGAATTGTGGAGCTGCGTTTAAACCCCGATCGCCGAGGGTTCGACCTATTGATGACCCTCCTTATCGTCCCTAGGTCGGCGTTTCGGCGTATGATCCCGCAGGGGCCGTTGCTATCCTTTCCAGCCTCGGTTTTGTTCGCAAGACTCGTATCAGTTCGGACGGCTGCCTCTCTTTTGTCTCCCATGTTCTTTATTCGGTCTCCCTTACTGCGCAGGCTTGTCTTGCAGAGCGTCTCGAAGCTTTGGGTGGGCGCCTCTCCCTGCGGCTCACCCCCCTCTTCTAAACTTCTGACACGTGCAGCAGTCGCTCCCTTTTCAAATTTGTCGCTTGTGCCAAGAAAGGTAAGAAGGCCCCCGTGAATGTCCAGATGCTACTTCACGAGAGCTGATGGCATTCACTCCCGGAGATCCGACCCCTCACCCTTTACGTCCATCTCTGATTTGCTGACCAGAGGCTCAGAGTGATTAGCTTTGGCCACATATTTTTCCTCTGATAAGCTTGAGTGACTACCCCCACCGGTTTGCTATTCCCGCCTGAGGGACCCGCGCCGAGGGCGACCCCAATTCCTTGCCTCCCTGTGCGAAACTTTTCGCGTGCGGGTCGTATACCCGAATACGATTACCATTCTCAGAAACACCCAGTAGGCCCGTTTCAACCCCATGATAGCCCGAAAGTTCTGGGAGCTCGACAATCAACGGTGAAACTTTTGAGTCAGTTGGAGTTCGCCCAAGCTTGATCGAGAAAATTCCTTTCGACCCTCCTTCATTGGGGGGCTCGCTCGTCTGCTTTGTTCCTTTAGGAGAATGAGTCTTCTTCCCATTCTCTTTGTTTGATGACGTGGCGGCGGCTTCTCAAATCAAGCTGGCCTAGACGTCGGAGTGTCGCCATTGACCTCTGACTCTTGAGGGAATGTGTCTCCGGTCGGTACGGTCTTGACCTCCAGAGTACGGTTCCGCGTTTTTGACTGCTCTTCGCTTCCCCTTTTTGCGCGTCTTGCCTTTTACTCGCGACCAGCTCTGGTGAAAAGTTTTAATTTTTGCGCTTTTGTCCCCTTTGAACTGGAAAACGCGTTTCCGCCGGGAGCTCATCTAGCATCTTGGGCTGCCCTTGACCTCTCCTCCCTGCGCAATTGCTTCAGGCTTCTCCATCCGTCCGTGGCTCTCCCGTCCACTCGGAGTTTACGTTTCTTTCCTAAGTCTCTTCTCCCCTCTTTAAGCCGATTGAAAGCTCGACGAAATCCGGTCTCCGGTTTTCCTCTTTGATCGCGGAGAGGTTGGTAGAGGGGTTCCTTAGCTGTGTCTTAAAAGTTTTTTGCAAGCAATCCACCCCCCTCCCTTCGGTCATGCGACGCTCTTTTGTGAGAAAACCCTCTCCAGTTTCCTCACTTCGTTTTCACGGCGCTCTTCTGTTGGAACTTGCCCTTAGCCTCGTGCCTTTGGGTAATTTCGGGCCCCAGAACCCCCCAAGGTCGAGGCGCTCGACTTCCTCCCTCCCTCCCCCCTTTTTACTTTTTAACTCCTTCCCTCCGTTCTTTCGACGTTTCCCCTCTCACTCAGACCCTGCGTTTTCCCTTTTTTATCTCATTGCGCGCCTACCTTCCTCCTCGAGATGGTCTTCTCCGTTTTTGCTCTTGTCCCCCCTTTTTTTCAACTACCTCAGAATGGTGATGGAACGCGCCCACATCTTCGGGAGAGTTGCTCCGCCTTATTATTTTCTTCTCGCCCCAATGTATGTATCTTCTCTCAGAACGGAGGCGCTCTCTCCTTTTTTAGTCCACACTAGACTGCCTTCTCTCTATCTTGCTTCCCCCTACAACGCTTTGGGAGTTGCTTAGAAAACGCCCCCGCCGTTTCATTTCCCGTTGGGTTATTCATCCGCGTCTATTCCTAGTATTATTGCTACTTTCTTAAATGGTTTGTTTTTAGTTCAGTTTGACCGGCATTCCACTCATGTCCTTTATCCCTTCCCTGTTAGGGCGTCTCGTTCCTGAGAATTGATACTTGCGCCTTTTCCCTTATCGTCCCCTCTCTCAAATTTTACGCCCTCTGGATTCTCAGTGCCCTGCGCTTCGGCTACGCTCGTTTTTTCTCCCGCATTTCCTCGCGATCCCCCTGTTGTGCCCTCTGTAAGAATTTCCCCCTTCCAGTTTTTTTCGCTCCCGCGGGTTCTCACACGGCCTCTTGCTGGCCTCCAGTGACTCTTCCCTTGGAGGCCGCGCCTAACTCCTGGCGTAATTTCCGCGTTTCGTTTT
>Ga0179591_1344598_pt1 | contig 11412 bp, 6 predicted proteins | sample CZOMad2_1_08_16f_FD_182891 | JGI IMG/M metagenome (GOLD analysis project Ga0179591, IMG submission 182891) | Vadose zone soil fungal communities from Angelo Coast Range Reserve, California, USA - CZOMad2_1_08_16fungal (PacBio error correction) | ecosystem: Environmental > Terrestrial > Soil >... | reverse complement strand
GCGCCGTAAAGGAGTGGAAGCAGGAAAGGACGCAATCGAGGGGCAAGGGGGGGGAAGGAGAAGTCTGGAGACGTCGCTGACCGCACGTGGAGGGCAGAGATCACGAGTTGACGGGCGGACGGGATGCGTGGAGCCCGGCGGGGTGTCGCCCGGCTGGGGGAAGTCGCTTAGCCCGATGCGCGGAGGTTTCCCCCCGAGGCCCTGACAGAAGGCCCGCCGCCGAGGGCGAACTGTTCGCGCACGACGACCCCGCCAGACATGCAAGGAGCTCGAACCGCCCCGCCGCGCAGGCCCGGCCCGGCTCCTGACCGGACGGCTGGTCGGAACGCCCCCCAAGTAGAGGTGAACTAGGCAGTCGAGCATACTGGTACGAGGTCGAGAAGGCAACCGGCGGGAAGGGGGACAAAACAGGGCCAGGGGGGCGTGGCGGCCGGGCCGTCCGCAGGCGTTCGAAAAGTTATGGACGACCAGCCGCACCGCCGTGTCGGTGCCGGAAACCTCCTGGATTACCACGATGGGCGTGCCCTCGGTATGTGCGGTTCGGCCCAGGACGAGTACGGAGCGTCGCGAGGATGCAGCGTCCTCGGCCGGGAGAGGGTCGGGGGGTGCTGGCTATGGAATCGCGGCCGGCCGAGCCGGTCGTCTCCTGCGGGCAAGGTTAATATGTCGAGGAGTTCGCGGGGAGGAGGATAACGACTGGACATGCTGCACGCTATAGTCGAGTGGGTCGATTCCGCAACCGCGTCGTAGTGCTGGCCCTCGCGGTCTTCACTCCTCGTGCGGGGGTGTACCGGCGGCCACATTCCAAGAAGGATGTCTTCCCCGAGTTCGCCCGCCCGAGGTGGTGATCCAGACTGAGGCTCGCCGGCATGTCCCCCGCCGAGGTCGAGAAGATGGTCAACAAACGCCGGTCGAATCAGCCGTTAAACGGGCTGCGGCCCGCCGGGCCAGTGGTCCGCCGCGGTCCATCAGGGCCTCTCGGGTCGTCACCGTCATCTTCAAGGCCGGCACCGAAATAACCGGGCACGGCAGCAGGTCAGTGAGCGGCTCGCCGAGGTGGGGGGACAGCTGCCCGAGGGCGACCGGGCCTCCCCGCCTAGCCCCCATGACTCGGCGACCTGCCGGCTGGCTCACGTCGGCTTCACCTCCGACAAGCTGTCACCGCAGGAGATGACGGGACCAGGTGCAGGGGCCGTCGGACGCGGCTGCTGGGCGTCAGCGGGGTGGACTCAGTGACGATCTTCGGCGGCGAGGGTCCGCCAGTTCCAGGTGCGGGTGAGACCCGTAAGATATTTGGCCGCCCGCGGCTGACGGTCACAGAAGTGCTCGACGCAAATCGGCAGGCCAGCTGGGTTGCGAGGGTGCGGGCTTCTCGAGAAGACAGACAGAGGCGCACCCTGCGGCCGAGGGCCAGGTCCGGCTCTGGGTCGCAGCTGGGCGAGGACCCTGGGTATCCACGACCGTCGGTACCCCGTTGCGTGCGGAAGTGGCCGAGGTCGTCGAGGGGCCCGCATCACCAAGTACGGCGACGCCTCCGTTCAACGACACGCGGGCGTCGTGCTGGTGGTTTCCGGCAGATCGCGCGGACACGCTGCCGACCGGCCGCGTCGAGAGGAGAGGAGAGGATTCCGCCCGGTGCTGGAGCGGAGGGGATCACTAACAACGCCAGCCCTGTTCGCCAGGCCAAACTTAATAGAGCACCGCCATCGCCAACGTCAACCCCACTCGCTGGTCGTCGGGGGCGATCCTGGTGAGCGTTGTGCCTGTCGTCTCTGTTTCAAACCTCAGCACGGGAGTTCATCTCGCTGAAAGCACATCCGCTTTCGCTGTGGGGGGCGGTAGCCGTGCTGTGGGCCTTCGGGTGAGCCTGAACAAGCTGACGCGGGAGGGCTGGCCAACGCGGGTGGGGGAGGTGGTGGACGACTGCCATCCACGAAGTTTGGAGAACACGTCGCCGGCTCAAGGAGAAGCCCGTGGGGAGCCGAAGGTCGGCCGCGGAGTGTTAAGTCGCCTCGTGAGGTGCGGAGTGCGTCGTGTAAGACACCTTTATCGTGGTGCGGGTTCGTTCGGTCTTCTTCATGAGGCGGCCGCAAGGGCGGATGGTTCGCCCCCCTGGGCTACACTACGTCCTGGCGGTGCTGGGTCGCGGGGGGGTCGCCCTGACGGTGACCCGCCCTCGCCCTGTCCTCCTGCAGGGGGCGGGCGGTGCAGAGGAGCCGCCCGTTTGATTCCTAAATGTCCTGTTGCAAGCAAACTGCGTTAGTTCCCTTGTGCCCTACGACGTAAGCTTCTAAAAAGCGTTTGCTCTACCTTTACAAACTGCGTTATTATGCGTTCCGATAGTGGTTGCAATAAGTGCGGCCTGCTCTGATTCTTTCGTTAGGGACCACATTAATACAGTTGGGCCTGTCCGGCCGTTTTTACAACGCCTTCTCAATTACTATTATAGTCGCGTTCTTCGGCCGCGAGAGTATGGCGCAAGTTGAATGCCGGGAAGTCGCTGACTACCCAATTCATTTAAAATTCAGAAGCGATACGTCTTTGACCACCAACAGTAATCTCAGCACGACACTAAAACTACTTAAAGTTTCGACAATTCAAGATATTGAGCTGGAGCAAAACCATTTTTAAACCACCAAAAGTTGAACCAGGCCGCTTGCCACCATCGTAGATTGTCTATGTTCTATTTCGCTCGTTAACATGGCACTAGGAAACGTTGTACAAAATTAAGGCGAGCGTACCTTATCGGCCGATATTTCGCCGATGTCTCGTTGCGCCGCAGCGGTAGTATTCGCAGTATTCGTTAGATTCTTCTAAAGCCTGATCACGACGTCCCGCAGAAACATTGTAAGCTCGCTAAACGCTCGCTTAAATTGGTGTTTGCATGTGTACCACCAACGCCCCCCCCATACTTATTCTTTGCCTCAATAAACGATCGCAAAGTTCGCGGTAACCTTCTATGCGGCCCGATAGCAGCGGATTGTTAGCAAGAACCTGGGCAGAGTCCGGACCTTAGCGCCAGTCCTACGTGCGTCCAAAAGCAACGGCTTGGTTCTCCCGTTCTACTGAAAGTGGTCCTTCAGACGGACGTAGCCTACCATTCGCCTGTAGTGGGATATTGTCGTTCTCCCGTTAGGGCGTTGCGAAACGTTTTTATTCAGACCTCGATTATTTTGCCAAGCCGTTGTGACCAAGCGTGTAAAGCTTGTCTAACTTTATCCGCTAGGTTCGGAGCGACTTCTCGAATTGTTGCAATAGATTACTCAAGGTCGCAGCGGAACGAACAGTAATGATTCGTCTCGGAAACGGTCGGGGTTGCTTCGCAAACAGTCGCCTGCGCACTCGTCGGTTAGAAAGTCGCCACTAGATATATTGGCTTCCAAAGTGAGATTAAAGCCTGAAACATTACTATTTCGACCGAAACGCCCCTCAGCATAAAGTTGCTAAATCTTGGATTCCGCACTTTCTATGCCTAATTCGCCAGAAGAAATGACCTGCGTTATTTAGGTCTGGTAAGACTTTTCAATTGGTGTAGCGAAATATCACCGAATAATCCGTTCGTCCGGCATACCAAACACACGAAAAGGTTCAGGTTAGCACCGATTGACCAGAGCCGAAATTTCTAAAATAGTCTTACGAGAAATTCGTAATTCGACTGAATTTGGCCCACTAAACAAGAATCTAACGATTCGATGTGTGATGGAAGCCTTGAAGGGCCGAAATACTTATATCGAGGCTTGAGCAAGCCGTGTAAATGTAAGGATTCACGTTCTGTGTCAGCCGATGCGTTCGACGCGATGACGGATGTTTCACGCGTAAGGTTGTATAAGTTGAGTTCGATTTTGGTTAGGCTAGCTCTTGCATTAGGGTCGGTCTGCGACGAAGAGTATAAAGACTCAAAAATCTCTCTATTGAAAACGCCCTGGACCCCTCAAAAGTTTTAGTGACCTTGGAACCAAACGCCGAATACCAGGGTTGTGAGACCGGCAAATCCAGGCTGACGAGCCAAGTCGTGGCCGAAATCGCTAATTGGCGAGAGAGGGATTGGAGTAGGACAGGGAGAGAACGGCGCAAGTTAAGACGTTGATTTTTTCTAAAATTTTGCCGGAACCTGCAATTATCAGTGCCAATTAGGCGATGAAAAAATCACCCACCCCCCACTCCCCTATCCACTGGCTGTGAATCTCGCACAGCAGTTATCAACCGCACTGGACCGCAATGTACGCAAATGTTTCGCTAGTAGCTTCAAGTTTCGGTCTGATATAATTGATTATTGACTATTCTCTCGATAGATTCGCTTTAAAGCAGTACCGTTTATCAAATTCGCTTTGCGAATATCTTCTTATGCCTTGATTAGAAGGCCGCAGTAAAACATGAAGACACCAATAAGACGCCTAAAATTCCAAGGGGAGCGCTCCCAAATTGCGAACCTACGAAAGCGCCAGTTCCACCACTCTCTAAAAGCACAGCAAAAGCATTTTGAGTCGTATAACCAGAGAGCACCGACATTGGTAGAGACGTAAACTCCCACAGCAAGAAAACGCGGCACCACCAGGGGCGCACATAGACCTAGACGCTACGAGCCCTTTTGGCACATTACTTCAAACAACCAGCGAGAAAAGAGACCAAGCCCTGATTCTGAAAGCGAAATGTGGCGGCGATGGTGGTGCGACTCGCGGCGTACATTAACATAATTTTGGTACGCACAATAGCAGCAACAATTCATTAAACCGTAGGCCGAAAGATAAGCCTGGAGAAGTCCTAAACCAGTTTCATAAAACATGATGGTTGAGCGCCTAAAGTATAGTAAAGAATTTGAGCAAGCTCCACGAACTTAATGGATTACCAAAATACATTGGGTTGCGAGCCTCGTCAAAATATGGGTTGCGCCACTAAATCGGATACAGGTATAATCCGCCAACGGTCTGCGTTAGAACGGGGAAAGAAACCGGTTGAGTTAAATAATGGGCGCTCATCAATTAATCCGAGTAATTACGCGTCTCCAGGCCGATGTTGGTATTTGAGATGGCGACTCGCCAATTTGTGCTAGTCCGCCAGGGAAAATATTTGGCGTCATTCCCCCAATTCTAACATTAACAGTTCACGAAGAGATCGTACAAACCCCGGTAATTTGAAAAGGTTCTGCCCTGTGACTATATACCGAGTGCTAAAGTCAAGGGTAGAAGATACGTATCCTCCGTCCGCTACCGCGTACTTTTCCACCCCATATTACAACGATGTAGCTCAGCACGACGCTATGCGGTGTACACGCCGTATTGAATACGAACTAGACGGCGACAAACATCGCCCGGAATGGTATCTTGGGATTGAGCCACCTTGGCAAATCCCTTAAACGCGGTACTCCGAGTTTCTTAAAAAGCAATTAAATTTTATAATCTGGCAAATCGGAATTGAGTGAGTGGAAACACTTAGAAAATATTTGAATCTGCAAAACCCTCCTCTTACATTCTATTTATAGCTTTGTGGCGGGCGTTATGTATCAATTCGTCTCCTAGATTCTAAACATCGTGTTAGCTAATTCTGATTAGAAAATTGGTCTTTAAACTACTAAAAACTCTCCGTGATACTCAACGGAGGCCCAATTTCATGAGCTTAAAGTTCGTTGTGAAACCCGGGACGCCGTTTGATTATTAAAGGAGAGATTTTTAGTAGTTTAAGACCAAGTTCTAACAGAATTAAGCTAAACGATTTTAGGGAATCTAGGAGAGAATGATACGAAACGCCCGCACCACAAGCTATAAATATATTTAAGAGGAGGGTTTTGCAGATTATTTTTCTAAGTTTCCACTCAGTCAATTCGGATTTGCCAGATATAAGACATTCATTCTATTTTAGAGAAACGCGGAGTTGAGTAAGTTAGTACCGCGTTTTAAGGGATTTGCCAATGGGGCTCATGACCAAGCTACCCATTCCGGCGAGGTTGTCGCCCGGCAGTTGTATTCATAGAGCAGCTGTTAAACCGCATAGGCGTCGGCGAGCTACATCGTTGGAATATGGGTGAGAAAAGGACGCGGGTCCGCGGACGGGAGGATACGTATCTTCAAGTACAGACTTGACTTTAGCAAAATCGGGATATAGTCCAAAGGGCAGAACCGTTTTCAAATACCGTGGTTTGTACGATGCTCTTCGTGGAACTGTTGTGGTAAATGTTAGACTTGTTGAAATTAAGCCAAATAATTTCCCCTGGAGGACGCGCACAAATTGGCGAGTCGCCATCAAATACCAACATCGCATGGAAGACGCTAATTTAACGGATATAATTATGAGCGCCCATATTTAACGCACCGGTTTCTTTCCCCGGTTCTTATTCAGACGCGTTGGCGGCCTTTTATACCTTGTAACCGGATTTAGTGGCGCAAACCCATTATTGGGACGAGGCTCGCCAAAGAACCCATAGGTAAATTTGTATACATTAAGTTCTTGAGTTGCTCAAAAATTCTTTACTAATACTGTGCGCGCTCAACCATTCAGGTTTTTATAATATGGTTTTAGGACGGTCTCCAGGCTTATCTTCGGGCATAACGGTGTTTATATAGAATTGGTGCTGCTATTGGGCGTAACCAATTATGTTAATGTACCGCCGCTAGTCGCACCACCATCGCCGCACCATTTCGCTTTCAGAATTCAGGGGCTTGGTCCTTTTTCCCGATGGTGGTTTAAGTGAAGGTGCTCAAAAGGCTCTTAGGGTCTAGGGCTTGTGGCAGCTGGTGTGCCGCGTTTGTGGTGGGAGTTTACGCTCTACCAATGTCGGTGCATCCTGGTTTAACGACTCAAAATGCTTTTGCGGAGGCTTAGAGAGTGGTGGTGGAACTGGCGCTTTATTAGGTGATCAATTTGGTGGCGCTCCCTTGGAATTTAGGCTGGTATATTGGTGTTCTGCATGGTTTACTGCGGCTCTAAATCAAGCAGAAGAAGATATTCGCCAAAGCGAATTGGATAAAAAGGTAACTGCTTTAAACGAAATCTATCGAGAGAATAGTTAAATGAATCAAAGATATCAGACGGAAATTGAAGCTAATATTCGAACATTTGCGTACATTGCGGTCCAGTCGGTGTTGATAAACGCTGTGCGAGATTAACAACCAGGATTTTTCCGTCGCCTAATTGGCCATGATAATTTGCAAGGTTCCGGCCAAAATTCTAGACAAAAAATCAAGCGCTTAACTTGCAGCCGTTCGTACCGGTCTAAAATCAAATCCTCTCTCGACAATAGGCGAGTTCGGACAAGGCTTGCTCGTCAGCCGGGATTGCCGGTCCTCACAACACCTGGTCATTGTAGTTGAGTCAAAAGAGTCAAACTGACACTTTTTAGGCGGTCAGGGCGGTTTTAATAAGAGATTTTTGAGTTCTTTAGTAACTTTCGGTCGCAGACCGACTAATGCAGAGATACAATAAAACAAAAGATCGAACGTTCAAATTTTTTACAACCTTACAGAGCGATGAAACGATTAGTCAGCGCGGGTTAGGTACTAGGAACGCATAGGCCTGAACAGAACGTGAATCTCTACATTTACACGTCTGCTCAAGCCGATTCGAGTTAAGGATTTCGGCCCTCAAGGCTGCCATCAGCAAATCGATCGTTAGATTCGTGTTAGTGGCCCCCCCCCCAATTCAGTTATTAAGAAGTTTTCCGTGAAGACGAGTTCGAGTTAAGAATTTGGGCTATGGTCAAATCCGTTTGTAACCTATGAACCTTTTGTTGGTGGTTTGGAGGACGTATACTAACGGATATGCGGTTGATATTGCAGCCTACGACCATTGAAACAGGGTTCTTACCAGACCTAAAACGCAGTAATTCTTCTGGCGCATAGGGCAAGAAAGTCGGAATCAAGATTTACAAACTAGTGAGGGTCGTTCGGTTCGAAATAGTTAATTGGGTTCCGGCTTTATCTCATGTTTGGAGCCATATATTAGTGGCGACTTTCTAACCGACGAGCGAGGCGACTGTTGCCGAAGAAAACCAGACCGTTCGCAGACGAAGCATAGGTCGTTCCGCTGGCGGACGCCGTGAGGAGTCTTCAACAAGTCGAGAATTCGCTACGCGAACTAGGCCCCGGACCATAACGTATTTAAATAAAGTAGGACAAGCTTTTACACGCTGGGAACAACGGCCTTGGCAAAATTAATCGAGCTGAAGAAAAAACGTTCGCAAATAGCCCCTAACGGGGAGAACGTAACATATCCAACTACAGGGCGACTGTTAGGCTAAGTCCGTCTGAAGGACCACTTTCAGTAGAACGGGAGTAACCAACGCGTTGCGGGCTGACGCAACGTAGGACTGGCGAAAGGTCCGGACTCGCGCAGGGCTTGGCTAAAAACAACCGGCTGATATCGGGGCCGCACTTAGAAGGAAATTAACCGCGACTTGCGAGCGTTATGCGCAAAGAAAGAGTTACGGTTGGTGGTACAACCTGAAACACCACTTTAAGCGAGCGTTTTTCGCGAGCTTACAAGGTTCTGCGGGGACGCTTGAAATCCGGCTTTAGAGAATATAACGAAATACGGAGAATCGACGCTGCGGCGCCAAAAACGAAGAAGGAATCGCGAAATTCGGAAGATAGGGACGCTCGCCTTAATTTTGGACAAACGTTGCCTAGGTTTGCCGATGTTAAACGAGCGAAATAGAACGATAGGACAATCTACGATTGGTTTTGCAAGCGGGGTCAAACGTGGTGGTTTTAAGGGTTTGCTCAAGATCAAGGAATCTAGAATTGTCGAAACTTTAAGTAGTTTTCGGTCGTGCTGAGATTAGTTGGTGGTCAAAGAACGTATAGCTTCTGAATTTTTAATGAATTGGTTGAGTCAGCGACTCTTCCCGGCATTCAACTGGCGCCACAGACCTCTGCGCCGAAGAACGCCAGCTAATAGTAGTATGATAAGGCGTTTAAAACGCCGGACCGGCCCACAACTGTCTTAAATTGAGTCCCTAAAGAAAGAATAAGAGCAGGCCGCAACTTAATTGCTGCAACCACTTAGGAAAGCCGACTAGAATACCCAGTTTGTACAAGGGTTAGAACAACGCTTTTTTAGAAGCTGGCGTTCCGTAGGCACAAGTAGAATTAACGCAGTTGCTTTGCAACCGGACAAGTTAGGAATAAAACGGGGCGGCTCCTCGGCACCCGCCGCCCCCGGCAGGAGGAACAGGGCGAGGCGGGGGTGACCGCAGGCGACCCCAGCGGACAGCCAGCAAAGCACAGGACGTGGGTGTAGCCAGGGGGGGCGAACAGCCGGCCTTGCAGCCCGCTCAGAAGAAGACGGAAACGAACACAGCACCACGATAAATTAAAGGTGCGTAACGAGTCATTGCACTCCGCACTCCAACGAGCCGACAGGACCACCCGGCGGCCGAATTAGAGGCTCCCCAGGCGGGAGTTCTCCGTGAGAGCGGAAGATGTTGCTCCACGTCGGATGATGGGTCGTCCACCACATCCCCACCGCGATGGCCGCCCCCGCCCAGCGTCAGGTGTTCAGGCTCACGCCGAAAGGCCCACAGCACGGCAAACCGACCCCAGCAGCGAAAGGCGGGATGGCGTGGTCAGCGAGATGAACGCCGTTTTTTGGGGGCGGAGTTTTGTGAACAGGAAGACGAAACAGCAACACGCGCACCAGGATCGCCCCGACGACCAGCGAGTGGGTGGGACGTTGGCGATGGCGTGCTCGATTGAAGTTGGCCGGCGGAACAGGCTGGGTGGTAGGTGATCCCCTGCCTCCACAGCACCGGCGGAGCCTATCAAGCTCCTCCTCGAACGCGGCCGGTCGCCTCAGGCGTGTCCGCGTCACGATTGCCGGGACACCAGCACGACGCCCGGCGTGTCGTTGACGGAGGACGTTCGCCCGTACTGGGGGCGGCACCCTCGGACGACCCTCGGCCACAGTCCCGCAGCCGCACGTGGGTACCGCGGTCGGGATGGACCAGGGTCTCGCCCAGATGCAGACCAGCCGGACCCTGGGGGGGGGGCCCCCGGCCCCGCAGGGTGGACCGCTGGCGGCCGTTCTAGAAGAAGCCCGAACCCCCGCACCCAGCTGCCTGCCGAGTGGAGTACGGCAAGTCGGTGACCGTCAGGCCGCGGGCGGGCCAGAGGTCGGGGGCTCCCCCGCACCTGGCGAACTGGCGGACCCGCCCGAAGATCGTCCGGAGGACAACCACGCTGACGCCCAGCCAAGCCGCGGCCGGGACGGCCCACTGCACTGGTCCCGCGCTAATGCGTGACAGCTGTCGGGAGGGTGAAGCCCGACCGTGAGCAGCGGCCGGGTGAGCGAGGTCAGGGGGGCTAGGCGGGGAGGCCGGACGCCCTCGCGGCAGCTGTCCCCACATACTCGCGAGCCGCCTCTCACTGACCTGCTGCCGTGACCGGTAGATGTCGGTGCCGTCCGTGAGATGACGGTGACGACCGAGCGCCTCCCTGGATGGAACGCGAGGGACCCGGCCAGGCGGGGCAGCCCGTTGACGGCTGATTCGACGGCGTGGTGACCAGCTGCTCGACCTCGGAGGGGGACAGGCCGGGGCCTCAGGCTGGATCACCACCTCGGGCGAGGGCGAACTCGGGGAAGAACATCCTGCTTGGATTGGCCGGCCGCGTACACCACCAGCACGAGGGAGGAAGACCGCGAGGGCCGAGCACTACAGACGCGGTTTAGGAGCGACCACTCGACGATAGCGTGCAGCATGGCAGTAGTTATCAGCCTCCCCGAGAAACTCCTCCGACAGGAGTACCTGTGCACGCAGGGAGCGACCGGCTAGCCGGCGCGATCCAGAGGCAAGCACCACAAAGAACTCCAACTCCCGGAGAGGCCGCACCCTCGCGACGCGAGTACGGCAGGGGCCGACCAGCACATACACGAGGGCACGGCCCATCTTGGTAGAGGCAGGGAGGTTTCCGGCCACCGACCCGGCGGTGCGGGGCTGGTCGTCCAGTACTTTCACGAACGCCTTGGACGGACAGGCACAGGCGCCAAGCCCTGGCCCTGTTTGTCCCCCTTCCCGCCGGGGGGCCGTATCGACTCGTACCTCAGTATGCGGCGGAAGCTGCGAGTTCACCTTACTGGCGGGGCGGTTGCCGACCGCGTCCGGTCAGGAGCCGGGCACGGGGGCACTGCGGCGCGGGCGGTTCGAGGATCCTTGCATGGCTGGCGGGGTCGTGTGGTGCGAACAGTTCGACCTCGGCGGGCGGGCCTTCTATCAGGGCCTCGGGGGGAACCTCCAGCGCCACAAGGGCGAAGAGGAATTCCACCAGCCGGGCACAACCCGCAGGGATCCACGGACATCCCGGCCGCTCCCGTCCACGCGGTGATCTCTCACGCAAGCGGGCGGTCAGCGAATGGCTCCATGTACTTTCCTTCCGCCCCCTGCCCTCGATGGCGTACTGTGCCTGCTGACATCTTGACGGCGGC
>Ga0179591_1271087_pt1 | contig 11412 bp, 8 predicted proteins | sample CZOMad2_1_08_16f_FD_182891 | JGI IMG/M metagenome (GOLD analysis project Ga0179591, IMG submission 182891) | Vadose zone soil fungal communities from Angelo Coast Range Reserve, California, USA - CZOMad2_1_08_16fungal (PacBio error correction) | ecosystem: Environmental > Terrestrial > Soil >... | reverse complement strand
GACCTCACTTTTGTGTATATAAAGGTTTGTTAGATCCGGATCTTTGACTTACCCCTATGTGTCTGGATGCTTGGAGATATGATGTACACAACCTCGCCATGCTTTCGGCCTCAGCTGTATGGTTTGTTGACGTAGACCACGTTCCGGTAAGGCGTTGTGGGAGTTTTTCGCCCCGCGCCCGGCTTCAGTTTAAAAGGTACTGCCTAGGGAATTACTGCGCTTTCGTCCCACGGACGGAACACCCTTTATCATATTTCAGCTATTATCTGATATCTTCAGATCCTTCAGGAGGGGGTTTTGCAATGGAGTTGGATTTCCCATCATGCTTTTTTTTTTGTGGGTCCAGACCGAATTTTTAGACCGGGGGCTTCCCCCTACCTTTTGAGAGTAGTTAGATCGCGCCGATTGTAATTTTAGAGAGTCGGGTTTCGCGTAGACGGCAGTACCTCGACAAGCCGGCAGCGCCATTAGGTTCTTCGAGTCCCTTGCTTTTACCGCTGAACATATTTCCGGGATTGTTGCCCATGAGTTGTCTCCCTACGGTCGGAAGGTGTTTAGAAGTTCCTTTCTTGGATACGCTTCACATCACCCCCGTCCTTTAACTAAGCCTTGGAAGTTCCGATAATGGTCGGTTCGACGATTCTCGGAACCAAGACCTGCTGGAGTACGTGAGCAGATGCTGTTCGGCCGTTTAACCGGACCTCGCCTGGTGTCCGAAAAAAAACGGGATTTAATAGATAAATTTGATTTCCTTTTCCCAGGGTCGAGCTGACCTTCGTCGTCTCGTTCAGACGCGCTTAGTGGAGGTCAGGGGAGTTTCTCGCGTAAGAAGTAAGTATTTCCGATGCTTTTGTCGGGCCTTTGATCAGGAGCAGTTCAATATTAGATTACGATCTCCTTTTTGAGTTCTTGACCGACCGGGCTCATCACTTCCTGTTCCCTCACCTCGGAGCATAGGAATTTGCTTGGACTTCGACCTGGATACCGGCTTCCTGTTACTTCGTCCCTTTTCACGCACGAAGACCTTTTTTTTGGAGGTACTGTTTGTTGCTTCCTGCGCCTTTGGCGAGTAACACCTTGGGTACGTCTCCCCCAGGTTTTCTCGTCAATCCGATTCGTCTTTTTTTTATGGATCTCCTATACCCCAACTGTGGCTGGTGGCGGGAGTCTTAGGGCTTGGTATTTAGGGGAGATCGGGACTTTTTCCTTATGGGGAGTTGCCTTTCTTTCTTATACTTTGATTGCTGATTACTGGGTTCTCCGCCCCCTCTAACTGGTTCTAGGTGCGTTCATAAGTCTGGTCAAGGTAACTTCCTCAGGGACGCGGGGAATTCGAGCAATGCTTTTGTTGACGTCCCCGTATCGACGTTTTTGCCCTGGGTTTGATCTTTCTGGAGTGTACCCACCCTTAGTTTAGCTAACGTGTCTGGTGCCACAAGTACCTTTTTCAGTGCAGACATTCCCGGATGATCATTGATATGGATATTATTTGCCCACTCGCAGCCCACACCATCCTTTTGCCCCAATAATCCTGGCGTTGCTGGTTTAATCCGTTCCGCCCCCGACTACGATATACCATCTCTTACGAAGGACCGAGGTCCGGATTCCTATCATTCCCATACCTATACCCCGGCAAATTATAGCCTGATCCATTTCTTCTTCGAAAGAATTCCCGGAGTCATTTCTCAGCAAATTTGAAACGTCCAAGAAGATGTTGCCGAGCGGATCCGCGAGGTAATTCGCGGGAAAGGCGACTGATCCGGTTTGCTTTTGTTCTTAGAGATCTCCTCACAGATTGGTCTGAAAGATTCAAGCCCACTTCTTGTTGGACTGCGCGGTATAAGAACCCCCGAGTAGCTCTTACCGCCCGATCAAGCATCCATGGTGCACCGGCCTCTAATCTCCGATGTTCAGATCCCCTTACTCCTGTTTACCATATATCTGCCTGAGTTAGGCGGATCTTCTCAGATCCGTGAAGTTCGAACGCTTCTCTGACCTCGCGATGAGGGCAAGGACAGCCTTAAAGTGTAAAGCAGGCATCTACCAGCGAGCGCGGCCTCTGTTCAAAGGATTACATGAAGCCCTGGTTTTCCTCGCTGGTTTTCCCTCCCCCTTCCCCGATCATTAGTGACAATTTGTTTTTCTTCTCCCGGAGTATTGACGGCTAATAACGCGTTTGCCAAAAGACCTACCACCCCCCCCCCCCGACGCGAACAGAACCCCGGCTGCTCATTTCTGACAGCCCATCGCATGCTACGCACGGTGCACTAGCCGGACTCAGTGTTGAGAAAGGACTTTCCTACCTTGTGCCGAGAAATATCATTCTTTCCCCTGCGATGCCTTCCCTACGGTTGCATTTCGGATTTTGATCTTCTGCTGAGGGTTGCTGCCGGTTTTGCTGCTTCCGTTGCCATAGAGACTTTTGAGTTTTGAAAGGTCATTTCTCATTGTTCTACCCTGCTTGGAGATTTCGCAGTGATTCCTTTCCTTTAGCAGGCCGATCTTCCGGTGTTGCTCTTTTACGTCCCCCCATGAGATTGTTTCTTTCGCGCCCTATTACTATTCCTAATGAAGGGTGGGTGTTCAGTTCGCCGAGATGCCCCAGGTCTTTGACAACCGAGGTTCATGCTCGGCTGAAGTCTCTCACTTTTCCGCACGCGCTGCGGCTAATACGATAGGGAACGATGTCCACTGATCAAATAGAACCCCTTTACTACGCCGACGTTGTCGACCCCCCCCCCAAACCCCCTCCTTCCCCGATCTCTGACCTTCAATATCATTCTGGCGCCTCTCTGGAACTTCCCCTAGGAGCAATCCCCTGCAGCCCCTCTTTGTTAAACGAACGATTGGAGGCAAGACATATTCGTTCCCGGCTGGATTCGGCCGAGGACTCCGTTCGTACCTAAATTTTCCCCTAGCGCCTGAGGACAGCCCCTTTAGGCCGTATGTATTTTTGGCGAGGAGCAGATAATCTGTTCCCGAGTCCTCTCAGGGTCACGAGCTATTAGGTATCGGTGAAGATCTCATTTTTTTCTCCCCGCGATGGGACAAAACTTTTTTGGTATGCGCTTACCAAGATGCGAGCGTCCTTAAGCTCTCTTTCCGAAAAAGAGTTTCAAGCATCCCCGTTTGCACCCAAAGGCTTTGAATGGGTAAGCATACTTTCTGTCTCTGGTGCCTCTTTCCAAGGTTTTCTTAACCTTCTTTTACGCACACTGCCTGTCCACTTTATTCTTCCGATAAACACCCCCCGACAACCGGAGTACATTGACTTTCGGCACAGGTTGAGTGCGTGTTTTCTTCTTGGCTTGGCAGAATGCGGTTCGCGGCTTGCCTGCCCTTTTTTTTCCAAGTTTGCACTTTGGCCTCTTTTTGAACTTCTTTGGGAACCGATTGCCGAAAAGTCCCCTCGTTGAGGTACAAGACCGTCCCTCTCCCCCCCCCAGCTTTCTTCCTCCTGTCTTTTGCTTTCTTTTCCCATCGTCTGCGCTTTTTGTCGCGATGCGGCGCTGCATTATGGGTTTGCGTAAGCCCGGCGGCGAGAACGCGTGGCGGTGGATATTGCAAGCGGCTGCTATGTCTCTTGTTGGACACACACGACCGAGGAGTGGGATAACTATCGCCTTTTTCTGAATAGAAAAGCTCTTTGCCCCACGCCTACCTACAGCTCCTCTCTCGCAGTTGGAGAATGTACTTTTCCGGCGGCATGTGGAACCTTTCTCCTTTTTTGGCATATCTCCTTGAGTTTAGATGACTTTCTATATATCGAAGTTTTTTCTCGAGATCCTCCTTCCTAACCTCGAGCTCGAGTAGAACGTATTCCCATTTTTTGAGAAAAATGCAGGTCCCTTTATCCTCCCCTTCGGCTGAATTTCTCTGGTAGCTGTACTTCTCTGATCTTGACCTCTTGAACAGCGATGCTCCCGAATCCACCCACTACCCCTTCTTCCGATTTTTCTTTTTTCAACACGTATCCATTTCCCGCGGATTTTTTCATCTCCCCGCCTCTTCGAGCCGGATTATATTCCCCCACCAAACGCCTTTCCCCTCCTAGAAATCCCGTGCCTTCCCATTCCCCTTGATTCTTAATAAGGACTACATAACCCTCAGGCCTTCCTCCCCGTTGGGGAAGTCCCAGCGGGCTGAAGTTTTTTGCTGCCTGGACCGCCAAAAAATACATCTCCACCGTATCCCCTGCCTTGGGACATCGGATGCGAACTCATCCCCCAATTTTTTCTTCCTTTAGCATAACCCCCGTGACGACGTTCACTCCATCCGGAATTTTTCTTGGTTCTAGGCTCAGGTTCACCGTTCGTGACGATCTTTTAAATCCTTTTTCTCACTCTGTGGTACCATCTCCCGAAGGCTGCCTACCCCTTTCGCTTTGTCTCCCTAGAGCAGCGAGTTTATCTTTGGATCTCCCCTGTCTCTTAAATTAAGCATAAATAACCTTTTTGACCAATCGTCTTGGAAGGACTCGCGGGTCCCACATCTTTTCTTGACAGCGGAGAATTTTGCAGGGATTCCTTCCGACTCGCACAACAAATCTACCTCCATAGTGCTATGTCTAGGCTGTGACAAAAGTTTCCTTCGCGAGGAGTGCCGCGAATTACTCGAACCTTATCCGATGTTCTTCGACTAATCTTCCCTCTCTTCCCTCCAAGGTTCGTTTTCGTCAGGTTGCCTGGCTGCGCTTCTGGCAAGTCACCTGGCTTCTAGCCACTTGTACGGCAACCGGCTTGTTTCTAGAGCACTTTTGGCCCGTCACCCTTATCCGGTGATTATTGAACTGAGCGTTCGGTGGCCGCAGCGCGTGCTTCCTCTCGTCCCAAAACCGTCTGGTTGCTCGCCTGAGCTAGGAAATCACCTCGGTTGTACATTTTCTCCCCTGCTACATTCTTCTCCTCAGTACCTGTAGGCGCGTTGCTCCCCCCAATTTCATTGTCTCCACCTCAAGTCCTTAAAACCGTATCTTTCTTTCGATGAATTGCGAAAGGGCTTGATGCCTTTTCGCCAAATGATCTCTACCCCCTAGCACAATCAACCGCATTCCCTCTCTTTTCACAGTAGCGGACACCTCTTGATGATGAAGCCACCCGTAAGAAAAGCAGCCATCCTCAAAGAGGAACGGTGTTTTTTTTTTTTGAATTTGCGATCTCAGCGCATGGCGTCCCTGAAGCTCAACACAAGTTAGGGTACTGCCGCTTGAATCGCTGGCTTTGAATGGCTTTACCCGGCTGAGGCTTGTGGGGGTTCGAGTCGGCGTCTTTTGGGTTTGACGTCTGGTTTTTTTCTGGCCCTTTTCAAAATCTTATCGATCAGATTAAAGGTTTAGATCCATTCCACTTCCGTTATAACCCAGAGCGCCGTGTGGAGTCCACCCCTCGCAACCCGCTCCTCGCCGGAATGCGCTTTAATTCTTGACTTTTTTTCTTCGCGTTCCCCGAGTGCTCCTCGCGCGCCCTCATCGTTTTATCTTTCACTCGCCGAAGAAATAGAGCAACAGGATACTTACAGGTTCAGTTTCTATGGGAGACCAACAGTCGTATAGATTTCTCCTACGCGATCGTGGATGTCTACCCCCTCCCTGCCCGTAGAGTAGACCTACCTGGATCTGTCTATCCCCCCTCCAATTACTGGTGTTGCGCTCCGCGCACCATTGGCCTCTCCAAGGCAGACAATCAATCCGGCATTTCAATCGATGCCTCCCCTCTCAGCAACAGAGGTTTCTTTTTTGATTATTGATTACCCTGCGCCAGAGTCTTTCCGTCGGTACGCCTCAGCGATGTCTCCTTTCCTTGGTCCTTCCGGGGGAATTCACGGCCCACGGGTCCCCTGATCTGTATATCTAGTGTATCCACGACTTACTGCGTGCCCACCCCTCCACTCGCCCCCAATCGAGGAACATCCGGCACTGGGGTCTGAGCGTGTTTGCTTCAACTATAGGAGCATCCCATTATTGCCAATATCAGTCCACGGCAAAACCCTATTGCACAATACATTCCTCCCCAGAGGGTGGTTCCCTCCCAACCATTTCAAATTCATGGTGCGGCTGCCGTCAGGTCTTTGTCCCCAACCAATCTTCTACTACCGAAGATTTCCGCAACCTGTCGATCCCCATGAGTGACTTTTAAAAGTCCGTTCGTTTCGCACCGAGGACCTCTCGTTTACTTGCAAAATAAAACTCATGTCCAGTCCATATACTAAAATCAAAAGAAATGCCCAGTCTTTCCTTTCCCCCCTCCCATCCATCCCAAATTTCCCACTTGCGACGTCGATCATAAGAAGACGTTTGATTGAGTTCGTGGTTTTTTTGTGAGACCCCCCCAATACTTCCCGAGAATTTCTTCCGGCGCATTCACCCCTCGTATCCGCCCCCACTGCCATTGCCTTCGTGCGCGTCATCTCCCCCCTGTAACTATCTGTATCCAGGTCGAAGTCTTTACTCATAGACGTCAGTACCCCTTGAACCGGGAGAACAGACTCTCTTCCGAGGTCGTCAAAAACGCACCCCTAAAAATCAGATTCTTTCGCCTCCCTTAGAACGTTGATCACTCCCAGACAAGTTCTCATAGCCCACAACTTATGCAGAAGACCGCCAGCTTTCACAACTACCGGATCACGCCACACCGGTATTTACTCGTTTCAGCCGTACTTTCCCTTAATATAGACCCTTCTGGTCCAATTCAGGTCCTCCCGTATGATTACCGCGCCCAGTTTTTTTCCCCAAGTCGATTTACTTTACCGGCCAAATGAAGCCCCGCGTCCCCGCCCAATCCCTCCCTTTTTGCTCGCCGGCGATGAGCGAAACCGCCCAAATTCAAATATTTCCTTGCAAAATATCTGGTCCTCAAGATGATTCGATGTTTGAAATGATCCCACCAAAGTATACAAACCCCGAGTCTTTCACCTGGTCAGACAATTATTCCCGAGGTCAGTTCCTTCGCTCCCCCCCCCCCCCCTCTGGGTTAACCTAGCGAAAGTCCGACCGGCAACGACTCCCTTTCATATTGGCTTCTCCGATTCCTGTCGCCGTCTCGACGAAAGCTCTCAGACAGCAACCCCCACCCAAAGTCCTCGGATACAATCGGATGAAGAATCAAACCTGCTGTTTTGACCACCGAGACCCCCCCCATTATTTGGAAACCCGCCTGAATAAGAAACTCCCTCAAAACACTCCTCCTCTTTCTCTCCGTGCCTGCCGAAGAGCGCATGATCCGGAATCTTCGCACCTTCTCACCCGAATCCTTAGTGCGACAGAAAGCGCCGTTCATTATTAAAAACTTTTCTTTTTCGGCCCGGATTTCAGGGATCTCCCATAATGAACCGGTAGCCCTACAAGATATCACCGACCCAGTTTTTACTGCTTTTCCTCAAGGACGAGCTCCCAGATACCCCCCCCCCATCCGCCCCAACCTTCTTCGGTGTTCAATGCAGTTGACTGAACGTACCCAACCGCTGTTCAGATACCCCCGTGGGACATAGATATTCCTCCTCCCCGTTGTTGAGAGAGAATGCTGAAAGGGTTGTATTGCTTACCCATTTCCCGTCACTTCTCCGGCGTTTTTTACCCGCATCCCGGGGGGCCGGATCCTCCGTCTCTTCTGATGTTTTCCCAATTATCGCCGTCGTTTTTCGGAGATTATTCTTTTTTGTCGCCCGTTCCGTTTGTAGCGTCCGGCGTTCATGAGTGGATTTGTTATGCAGCCGGAGACGGTCGACCTAAGTTGATTTTAGACTTTGGCGCGACAATATCATTCTTTGCCAGCAGAGGTGTTTTTCATAGTAATTTGCTCTGGCCGTGCAGCTCTCATCTTATCGTCTGAGGGTTCAATGGAGTTTTATTTCATGCGGGTTTTTCGGTTGTGCAGACTAAATTCCCCGGGGCCTGAAGAAATTGTTCTGGATATTCCTTCTTCCTATCGCTTGTGAGTATTTGATGGATGATTGCGTTGATCTCTTTTGCTTTTATACAAGACGATTATAGTATTGGGCGTATTGACGTAGAGACTTGCTCAAGTCTAACCGCGCCTTTCCGATTCTGAGGCTCCCCTTTTTTCCGGGGATCGAATTTTTTTACGCGTTCGACTTTTTGTGGATCCTTTGGATCGATGCCCCAAAATTACGAATTCTGCTACCTACTTTTTGGCAGGTAACATCGACATTAATGTGATTCTGTTAGACGTATCGTTTGGCTAAGACTTATGAGATGGAGTACTGTTGTCTCCCGGTCGGCCGGTTTCAAGGATAGGAAGCCTACCTCTTTAGAACGTTGCGACGGCAATACCAAGAATTGAAATGTGATTTTTCAGTGCATCGGTTTCCTTCAGATTAAGGAGGTTCTCCCTCTCGCTCAGCGTTTGGGTCGGTTGCTCTTGGTTTGAAATTGCCGATGTGAACTTTTCGCGGGGACCGTTCTCACAGGGGAAGTCATACCTCCTACCTGAAGTTTTCGGGCTCCCCATTTGTTTTTATGGAGATTTTTTCTCTCAGATGGTTCACTGGTATTTCCAGTGACTCTTATGGATCTGGAGTGGGGTCCATGTTCATGGTCTGAAGGTTATTTCGAACAATGTTGACCGAACTCCCGTATTTTTTTCGAGTTTCTTTAAGTGGATTTTACCCCCTTATGGGGGTTCAGTCGCCGGTTTCGTGAACTTCAATCAGGCTCGGTTTTTATGGATCGCTCCAAGGGGGCTGTTTTGTGTCCTTTTATGTAGGATGGACTTTTCTCTTGTCTCGAGACTGTTACTGTGCAGTTGTCGTTGCTGGGTAGATCCAAGGTTTCTTGGTTAAGGTGGATTTTGAAGTAGAATCTCGGCTGTGCAACCCGGCTACGGTTGGAACTTCAAACTTCATGCTTCTTATAAATGAAGTTGCTGTCAATTGCGGCAGAAGCGATTGTTTTTGTGACCCAAATGAATTTTCTTCTCCTATAAGGACCTTGTTGTCCCCTGTCGGTTTCTTGGAAAAACAACATATGCTCTACTGTCTTTTCCTTTTTGCCTTGTTGTGAAGCCCTTTGTTGAAACTTTCTTCCATGGATAGGTTTCTAACGCCAGAACAAAACCAGGCTTCATTACAAGCTCCAACATTCGAGGGCGGGATTTTGTTTCGTTCGAGTGGTCCGATTCCCGCCCTTCCCTTACTCTACCAGATTAGGGACCTCTGAGCCGAGGTTCTTTAGATTTCACAATAACACAGTCCCCCTTTTCATGACCAAGGCCCCTTCGAGGCCCTTCCCGTTTCGGCTTTCGACCCCCCTCAGAACACACCATGGCGCAGTTAAGTCAAACATCATCCAGAGACCGCTTTCTTGAGCGTCTAGTCGACGGCCCGCGTTCGTCCCTTTCCTTCCGGTTTAGATTTCCTCCTTCGACTATCCCTGAACTTGCGCGAGACTCGATTTTTTCCCGAGGACTTTTAATGAACCAGATCCATAGTCTCCCCCCTCTCCCTTCCGCTGTCAGAACCCATGGGCACTTCGAGTCGTGATCGAAGAATTACCATCTCAAGACACGGGGATCTGTTTGCCCTATCAGGGCGCATCGATTCTCGGCGGAGAATCTTTGAGATCGCTAAACGATACGATGCTCTCTGTCCTCCCTCGAAGGGAGCGATGGCGCTGAAACCCTCTTAACGCATGGTAGTCCCACCCTTTCTCCTGTGACGTCCCCAAGGCTTTGATCTCCTCTGTTTTCGTGGACTTCCCCGGCCTTACCAAATTTAGTCGTGTCACGTTGTCTCTAAACATGGAGCCGTATACTGATCCCCCTCTCTGTTGATGCCCCCTTCAAGAAACCCCGCCGCCGCACACCGACACGTGTGTCTGCTCCCAAAGGCCATCAGATTCTTCCAAGCCAGGCCAACTGCGAAGAATGTGGCGATCCTTCAGTGACTTGTTTACCTTCCGATAACTCTAGTTGCTTCGAAACTTTTTAATATGCCCGTTGATTATCTGGTCCCTGCTGACGGTTTTCCCCGCGGACAGCGTTCTGTCGCCCCATGTGAAAGGTCCTTGCGAATAGGAGTTATTTGTCGGGGTTATCAGAATATGTTCTTCTTCGCCCTCTGATTTCGCATGATCAGCCTGGTTTCTCACGTTTTCTTTTCCTCGCGATGATGCCTTTTTCGAAAGGCCGAAAAGAGTCTTACGTATGCCTCTTCATGCAAACCAGTTTCTCAGAGTTCAACGAGTGCTGCAGTTTCGGGGATTGTCGAAAACATTAGCGGTTGATTTCCTGCACGCGCGCTCTTTTGTGCCCTTCAGACCCCAATCTCCTGGTCAACTGCTTGAATAAAAACATCTCACGGGGAAGGACTTCGTGGAGTAACTACTACAACCACACACAGCGGCAACCTGATCTGCAATCATCTCCTACAGATCAGGTGATGCCCCTCTGCATTCCCGGCAACCCCCCCTCCCCCTTTCCAACGACCGGAGACAAGAGGAAGAGTTGGCGATGACTTGCTCTCTGTCGAGGAATAGGTTTACTCGCGATGTTGAAATTTTCCTCGTTCTCCTGCACGTCCTTGGCGTAGTTCGTTTGTTAGTCGCATTTGGTGCAATCTTCCTTTGCAGTCCTCCTCCCTCGTCACGAAGCTGAAGGTCAGTTGATGTGTGACCGGAAGATCCTGCCGCCTTGGTTTAACTCCCCTTTGGGTTATTTACAAGCTGATTCGCGCGATTTTCCTCCCGGACAGCGCTCTCCCGACTCACCGCTCCAGCTGCCCGCACCACTTGCAAACGTCCAGTTCGCATTTTTTTCGGCCAGGCCATCTTTCGAATGGTGCCTTTCACCGGCCCACTGGTGGTTCACTTCTTTGAACTCCCAGAGCGTCTTCCCATTAGACGACCGGACCCCTCGTTGCGACCTTTATGACGCGTAACAGTTGTTTTTCTTTGGCTTTGTCCAATCATGCGGATCATTCTTCTTTTCAAGTTCAATTAGACGTTTTGCAATTTGGCTCTCGGGAACCCCGTACGCGTGTCTCCCCCCCCCCCCATTGAGCGGGTAGACCTCATTTTTAACCACCTTCTCCTTGTTCTTCGCCTGAGGTCTTGCGTATATCGTAATGGCTTCGATGCTTGACGATCCTTTCCCCCACTTTTTCGGCATGGCGTGGGCCTTCCCCCCGATCATCTGGCGGTTCACTCGATTTGAACTGCCTCGGAAAGGCGGAGGATGATGCTCGTTCCCCCCCATTCCGCTTTCCCCACCTGAAAGTCTGGTATGAGGTTCTCCCACTGCCGCGGGGCAATTCGGCATCCGCTCGAACACGCTTCATGACCCGGCCTCGCAGGCTAGTTGAAGTGTCTTTTGCTTCCGAAGATGTCCAATTTTTTTGGCGGACCCCCTTCCGACCTTTTGTGTGCATTGAACCCGATGCCTCTCTTTTTCTTTTTTGATG
>Ga0179591_1248925_pt1 | contig 11412 bp, 14 predicted proteins | sample CZOMad2_1_08_16f_FD_182891 | JGI IMG/M metagenome (GOLD analysis project Ga0179591, IMG submission 182891) | Vadose zone soil fungal communities from Angelo Coast Range Reserve, California, USA - CZOMad2_1_08_16fungal (PacBio error correction) | ecosystem: Environmental > Terrestrial > Soil >... | reverse complement strand
TGCGGTAGAGGTTTGACGATAGACCTACTTTTTGAACGATACTTCCCATACCGTTCTATCTTTTCTTTCAAATGTTATGGCGCTCCCCCCTCGAGCGTTGCATCTTTCTAATGTTTTTTTCATCAATCGTCCCTTCCTCTCCCCCTCTGTCCCGTTTCAGACCATAGTCTCTCTCCACCCCCCCCCCCAAAATTTTGTTGATTCATGTACTAAGGTCTTTGTCCGGAGCCGTTGGGAAGTTACATAGAGGACGGCCTTCTCCCTGGGACCCCTGCGTGGTGCTGATTCTTCTTACTTCGCGAGATTCTTTGGTACCAAGTCTTGACTGTTGAATCCTGTCTTTGAGTGCCGCGCTGATTGACGAAGCACAGGCCGCGTTGTTGGCGGTGGACTCGTTCTTGACTTTACTTGGTTTGACCCCCCCGTCTTTTTCATTTTTGACGTCGAGTGCCTCTTTCTTGCGGTTATCTGACCTTTCGTACGGCGTTTTTTCCCCCCCCCCCCCCTGCGATGCTGGTGCCTTTATGAGTAACCAGAAAAGCTTCCTCTTTTCATTGTCTTAGAGTTGGCCGACTGCGTTTTTCAGTTCAATAATGTTCCCGCTTCCCGTTTGGTTTGCTTTTTCAGGCGACTCTATGCAGTTCGCCGACCTTTTTCCGTTTGCCCCCTTTCTTCCGGGAGGAGAACACCTGGGTATGTCGCGGCCTTCGATGCTTCCCTTTTTCCTCTTCTTCAACTTGTCGGTTTTCCATCTTTGCGAGGGCTCGACTTTTTGGGTGGAAGGAGATCCAGCGGACAATGATTTGCCCCCCTTTTTCAGACAGAGGGACGGTGCTTTGTGTCCTTTCCCCCCTTCTTCCAGATTTTCCTCCCTAGATCTTCTTTTTCTTCCCCCCACTGTTCCCCTCCATTTGTTCAAGGTTTTTTCAGATGGGGCGCTTGACTCTTCTAGGTCCCAAGGCATCCACTTTCCCTTCGTTTGCCTACCCCTTCCCCCCTATCTTACCAACCCCTTTTCCCAAGAGCTACTTGGGTATCCCCCTTTCACTATCTCCACATGATTCTTCCCGTACTCTTGTGTATTTTCTCACCATTGCTTTTCAATTCCTAATCTTGAGACCTTACTTTTGTTTTTTTGAAAACTGTATTTCCCCTTTCCTTTCCAAAATCATAGTGCGCCCTTCCTTGGGTGTTGCATCGCTAGTCTCTTGTTCTAGCTACTGACGTCCTAAAACCATCCAGGCAATGACCCTTTTAATTGCTGAGTTCCATCCTCCATCCCTTCTTCCCCTGCAGTCTCTGTTCAGCCCAGTTTTTCCCGCCTGAAACTACCATCGTCCTGTGAATATTTTACTGTTCCAAAACTGTGTTGACTTTAAGTCATGCTCTTCCTTGTGACTGTTTCTCCCCTTATCCGTTTCTTTCTTCCTCTCGGTTCTTTCCCGCCGGTGTTTTCTCCCAGCATCTATGGAGTGATCTTTTCTGCCTTTTTATCCCTGTGACTTTCCAGAGAGACATTGCTCGGGATGTGCCCTACTCTCCCATGGACCCCTCTTTTCCCTTGTTTTGGACTTTCTCCCTGGCTTGGACCCCCCATTGAATTCTCACGCGAAGGCAAGCGCTTTCGGTCTCCCAATGAGTTGATTGCAGCCTTTTTCTTTCCTTATCGAAACCTCTCTTCTGGCTATTTTATGTTTTCATTTTTGTCTCCTCCAATCTCTGTCATTCGCAAGGAGAACTTTTTTTCCCCCATCGTTTTGAACGTTGGTATCCTCCCCTGAGTCGGCTTTTCTAAATCCCGGACCTTTAGTCTTTGGGGGGTGAAATCTCTCGTTTCTCGCCGTTCTAACCCTTGAAACCCTTCCTGGATCACCTCATCTCCACCATATCTCTCTTTCTTCCTCTCCCGTTTTTTTTTTTTTAGATCTATTTGCTCGAGGTTATCCCCCCCCTTTCTTCTTCGAAGAGATCTATGGCGGAGATCGGATGAGAATCCCTATCTACAATTTTTTTCTCTCCCCGTCGCCGTTACCCTGTGCTCAACCCTTCCTGCGACTTGAATGAATCCTACCCCCACTCAGCCTTCCCCCCGCCGAATCCGCGCCCTGCTTTTTTTTTCCCCTTTTCTCAGAATCCTGGCTTTCCCTCTCATCTATCGCTTATTGCCTTCTCCGTTCTTACCGGTCCCAAGCCTTTAGAATTTCACTGCCCTCCCCCCCACCATTCAAAGTTGAACCTGCCAAGTTTTTTTCCGCTGCTCCTTTCAGTCTTCCTCAATTACACCCGCCTGCCGTCGATAAAAGATGTCCCTTCCTTTTAATCTCCGCTTATTTTCCTTGACCCCCCCCGTTCTTGTTTTTTCTTGTCAGTGCTCGAAAGACCTTTCCTGGCGAAAACCCTTACGCTCCTGGATTATTCAGTGAATCCTTCCCAGATGTGAACAAGGTTTTTATTCGTTCCTTCGGTCACCCTTTTTCCCTTTCCACTTTGCCTCCCTTTTCTTAGCTTGATTTTACCCCCTCCCCCTTGGCTGATGGTTTCGTACTTCGTAGTTGGAAAACGCCTCTCTCTCGCTGCCCTGATTCATCCCCTTCCGTCTCTTGCGGTGTGCTCAAAAGAAATGCCTTTCCAATACCTCCCTTTCCCCGGTAGACTTTCTGCGCTTCTGGTGATTCCCCATCCCCTCCCCCACTCGTCGCATCAGTCAGGTGCCCATGTGACTCTTCTTCTCCCGACAGACTCTTGACGAGTAAGCTTTCTTTCATACTTTCGTGTTTTCCCCCTGTGTCCAATAACTCAGCCTTTTTTTGAGATCTCCCCATCGGTTTTTCCCGTTCCTTTTCACATCTTCACAAACACCCTTCTGAAAACATTCGATGTCGCCATTTTCGCCTGGCTGGTTTCTTTCTTTCTTGCACACGCTTTCCGATCTCCCTGTAATCCTCCCCAGGAAACCGATACCGCCCATTTCACAATACGTCCGCCCGCGGGATCTCATCCCGCCCTTCGCCCTCTCCCCCTTTTCCTTCCCCCTCCCTTTTCCTCTTTTCCTCGTTTTACTTGCCTTCTGACGGCGGCCCTGTGCAAAGTTGGTCTCCGAATGACTGCCTTTTCTACCTGACTCCCAATTTCTTTGCGCGCTTTCCCCTTTCCTCCTATATTGCTTGAAACCTCCCCCCGACACTTTGGCGTCTTCTACTTTGCTATGCCCGGACCCTTCGCGACACCGGCGCTTACCCTTGTCAAAATATTTTTTTTTCCTCATCAACCGGCACTCTCTTCGTGGTGCCCCACGCCCTGTCCCCTCCTTTTTCCAAGATGGATTTACACCGCCCCTTCTTCATGTCTTTTACGTGATCCCCCCTGACATGTCTTGCTTTTTCATTCCAGACACTCCCAGAATGGGTCACCCCTCCAAATTTTGCACGGAAGGCTTTGGCGGATCATTCCGCCCCCTCCCTTAGGGATTTACCCCTCTCCGCCTATTACTTACTTCGTCCCAGATCTTCCTTTCAGCGCTCCCCTGCTCCAAAGATGTCCCAGTTCCCCGCGCAGTCTTTCGTGCCCTCCCCACCCGTTCCCAATTCCCCGTCTCAACAGCTTCTCACCTCCCCCCTTCCTTCGTTCTCCCTTCTTTATGTTGTAGTCTCGTTTTGGGTGATTCTTGATGAGGTAACTTTGTGAAATCCCTTTCACATGCAACGTCTTATTGGTTATGCCCAGACCCTTTTGACACTTCTCCTTTCTTTTTCGCTGACGTTCTCCCCGTACTGGCTTTTCTTTCATTTTCCTAACGACTTTCTTTCTTCTCAATAAGTGGTTGTTTGTAGATATTCTCTTATTCGCTCTTTTTGTAGTCTGGCGACGTAGACCCTTACGGTGTCTTCCCCACCCCGATCAAATTTGTGACCCCACTCCGGTTTCTTTCCTTTTTTCCACTTTTTGGGATTTCATAACCCTTCCCCTCGCTTTGCCTCTTTTTATTTTTCACTATTACGACTCGTTTCTCCTGGCCGTTCCCACGTCTCTCTTACCAGACGGAGAACGGAGGTTTTTTCTCAGGTGGTTGATTACGGTAGTTCACCCTTGGGGTGGTACAATCCCTCTTCCCCTTCTCTTTTTCGCAAGTTGCTTTGGTCGTTGAGTTTAGCTTGGCGGTGGTGACCCCCATTTTTTCGAGGGTGAAGAAAGTACCTGTAAAGTGACCTACGACCCAGTCCAGCCGTGCAGTTTGGAGGTGTTTTTGACATTCGGGGTTGAAGTTCTTTTTCTTCCGCAGGAATGTTCCTTTTGCTCTTCGATGGCTCGTTTTTTTTTTACTCCCTTCAGTACCTTGTAAAATGTTACGTCCGTCACCCGTCGCGTCTGTGCCGTGATGTTGCCCCCCCCTTAAAAGCGGTCATCCACCTTTTTCTTTCCGCGTTTGGCGTCCTTTTCTTTCAATCCCTTCTGCACCATGCGGCGGTGGCGGTTTTTTGACTAATCCCAACTTAGCTGCCCTTAGTCAGGTCTGACTTCTCCCTCGGCATTCGGACCACCATCATTTGCGCTCCCCCTTTTTCCCTAATGCGCCCCTTCCCTTCTTCCCTAGTACTTCCCTTTCTTGTTGTCTTGACTTGCTGGGCTCTAAAAGGGAGCGCGTATCTCCTTCAAAATCGCGTATTCTTGTCCACCTGGCGCTATCCCTACGATGTGACGGTTCTTCTGATCTCTCCCCTTAGGTAAAAGCGGTTGCCCTGACATCCTCGAGATTCCCTTTTGAAAATGTGCGACATCTACCTGTCCCACGTTTTTTTTCTCTTTTCTCTCGCCCTCCGATTTCTCTGTACATCCCCTTAGTGCTGACCGAAGAAAAGATATTAAATAAAAATCGGTCAAGAGCGGACCTTTTGAGTCATTTCCCCCCTTCCTTTTTTCTTCGAATAGTGGCGGATGGGGTCTTTTCCACCCCCCACCCTGCTCCTTATTTATTTTTGTCCCATACGTGATTCCTTTTTTTTTTGGGCCCAGGCTACTTCCAACTCTGAGCCCTTGAGAGTTCATGCCACGCGAGATAGTCCTGATACGACATTACCCCCTCCGCTGCACACCTCCTTCGGGTGGCCCATCATCAAGATGCCTGCAGTTTTAAAGACAGTTGAACCTTCTGCAAAATATCCCTTTACTTTGTCCCATAATGGACGGAACCCCTGTTGAAGAATCATCGTCTTTTGGATAGACTTTGGTTTGAGCCCTTTCCCTTTCTTTCTCGGTTCGGACGCTCCCTGTCCCCTTTGCCCGTTGCAAATACTCTGCGGAGTTAGATTTTCGACCATGTTTATGACTTATCTGGAGTACCTTTGATGTTTGGACTGTAGGCTCTCCCTTTCCCCTAAATCTTTTTAATTTTGTCGGTTCTTATCTTCCCCCCCCTTGAGGGTTTTATACCCCTGAACTCTCCCGGCGAAGGACTCCTTCTTGCGGTCCATTCCCCCCTTCTGGCGTCAAGCCTGAGAGGGACCCCCTCTGCTTGGCGTTCGGGTGAAGGCTTTCTACGACGGTGTCGCCTGGCGCCAGTATGTCCTGGTCGCCCACTTAACTTCTTCCGTTAATCCCTTTCTTTTGAGTTCGGTCCCACACTCCATTCCCAACTATTACATCCTTGATTCTAGTGATCAGACACATCCCCTCACTCGATGGGTCAAGTAGAATTACCATATCTCTCTTTCTTTCCTTCTCCGTTTTTTTTTATGCTCTATTTCTATTTTTCCCCCCTTGAGTGTTGGGATTTTTTCCCTTCTTTTGAGGAGAGTACCTCTGACATCCCTCTTGAGAGAGCTGCTTTAGATAATCCTCTGCCCGATCGGGCTTTCCCAAGTTCTATTTGCACTTTCTTGCGACTTGCGTCACCTCTGACCCCAATTGTAGGAGGTGCATTTTTTTTTCCCACCGACGATTATCATTCTTGCGCGGTTTTCCTTTATCTCTAGTTTCGTCCTTCCATCCCTAATTGTCATCCGCCGTCCCTTTCTTTTGATTTCCTTATATTTCCGGTAGTCAACTCAACAAATTTCATCGAACTAAGAACCCCCTCTTTGTTCCACCCATGGTTTCCTCGCGCCCTTTCCCTCTCCAATGTGCCTCCCTCTTTGCAGTTCACTTTCAAACTGTGTCCATTTCCCCCCTACGCAGAGTATTTGGGCGACCCACCAGGTGGATTTTCTCCGAGATGCCCCAGACGTAAAGAACTTGCCCCTTTTTCCCCACTTCCCCTTCATCACTTCTTACACAGGTTTTTTCCAAGATGCTTTGCACAGTACCGGCGATCAGGTTTCTTCTTTTTCCCCCTGGCCTTTCCCTTCTTCTTCCCTTTCTTTCTCTTGAATTCTTCCGTGGTCCTTTGCTGGCGCGGGTTTTCTTCCTTCTTAGCTCTCGAACTCCTCTCCAGATGGCCCTTGCCCTCCAAAGGACATGTATCTCCGTTTTTCGCCCCGAGCCGTGTAAACACTTTTCTCACGGTATTTTTTAGTAATTTTTAGCTTTGGTGCTCCCCCAACTCGAGGAAATTATTTGGTCCAGTGTTCTTCGGAGCCCGAAGTCCCCTTGCAGCTCCTCTTTATTCCCTCGGGTTCCTTTCGGTTCTTTAGACCGGAATTCTTTTTTTCTTTAATCGGTTTTTCCCCCCATCTAACCCTCCCTGCGCATTTTTTTGTTTTTTTTTTTTTTTTTTTTTTCCTGCCTATCGTCTTCTCCCGTTTTTTACCCGCTTTTCCTATTCCCCTTGCCTTCCAGCCTCCCCGTCCAATCGGATGCCCCAGTTGCACCATTTACGTCCGCGATTTTCGGATTTTTTCCCCCTCTCCCACCCTGCCCTTCTCTCCATCGAAACCCTGATGTCACGAACGCCCTTTTCCTCTCGTGTGGCAAGCGGTTCCTTCAATGCGCAGACTTTCCATGGTCGGCCCTCCTTTCCAGTGTGCCGCGATGGCTGCGCGACTTTTTCCCCTTCTCCTCTTCTTTCCCCCTCCCCCGCCAATTTTTGGATATGCCCGGAAACGCGTTTTTTTGCAAAGTCAAGACACTTTTTCCAGATGTGGATTTTATGCCGCATCACCGTTTTTTTTTTTTTGACAGCAGCTTTTTGTCGCCCGTTTTAACAGTGCCCCCCTCTTCTCCTTAGTCCCACCTGCAATCATTTTCCCCTCACGTTGGCCTGCCCTCCCGAACGTCCCCCCCCCCCTCCATGTGTCACCGCAATGTCCCGTCGGCATTGGAGGATTCCCACTTTTCCACTTCCAGCATGCTGGTTTCACCCTTCTCGCTTACTGTTTTCCCCCCTTACGCCCGCCTTTTCAGACGCTTCCCTTCCCCCGTCCTCCGTTCCCTGCAGGGCGATGTCCCCCACCCCCGGGTTACAGTATCCCCCCTCCCTAGACATGGACTCCCTGTTCTCCTCTTAGATAGAATATTTTTTCTTAGTCACTCGCTTTTTTCTCCTCTTCGTTATACTCACTCATTATCCTTCTAATGGTTCTTCATTAAACATTTTGTTACCAATCCCCCCCGGTCTCTTTCTCCCCCAAGGTATATCGTCGCTTAACCCCCTTCTGCTACGCTTCGAGAACCTTCCTATTCTTTCCTCCCCCCTGTTTTTGTTGTTTTTATACGCTCTCTCTTCTGTTCAGCAGCCTTGGTAGAGGAGACGTCTCTTACTTCCCGGTGGCTTGAACCTCCGTCCCCCCATACCTTTATAGCGGTCCCCCCTGTTCTGGCTGCCTCCCCACCGTAACTCTCCCGTTTCCATCGGATAATGCGTCTCCACCATAGCTCCGCCGAATCGTTTACATATTCTATCTAGCTTCTCCCTTCTTCTTTTCCGTTCTCCTTGTCTTTTTTTTTTGCTTCTTTCCCTACTGGGTGTGGTGACATCGCGAGGCGGTCCTTTCTTAAAAGCGTGGTTCTTTGAGAGGCGAAATGGTCTTTTTTCTGTGGTGTGTTTTTGTGATGCATCCTTTCCTGTTTACTCCTAGGCTGTCCTTTCGTCGCCTTTCCAAGGCCTGCCTGCGTTTAAAAATTCTTTGTTTTGGATAAACGCGGTAGGGCAGTGTACTTCAGTATAATCGTTTTCCCTTCTTCCCCCCTAATTGCCCTTTTCTTTTAATTCTTTGTGTTACACTGCGTGCGGGTGCCTTTCGCAGTAGAAACGCTGTTTTCCACATTTTCAAGTGGTATCGTTGATCCCTTCGAGTCCGGGACATCTGGATCATCTTCCAAGTTGGCTTTTGTCTTTCTTTTTCTCTATCCGTCTATGAATTTGTATCACTTTACATGGGCCGGTGCGTCCTTCTGACCCCGGAACGTCCGCGGTAGATGACGACTTTCCGAGTACTGTGCCGGTTTTTCTTTTCTCCCCATATCTCTTCGAAGTCGTCTTAATTCCGGAATGCCCCTTCCTTCATTGTGACCTGGCCGAATCGCAGAGATTTTGTGATTTTCTTATCAGGCATCTATGACGCCTGTTTCCGCCCTCCTCCTACGCCCTCTCCGAGTTGCAGCCAAAATTTGTGAGTCTCATGTTTTGTCATATTTCGCTTCGAAAGCCGATGTCTTTGCCCCTGAGCGAAATCCCCTTCTGAGTTGCTTTTCTTCCGCATTCCCCCCTTTTCTAAAGCTTCCTCCCTCTCTTCCTTCTTGTTCTGAATTTTTTTTCACCATCCTTTCGGCGAGAGTGGGGATGGGTCCCCCCCCCACTGAATGAAAGTCCTATTGAGCTAAGGGCATTTTTGTTCAACTATACACTGTGCTACCCCAAGTCAATTTTTTCTCCCTTCCTTTTTCTTTTTTTCACGTCCCCTCTTCTCTTCGTTTGCTACCCCGAGTACTCCAACTCCCCTGAAGGAAATGAAACGAAGATTCGTTCCATGACATAACACTTAATGCAGTGGACTTTGAGCTGCCCCTCTACCCTCTTTCCCTGCCTACCTTCTTTTTACGGGCTTCCCCACCATGACTTGTCTTCTCGGGCCTTTTTGACGACTTGGTTCGCCAGTCCAGGTCTCTCTGATTTTCAGATGGGGTCGCTTGGCACTACATATGAGGAGCTTGAGGAGTACACTTGGACTTGAAAGCTGATTTCCCTGCCTTCCTGCTGGGAGGCGAGCGCTCCCCTTTTCCCCTGGCCTTCCCTTTTGGTTGCTTTCTCTACTTTTGGTTATTAAGGGAAATATATTCCCTAAGGCAATCCTACCGCCGATTATGACACTAGTTTTTTTCTCCATGTATGGTCCCCCCCTCTCGCTGATATAGGTCCTTTTTACTTCTTCCCCCCACCCAGTTGTCGCGCCTGTCGCCTTTCAATGTTGCGAAATCAGCCTTCTCCGGTAACCTCATTTCTCTAGGAAGGGATCCCCACTAAGGAACTTAGACAGCTTGTTATCTCTTTCTCTCCCCCCGACCATCTCAGTTGAGCAAGCCGAATCCTCCCCCACTATCATTAATCATCATTATGTTTGTTGGGTTTTCTAGAGATGGTGCGGTACTTCTCCCCTTCTCTTTTTATTTAAATTGTTAGGAGTTATGGCACTCTTTCCACCAGATGGCGAGATTTGTCCTTATTTCACTACCTTATATCTCCCCTGTATCTTTATTTCCGTTTTTTTCGTTCTGGCGTAACCCTTCCTCGGAGAGGTGAGAATGCACGCGACAAGGGGAATCCTTTCCCACCGCAGATCATAGAGTCGCTCGTTGTCAAATCTAAGTTCTCCTTCTTTTCCCCTCTCATTTTCTCCTCGTCGTGATTTTGCCTTTTCCTTCTTTGGTTAGAAACCACCGCCAGGGGAGAGACTCCATCCCCCCCACGCTTTTTTCAAATTGTTTTCAGTCAGTCCCGTTCCCTCCCCTAGGCTGAATCAATCTTCTATATACAAGGTTTTCCATCCTCCTCTCCCTCCCCTCTATTTCCTTGGCTTCCCACAGGCGGGCTATTTTCCTGATCAGATTTCCGACGTCAGGGAACGCTGTAAACAAGTCTTCCCTTCGTCTATCCTTCTTACCCCCCTGGTGTCTCAGAATGCCACCAGACCCAGGCTCTTGCTGTTGAAGTGTAGTTGTCACATTTCTTACAATGATTGCTGTTTTTGCTTTTCCTCCGTGTGGTTCTTTTGAGCTGCTTGGTCCTTTTTCTTTATCTCCTACTCTTTCGCTCTTTCTTTTTTTTCCTTCTTCCTCTGTCTCCACTTTTTTTGCGTCCGACCTTGTAGCCTTTTCTTTGTCATAAATTTTACAGCCACTTTGAGGGTTGCCTTTATGTCTTCATCCTTTTACCCTCCCCCCCCCTTTTTCTTTCTCCTCCCCGTAATTCTCTCTTGTCTGAGGACCCCCGATTCGAAGGGCGGAGTATTAATCTGTATTCGTTACTTTTCGGGATTCAGCAAACCTTAATTGATTAGTTTATCCCCTCGGCTGTTCGACGCCCCCCCCTTCTTTCACCCACCTTGAATTCGTCTTCCAGTTTTCTGTTCGGTTTCTCTGCTGGCCGCGCTGAAAACGCTTTATACCCTATGCCGAGTAATCAAGTCCACCGGAACCTATTAGTATTTACGCATTCCCTCCTTTTCCCTCCTTTTCAGAGTTCCCTTCGCCCCCGCCCTTCTGTCATATCTCTTGAGGTCCCTCCAACGACCGTTGTTTCCTTTCCTCTTGGTAGAAGCCAGGGCAGGTCCCGGTTCCGTCTTCGCCAATTTTTTCTTCTAACTCATTTGTCTCCCTTTTCCTCCCCCGGCTCTCCTTTCCATCGCCCTGAGTTCTTACTCCCCACACCGCCCACATTTCTCCTGATACTCGGTTAGTGCCGAGAAACCGTAGTCGGCCCACCGAGTCGAACACTCCACGCTTTTTCCCACCTTTCTTTTTCCTTTCCCCTTCCCCCTCCTCGCTTTGGTTTTTTACCCCTCCTCCACTCCGTGAATCTTTCTTACACTCACTCATTACATCAAAGTCTCCCACCTGAACTTGCTTTATTCAAAAGAAGTAACACCCCTCTGTGTCCACCGCAACTGCCAACGGTTGGCCTTTCGCTCTTCCCTTTCCCTCCTTCAGGGCTAACCCCTCTTCTCCGCTTTCCCACACTGATCTGATCTTTCCGTTTCCCTCCGATCCGTGTCCCGAGGCCATGCTCCTCCCCGGGCGATGTTTTCCTCCCCCACCCCGTTCCACCTTCCCTAACCCCCTCCCTCTCCCTTTTTCTCAACTCCGTATCCCTTTTAGATCTCCTTATGTTTGTTCCGGCTGTTTCTTCGCTCTTTCTTTGTTCTTAATACCGATTGCAAATTTCTTCTTGGTTATGGTACAAGCCCATTTGACCAACGGGTCTTTCTCTTTTCCCTTTTTTCTCCCCCAACCGTAATATTCTTCCCTCTACCCCAGGATTCTTCA
>Ga0179591_1413829_pt1 | contig 11413 bp, 12 predicted proteins | sample CZOMad2_1_08_16f_FD_182891 | JGI IMG/M metagenome (GOLD analysis project Ga0179591, IMG submission 182891) | Vadose zone soil fungal communities from Angelo Coast Range Reserve, California, USA - CZOMad2_1_08_16fungal (PacBio error correction) | ecosystem: Environmental > Terrestrial > Soil >... | reverse complement strand
GCCCGCTTTTCTTTCTTCAAAGAAAATCAGCGTGGGAAGACCCCAAGACCCAGGTACAGTTCGCATCTCCGCCGTGCACCCCCCCCCCCCGTTGCGCGTCGGATGCTTCATCTTTCTCTCTTCTCTCCTTCATGCCGCTGACGCTAGGCCTTCTTTTGGGGAGTTTTCGATGGAACACCTTTCCCGTAGAGTCTGATGGCCTACGCAGATCCGGCCTCTAACGCTTTCAGGGCACAGAGTGCCGGTGGTCTTTCCCCCGTGAACAGGGAAGGCCCTTTCTGAAAACATCAAGACCCGACGAAAGTGGAGAGGATGACCTTTTTATGGAAGAAAAATAGCCGTCCCCTCCCCCTAGGAATAGGTAAGGTGTTTCCTAGTAGATATCTCTTTTTCCCGGTACACAGTCAGTCTTCTCTGAAGTTTGAGTTAGGTCCCAAGTATTCCTCATTGCTTAAGAAGAACTGGGAAATGCGGTGGTTTACAATACCCCCCCGGAAGGGACATTTTCATACTTATAGGTCGTTAAGCTCTTCCTCCCACTGAGAGGGTGTAATAGTTGAACAGGGCCCAATACCTCCTTCGCGACGTAGGAGCACCTCTCATGGCGTAGAACAGTCCCCTTCTCTTTAGGAAGAATAGGATGCGGTGGACGTGCTTTTCTCCCCGGTGATTTACTCCTTGACGGACTTTTGAGGGAGAGAGGTTTGGGGCGCCCTTTCCGGAGAGGGGAAGGATTTCCACGGACCTTTCCTGCCAAAGGGGAGAGGTTGGGAGGGAGAGGGGTCTGTCCAAGGAAGGAGAAGGATGTTAGTTTCAGGAGAAAGGATCTCTCGAAAGCACCCTCGTACGCCCAGACCTTTCTTAGGTGAGGCCCTGGTAAATTTCCCTCGACAGAACTCCTTCGCAGAAAAAAGAGGGAAGGCACCTTTTAAAGAAAGGAACGAAATTTGGGGGTTCTCTCTTAGGGGTTTAGAGAAAGAACTAGCGACGAGGACTATTTTTTTTTCCCTGGTCGGCCATTTTTTTCCCTCTTTTTCCTGCCCGCAGACGATCTCCGCTTTTGAGACACACCTATCAGGTTTCCTCCTCCGAGAAGTTGCTTCTTTGAAAGAGAGGACAACCTTTAGAGGGGCCCCGCGGAAACTCGAAGCGTGAGTCGCCAAGATGGCAGGAGGCTTCCTTTTTTTCCGGAACGCTCCTGGTTCCCCCCGGGAAGCAATTGCACGAAGAAGATTTTCCCTTGGGACATCGACTGCCCCTTCTCCGCTAGTGAGGTTTTCTGAAAGGACTCGCGCCGACGGACCAGGTCATTAGTATCTTTTTTTTTCGGAAAAATGGGATGACGTTCCCCTTTGTAAGGCTTGGGCGCAAGTTTAGGAGCTCTACAGGGAAGGGCTCCTCTTCCGGAGAGTTGTTTCTTTGGGGAAAAAAATTTCCCGAGGACTTCCGAATTGGAGTCCCCGAAGAGACGCTTTCCTTTCGAAAGAGGAACTCTTAAACAACTTTTGTGCGAGTGCGCAATCTCCCCCCCCCGTAAAAGGAACTTAGTAAGAGCCCCCCTTACCGAGAGATATTTTTCCAAAAGCAGAGCTGCGGCCTTACGGAAAACCTCTCCTCTCAGGCGAAGTGGAGGCACGACCTTTCTTCGCCCGGAGAGGAGGAGTCCCGCTCAAGAGTAGTACCCCAGATCTGCGTCCTTCTCCCCCTTGCTCAGAAAGAGTTTTTTCAGGAGTGAGGTATGTCCGGTTGGCCGTTTTGTCGTGTTCTTCAGCAGGCGGCTCTCTTTGAAAAAGGATACCCGGATTTTCTCGTAATAGTGGTTTCCCCTGGGAAAGACTTTCTGAAAGCCTCTTTTGGCTCCAGTCCCTGCTTTTTCTCCCACGTGAAACCCGATGAACACGAACCGCGTTCCCGGGAAGGGAACAATTGCTCCACAGGCGCCCCCTTTGTAAATAATCATCTTTTCTTCTTAGTGATGTAGCTGAGAGCGGTTCTCCTCTATGTTGTTCATCCAAGGGAACAATCGTTTTTCCGAAGTTAGGAGGCCCTTCCTTCGGTAAGTACGGGCGAGACCCCTTGGGGAGAAAGGAGTAGGACCCCCTTTCGAGAACCTCAGCTCATTCAGAACCCCCCTTTCTCTGCCTTTTTTTTTTTCCCTCCCCGGTTAAGAAGGAGGAGGCCGTTTCCCCTCTCTTCTTTTCCGCGCTAACCCGCCCGAGCCGTCCACGATCGCCTTGCTACTGTCCTTTCCCCCCCTCCTGACTTCCCGGATTCCGGTGATCTAAACCTAGAGCCACTTTCAGAGGAAGAGCTTTTTCATGGGCAGAAAGGGCGGTTTCTCAGTCCCCTTCTTGAAAATGGCTTCCAGAAGTTGTAAGGATTCCTTTTTAGCACGCCACTCTTGTCCCTCCTTTTTGCAGAGGCACGGACCCGCTTTGGTAGGGTGACGGTCACTTTCCCCGTAATTTTTCCCATTGGGAAATTCGTTTTCCTGATCGAGTACCACCTTTCTCTGAAGGACGTATACGATCATGCTCCCCTTTCTAACAAGATTCCCTTTCTGATGATAGTCTTTTTTTTTTTGTTTTCTGACTGATCCAAGGACAGCTTTTCCTCGCGGTCCACGTCATCTGGTTGCGCCGAGGTCTCCTAGGCCTGAGGATCCTTTTCCCTCTCCCCTTCCCCCAGCATCAGCGTTCGCCGTAGTCTTGTCTTCCTTTTCCTCGTAAGGTCAGCAGGGTGTTTTTCGCTGCTCGTCGTCGGTTCTCCCTTTTTCGGCTTTTATAACAAGGGACCGCCTCCTTAGAACGGAGCCCTCCCGCAAGTTTTACCTCCCCGGAGTCTGGTCCCTTCCCCTCGCGCGAAGAATGGGCGGCTGCCTTCCTTTTTCCTTTCCTCCGAGAAAGTGGAACGCGTCTCTATTCGAAATTATGTCGGAGTAAGCCCCCTTCCTTTTTTTCCCCCCTTTCCCCTCAAAGGATAGGCTCACGAGCTTCCCCTAGCTAGATTAGTTTTCCCTTTCCTCGGCAGGTTTTCCAGTTTCCCGCCCTCCTTCCCGAGAATTTGTGATTCTCTCTTCTTTTTATGTCGTAGAACTGGAGGTCTGAAGGTAAAGCAATCATTCCAAGTGTTTTCCCTTAGACAAAGTGGAATCTTCCTCTCCTTTCCGACGGCCCCAGCAGGTAGAGGATACGGTCTTTCTCCAGCAGAACAGTCTCCCGTTCGGCGTTTTCCCTGGATTTATGGTAGAAGTACCTCCCCCTTTCTTCCCTCCCCTCCGTTGTATATATGGTTTGTCACCTTTCTTTTTTCTCTAGATAAAGAGGGGAATGTAAAAAATTTTTTTTCATTCCTGAGAAACCCAACCTCCGCGGAACTGGAGAGAATGTCTTCGCCCTCCTCCTCTTTCCGCCCGGAATAAGAGACCTTTCCTTTTTGATAAACGTGAGCGCGACGGATTTCCCACATGCCAGGACCCTTTTCTCTTTCCTTTTCTGAGAAAGGCGACGACCCACGTCCCTACGACATAAAAAGGATAGAGCCCCCCCCCTTTCTAAATCCTGCACCAATGATAACCTTTTTTCCTTCTCCTTTTCCTTATCTCGTTTGCAACTGGCATGCCGCTTCTTTTCCCTTTTTCCGCTGCGGAGGAAAGAAAGGCATTTCCGGAACGAATTCCTCCGCTCAAATGGTCTCTTCTTTCCCTCTCCTTCCCCATAGACCGCACAGTCTTTCCCGCGATAAAAGAAAGCCGTTTCTTCTCGGTCGCACAGGTGCGCTCTTCTTTCCTTCCTCCCCTGCGCGGGCCCTGGGTGCTATCCTTTTTTTTTTTTACGAGAGCACCAAGCGCCCCTTTTCTCGGACACCTGTTGATCTGTCCACGCTACAAGAGACGGCTCTCTATGCTGCACAGCCCCACTTCCGCCAGGGAAAAGATTCGGATCTCGCAACAGCATGCCCTTTCCCTTCCTTTCCGGAAGCTGGCTTTGCTCTTGCCAGCAGGACCCTCCCTGGTAGAAGGTCCCCTTTTTTTTTTCTTTTTCTTCTCTGTAGAAGGCCTTCACTCTCCTTTTCAAGCGGTGGACCGCCTCTCCTTGCCTAATCCCTCCTTTCTGCACAACGGTGACCGCCCATCTGAAAGAGAGTTGGAAGGTACCCCTGGACCAGATTTTTTTTCCTTGTGGGTTTTCGACAACTTTTTCACAACTGATGAGGCCAGTTTCCCAAGGCATCACTTGCCAGAACGTTCTGTCCTCGTGACAATTCTCCCCTTACAGATGAAGGCCTCCCGAAGAGCCAAAGGAATAAGGTGATCTTTTTCCCTTCTTTGAAGCGGAACGACCTTTCCTCTTTCCAAAGTATGAGAGCTGTGTAGGAGGAGGGGAGATAGCGGAAGCTCTCCTTCCTTTTCCTCCGCCGGATTAAAATCTCATAGGGAAGCCTCTAAGCTCTTTAGCTTGAAGGAAGGGCACTCCCTTTTCCGACAAGTAGACCCCCTTTCCCAGGAGAGTAATCGAAAGACAAGTAGGAAGCCCTAGTGAAAAACACCTTCCTTCCTTTCTCCTCGCTCACGGAGGAAGAAAGACTCCTTTCTATAGATGAAAGTGTGGGAGTAATTTAAGGAAATGGTCAATACTCTTTAAAGAGGGTAGAGGTTACATCTCTTTCCTGAAAGAAAGAGGACTTTCCTGACAGTTCTGCTGGCCAACCTACGTCCCACTTTCCTCCCCGGTTCGGCTTTAAAATCAAAGAGTATCTCACGACCTCTCTATTTTTCCGGGGGAAAAGCGGTCCTTTCTCTAGAAACACCCCAGACGTCTTTCCACTTAATGAAATGCTTTCCCCCCTTGTCGCTCAGGGTGCGGTCTCCTCATTTTTATAACTCCGAAGAATATATTTTCGGTGAGGTAGTGCCTTCCCCTTTATCATGAGAGGAGTGACGGTTGAGGGAGAGATAGAGTTACTTTCGCGATAGGAAAGTGGCCTTTCAGGGAAGGGTCGGTCCCCCAACTCAGAGGAGACTTTTTCTTTCCGCCGCGGGATCTTTCCCTCTTTAGATGAGGTCATATGTGTTTCGGCGGGTGGAACCCCCTTCTCCACCTCGCGTATACTTTCTTTTTTTGAAAGAAGCTATCTCCGAGGAGCTTTTAAAAAAGTGGCGATTTCAGCAAAGGTGGCGCCCCCTACGAAGAGTCGAGATGCCCGAAGACCCTCCCGATCTGAGCATTTTTTAGAGAAACCTGACAAGATTCCCCCTCTCGGGAGGCTGCTTGAAAAAGTTGGAAGGACCCTTCTCCTAAGGGCACTTAATTTTCCGAGGACCGAGAGGGACCGACCTGATGTTCCCTCAGAAGAACCTTCGAGGTGACTTTTGCCAGAAGAGAGAGTATTCTTTCCTCCTTCCACATGGAAGACCAGCACTCTTTTCTTAATAGAAGAGTCTCGGAGTTCTTCACGTTATGCAAGATGTTCCTTCCCTTTTTCTTCTCCGGCTGATAGCGATCCCTTTTCCTCAATGGAAGCGAGGTGGTTCTCAGACCGTTTGCTAAAGGGACCCCTCCATCCTGCTAGTCCGGGGGACCCTCTCCCACACAATAGAAGAGAACCCTTTCCCCTCCGGCGTTTTTCTTCGAAGGAAGCCTTCCCCGCCTATGCTAAACGGCACCCCTCTCCCCAGGAGGACCCCCGTTCCCCGGGCACCCGAATCTTCTTCCCTGCTCGCCAGACGAGGAACTTTTTTTCCCTCTCCACATGCTCCTGACTCTTTCCCTCTGGCCTTTCCCGACCCCCGCTTCGTTCCCTGGACGCCCAGGAACGCCTCTTCTACGTTTTGGCATTTTCCCTTCCCCCCCCTCCGCCCTGAACGCCTACTTCTCACAATGCAACCCAAGCCATCTTTCGAGATGTACGGGGAATTTCCTTTCTAGCTACTGCCGGTCCCCACCTGTTTTTTTTTTCATCCCGTATGACGGGTCAACGGACTTTTCTCCCCCCATCCTTGTACCTAGACACGTTCCCCTTGAGAAGGGGAATTGGAGCCTTGACCCTGAGGGGACCCCCGACCGACCACGCTTTTTCCCTGAAAAGTTCGCTGGCGTCGGCAAGAAATCATTTGCTTCCCGTAAAGGGGACGCGAATCCCCCTGCGAAGCAAGAGAGAGCGCGACCGCTTTTTCCCAAAAGAAGGGCGCAATTTCCGGAGAGAAGAGGAGTAAGTCCCAGGTGCGAGTAAAAGTTTGCGGGAGTGTCGGAGGGTTGAAGCTACCCCCGAAACTAATCCCCCCAACAATATCCCCCCCCCAAAACAAAAACCAAAAAACCAACAACCCACCCCACCTGAAGGAAAGGGAGTCCTGCTCCACTCCGAAGGCGTTTTTCCCGAAGAGGGCTTATCTCTGTTGTGGTTGAGAAGATCTTGTCTTCCCTTTGATGAACCGCCCCCTCTTCGGATGCTTCCCAGGAAGACGTTCCTTCCCTCTAATAACCCCTAAGTGAAAACTCCCCTTGTCGAGAAAATGATTCGCTTATATGCATATACATTAGATGAGCCCCTCTTTCTCTTCTCTGGAAGCTAGGATTCCCCGGGTAGGTTAGAAGGGCCCTCTCTGAGATAACTTTTTTCCTTCCGCCGAGAAGTCCTTCAAGGTAAGGGTCAGGGCACCCAGGGGCCGCTTTGAAAATCCTTCCCCCTCTCTGCGAAAAGACATGACCTTTTAAAGGGTATCTTTTCTCCGCAAACCATAATCCTGAAGTCCTCGGTCCTCGGTCGGTTGGTTCAGTAGAAGTCTCGAAGGTAGACCGTCACCTTTTGATATGGCCCTTTCCATGGTAGAGACTTCGGTTCAGGGAGTAGAAGACCCCCGGTTTTTTGCCCGGGCCCCTTTGTGCATTTTTTTTCTGGCGTTCCGTTCGTATGTTTTTAGCGGGTGTCATCGGCCCGGGCCAGAGGGCCTTTTTTTTTTTTTTTCTTCAGCAGAAGGGGCGTTGCGCGGAGGATTCTTCCCCCGTTCCCCGGGAGGGAGAGCCCTGTCGGATCCTCGGAGAAGGTGTCCCTTTTTCTCCTCCCGGTGAGTGCTCTTTCCGAGGAAAGTGCTTTTTAGCTTTTGCGCGGGCCCTTTCTCCCGGATGTAGGCGGAGCCACTGTTTTTGTTGGTGCGAGGGTCCTGTTTTCCGGCAGGATCTTTCTTTTTCGGGGGTTCTGTCAAAGTAGCCCCCTGCGAGCCAGCACCTGTTCTCTCCCAGCCTTTGGCAATGAGGCCAGCCAGTTCTGAGAGCATCTTTCCCCCCTCCGGGCAGTCCCCCTCTTCCCCAAGAACGGCACGACTCTATGTAGCGGATGGAAGTAAGCGTATTTTCTGCCAGGTGAAGATTTTGAACACTAATGGGCGCCTCTCCTAAGGTTTCCCCTTCCCCGAGAAAGTTGGCGAATTCCCCTCGATAAGACCTCTTAGAGGGCAGAGTGCCCTTCTCCTGAAGTAGAAAAGTTTTCCAAGCGCCGGTAAGTCACTCGGGGAACGGAACGAACTCTAGAAAGAGAGTTAGTTTTTTTATGAAAGGGTTCTCTGTTGATTTCTCCCAATGAGACCCCGGCTCCCTCGCGTAGAGGCGGCGGAAACATTGATGACAGCTCGTAGTGTAAAGCTCCCCCTCTTCCTCGTCTCACCGTGGAAGGGCCCGTTCTCTTTCAGATGGGGTAAACACCTTCTGCTGCCCACCCTCAAGGAGATTCCCCCCGAAGAGCCTATTTCCCCTTTCCAAGAGTCTGCAAGACCGAGAACGGCTTTTCCTCCCGCCGTCCCCCTTTTTTTTGCACGAGCAAGGGGCGACGCGAAGGACCTCCGAGCGTTTTCAAAAGTACCACTTCTAAGACCTTGGAAAGACGCCCCGCTTCTTCGATTTTTTTAGATCGGCTCTCTGTGTTTTATGATTTTTCTGACAGAAAAAGGCGCCCTTTTTTGTGCCTCAGGTAAGCGTGCGGGACGAGTTATTGGACCTCTCCGCTGAGGAGAGGACCTGATAAGAGCTCGCCTCTGGAACAGGGACCCCCTTCACCCGCGTAGGTGGGCACATCCCCTTTCCAGGAAAGGGGGGCGGCCATTGCAAGATTCAACCGCAGGTTAAGGCGACTTCTTCCACATTTGCCGAAAAAAAGTTACATCCTCTTTTATGAGTAGGAAGTGAGCGAGGCATCTCGTGTTCACCAGCAAATAGGGCTTCCTTTCTGCGTCGATTTCGGTAGATGTCCTCCCAGGGTCGAACGTTTCCGGCAACACTTATGCGTACGGGTTTCCCGCCACCAGATAATTAATACCATCCCTTTAGGTAAAGACTACCCCTCTCGCAGCCCCACAGTAGAGAGTCCCTCTTCTCCCCCTCTCCGACAAAGATCGCACCGCTCGCTATCCTTCGTTCAGGCTTTCATCCGGAATGTTTTTCTCACCGGGAATTCAGTTTTCCCTTCTTCCGCCGCGGCTTTTTTCAAGATGTCAATAAAGGCCCCCTATGGTCATCACGGGAGGGAAAGGAGTCTTCTCTTTTCCCCTTGGACTAAGACAGTTGTCTTCTTCAGGTTTTTGCTCGGCACCTTTTTTTGTTCGTGAGAGGACAGGCACAGATAGGTAAGCTGTATTTTCCGGTCAAAAGGGTCTGAGGGGTTGATGAGGGCCTTCCCTTTCCCGAGGATGGCTTTCCCCAGAGTGAAAATTCACGGCTCAGATCAGTTCCTCTTTCAGAAGAAAGTAGTTTTTTCCACCCCTCTGCTCGACCCCTCTTATAGGGAAGGCTGAAGATCTCCCAGCGGACCGGCAAGAAGAGATCTTTCCATTTTCCTTCTTTTTGCTCGAACAAAAGGAAGGCCCGGGGGTATCCCCCCTTTTCGGAATAAGGGACTGGAACGTGTTTTGAAGATCTCGTCTTGGTAGATGAAACTTACGCCCTTCCTCTTTTTCGCGAGGAGGCTTTTTTTTCTCCAGGAAATAAGCTCCTTTTTCGCAAAAAGTCAGTTTAGCATCATACCCCTTTGAGAATCCCGTTAAAGAAAGCCCCCCCCCCCCGGAGGCCTTTTGGGATCACCCCCCCTTTCGAAAGAATGGGCGGAGATGGCCTTTTATAACTCACCCCTCCAGAAATTGGACGAGTATCTCCTCTCGGAGTAAGACACGGCACGTGCTTTTTCTCCTCCCAGCGTCCAAACTCCGGCAGAAAGCAAAAGTCTCTTCTCTTTCTTTTTGCAGAAAACGTTTCCCTCCCTTTCCTCCAGAATTAAAAGAGAGTGGTCTTATGCTTTTTGGTGATGTCGTCGGAAGGCCCAGGGAGTCGACGGTACCCGTTTTTCCCACGTTGTACTGGAGATTTCCTCCGTCGAGCTAAAGTTTTCTTCCCTCTCTCCAGCAGTCGAGGATAAGGGCGGCCCTCCTTCCGATGGGTTTAAGAGACAGTTCTCCCGTCTCTCTTGTAGGCCGCGACTAGTAAACGTCCCCTCTTTTTCCTCCCTCTTTTTACCCCTTTTCTTTTCAAGAATAATACGTGTTTTTTTTTTTCCCCCAAAAATAGTGGGGGTAAGTTAGAAAATCTCCGAGGTCGTTTTCCCTCTTGGATTTTTTTCTTCCCTCCCTTCTTTCCGCCCGGATAAGAGAACTGCTTTAGTTCCTTCGGACCCAAAGTGAGTCCCCTCTTCCAGGCTTGCGCAAGTAACCCCTTTTTCCTTTTCCTTCTCAGCCACGGAAGACGTCGACAGACATCCCCCTTCTTTCCTCCAAGTAAGAGGGGAAGGCGGGCTTCCCCTCTTTCTCACCTTTTATTGCTCTCGCGTGGAATGGCTGAAGCCTTTCTTTTTCCTGCTCGGAGGACAGCAACGACGTGTTTAAGAAAGAATTTCGCCTTTCTCCGAGGCCCCGGTTTCCCCACAGCAGGCATCGAAGACCCTTTCTTTCTCCGAGGGATAACGCCTCCTTTCCCCACGTTAAGAGAGGTAGACCTTTCTCTCTTCCCGACCATGCTGAGGGCATGGGCTTTTTTCCCTCCTTTCCTTGTGCGAAAGGACGACGAGCACCCCTATGAGCGACCTTCACATTACAGGCCCCAGACGCGGCCGAAAGGCTGATCTTCCCCTTTCCTTTTCAGTACAGGATAAGCAAGGAAGCTTTCTTTGCCGGTGGGAGAGCCAACAGCATGGACTCCTCGAGGATTCTTGTCCCCCGGGATCCAGCTGCTTTCCCCCTCCCTTCCCGAGGACGATCATAAGAATTTCGAGCGGGAAATTCTGGTTTAATAGTTATGCTGATATCTCCGTTCCGGGCAAGCGGTGTCCCGCCTATCCTTCCCTCTTCGGCCTCATAAACAGCACCCGACCCTCGGTGACCGTCCCCCCTAACACAGCGCTTCCCCCCATGACCGCCCTGGTCCCTTTCTTTCTTTTGCGTGCGACAACCTGCCTCCCCTTTTTTTCCCTTCTTGGCAAGCCGCCGACTCTGGTTACATGAGTGGACTCGTTACATATTCCCCTCTGCCTTTTTTTCGCGGTAGATCACCGGATCCGGGACTTCCGCTGAACGAAAGGAGGGTTCCCTCTGAGAGCTCCTTTTTTAAGATCGTGGTCTTCTATTCCGATTAGGCCCTCCTTCTGAGAAAATGGTCCCTTCTAAAAGGTAGGCGTCACGTCTCGATGGGCTTCTTCGGAAGGCCTAAGTCTCTTGTCAGAACCGCGTATCGGCCTTCTCTTTTTTCCTTTGCATCTCCGCAGAGTCGGGCCGCCCTCTCTCCCCACCAGAGGCAATTATCACCTGTTTTCCTCCCCTTCAGAACTGCGGATGATGATTCCTCTATTTTTCCCCCCTTTTTGCTCACCAAAGGACATGGCCTTGGAAAGAGGGTAGGGTACATCTTTCAGTGGAAGCCGGACCTACAGACGGGATGGGCAAACCTTTCCTCCCCCTTTTCTTTTCCTTTTCACCTTCCCAGAGTAATCGAATTTATTTCCTTTCCTCGGGTGAAAAGAGGTCCTCGCAAGAAGTGACTCCAAGAACCTTCCCCCCCTCCTGACCTGCCTGGAAAAAACGCCCCCTTCTGCCTCCGCGGTGAGGGAGCCTACATCATAGGTTCCTCTCGACGCACGAAAGCTCCCCCTTCCCGCCTTTTCTCTGCCCGAATAAGAGGCAGAGCGAGTGCCTTTTTCACAACTCTTTCGGCGGCGTCATTCGCTCTCTTCCCTCGTGCGAAGGGACGGGTACTTCTTCCAAATAGAAGGAGAAGGTTCCCGCCGCGGGCTCCTCTCTCTTTTGTCCTCCGGCGGCCCCGCGGCAGGGGTGGAACAAAATCGAACCCTCCGATCCCGGCACGGTGCCCTATCCTTTTCCTGCCTTTCGAGTAACCACGATAAGGAAAATTCTCTTTTTTTCCGCCGCAAATGGTTCTGT
>Ga0179591_1314641_pt1 | contig 11414 bp, 8 predicted proteins | sample CZOMad2_1_08_16f_FD_182891 | JGI IMG/M metagenome (GOLD analysis project Ga0179591, IMG submission 182891) | Vadose zone soil fungal communities from Angelo Coast Range Reserve, California, USA - CZOMad2_1_08_16fungal (PacBio error correction) | ecosystem: Environmental > Terrestrial > Soil >... | reverse complement strand
ACTTGACGTTTCTTGGGTCGTGCCTGCCCGAGGCCAAGGTCGATGTTCCATCGACCATGGAGCTTCAGTTCAGGTTGGGGGTTGTTTAGAGCCGTTCCACTTGTACCCACTGCAAGGAAAATTCACCCGTTAGGAAGTGGGACCCGTACTTTTATCAGAATTCTTTTTAACATACCTCTTCCTTTTCCTACCAGCGTTTGAAGTACCTTTCTTATGGGAGTTTCCCGTCGTAGTACAAAACGTTCCTCTTCTGGCGAACGTTACAGATGGACTTTTGGTTTTCAGCGCATTCCATTCAGGATGGACCTGTTCTGGTTCGAAACAGAACTCGTCGTCTGATGTCGCAGTTACCCGAGATTAGGAACAACTTTGATAGCACTCGAGGCCGGAGATTGTAACGATTTTGCCCCTTAAGACATCGACTCTATACAGACCACGTTACCACTGTGGCCCGACGTGGGCCCCGGCCGTTAGACGGCTTTTCCGCCCCGATTTTGCCCATACGATAAGAACTGCGAGAGTTTAGGGTGGAGGGTTGTTGAACACCCGGGGTGAGCCCCTATTTTGCTTAGATTGGTAACCAATGACGTTCTCTTGTTGCTTCCTTACCGAAGAAACCCCTCCTTTTTTCGGGATTTCCCGGAATCGGCACCTGTTAGGGTGGGGTTTCCCTCCCGGCTATCTATCGTTTTCCCCCTTTCCCTCTTGAGCTAGCCCGACGTTTTTCTGAGCGTCCCCGAACTCATGTTCGAGGTGAGTTTTTCGAGGTGATCACCTCAACTGTCCCCAGCCCGAGGGGCGGCCCGTGTCCTTTTCCCCCGTAAGCCATTACAATAGTGCGGTCACACCTATTAACAGATCTCCTACCCCTACCGAAGTCTCCATGTGTAGCCCGGCATTTCACCGATGTTACAGCCATGCATGAGACCGGCATGTTGGGAGTCAACGTGTTTTCTCAGCCCAACGGGTTGGGCGCGGCACTCCAGGTAGGGGAATCCACCAGTGGACTCTGCACCGTGGGTATTTTCTTAAGGCTTGGCTACGTTCAATTGGGAGCAAAAACTCCCAGTCTCGGTCCACGACCCACGCAAATCTCTTAACATTAAGGCCCTAGATTTCAATGAGGGGAGAGAACCAGGAACGGCTCGAAGGCGTAAATTTTGTTTGTTAGTGATTCCGTTCACATAAGTGCCCGCGGTAGGCTCTATTCTGAGTTATGGGAGACTTCGATTTTCGGCTTTCCATTCTTTAATTAGCCCTTGTTTTGGATCTTTTGATCTGGAACATTGTGGATGGGGCGTGCCCTTTTTTCAGCGGGAACCCTTTGCCCTCCATGCTGCCCCTTTGTGCTGCCCTTTCTAACTACCGTTGTGACTGGAAGCTTTTGAGCTCGTCCACTGCGATTCACTCACTAATGTGTCCGAGTCTTGCCAGCAGTCGACCGACATTTTGCCCGGTGTCTGTTTGCCGTTCTTTCTTGGCATTGTTACTTCCTTTCAAAGTCTCCTGGTTTGGAGTTCTCCATTGGTGGAACAGGGTTGAGCTCCTGTTCTCTGGGTTCTGCATTTTGCCGTTTACCAAAAATCATTATCTTAGGGACCTGATCTTTTCCTGTTTGAGTTTATTTTCTAGTGGTTGTTGGAAGGACCATAAGGCTGCGGAGATTAAGAATAACCATTTCCACGTGCCCACATGCGTCATCTGCCCTTTTCGGCAGGAACTTTTGCACCCCCTCCGTTTAGCTCCCCTGAAGGGGCACTTTTCTCTATACGCCCGTGATTTACTGAAGGATTTCCGAGTAGCTTTGGCTTAGGCCAGTCGGCGGCGTACCAAAACTTCCTTCGTAACATTATGCCCGCGGCGCTTAGCCTTTCCATGGCGCTGTCTGGAGAGTGCCCTCGTATACACCAAATCTCGCAGCTTGTCCTCTTCCCTGCCAGGAAAATTCCTCAGGGGGACCCAGACGCAGCTCCAATGTCCGTGGGAGATGCACAGACTGTCCGCTAGATTCCCAGTAACCCCTTACGACGAGGGACCACAAACAAAGAGGAGGTGTTAGGAAGGGTACATTCTTCGAAAAGTGTTTAAATTGAAACTCAGGCAGTATGGGATCTTGACCAACCCCTCCTACTGCTTGAAGTTTGCCTTGAAGTTTGACTTTGGACCAAGGGCCCCTTTCTAGCCCAGTGTTAGAGAGCCGCCGACATTATCCGCCAGGGAGGAATGCCCTGGTTTAACGGGCAGCGCACCTCCCTTGTGTTGCATCTTTTTCAACGAATCCCCTCTTCCTAAACATTTGATCATCGACTTTCTTGCCCGCTGTGTCAGCCTTGAAAGAAAAAGTTTGAGGAAGTTGCCGACCCCCCCCGAGGGACTGGGGAGCCGTAAAGGTTGGTTGGAGCGGGGGCCCTTTTGCTCCTACGAGGTGAAGTGGGGCCTTTGAGGCCTAGAACGGACCCCCCTCGACCCCTTTTCTTAATGTTTTATGCCCGCTCAGAAACCATTCGGGCTATTCTCGTACTGACGGGTACGGAGAGTAGCCCTCGAAAGGGGAGTTTAGACAAATTAAATTGTAAGTGTAGCCATTCCTTCCTAATGTATAGACTTCGGTAGGACTGGTAAGCTCACTTATTTGAGCACTAGGAACCAACTATGACAACCACAGCCCGCCACTGCAATCCACTAGTTATGCGGGAACGTTCACCAGGAGACCTAGGGGATTGATTGGGAGGGACCGAGTAAATTCGAGAGGAACCGATGGGAGGTGGCACATCCCCCTTCGACGCCCGTTGTCACCTTGTCCACAACATCGTCTACCGATGAATAGATCCTACGTTGACGCGACCAGGCATTTCCAAGGCCCTCCCTAAGTGAACGCCAACCCTCCTTCTTTGCTGCTCTTTGTTTCCACAATCCTTTTTTAGCGCCGTAGGCTCGTCGGGCGTAACCTTTTCTTTCCGGACCCCTTCCAATAGAGTCAATCAAATGTTAGGGAAAGACTTCAAGAGGCCCACGACGGAGAGATTAGGCTGATTAATGTTAGAACACGGTCTGAGAATTCCCTGGTTTTTTCGGTCCATTCTCTGTTACACATTCAGCGGCCTGCCTGGCCCTTGTGCCCTTGAAGTTTGAACAACGTACATCGATGACGATGGACCGCCCTCCAGCATACCCACCCGTTATATTCGCTAGGGCGCTGGACTGGCCGCGGTACTACCCTTCCCCAACGGGCCCCCGTCCGGATTTTCCAGCCCGGAGTCTCTCCGGGTTATGTTTACGAACGCCAACTCCCGCCAAACATCTCCGGTTCCGGGCCTCCCTTCCCCCATATTAAGTGTCCCTCCCCTGACCCAGGCTAGTTGACTGCCGGGCGACAGGTTGAGGTTGCCTATAATAAATAGTTCACCCCCCCACAGGAAATATGTCCGTCAGCGGCTGGCATGACCTTCGGGCTGCCAATGTCCTCCCCAAGAGGACATCCCGTATTTCCTCCTTAATCGTAATCTTTACAAGCTTGATACCGATAAGTTCTACACCCCCTGAATTCTGGACGGCGGGAGAGGGGGAACGGACCCCCCCTTGGAAAGGAAAATAACGACCGCTCCACGCCAATTCAAAAATGTAATTTAAAGCCTTACGGCGTTGACGGAATGACTGGACCAGTCAAGGTCTGTCTTTTGGACCAGGTATTTCACCCCTCAGTCGCCGGTTCTTGAGTTTGTTTCCCGGCAGTTATCGACATGAGCAGCTCCCCTTTCAACCCCGGTCTTTCTTGACACCCGACGGAACGGATGTCGTGCTGCACAAGAGGTTAATTGCTGCTCCAGGGCGCTTTTTTCTTTTTTTTTTTCACAGAGGAGAAGTGACGCACGCGGGGGGCGTTTTTAAGTCGATGTTCTGGAGTTGAGAGGGCTACCTGCTCACTTTCTCCCCTCTCCCAAAAATTTTACACCCACTAAAGATATCCAGGCGATCCGCGTCCCCGTCTTTTCCCCGGTGCGATTTTACGGTTTAGTTCGGCCATCTACTTCTGCTAAGGCTTCTATCTTTCCTATAATACGTTTGTTTTGCATCTCTGATCGTACGATTTTGCGTAATGTGCCGCAATTACTGCGCACTGTTTTTGCATGCTTTCTCCGCGGTCGACTTTGGTATATATGGGGTGAGTCGTTGCTTGTCTCCTAAACCCTCATTTTTTTTTCTTGATGAGAATCCCTCCGCTCGTTTCATATCATTAGAAACCCAGGTCCTGGATCCAGAATAACACGCTCTGGTGCATTTCAACGCTTCGTCGGGTGAGCCTAGGCGTCCTTGTATACACTGCCATGTCGATGTAGCGTTTCCTACTTTTTAGTCATAAAAGGGCACGACGCACCTTCGTCCCCCCCTCACAGCCCTCAATCCCTCACCATCTCCTCCTCTCCATCCCCCTCTCCCCCCCCCGACCTCAACCTTACACTCTTCCCCACGTCTCCACCTCCCCCACCACCCCCCCCACCCCACGCCCCCACTCGCCATCTCCCCCCCCAAACCCACACTCTCTCTCCTCTATCTCTCCCCCCACCCACTCCCCACCATCCCCACACAATCCTACAAATGTTTAGTTTCAAGGGATCTTTTTATCGCTTCCTCAACACGGTAGAGGTGCCAGATATAGGGGTTGAGTCCTTGTTGCTTTGGATTCTTCCCCGGTCGTCTTTTTCAGTTGTCCCGGTAAACTCCCACGATACTTTGTATGTTTGGATTTTCATGCCCCGCTTCAGCTTCCTGATGAATGTCGAGTTATGCCGCGGATGGTGGCCTGCATCCAAGGCTCAGGTCCGCGCCTCCTTTGTTGATGATGTGGCTTCAGCTGCTTGCCACCCCCTTTGGTCTCTTGCTTATAGTACCTGTTGTCCATTTTGTTAAGATACTTGTTGAAGACGTCCGTAGCACCTTCGTTTTTGGTTTTTTTTCTGTAGACCGTGATGCTCAGGCGTCTTTCTTTTAACCCGAATGCAGGAGGTTTGAGGTCTCTTAGCTGACGTTCTCCGTTTTACCGAGCAGGAGATAGCAGCACTGGTGGGGGTGTTTGTAGATCGATGTGTCACCCTTCGTACTCCTTTCCGGAAGTGAGAGGCAGTGCGGTCGTATGAAGCGATCATGGTCTTCCTTCGCCGTTTTATCTTTCCCCCTCCGCCCTCTGGCACGTTTTCATCGCGGATTTTCTTTTTCCTACATGTCGTAGCGTCCACCAGGATGGTTGGCCTCATGCATCTACGCGTTTGAGTCCTTCCCCGGCGAGTGCATTCCCCTGAGGGCGGCCAAAATGAGGGGTCCGCGGGGGGTTTGGGTTTTCACTGTTTTATTGAGCGTAGAGACGGTTGACTCTTTAACTGTTCTTTTGCTTGCCGCTCTAGATCCGGACCGATGGCGCCGTCTTGTATTCGTACGGTCCGCCAGGCGCTTGGTTTTTCTCGCCCTCCCGTTGGTTGAGTGGGTGAAATGGCATGCTGGAGCCATATGGGTTTATCTAGTCCCCTTGTCTTTTTGCGTGCTGCCTAAAGCCCGTACTCTAAACGTTGCGTTTTTTATTCTTCACCCCTTCTAAGGGATGTTTCTGTGGAGAAATTTAACTCGACGCCAACTAGGTCGAACTCATTACGACAGCGAACGGCTCCCTCAGGGGGATTTTTTTTTTAGTAGATTAGCGAAAGAAAATAATGGGAGCGCAGCTTTGCCGTTGGTTACCGCCACGCCCTTGGGTCCCTAATCGTCCACCGCGCCTAGGTTCCCCCTTGGAAAGTTGGCTCCATTCCCCTGTTGGTCAAGAGGCTGCATCCCCTGGTATGTCCACGGGGTCATTTTTTTTCTATTGTGGACAGCGCCAGGAGTGCCGTGCCGAAAATCGACTGTCCGTTTAGACTCTGTAGGAGTTTTCGCTTCTCGTTCGTGCAGGTGTCGATTCCTTGTTCCTCGCTGTAGTCTACCAAAGTGTGAGCTCCCGAGGGCCGAACAGCACATCCCCGAAAATCCCTGATTGAGCCCATGACCATCTCTTGGACCAGGAAAACACGTTCTCCATCCCATGTCTGAAAGGAGACACGCCGACTCTATCTGATACACTTCTTCATCGGGTGGTGCAAGACGCTTTTGGCTTGGCTACGATCGGTGCTCCCTTGTTGTACTCTTTCCTCGACTGGGGGGGTGCGTTGAGTCTTGCTTATCTTCCACTCTGGGGTCGGGCTGTCTCTTAGGCACAGCTCCTCTTTTCTTCTTTCCGGTTCTGATCCAGAGGGCCTGTTGATCGAGAAGAACTCCCCATTTATGGGTTCCTCGCCGTTGCTTTTTGTTTTTGATGCAGTTAAGAGTTGACTGACCGCCGTTAGCCCTGATTGAATTTTCGTAAGCTCTTCATTGGCTGATCGCCAGAGGATGACCGGGTTTCGCGGATTCACCAGTATGCGGTGACCGCTTCGAGAGATACAGGGGCTTGAAACGGTGTTCTAGCTGCTATCAGCCCTTTTCTTGCCGGAACAAATGAGCATCATACGATACGTACTTTTCCTGCTCCGGGTTGTTGGGCCGAGAGCGGTCGTGCCTATTGGGTAGTGATTTCCAAGCCTGATGGGGAAGACGAACACTTTCACAACCACCCACCTTTGAACCTCAGCGGGAATAGACGCTGAAAGAACCGCACGAAACCTTAAATTATTACCCCGAAGCTCGGAGCCGACAATTCCGCATCGATTGTGACCTGTCGCTTAGGCAGGCCCCCCACGGAACATGTTTCTCCCCCAAGAGATCTTACCCTGTAAACACCTTTCCGCGCGATGACCGCGACCTGGTCTTTATCCATTACGCGGGAGTATTAAGGTATCATTAAGTAGTACAACACATTTACACGCCCCGAGCATCTTACGCCTACATGGCCCGGGACCCAGCCAGTTTTTACCATTTTGTCCCCCTTTTTTTTTCACTTTAAGCGTTTTTGGATGGAGTACGATTCCTCCTCTCGAGGCGTGCACTCACCGGCAGGGGACTACCACTCTGTTGAGACTCTCGGCTCGCACTCCGGGAAACTGTCCTCAGGTCATCCTCCTATGTCCCGGAGGAAGCCGGTAGGTTCCTCAGGGTCGGCCGGCACGAGGCGTCCACCCACAGACTCTCCATCTCGTCTCTCACAGGATTGCTTTACTGGGAACCAGCGGCTAGCTAATCGAGCGTCATTGCGTGTTCACAAAATGGTTCTCTCCTGTGGCCCCCGCCCTTTCTTGGGTCCTACTTCGCCTGCTCACTGCTCCGTGCGTCCTCCCCTAAGGGGGACAGTAGGGTCTCTGGAGCAATACAAATCTCCCGAAGTGTTCCTCTGAATCCGAACTGTGCTTCAAAAAGCTATGCGCTTCAACCCCCGGGGGACTAAGAAGGTTCGTCAACCATTGTGGAGACTTGTCTTGGTGTACCCTTTCTTTTTGTAACAATGTGAGGAACTTAGGAACATCTCAAAGATAGGCGCAATCCCTTGCACACGATTTGCGAAGGTTCAAGGTTAACTCTGGAGAGAGGGCCGTCTGACCTTCTTTTAGTGTTTAGTGGTGCTCCCTTTCTATCACTGCCCCTCGCCGGATGTTCGCGCCGCTGAAAACACCGTCTGGGCTTTATAGCCTCTTCTTGAAGGGTCCCCCGCTCTCTAACACGCACTTTTGGTGGTATCAACCAGTGCCCTACGCTTGTACGATTCCCCGCCTTCCCCTCTAGGGTGGCTCTGGTACTCACCAGGACACGTGATCTAACCCCCCCACCCATGTTATCCATGCTGGTCCCCAATTCAAATCGGCCTTTTCTTTTCGCTCGGGACAAATGCCTGGGCGTCTTCCTCTCCGAAAGCGGTCTCAAAGATCACTCCGACATTTGAGATACTTTCTTTTCCAGGAAAGCATATACCACGATCGATTTAGTGGCTGAAACTGTCTTGCTGTTTAAAATCTTTTGCCACATAAGGACACGTTCCTTTTGGCTCTTCACCGGACTTTTACTTTTTCCTGGACAAAACGCCTCGCTCCAACGGTTTTTAATACGACCTGCGTGCTTTGAATCCAAGTAATCTTTCCCGGGATTAGGAGGGATTTTCAATCTACCGCTGCCCGTTTGATTTAGCCTTACCTTCGAGCCGACGTACCATTAGAGTGACTGGCCGGTCCGTTAAAGAAGCATGTCCCAGGTTGTGTAGAACATAGATCAGAACCCGCCTTTACCCCAATGAGCTTCTCCGCACTGGCTCCTCATTATACAGTATGTGTTAAATCACAGGCCATTTGGGCCCCCCATTCCCCCTATTTCATTCCGCCCCCCCGGATCGTGATCCCTCGAACGCAACCCCAGCTTTACGGTAGACCTGATTCCCAGCCGGTCTTTAGCTGACGACCACTTTGTCCCCCAGGTCTCGTAGAATAAGCGCTTCCCAACGTTGGGTCGGGCTCCAGACGTAAAGCGTAGGACCCAGAATACGAGGGAGGTGTAGCCGGAGAGGACTCCTTTCTTGTTATGCCGTTAAATTTCTACAACCATGCGGCAAGCAAGAGAGCGTAATTTTCTATTTTTGGGTCGGTGATCGGGTCTGCCCACCCGGTAATCCCTTGGGGCTGTTGTGACGGACCATGGCACTTCCCCTCCTGACGCCAGTTCCCGCCCCATTCAACCTTCGGCGTTTATCCTACATCCCACGTACCGGGCGGACAACAGTCCCACGTTAACACGGACCCACGTCTCTTTTCCCCCTTCGTTTCTTGCTTTTCCGCGATTCGACATGGCTTGTCTTGCGTACCCTGCTCCTAAGCTCCTCCCTTCTGATGTTGGAGCGCTCATTTGTTGCGTTTCCCTTTCGAGGGTTCGCCCCCGAGTCGGCTTTTGAATTCACGGCCAGCGGTCTTTCAAGGCCGCTGGATGTTGTTTGCGAGAGGTGCTACTGCTCAGCCGATGTCAAACAAAATTCCCCTTAATTGCTTTTATCGAGGTCATCCCCTCCTCTCAGTACAGTGCGCTTTTGGAGTTCGGCACGTTACGCCTTTTTAAATCTTTGTCCTCCTCTTTTTTTTTTTCATCTTTTCGTCTTCTCGGAAACGGCCGACTCCCGCCAGGAGCACCGTCTTTTTCGGTGGCTTAGATTGGCTGGTGGGGGCATTTCTTGCTTCGCCCTTTTTTCAACACGCCAGCTCTTAGCGGCTCCGTTATCAGCGTATTCTTTCTTAGGAGCCTCCCCCACGGAGAAATGGGCATATTTACAGCTCGGTGCACCCATCGCTTCCTCTTCCTTTCTTTAGGAGTAAGTTTTGGTTTTTCACCATTGTGCGGCATCTAATTTTCGCCTTCACCAGTATCTTTGCGTTACCCCGTTTTGGTCGTTTTTACTTGATGTCCGCAGTCACGGTAAGTCCAGGTCTATGTCTCCTTCTTGGTTTGAAGCGTTCGTCCAATGGGCTTTGTATGGGCCTGGGACAAGGAGGTCACCAGCAGCCGCTATCGTGTGTAGACGTGGTCTAAGCCCGCTTTTCTCGTCATTGAGGAGTGTATTGCGAGGATTTTGGTTCTTCCTCCCAGGGGCATCCACAGACCCTTTATATGGTGAAACAGTTGTTATTCCACCCTCAAAGGGGTCCAGTCTCTTCTTATCAAAAACGGGTCACCGTATGAGAACTTTTTTTTCGTGCCTGCCCGACCTAAAGCGAATCTGTTTAGAGGTCCGCTAGAGAGGGAGGACCTCCGATCGCACCTCAGTCCCCGATCCCCACTATATTTTCCCCACCTATTCACCACTTCTCCACCCACTCTCTTCCCCCCCCACTCCCCTCTCCCCTCCACACCACTAGCAGTCGAGAACCGCTACCGCCTTCTGAAGTCTACCAGTTTTCCGACACTTTTGCCGGCATCTGGTGAAATGCGATTAATACTCTTCCCGGGCAGTGTTTCCCTGACTTGTGAGAGGCTCACACCTTTTACGGGGGTTCGAGGTTGTATATTATTTTTAACCCATTTTAAGGATTATTTCCCTGCGTTAAGGGACGTTTCGTGTTTCACGCCCGCTCGACGGGAGCCACTTTCAGTCTTACTTTCCTCCGAGAGCCGCTGAGGGGCACATCTCGAGGATGGCTTTGGGATTAAATATTGTTTAGCACCACACGCAGATTGTTGGCTACGCTGCGGCTGTTCGTTGAGACTTGACGGACAGGTCCCTGAGGGACGTCGCCCTGAGGCGTCGGGGGGGGCACTTCAGCTCGGTGGGCAGACCTCACTCCATGATGAGCGGACCCTACTTCTAACTTATCAGGGGCGCAGTTTCCGGGCAAGCCCCCTGCCCCGTGGCGAGTCTGTCTCTCCGAGAACCGGGGGAAACCTCCTCTTTTTCAGCTCGTTCCCAATGTGATGCTCGACCCCTTAAGCAGAAATGGTCGACGTACTTCGAATCCGCCACGTTTTTCTCCGTATTTTGTTTGGTGTCACATTCTTTTGTTGAGCATCGGGGAGTTCGGGGTGTAAATTTTGTTAGCGGTCTGAGACGTCCAAGACTACGCATGTGTTTTTTGACCTGCACTTCCTGATTTCGGGTCTCCCTCCCCTCGATGTCTATCATTGTTGGCCCCCTTACCACCTTCGGCGAGTCACGCAGCAAGGTCGGGAGAGAGTATCACCTCCATTCTCCACTGAAGTCGAAAGATCAGAAGGGTTCCTACCCCAGCACCTAAGGGCGCAGTTAAGGAGACGGGGTATTTCAAGCCCCCGGGCCTTTTCACAGCGATGAGTTATGGAAGCCCAGGTTTCCTCAGGGAAACACCCAGGTAAAGGGCACGGGCCCTATTCTTACTGTATTCTACATTTAATCTATGGGGCTACCGGTTTTTTTGACTGGCAAGTCCACTGTGAACCAGAAGGAGAAGGCAGGACAGTTGGCCCCTCAAATCGCCCTGAGACCAAAGAGTTCGTTTTTTTGTAAGCGCCTGACCGCCAAAAAGGTGATTCTCCGGGATACTGTTCGTTTGTATCGTTTTTTTTGTGGAACCGCCAGTAAGTGACCAACGCCCTCAGTTCGAAAATTTCAGGCACTGACCTACAAGGCCAGCGAACGCGCCTTCGAGAGAACCAGGACTAAGGGAGGCCCCGGAGAATTGCCCCGGCAGGTACCTTCCTTGGACAGACTTATCGCACGTAGAGTTTTTGTAGGAATAGTTTTAATGTCGTGCGCGCGTGTTTCAGGTTCAATAATCGATTTCTGTTGTGAGAGAGGATGATTTTTCCCCTTTGTGTCAGGGGCCTGCTCGGTCAATCTGTTTCTTCTTGCTTGCTGATAAAGGCGGCCTTCTGCCCGGAGACGCTCAATGTCCTTTTGTAAGTTGGCCTGCTGTTTTTTATTGTAAGAAGCGGATTTTTTATCCAGGGAGCGA
>Ga0179591_1317578_pt1 | contig 11415 bp, 13 predicted proteins | sample CZOMad2_1_08_16f_FD_182891 | JGI IMG/M metagenome (GOLD analysis project Ga0179591, IMG submission 182891) | Vadose zone soil fungal communities from Angelo Coast Range Reserve, California, USA - CZOMad2_1_08_16fungal (PacBio error correction) | ecosystem: Environmental > Terrestrial > Soil >... | reverse complement strand
TATCCTACGACGCAGGTCCTATCTGTCTTCTGAAATCTTTTCTTTCTTTTTTCTTGCCAGGATGGAATCCTTGCCTTTTTAGGCAACTCCCTTTTTGGTATTGCCCTGATACATCCGCTTCTCTGGCATTTTCTTCTTTTTTTCATTATTTTCTTCCTTCCTCTCGGTCGGTCCGTCCGGGTGTGGCCGTCCGTTGATCGGCGTCTTTCCTATTTGTTTTTTTGAGTTTCGGTCCCTTTCCCCAAAGATGGCAGGTTCGCCGTTCGCCTTTCCTCTTTCCCCCCCCCTTTTTTTTTCTTCCTACACCCTTTTTCCCCCCCCCTCCCCAAAGCAAGGTGCCCAGGGTCCTAATTGTTGCTGGTCCCTTTTTTGATCTCTGTTGGGGTTTGGTCTTTTGGGTGGGAGTATTGTTGTTCCCCCTTGAGGTGCCGACGCAAGTATGGTCGCTTTCCCTCCAGATTTTTTCCTTTTCTTCCGCTGATTTAATTATCCTGTTTTCTTGAAAGCGCGCCGCTGCCCCATTTTCCCCCTTCCTCCCCTCCCCTTTTTCTGATGATAAGATTTCCCGATCTATGGCTTTTGAATGTCTCTTATTTTCATTGACGGGAAGCTGCTTGTCCCTTTCCACCCCATGTCCGTTCGCTCTCTGATTCGGACGTTCTTTTCTGTTCAAGGAGGCTACTCAGGACGCATTTTTTTCCTTTTTCCTAGCCCTTTTTTCCCCATTCTCTTTTGAGGATTTTTCACAAGGGCGGGATAGGCAAAGTTGACCATTTTTCCCTGCTACTCCCGGTTCTTTCTGAATCTTCTTTTCCGTCGACGCTAGCGCAGTCCCCCTCTCTTTCTTCTTTTCCCCCAAAATGAGTTGTTGATGCGGTGTGAGGTACCGCGGCGTTTTCTTCTGGTCCCACCCCCCCCCTTTCTTGTTTCCCTTCGCGCATCCTCCCAGGTCGTTTGTTTTCACCTCTCCTCTCCATGCTTCCAGCCTGTGACTATTCCCCTAGCTTCTCAGCTATCTTGCCTTCATGAAGAGTCCTTCTCCTGCCTTGATTTTTCCTCCCCTGGACGAAGCTCCTTCTGAAGCAATTCATTTCCTGAGAAGGCCTTACTCTTACTTCCCCGGTCAATCACCTTTTTGTCCTTCGGTGGTCTGCTACATGACTCTCAATCAGGATTCTTTTCCTTTTCCTCTGAGATTGCTCCTTGTCCCTGATAATCGGGCCCATTTCACAACGATTCTCTTTGAGGCTGATCCTGGTCGGTATTCCCGATCTCCCTAGCTCCTTTCTTCCCTCCGCGGGACCCCAAAGTATCGATCCTTACCTCCCTTAAACAACCGGGATAGGTTCCACTTTATTTTGCCTCCACTCGACCAGTCTTCTTTTCCTCTTGTTCCCTCCCTTTCGGTGAACCAGGGGATGCCGCGAACCAGCACCCAGATTATCCCTCCCATTTTCCGCTGGACCCCTTCTAAACCCTCTTTGGTTAAGGTGGGAAAACGTGGTTCTTTTCTTCGAAAGTCCTGTCTGGATGCTCTAGCAAAAAGGCTTCATCTTTTCCGACCTTCAAATCTTGTGCGTTTTGGACTTTCCCCAATTTTTTTCTTCCCTGGGATGTTAGTCCATGCCAGAATCAGAATTTTACCGATTTTAGTCCGGGCTGTCCCACAACCCCATGTTTCGGTACTTTTATTACCCCCTTTTTAAGTAGACTCATTTCAAACTCGGGCCGATCGCACTTTTCCAGACCTTTTTCTTCCCTGACCTTCATCTTCTTACGGTTTGATCGGGTCGGGTCCCTTCTATTTTCCCCTCCCGCCTAGGATATGCTTCGTGCTGGACTGTGTTACGTGCGCACCACTCATTTTTTGCATCCAGATTCCACTCCCTTTCCAGGTCTCTTCCTCCCTGAAGGTGAATACCTCGTCGAAGTAGCGCGTCGGAGGTTCTTGAATCCCCTTTGTAGAGTCTGCCCTTTTGTCTAGACGATTGCCCGTATTCTTGTCGATTCTGAAGATTTTCTTTTCCGGTTCTCGGAGCGACTGCCGTTTGACCGCCGCGATTGTCCCAACATTCAGTCGTTAGTTTTTCTTTCTTCCTCCTCCCTTTCTTTTTCCTTTTTTCTCTCAAATTTACAATTGGGCGAAACACTTTCGTGTTGCTTTCTTGTTTACTACATAACTCCCCCCCACTGATAGGGTAGCGCCTCTACTCACTTCGAACCCTTGGCCACTCTGTAGCAAGGCCCACCCCTTTTTTCTTTTTCTTTGGTTGTTTTCCTTTTTCCCGATTATTTAGCGCCCGTTGGTCATCGTCTTTTCCTCTTTTCAACCTTTTCCCCCTTTTCGTAATGGTTTGTAGATCATCTTGAGTTTCTCTTCTGGAGTTGAGCCTTTTGTCTGTTTATGGGCAGAACCCCTCCGTCAGGCAGTTATCCCCCACTATATCTCACCTGCGACTCCCAACTACCCCCCCCCCCTTCCCCTTCAGACGAGGACTGCTCTACCCACCCAGAGCTCCTCTGCCGACCGCCTTCTAATATGATCCTTTAAATTCCAAGTCGTTAACTTTCCGTCACTCCCGGTTTCCTTCCGCGACGTAGGCGTGAACTTCTCCCTCTTCCTTTACTATCCTTCCCTCTCCCTCTTCGTCGCCGTGCGATCGAATCTCTTTCTGGTCTCGCGGTCGTCGGAGTTCTTTTCTCTCTTAGACATGCTTTTCCTTCTCCCCTCACATGTTCTCATTTCGTATCCCGGCAGCGAAGCTTTTTCGTTCCCTCCTTTCTTCCCCTATATCCGCAGTTCTTCCTTTCTTCCTTCGCTTAGGCGTATTTAGTTTCTCTTTGCCTCCCTCCTCGCATTAAACATGCTGTGTTTTCCTTTGTGCGCTTGCGATTTTCCCTGCGACTCTTTATTTTTGAACCCCTCTTTTCTAAGGAAGACCTTCTCTTTTTGGCGTACTCGCCCATATGGACCTCCTGTTTTACAGCGATTTTCTCTAACCAGCTTAGCGCTTTCCGCTATTGATGAATTTTTTGCCCCCCCCCCCTCTGCAGACCCTGTCAGCCCTTCGAGTCCATCCCATCTCCTTTTTTCCCTCCTCCGTGTTGTTTTTTTTCTTCTCTCTTTTTCCTTTTGAGTCGGATCTCCCCCTGGGTCGTTTTGCAACACAGCCTTTCCCACGCTTCGGTTCTCTTCCTGTCCCTTTGATAGACAGTTTTAAAACCTTTTGGCGACCCTCTTACCCCATCTGTTTTTCGCCTTTTTTTTTTAGGAGTTCATTTTTTTGTTCAGAGTTCGGGCGCTTGCCCTCCCGTCCCCCCCTTCCTTCCCTCTTATTTGGTACGGTAGACGATGACTGTTTTTTAGATCTGGCCGCGCAGCGGCTCACTCCTCTTTTCCCTGATTCCTACCCCCCGGACTTTGAATCGGTGGTATTTTATGCTTTTTTCTCGAAGTTACGAGGAGATTAAGGGACTATCCTCCCTTCCTTCTCTCCTTTTCGGCGTATTGAGATAGCTTTCTTCCTTCTTTCCTGCCGACCTCCCTCCCCTGCTCCGCTTTTTTTTATGAGCGCCCTCTCCCCTCTTCGGAGAGGTGGCCTTCGCCGGTCGCCTGTGGCGCCGGGCTGTGCAACTGCATCGATTTTTTACTTTGTTATTGTTTCGCGCGCTGAACTCGTTTTTGACTTTTGCCCCTTTCTCTTCTTCTTAGTAATAGGCGCGGTCCTCTTTTTTTTTTCTGGGGTAGAGGAATCCGCGTCGGCCTTTCCGTGGGAGTTCTTGGGACAGCTTCACTCCCTTCTTTATAGGGTTTTTATCTTTGATCGTCCGCTGTTGGTGCTGCTGCCTCTCTCTTTTTCCTTAAGCATCCTCTTCCCGGCCCCCCCATCTTGAGATGGGCACAAACATCTAGACAAGTTACGCTCACGTAGTTCCTTATCTCTTCCCTTTTCGCTTTTCCCCCCTCCTCTGTACCCCTATCAACACGTTTACCACAGCTACCCTTTTCTTCTTCAACAGGAGAGTGGTCCCTTTCCCTGTTAGAAGTATAAATTCGATTTCTACCCGATCTTTCGACGGTTCACGTGATTCTTATACGTACCCCTTCCTGAAGAAGTGTGCGGACTTTTTTCTTAAGGGAGAAACGCTGGGAGTACTACCCCTCCTACGCCCGACCTATTTCTTTTTTTGGACCCCTCGACCGGAGTCGTCAGGCGTCGGTAGCCCCGCGCTAGTTTTCTTTTGTTTTATCTAGACAAGACCTCTTGGGCAAAATAGTCTGTCACTCCATCGGAAGGAACTATCCCGTGTTTTCAAGCATCACTTCCGTACTTCGCTACTTCGAGGCTTTCACCCCGGTGAATTTTTCTTCCCCCCTCACAGGAGTTTCCCTTGGCGTTCGGTCTTTTATGTCCCCCCCCCCGGCCCGGAAGTGTGGCGCTATATACACGATCACCTCCCCGATAAGATAGGCCCTTCTCCTCTTTCATAGAAGAGTGACCTTCCACGTCCCCAGACGACTTTCTCGTCAGGCCTCTGCCACCTTCCTTAGTCTCCCCCCCCCCTTTTCTTACTATTCTCTCCATAATCACAGTCCCCGGACCCCCCCCCTCTTTTTTTTTTTAGTCGGGCGGGCACTTTTTTCCCCTGATATCTTTTCCTTCCCCAAAGAAATTTTCTCCCAAGTGGCATCCGAACCCACGTCCTTTTCCCTTCTCCGATGAACCCGCGTTCCGGGGTGATGGGGCTTGTTCTTTCAAGTTCCCCAAATGCCGATACTTTTTTTCTTTTTTCCGGGGCCCCTTCATTTCCTTATCCCTTTCGTTTGAGTGTTCGTTCCACCCTTTAACGACCAATGCTGCCTTTTTCGATATTCTTTCTTCCCCTCATTTCCAGATCTCTAACGACGTGTTTGTGGAATGAATCCTGGCTTTATGAGTCTTGGCCTCTTCTCTTTTTATGTCTTTCCCCTGCTCGCGGACCGACGCCCTCCGAATCTTCAATGACTTCTTTTCTGTTGTGGTCGATTATCTCTCCCCTTTCCTTACCCTTCCTCTCCCTCTATTGATCATCCTTCGAGATGACACCAGATCCTCAAACTTTGAGTCCCCGTGGCCCGTCCTATTAGGTCCCCCCTTCTCGTCCTGGCTAGTGGGTCTCTTTCGGACATCCTTCCTTCTATCCAAAGTCTCGTTCTTTTTTTTCATCCAGACTTCGGCCAGCTCTGTACCCGTACGTCTTTTCTTTAGAATTGCCTTCTCCTTCTAAAACTTACTGCTTGTCTCAAAACATCGATTTTATTTTTTTGCAAGAAGACTTTTTTCGCGGTACCTGCCCAGCCCACTCCCCCCCCCCCCCCTAACCTCTATTTCTTCTTACGCGTCCAAAAGGTCCTCTCCCCCATTTTCCCCCCCCCATTTAGGAGCTACTTGTCCCCCCTTCTTTCTGTGATCTTTTCTTCTCTTTCACAAAGCCTGCTAATTGTGACACAGTATTGAATTCACCGCTTTCTGACCGTAGCACCTTTACTCCCCCTTCCGATATCTGCGGGATGGGTGGTTTTTCCCACCCGATTAGCACTTCTCGTCTTCCGGATCCCCGACGCTCTATCTTTACCTTCAATTCATCCGTCCTTTTTCTTCGCGGGTTTATATTTAATCGTCGCGCTTTTCCGCCTCAGCGTCCGCTCATGTCTCTCCTTCCAGACTTTTTTTCTTGCCCTTAGACATGGAGCTGCCTCACTGTTAGGACTCCCCGCACAAATTGATCAACCAGCACTATTCAGCGGGCCCTCCAAATGAGGATTTGTAGGGCCTTTTAATTGTTAGTTTTTTTTTCCTTCCGAACCCCTCTCCTTTTTTTTTTTTTTAAAAATCTTCGACCCTCACCCACGTCCTCTCTTTGTACCCATAGTTTTCGACCGCCAACAACAATCGGCAGGAAGGAACGTCTCCCTCACTTTAGTAAGTCCGTCCTTTTCTCTTTCATTTCCTCCCCTCCCGTAAACCCCCCCTAGAGATTTCCGTATTCCAGTCATCCGCCGTGCGAGCCCGAGATGAAGGAAGCACTTTCGAGTTTTTCAAAGCGTAGCAGAGCGACAAGGAAGGCTTTTTGGATGGAGACTTTTTTTTTTTTTTCTTCGAAGCCTTGATTTTTCTCTTTTGTTAGTTGTTGGAGATATTCGCAAGTCGTCCGGCGCCTTTCATCGTTCGATTCCCTTGCTCTCCTTGATTTCGATTCTTTCTCTTTCCCCTCCCCATACGTAGGACTCGGCTCGTCAGATTGTCCTGGCATACATCTGCTTTCCTGGAATGTCAATCTATATTTTTTTTTTTCCCTTTCTGAACACGAGGTAAGGGCAGGACCTTCTAGTTTCCGCCTTGCTGCCGAGTTGGTTGGCTGTTTCTGAATGCTGTTTCCCCACCAAGCGTGGTCCTGTGTCTGCGAATCCTCCAATCGTCGGGTTTTTCCCCCGTGATTTAACCACCCCCTCCATGTTTTGGCCTACAAAGGGCTTGGAGGACAGCTCGATCGTGCGGGTATCATCCCTTTTTTAGGGTGGTTAACCCAGCCGGCCGCGCGTTTCACCCTTCCCTGGTCTTGCGCGTTTCCAGCTATGCCTTCTTTCTGTTTCTGAGGGGCGGTCCTTCGCAGACTGTCTTTCATTCTCCTCGACTCTCTCTCGCCCCGGACGACTTCCTTTAATTGATCTTTTTTTCACTGACCCCCCCACACTCTCAAGTTTTTTTTTTTTTTTTCCGCGCCTTCTCCCTTTTGCTGTCCGGCTTCACTCTACGAGTTGCCTGCCAGACTGGTTTAGGATTAGGCTGATGATCTCATCCAGTGTGTATCGGCAGAGTTCCGCCCTTTCCCTTCAGATGAGGTCCCTTTTTCCTTTGAGCGAAAGGCCGGCTTGTATGGGATGCAAAAAATTGTGGTTTGTGTAGTTCGCTCCGTCCTCTTCTGGCCCCCTCCACGTTGTTTTTCGTTTAAAAGAAGTCTTTTTTTCCCCTGGAGGAACCTTGATCGTTTTTGATACGTTACAGAGCTGGCCGTTGCTTCGGCCACTCTTGCTCTTCCTCCGAATTGGCCGGGCCATTTTCATGATCTTTCCTCCGATACAAGCAGCACACCCCTGAGAGAGAAGTCATCCCCTACCCTTCAACCGGAATCAATTTTGTAATATATCGCTACCTGATTATCAGGCGTCTTTTTTAAAGCAATTGGGCCTCTTAATGCTACCCACATCAGATATTCTGCCGTCGAGGCTTTTCCTCCTTTAGATTTAGACTTCAATCCTCCTTTTACAAACGATCACTCGGAAATCAATTCAAACAAACACTGCCTTTAAGAGGACTAATGACGACCAGGATTTTTATTTCCCTCTTCTCGTAGGATACCCTTGTATGGCCCCTAATAACCAGGACTTTTTCCGCTCCGGCGCTGGACAGTGTTTTGAGACACTCTAGGGTCTCCCGGGAAGCGCATCACGGTGCCTTATGATCTTTCCCCCTGAAAGACCTTCCACTTCTCTAGTCCATATGTCTGTCGTTTACTTGAAGTGCCCACTGTCCTGTAAGGTCTTGTCCCGTGCATTGATGGTTTGTTCGCCAGCGTTTCAGCACATCGTTGTAGCGTTCTTAGTGACCGGTTCCTCCGTTCATCTTCCACCTGTGCTCCCGATCGACGTTTTGCGAGACCGCTGCTTGCCAGGTATTCTTTCAGAGTTTGTATATTTTGGTCAATCGCCTGGCAAGAGTCTCCGCGATATCGTATGCTGGCCTCGTGTAGATCCTCAACCCCTTCCTGGACTTTTGTGGCCCGTTTGAACGCCCCACGCCCTTACTTTTACCCGTTTTCGGCTCCTACATTTTTTCTTCCCCTACGTCACTTGTTTTCGCGGGTTTTTGATGCTCCTTCCAATGGATCGTCTTTGGCTCGTCGCCGCTTCGTTATTTGTTCTTCAATCTCCCCTCTCGATTTGGAGTTCAGATGCTACTTCTTGCCGACGCCGCGAGTACCATCCACAGACAATTCCAGTGTTTGCTTTTTTCCGCCGTAGTGTACAGAGTTTCTCCTTTCTCGCTCCCAGGGCGAACCGTTTTACCCTTCCGGTCGGGAGATCTCACGCCGTCTGACATCGCTTACTTCTAACCCTTGCCCGACCCGACTTTGCGCAGGACCTTCTTCTTTTTTCGTTGATTTTTCAGCTATCGCCCTGTCAGCGCTACGTACGTGAACTCTTCTAAACGGCCTGTTTGTCCCGATTTGAGTTGCCCGCTCTGAGTCTGAGACAGGAGCTGCTGGGCAGCACCAACTTCCGCGGCCATTTCGCCCCCCCCTATCCATTACATTGTTTACCTGACTTCCAATACCCCCTCCCTTCCCCCTCCAGGCTAGTCGCTACCCTAGCTCCCTGCGCTTTCATGACGCGCTTTCGCCGTCCAATATAACGAGTCACTCATCGTTCTTTTCCTCCTTTTATCATTCAGAGTCGAGGCACCCCTCGTCCGTCGGAGTCAGTCCCGCGATTGACTCTACCGTTTTTGCTTTGTGCCCTTTTCCGCGGTTAGTCGGCGTTCGGAGCGCTTTTTATATTTCTCCCCCTGCGTATGAAGAACCTCAACGGGCGCGCATTTCGGCGTAGCGACCTTTCGCCGTGTGATGTTTTTCCTCCATACTTTCAAAAAGACATACACTTTCCGTGCATCGAAATCTCTTCTCGATTGACGTAGCTGCTTGCTCATACTTGCTCTCTCTTTCCTGCAGTGTTATTTTTGGAGGACTTCCCTAGACGTTGGCCCCCAAACATGCTCTATACGTAGCCTTCTTCGGCCGTAATCGACCCCTATTTCCTCCTTAGTTCTCACCAGGCAGGACGTGGCGATCCGTCCCCCTATAGCACACTGGCGATGATTTGAACAGGCGTTTTGTGTTGCAAACAGACTTCTTGCCCTGGCTTATCTCTGTCCAGCACTTCTCTTTCCTCTCCTAATTGTGTTGTTTGTTTCTCTCTGTCTGTGAGATATCGGCCGATTCCGCTTTGCGGTTCTTTTGCACCCAATCTTGTAACTTTGTTTTGGGGCCGATGCGGGTTTATTCCACCCCGTCTTTACAACTTTCAGAACAGCTTACATCGTCCTTCATCCACGCCTCTCTGGTTGGCTGTTCGGAGAGCTGTTCAGCGTCGCGGAATTGGCCTGCTATCCAAGAAGCTTTTAACAAGGGGGATTGCACTACCGGCCCGGAGATTCGCCTGCCCGCATCGGGCGCAAGCCTTTTTTTCTTTTCCCACGCGAGGGAGAGCTGGGGTTCTTATTTATGGTTTCGGGAAATTCCTATCCCCCTCGGCGTTTTCCGGGTCCTTTTCTACGCCGTCTAGGCTCGCTTTTCGCGGCGACGTGGAGATTTTTGTCTACCTCTCTCCATATGCCATCCCTCACGGCACGCGACTTGGACATTTTAAGAGAGTTTGTTTTCCAGCCCGCTAGCAGGGCACCTCCTCGGTTAGAATTGGAAGCATTTCTATGCCAGGAATAGCACCTAGATTCTCTCCCCCAGTTTTTCAGTCTTCTGAGGTGAGCGTTCATTTTCTTTTTCTTTTGTAACTGCTTGTCTCTTTTTTCTCCTTTTTTGTTTTGGATATGAACCGTCCTGAATTTTCGATGTCTTTTACTCATTGATAATCCTTGGTGAGCTGGATGTGGTTGGTTTCCTGGCCTGCTTCCGTGGGCTGCCCGCCTCCCTTGCATGACATTTTCTTTCCAACTTCCATCCTTATCTTCCAAAACCAAGGCCGGCGGACATGACTGCTCCACGTGGAGTTCTTTTTGACCAACTTTGTGCTACTCGCGTGAAACAAGATACCCCCTCCCAACTATAAGTTTTCAGTTGATCTCCCCGTGCTAGTTGTTTTACTGGTCGAGTCTAAATACCATCTTTCGTTTTGAGATGTATACCCGTCCACTGCCACGCAGAGTTTTTCGAAATGGATTCTTTATAAAAGGTTCAGCCTCACCCTCTTTCTATCGGCCACCTCTACGTCCTCCTGTACTGTCTTGTTTTTTTGCAACTCGCGGGCGTCGGCGGCATTTCTACATCTGCATTATCCTAAGGGTCCACAGCTCTCCTGGGAGCTTTCGCTCTCTACCGAGAAGACCTTTCCCCCACCCTTTTCCCTTTGACCTCGCCTTCTGAAGCCCTTTTCTTTTAAGAAAGCACCGTAGAGACTCTCTCTTCCTTCCCTTCTGTCTCCCGATGTCGGGAGCAGTACCCGCGTGCCTGGCTGACGCGTGTACGGTCTTTGACACAACCGTTCCTTCATTTTTCTCTCTAACCTCTTCCCCCAGCACCGGATAGAGATCAGGCGGCGGCCTGTGGAAATCCGATGGCCCCCGTCCGACCAACCACGCCTACCTGCACGCTCCACACGGTCCTGGAACCTCCCCTTCTCCGCCTCCCGATTTCCTATTATCGCCGCCGTTAAACGACGGGACGACCAACGATGGTTCGTTTTCCTGTCTCCCAATTGTTCACCAGTAGTTGGGCTTGACTACTTTTCACCCGGCCAGGACAAGTGGCTTCAAGGGACCTCACCCCCCTTCATAGACTTCGATGCCGGCACCCCCACTCCCGCGTTTCTTTTTCTTGACAGTACCAGGCCTTTTTCACCCTGGCCCGTTACAAAAATTCCCGATATAGTTTCAATCTTTCCCCCTTCTTTGCTTTCCAATTTTTGATTTTGACTTGCACAAAGACCCCCCCCTGGGTACCGACAATGCTGACGGTTTCCCCTGAAGTTCCTCTTGGAGGTAACCAGTAAGATCTTCCGGCCGTGTTTTAATTGTAATTTTTCAGTTCTTAGATGTTTTGGCCCTTTTCCTTGCGGATTCCTGCCAGATTTTCCCGCCTTCTTCCCCTCCTCTGCACTCAATGGCATCGTTTTCCTATGGCCGATGATATTTCCCCCGCCTTCCCCATCGCATTCTGCCCTCCCGCTTTTGCTCTTTTTCCAGGTAAGCGACTGGCCACCAGATATTCACTTGAGGACTTTTCCCAGTAGATTAATGATTTTTATGATTTGATGCTTAGTTTTTTTTTTTCTCTTTCCATTTATGAAAGGAACTTCACCTCCCCTTCGGGATTTTTTTTTTTTTGCACTCCTTCTGCCCCCGTCCTTTTTCCAGTTAGTAAGTTTTTTTTCTTCTCTGACCCGTTGCTCTTCTTATGCCGTCAGCAGAACAAACAACCTTTCGGTGGCACGCCCCTAATTTCCTCAGAGGTACTGCCCCCGGCCCACTCATCGACCACCCTCCCTCTTTGATTTCGCGTTCCCCCAAACGGCCTTTCCATTCAAAAATCCCCATTTTTTCTGAGGCATGTTTACACCTTTCTTTTCCCGCCCCTTTTTTGAGA
>Ga0179591_1232333_pt1 | contig 11415 bp, 14 predicted proteins | sample CZOMad2_1_08_16f_FD_182891 | JGI IMG/M metagenome (GOLD analysis project Ga0179591, IMG submission 182891) | Vadose zone soil fungal communities from Angelo Coast Range Reserve, California, USA - CZOMad2_1_08_16fungal (PacBio error correction) | ecosystem: Environmental > Terrestrial > Soil >... | reverse complement strand
TAGGGTTCTCCAAAGTCCCCGTGGATGGCCTATGACTACCCCCCCTGATCGACATGGGGTCAAATGGTTATTTCATGCTTCGGTCCCCCTTTCTGCAAAATGCTTACTTTTTTTTCCAAGGGGTCAAGGTCGGCATCGTGCGCCACACCCTCCTCACCAAATGCTGGCACCCGAAGGGGCGACCTTTCTCGTCGCTTGGGCCACGCGGGGGGGTGTGGGCCCCCCCACAGAGTTCAGCGTGCTTGAGCAACGACAATTTGTCTTGCCGGTTCAATCGCACAGCATGGTCTGTCGGCACCAATATTAAGGTCGCATTTTTGTGAAATGAATCCGTTTACGGCCTCGACCCTCATCCTCCCGAACTGAGAGGCTCGATTCTTGTATTCTCGTTCGCCTGATGGCGTCGGCTTCAACGGACGATCTCCTTGATCACCTTAGCTTCCCTTTTTTTTTAACTCGGACGAGCCCTATTATGCCTGTCCTTCCCCGAGTCGCCTGGCGACATCCAAAAGATGCTTTTCGGAAAACTTGCAAGATTCGCTGGGGGCGCACCGCGCCATTTGCAAGATGCTCTCCCCTATGAACGATTTGATCGAATAGCTCGCCGCTGCCCCCGGGCTGATCTGCTGTTGTATTCGGTTTCGACCGTTGCCGCTACTTTTGCCGTGGCTTCATTCACGCCTCCCCCCCTCCGTCATCTGAACTTTTTGTCTCCCCGCGCGGCCTCTTCCCACTTGTCGCTTAGCTTCCCCATTCGCTCTGTCGCCCTATCTCGATATGCAGCCCGCCCCAAGTTGGCGCTGCACGTCATGCCACTTACACGCCGTGACGCGAGAGGGGCTGAGTCGCGTTCTGGCGGGTCGGTAATTGTGCTGCGGCGGGCTCCTGATAGCGTTGTGCGATTCCAGCGAAAATAATGGGTGAGTCCAAACCTGGCATCAGCGATGACGGGGAAACGCCCGCGCCCTCCGATCTGCAAGAAACGTGCCTGAAGTTTTACGCATGAATCTGGACCTTTTTGTCTAAGCGGCGGACTTTCCAAGTTGGGAATGATGGGGGAGCGAGCCCCTATGGAGGGATGACTACTTTTCTTCCCTGGTGCCGATGGACAAGGCGCAGGCTCTCTCGTGAAATGAGCGTCTTGCCCATCGAGATGACCTCGATAAGCCTTTGCCACGGCAAACCCTTCCAAAAATTGTCCCCCCTGAAGCGTCGAGGCCGGTCCAGGTCGTCGTAACGTACATCGCTACCAGCTCTGTCCCCCGGGGCGGCAACTTCCTTAGTAGAGCGCTCGGCTTGAGCCATCCGGAGGTCGAATTTATGTTTACTCTATTGCTCCTCATTTGTGTAAAGACTTGGGCGCAGCCGGGAGCCGAATGGCCCTTCGTTGTATGGGGCGGTGTCCGGCGAAGTAAGTGGGAAGCCCTGGTTCGGTGACTTTTTTGACCCGCTGCCGTCTGTTTGTTTTTGACCCCTTTCTTCGAATCGTCCTCCCGCTAGATCTTTGTTTGAGGCAGTTTTCGGGTTTTCCCGTGGAAAACGACCCCCCCCTAGGATCATCGGGGCTGATTTTCAGGTGATATACTGTGTGCGTTTCCCGTGTCTGAGGAACTTGGTTAACGTCGATATCGGTGCTCGAGCATGCACGCCGTGCGGATCGTGTGCCCCGCTCAGTTTTCGGCGACCCCCTCGGCACTCCGGTCAACTAATTGTGCGTAATTTGTAATAGAGCCGTTGTCGGCAGGGACATGTTTTTTGTCATTCGCAGATTTTTCCCCCTATGCACTTGATTGTCCGACGTCCAAAATGTTTCGCAGGTAAATAATGAATCAAGTGACCATACTTTGCAGGGGTTGTTTTCCTATTAGTTTCCCTCGGATGCGCGTCGGCCACTTAGGCTGTCTTTTCCCGTTGATGATCGCACATGGCCTGTGTCCCCTACCCTCGGCCCCCTGAGACAGAATTTAAGTTTTTACGACGTACCGGGCTATGCATTTTCCTACGTGATTCGTCCTAATCGCGAGCATGTAGAGTCGATTCGAGGTTGCAGACAGCGTCAAGTTGCTCGCTCGATATCCTTCCGACAAGCAATGTCATGTGATAGGAACTTCGTATGACATTTTCGTTTATTTTTCCCCCCCCTTCTCGAGGTCTTTCTCGCGTGCCTTTGCTCGCGATGTGATCGCGCCTACGGGACGATCGGTGAACGGAATTTGAATCTACTTTCGATTCAATATCCTGCACTTTTTTTTCTCTTCGACGTACGGCTCCGCGGGATCCACCACGATTCCTCTGACGGGTAAGTCCATAGACAGTGGATGAGCGCACCTCCTTAATGCTTGAGAGAAGCTGCCTCTGTCTTGAAACGGCAAACAACCAATGGCTTCTCGTTCACAACCCGTATTTGTGCGATCCTCGCAAATCGTTGTCATCTGAAAGGCTCATTCCTGCCGTTCGTCGCCTTTGACTGACGTTTCGTATCGTCAGTCCGCCAAAGCGATCATGTCGGCCGGTTGTCCTCGATCGAGCGGATTTTCTTCCCATGTCCAGTTCCCGGATCCACTCTTGTGCACCGCATTGAGTGAACTGGCTGCGATGTATTCACCGATTTGCTGCGATGCCTTCCGTCCGGCGACACCTAACCATGACTTCCCAAAGCTTCCCTCTCGCACCCTGAACCGATGCCATGTTCTTTGCCTCACGACCCCTTCCGCGGCCCGCGATGAGCTGCGGCTATGGAGGGCGCAACAACTCAGGTACAAAGCCCTCGTAGAGTTTAATCACCTCGTCTGGCTATTAGCAATGCCGAATCACTTGCTTTTGTCATATTCATTTCTTTTTCCCAGGGTTTTGGCTCTTTCGAGATACGACAAGTGCCCCCCGGGCACAGCGCCCTTTTATGGCGTTCCTTCGCCTGCCGACGACGGTGTGCTGAGTTTTTTGGGCCTGATTTGGGGACGCGATCGGCTATCACCATCTTTGTGTTATTCCGGCATTGCTTCGTCGGTGACACATCCTTGTCGATGACGAGGCTGTGGTTGCTGTAAGTAGGCGCCTGGTTCATCTATGCCCCCATCGGGCTGCAATCCTACGCCCATTCCCGACAGCTTTTTGCAGCAGCTGAGACTGCCCGACTTATCTCGCTGATAGAGTAAAACTCGGACCTGACCGCTTTGGAGACGCAATGCATTTCCCCCTCTATTCCCTTGTAGGGAATTTACTTCCCTGACGACCTCCTGCAGATGTCGCCCTTTGGCGCGATTGCACGTATCCGCAAATTTTCCTCACCATGGAAGGAGCAGCTGGAGCGGGCAACGACCGAGGCCCTAGATTCTCCGCCGGTACGCCTGTCGTTCAACTCCCTGTTTATTCCTTTTTGTTTTTTGTGTCCCGGGCCCTGGTGGATGTTTTCTCGCGGGATCCGCGTGCCGCATTCCCTCGAGCGGCTTTCAGGGACTTGTAAAATACGACTTCCTGCTAATTAAGTGTCACCGTCACGCCGGATGATTCGCAGAGCGAGAAATCCATCGCACGTCACAGGCACCCGAGCCTCTCTTATCTGTGGCTTAGGCCTTTCGTCCGCTTCCAGTCGGCTGGACACGAAGTCTTGCTTTACCGATGCTGCTTTTGTTAACCTACTTTTCTGAATCGTCACTACCCTGCTTCGCGACACTCGAGGCCTCCGAAATTGAAGATTCTTCCCCCGATAGTTCCCCCAACATGAGGTACAAAGTCCTATCAATGGTCTCTCTACCGCTCATCGATTGTCTTCAGGCATCCCTGACGTCTCAAAGGGAGAAATGACAGCCGAACGGGACCCGCTGCTCGCCCCAATACGGAAAAAACCCTGCAATGCAGGTCGCTGGCATCTTGAGCGATAAGGCGACCTTTTGACACGTAGGGCTCAGTGGCCCTATGCGCAATTTAGGTCCCACATGTTACAAAAACGCCCTTGCCTGCCGACGGGTCTCGGTCCAGGCAAAACCTATGATTTGCCCGTCTTGCAAGTCCTTTTCCGACTCTCGCTTTTGACGCGCTTGCCCCTTTCCATGGCGAGGCGGAGATGCGGCCCCAGTCCCTCAACACGCCGGCCCTTTCCATTATTTTTACGGAAGCCTTTTCCATAGGTCCCCTCTAGCCTTTGGGTTGTTCGGTTTTCCCTCGGGAACCAATCCCTTGATTCCACCATCTCGAGCGGGAGACTCTACGCCCCGAGAATCCTCCTTCCAAGCGCGTCTTTTCCCTGCACCCTTAACTAAACTTTTCAAAACAGATCTGCGCCGTCCTCGCGTACGTCTTGATTCGGGCTCCACGGATGAGCCACCCTTGTGTCTGTTTACAATTGCTTCCTCCACTACGACCCCCTAGGTCGGTCGACGTACGTTTCTTTTCGATTCCTCCTCGTGCTCGCGCCGGTCTCTTCCGGCCTTGTCATGTCAAAATAGCTGGCGGACCGATAGCCTAAGTTTAATTAATTTTCTTGACCAGTCCTTCCTTCCATCGATTGTATTTGGGTGGGCCGCTTTTTGCCGTGGAAGGCCGGGCGAGCGCCCTCAACTCTTGTTTCCTAAATGGACAAGCGCGCTATTCCCTGCCCGACGAGAGCAGCGAGACTCACTCCCGCCATCGCGACTCACGCACTAACAGAGTGTTACGCGACGGCAGTCTCCATGACCGTCATTTTTTTACCCCCGCTGACTTCCCCCAGACTATACGCGAACAGGAAAGAAAATTAAGGAACCCCCCCCGGAGACAACGGAATGTCTTCCGATGACCTCGCTTCGGCGGCGGCGAGGGCGTTTTCCCAGTGCCGCCTCATGTGAGAAGAACAAACTTAGTGTTTTTTCGTTTAGAACGTTCACCCACCGCGCTCATCGGACGTTCGCTGCCGCCGATTGCCCTTCTTTTTTTACCCAGGAGATCCACTATAGCTTCCATGCTGTATTCACCCCTTACTGTACGATCACAATTATAGGGTCGGTCCGGCTGCAGATCGTAGGCGACACACTTCGCGAAAATTACTCGTTTTTGATCCTACTTGACTCCCACGTGTCCCTGATGGACGCTCCTTTTACCTCTCTTTTCAGATGTGCCGATTGATCGGCGTGCCTGACGCCCACCAAGGCCGTCGTTCTGCAAAGTTTTCCCAACCCCTCAAGCTACTTTTTTGTTCCGGCTGCAATGCGATCATGGCCCCCGGCCGCGCCAGGGCGAGTCGATGCTAGGTAAGGATGTGCCCCCCTCTTCGATGTAGCTGTGTACCCGAAAGTCAGGAAGTTACGCAATGTTGCCGATAGGCTTGTCATTCGCCAGGTGCGTAAATAACAGCTTGGACTAGGCAATCATGGGCTCTGGTAAGAGTCTGGACGCGAACGCTCCCGGCCCTAGTCCTTCCTTCAACTCTCAACGCCGTTACGGAACCCGGAGTGCCGTAGCCTGGCATCCTTGCACAGTCGGGATGGTGAAGTAGTGCACTTCCTCAAACGGTGTTTCCGGTTCTCCCGAGTGAACGTAACCATATTTGTGCCGCAGACTGCAGGAGGCGTCGCGGGTCGACGATGAAAGTTGCCAGTTCTCACTCAGCTAAGCTGTCGTGTTGGCCACACCGCGACCACCGAGTCCCTTCGGGGCTTGGTTGCAGACAGTGTGGGGCGAAAAAATTGCCGACCTTGACCTTTTTGTTCCTTGCATTTGAATTGTTTTGGTGCACCGGCAAAGCTGCCCGACATTACGTTTCGAGGTTCATGACAGGAAAGTCCTTTGTAATGACCGATTCCTCTTTTACCACCCTTTGTGGGGTTGCGAGCCGTTGATCTTGCAAAGTACAAACACAAGGAGGATAGGCCTCTGACTGTTCACACCCATCGATCTCAAGCAGGGTTCGGGAAGACTTTCGGTGGACGCTCTGCAAGCACGACCCGGAAAGGCGGTCCAGTCGGCACAAGGGCGATGTGCCCCACAGCTTCGGCTGAAAAAGCGCCACTCGCCTTCGGTGGTCGCGGTTTGTCGGACCTTGTCAGCGTGAGGAGAACGGCGCAAAGCTTCAGGGTCTGACGCCCCGGGCGGCAATTTCGCAGGTACTCGGCATCGGGCGACGGCACAATTTCATCTTTTTTCTTCCCTCTACCTCACCGCTGTTCGAGCAAGGTCTCGGCTATTTGGTTCGTATCTCCTCGTCAACCGGACGAGTGGCCGGGGATCAGTTCGCCAAGGAACTCGGCCTCTGATCCCCTTCTGCTTTCGCCCGCCTTCTCCCCGTTCGCCATGTGGGACTTGCCTGAGCGCCGTTAAGGGGCCCGTCGATTCACCATCTGACCGAGCGATTGTGAATAGCCCACCACCTCACGCCCGCACGACACCCCCCGGCACCCATGACCCGCTTTAATAAGTAGTCGTCTTAGGGTTCACAGCACAACCCCGCTTGCCGAGACCCACAACTGGCGTCCGGTCCGTCCCCGCAATCCTCATCTGAAATCAAGCTACGGTAGCATCACACTGTAGTCGCTTAACCCCGCCCCTCTAAAAACGGTGTAGCCTATCCTGTAGCGCCCGACCGCCACTATCTTGGCATTAATTTGAATTGCGGCGCGATGGTGCGAGAGCTTTGCGGAGGATTTGCTTTGCTGAGGCGGGTCGAGAACGTTTCTCGTGCGCTCCAGAGAAAAGAATGGAGGGCCCCCAAGGCCCTGAGCGTGAGTGTCGCACAGAGCGCCGGCGATCCGCGAGTCGGACCCACCCACCCCCCCCCCCCCCCCCCCAAACCCCCCCCCAAACCGCATGACGTTTCCGTCTGAATTCTGGGAACGGTTCTATAACTGTCTGGCGACTTGGTTCCCTACTGGGGAGACGGGTGGCGCGCGGGCCACGTATGAGGACGTGTCTGTAGAGTGGTCAGATGGATGTGTGAATTCGCTTTTGCTATCGATTCCTAGATAGTCTGGTTCAGGTAGGCCCTCGCGCTGGAGGCCGCGCTGGCCGGCCTGCGCCCGACCCTGCAAGCGGCCCACCCTGGGTCGGAGAAGGTGTAAATTGTTTCTTTCGGAACCCAGATATCCTTTAACCCAAACCCCACAACATGTTCCACATCCGAGGCGGACGAGAGAACATCTGCCCGGTCGAAGGCACTCCCCCCCCCCGTTCCGCACCCTAGTTTCGAGATGGAGACGCAACGTGAAACCGATTGGCCAGACGTGAGGACCGAACCGGTACCAAAGAGTCGGGTGGGGCGCAGGCCGCAGACCTGACTTGGTGCAGACGGTGGGTGTTGCGGGCACGGCCTGACGGCTGGCTCAGAGACGTTTCTGAATCTTAATCTTGGTGTTTTTTCTGTGTTTGGTGTGTTTTTTTTTTTTTGTGTTTTTTTTTTTTTTTTTTTTTTTTTTTTTTTTTTTTTTTTTTTTTTTTTTTTGGTCATGACTTCCGGCCAAATCGCTGTACCTGCGGACCCCCGGTCGGATCAGCCGTGGAATTCTTCGGAACTGTGCGTTGAGGTTCACGTGATTTCGTTCCCTCTCGCATTGCAAAAGTCGCGGTGGCAAAGCGAGAGTCTACCCTTCTCTGTGCCCTTTTTGCCACTAAATTGTTAAGGATTGCCGTGCAATCGCCGGTTAGGGATTCCGTGCCTTTCCGCGATGATGCAATGCCCCTATTTGCCCGGTGTCAAAATTTTTCGCCGGTCATTTTTCGTCAAAGCATGATGCAGCGCGCGCCTTTTCATGGGGTTGTCCCGAATTTTAGTTGCGACGGACCCCTGAGCGAAGCGGTGCCGGATCTTTTCAGTTTTATGATAGTCAGATGGCCTCTGACCCTTACGGATCGGAGAAAGCCTTACTAATTGGTTGGACCTCTTGATAGTAGGATAGCATTTTCCTGACGTCAATGTCCGATCGATGGGCGGCCTGCCCAAGCGGTTCGCAGCATTTTTTGTGGTTTCCAAAAGAAAGGCCCGCGTCCTGCTCGGTTGTCCTTTCCCAACCAAATGTCATGTGTTTAAGGATCAAGTCCCCAGCAGGGTTCTCGTGAAGTTGCTCAGCCCGCGTGGCATTAGCTTTCCTCGCTCCTTTTTCGTAGCGGGGCACCGGAATGAACGCGCCGCGGCAAGCCCGGTTAGGGGCGACGGCGTGATCACAGCGATCCCTCCTTTTGATCGTAACAAACGACGGGTCGGATGACCGAATCCGTGACCTACCTCGTTCGGCCGGTTGTCGCCCGCACCAAGCGCATCTCAGGTTGGATGAAAACCCGTATTGAGTTTTCTCTCCCTCTTTTTGTCAGATCCCGCCGCCAATCCGTCATTTAGATAATTGATGTCGTCAGGGGTAGGGAAGTCGCCGAACCTGAAGTCCTTTCTCCGAGCAGTCCAATCATCAAGGTTTTTAAAGGCGCCCGGGTTTCGATCCGAGTAGCGCGCAGCGCCATTTGGGCCCGAATAGGATCATAACCGCATGGCGTGATCTTGTCGTAGCGATGTTCGTACCGTAAGAGGAACTTCTCAGAGCGCTGACAGCGACCCCCAATCGCGGCCCCCCAGCGTTCCTCTTCATCGCCGGTGATGTAGCGCACGCCAGCCCACCGCGATCGGTTGGTGACCTGCGGACTCGGTCTTACGAAGAAAATTTCCGTTCCAAGCGCGCAGCAGGCTAGGAAATCAGCGGCGAGAACCGATCTGGTTTCATTTTTTTTTTTTTTTATCTATATTATACCTCGTTGTTTTTGAGTCTATACGAATCAACTCTGACCGTTGTCGCATTAGCCTAGCCGCCCGTTGTGCTCCCCTAGAGCTTGGACCTGTCTTTCTTACGGTAACTACAGAAGAAGGGTCGACCTGATCGCGGTGTTCTCGCGGACGTCGCCACATCATAATGTAGTGGGGTGCAGTCGCTGTGTTCAGAGCATTTTTTTCGTTGCCGTTACGCTCAGACTCGCACAACTAGTCTGAAATCCCCCATACATGCATCCATTCACAGCGGGTTTCAGGCCGCGTAGGTCTGGGACTAGCGCTACGCCGATAATCCCTTCGCCCCCGGTAGCGAAATTGGCTTTTGGCGCGCAACGGATCGCCGCGGCCGATTCCCTTCCATGAAGTGTGATGTCGCCGGCTTGGAGCGTTGACAAGGATCCCAAATACGTTTTATGCACCCTTCCGGCGCCGCAGACGGTTCTGTGTCGCCATCACCGCCCACGGGCGATTTCCGGTCTAATGTATGGTTCATCAGCGGCTTTCTATCGGTGCTCAGCCTTCGACCCGCGAGCGTGAAGCGGCTTTTAACTTTCCTTCGTTGTATTCCGTTGCACGCTCAATGCGCGTGACAGAAAACCGAGCTGACGCAAAACGGCAACGCCGAGCTCCCTCGGGTGCTGGGGGAATCCATGAGCTCGCAATTGAAGGTAGGTGGACCTCTAGGACGCTAGTCCCTGTGACTATCTGCGAACCGCTTTTAGTGCCATCGGACCCTGACTAGCAGAATTTCGCACGCAGCTATTCCGTCAGCAATTCAGATCGCGCATTCCAGATCGTCCCACCAGGGAACCTTCAAGCTGTCTCCATCCCTCCAACGGTCTTAGCTCAGCACATGCTTCGCCTGAAGCCACCGGCCGCTCGCTCCAAACTCAATATCGAACCACCCCACCCCCCAGGCCCAAGTGCATCGTTTCGCTGGCATTATGCTTTGCGCGGAATCCTGAAAAAATTTACAGTGGCCAATCAGTGGATGCCATCATCGAGCCCAATTTTGCAAACGCCCTGGGCCCACGAAACGGGCTAATTAGGGACGATTGCATTACACCCACATCACTAACACAATTGAGTTGCACCGTATCACAAGCGACCTGCGTTGACGAGGCGGCGATTGCATGCGCGACGAGGGAGATATCGACGTTTTTGCCGTTCTCACCTCAAAACTTGCACAGGCCATACATCAGGAAAATGCCCTCGGTATTGTTTGGGTACCGGTTTCTCACTGACAATGAAGCGTTTGCCAGGATTCATGACTCAAACAAATTCGAGTCTTCTGACGATTCGCCGAACATCATGAAGCGTCAGGCTCCAGTCCCGAACACAAGCAAGCTTATGCGCCTGCTTCTTGCCTCATACCCGATGTTGTTACAGGTCTATTCGGGCAGTTTCTGCCACAATGAGATTCAAATGCTCCCGGAAGGAGCTAGCTTTTCCCAGTCCGCGACGAATGGGCGATATGCCCTTTTCCCCACCGGGCTGTAAATCGCGGCTGCCCGTGAACCGATCTCGATGTTGAACGAGACGAAGGTCCCTGACGGCTCGAGTTGTCAGGGGGCCGGCCGTGGCGACGCTGAAGGCCGGGCGATCGTCTTCCCGCCCCCTCCTAGCCTGGCCTACATTAAGGAAACGGGCGATCGTGGAATGGTACCAGTCGACAGCCCTACGTCATACCATCAGTTTGGCCCGCGCGCCCCGTCTCCATCGCCAGTACCCTGGGCCCGCTTTCCAGCGTTTACTCAGGCACGGAAAAAATATGCCCGGTGTCTTACTGACCCTCGCGGTTATGGCTTCTTTCGGGTCTGTTTACGTCATCGATGTTGCCTGACCCATTCTTCGCACGCGCGTGCGTCCCCGAAGCAAGCAACCATTTTCACGCAGAAATTGCCTGTCGCACATCTCGCGCCCATGCTGGTATCCACTGGCTCCGGGATCGGAGATCGAGATAGGCCACCTTTCGCGAATGAAGGTTTTTTTATGGAACACGTGGCCTGTGCCGCTTTTCTACCCCGCCCGTTCAGATGGGATTTGAAGTCGGTCAAGGACACACGCGTCGGCGGCACCGTGCACCCCCAACGAGCGAAGATAACGGATTGCAATCGGATCATGGCCGGCGCCGACAGCGAGATCTTCTTCGATTGAGCGGTCAGATGTGATCGCGTTACGCTGGCGCGGCGCTCATCCTCACACCCAGACGGAAAGCTTACGTTGCCCAGGTTGGAGCGGCAGATTTGGATTTTGGAGCCCTTCAGGGTGAGAGGCTCATAGGGCATCGATTCCGCGTTGTGAGACTGAGAACGGATCTGTCTCGTACGGTGCTTCACTGACATACGAACGCGCCAAATCCCATGCGAGCCCTTGATCCTGGAAAACATCTTGCTGAAGGCGGCTAGCCGGATGCGCATTTTCTCTCTTCCCACGTTATGGGTGCCGCAGCCCTTGCATCGTGCCAGTCCCCCCGATGCGTTCACTAAGCTTGTCGGCCGCTCAATCCCGCTGACGTTGCGTTGCCACCACCGAGACACCGAGAAGGTAGCCCCTTCGCTTCCGCTTTGGTGCACGGCGTGGGGGCGACCTTGATGCCGACCCGGTCTGTGCCGCAGAGGGTTGCCACCTGCAAAGTGCACGCGAAAACCCCTTCCCGGTGTCGCTCGATGGTTGGTACAGTCATAGGCCTTTTG